>Ga0315298_1000972_pt1 | contig 54366 bp, 48 predicted proteins | sample WHS_1_MG_FD_203077 | JGI IMG/M metagenome (GOLD analysis project Ga0315298, IMG submission 203077) | Extremophilic microbial mat communities from Washburn Hot Springs, YNP, Wyoming, USA - WHS_1_MG | ecosystem: Environmental > Aquatic > Thermal springs > Hot (42-90C) | place: USA: Wyoming... | reverse complement strand
GTGGTCATTCGATAAAGGAATTATATAAGAGCGGTGGTTCATTTATGGTCAAAAAAATTATTGACCCAAATAAACCACCTGAGGATGTCCCCTACTTCTCCATCGGCTGGCCTGCTGGGGGAGTGAACATATTGAGCGGTGATGGGTTAAGTGCTTTAAACATGGGAGATATGGCGGATAAGATAGGTGCGAGGCGAAGCTATGCAGTAATGGTGGATAGCATAAGTTTTCCGAATTGGTGGAGGAATGGGCAAGATCTAGGAGAAGGGGTTAACTTTAAAACGGCGCTTCAAAAGATAGGTAGGGATGTATCAGATGTTAGTAGTGATAATAGTTTTATAGCTGGTTTTCAAGATGTGCGGACGCTGAAGGGGATTAGTATATTTCAAGGCAGTGTAAAAGGGATTACATTCAGTTTTGAAGTAGATTTTGGACAGGATAAGTATAAAGATATTTTAGAGGATTTAAGGAAGGAGATTGAAAAAGACGAAGGTAAGGAAATGAATACGGGGGATTTTTCGAAGAGTATGTTAGGTGAGGAAATAAAGTTTAAGGATTCTTGTACATTTAAGAGGAAATACAAAAATCTAAAAGTTTTTATTTCGAAGGATGGGAATGTTAGATACAGACCGATAGAGTATATTATTGAGGATAGTGAAGAATTTCCTGTGCCGTACCGGGTGGGCATTGTATATTTGAGGCAGGAAAAAAGCGAATCAGGGTGGGTGGAGAAGGATGGTGATTTAGTGAAGTCTAAGGAAAGAGGGGCTGTGTATAATAATATCACATCGAGTGGAATCTTAAATAATATAATGGGGAAAGAGGCTTATTTTAGATTTTGGTTTAAACCGATTAGATTAGGTAATCCAGTAGTATTTGAGAACAAGTTGGAGAATGTTGATGAGATTATGTGGAGTGGATTTGAAGTAGATGATAAGGAAAAGGTGATTTACAGCACAGAGTATATAAGGAAGGGTAAAAATGGGGAATATTTCAGGATAAGGACAGATTGTGGGAGATATTTTTATTCCTGGATCAAGATTACAAAAGTTACTCTTGATGCGAATGGTAATATTACCAGTGAAGTTGATGTATTGAATATGGAGAGGGAGGATGATTTAGTTAGTGGTCATCCTGATGTTAATGAGACCGATTATGAAGCAAGGGCTGGGCAGCTTGAATATAGATTAAACTGGGATATAGCGAATAAGGTTGCAGAGCTTTTTGGGAGGGACAATGTTGCGTGGCTAAGGGGAAGTGGTATATAAAAAGCTAATAATTTAAATATTTTTCTTTTATGATGTATAATAAAACATTCTATAATTTAGAGTATTTTCAAAGAACTACCGCAAATCAAAAAGGGTGCAGAAATGAATGCAAAAAGTGAATCTCCCCGTATTTATAATTTGTTCCCACGGCTTGTTGGCAGCATGGATAAATGGGTAGAGCATTTTAAGAGAATAAAAAATCTTGGATTTAACTGGGTTTATATTAATCCAATTCATTATCCAGGATTTTCTGGAAGCCTTTATTCCATTAAGGATTACTATTCAATAAATCCTATGTTTTTGAATCCGGAATCTTCAAAGTCTCAAATTGACCAGCTTAAGGATATGCTAGAAGACTGTCACAAAAATGGACTCTTGATTATGATGGATCTGGTGATTAATCATACAGCAAAGGACCATCCTTTTACAAAGGAGCATGAAAACTGGTATAAAAGAAAGGAAAATGGAGAGATTAAAAGCCCTGGTGCATGGGATAATGGGGTCTGGGTGGAGTGGGGGGATCTGGCAGAAATTGATAATGAGACTTCTTCAGATAGAGATAATTTGTGGAATTATTGGAAGGAAGTTATTGAATTTTATATTGATTGTGGATTTGATGGCTTTCGTGCCGATGCTGCCTATGCTGTTCCGATGGAATTATGGAGGTTTCTGATTCCGGAGGCAAAGAGAAAGAATAATGTTTTATTTTTTGCAGAGAGCCTTGGATGTCCGATAGAGAGTACAATCTCTCTTGTGGAATCAGGTTTTGACTTTATTTTTAATAGCTCTAAGTGGTGGAACTATTCTGATGGCTGGCTTCTTGAACAATATAGTAGGACATATAAAAAGGTGCCTTCTATTAGCTTTCCTGAATCGCATGATACCTTGAGATTGAGTGTGGAGAGTAATGGAAGGTTTCCAGTTATAAAAAAAAGAACTATTTTTACTGCTTTCTTTTCATCAGGGTGGATGATACCGATTGGTTTTGAATATGGCTTTAAGAAAAAACTGGATGTGGTTAATACTATTCCTGAAGATTGGGAAGAAATCAATTATGACATTACCGAATTAATAAAGAATATAAATGGTGTGAGACAAAAATATGATATTTTAAACATGGAAGGACAAATTTCTGAAATCTACCATTCAAATAGAGAGAATGTCCTTATACTGAAGAAGGAAGATGATCGTAGTAGCAAAATGCTTCTTTTGATACTGAATAAGAGTGATGATAGGGAGAGTGAATGCATTTTACCTGAAAACTTTCTTTCAAATAAACTTTCTGTCATCGATTGTTTTGACAGTGATATGAAAAGTATAGATATTTTACCCGGGAGAAGCTTTGTTTTAAAAGAGAGCGAAGTATTTGTAATTCTTTTGTCTAAGGGGTAGTCTTTCAGGATAGATCCTTTTGGTCTATGTATCCTTCAAGCATGGCTTTACTTATGTTTTCTGCAAGCTTTTCTATAGCGAATGCTATATAATTTGGGTCTTTGATTTTTTTTCGCAGCTGTTCCATTCTGGCTTGAGACAGAGAGCTTGTGTTGGTTTTTACGATTATACGGTGGAAGTTCCGTTTTTTTTCTATCAGAACTTCTCCAAGCGTTTTTGTTTCCATCCCAAATGTCCGTTAATAAAAATTTTTTATGTGCCTAACGATTGGTTTACCTTCAATCTCTTCAATTAACACGGCATCCACTCTCATTTCATCAAAGTCGTGTGCCGAATTATTTATATAAATTTCGGCACTTTTTAAAATCCTATTAATCTTTCTTTTATTAATTGTTTCTTCTATTGAGAGAATCTGTTTCCCTTTTCTGTATTTTACTTCCACAAAAACCAGAGTGTTATTATCCTTAAAAATTAAATCTATTTCTCCAAATTTTGTACTATAATTGGATTCAATGAATCTATAACCTAAATTTTTTAGATAATTTAAAGCCAGAAGTTCGGCATCTTTTCCGGAAGAATTTCTATGCGCTTTTGAGTTCATCGCTATATTGCTTGGAATGAATTACTTTAATAATATGAATGTCTTTCTCTCTTGAAAGGCGAATGATAGGACCATCCTCCAGTTCATCGCCAAACTCGTCCCGAATGACTTTTACAGTTGGACGAAATGGAGAAACAGGATCGGATGATGTTACAACGGCTATGGCTCCGGAGCTGAGTTGTACTATACTACCTACGGGGTATATGGACATCATACTTATGAATACCTTGAGTATCTCTGGATCAAATTTCTTGGAGCCTTCTCCCAGGACAAGCTTCATTGCATCATAACCATCCTTTCCCTCTCTATAAACCCTATCCTTTGTTAAGGCTTCATAGGTATCTGCTATAGATATTATTTTACTCATGTCGGAGAGTTCCGTTCCTTTAAGTCTCCTTGGATATCCCGAACCGTCAAATTTCTCGTGATGCTCAAGACCCACGCGGGCAATTTCTATGGGGAAATTAAGCTCTTTAGTTATAATTTGATAGCTGTATATAGGGTGCGTCTTTACCTGATTGTACTCTTCCTGGCTTAACTTGTCTTCTTTCTCCAGAATATAAGCAGGAATCTTCACCATACCAATATCATAAACAAGTGCAGCAAGGGCAAGATTGACTAGTTTTACAAGCGAATAGCCAAGTTTTTGTCCTAATAAAACAGAAAGGATTGTTGTGTTTATTGTATGATTTGCAAGATAGTCCCCCTTTCCCGCTATATTGATAATATTGATAAATACCTCAGACCTTTTTTCTGCCATGATTGTGTTTACTATTCTGGTTGCAAGCTTCTGAAATTCGTCGGGAATTATTGTTTTATTGTTTCTGTAATTGTTATAAAGGGTATTAAGGCTATTAATGGATTCTTTATAGAAATCGAGGTATTTTGCTGTATCTTTATCAATGATTATACTCTTTTTTTCGGAGTGCTGAAGTGTTGTTATTTTTGATCCACCTTTATTATCCTGTTCGATAATTTCTACAAGCTCTCCTGCTGTTTCTACATACTTTATGTTCCTGTTCTGAAGATTAAGCAGAGTGCTATTATCCAGCACCTTTCCAGCAGGCAGAACAATATTTAGATTGTTGTCAAAAAGGGATTTACTGAACTTCATCCCAACTCGCAAGGCATCGACTTCAAGTCTTTTCATCGGCATAGACGACCCCCGTATGTTTAAATATTAATTTTTTCACCCCTTAAAGAATACACGAAACTGAAAATTTCAGCAACTATTGTGTATAATTCCGGGGGAATTTCTTCATTTTCCTTAAGTTTGTAAAGAGATTCTACCAGCCGGTCATTTTTATATATTGGAACTTTGTTCTTTTTGGCAAGGGATACGATGTAATCTCCAACAGCTCCCATTCCCTTTGCAAGGATTGCAGGGGCTTCGTTTTCTTCTGGATTATATTTTAAAGCTACAGCTTTATTCTTCATTCTTTCCTCCTCCTTCAGGTTTATACTGATATATCAATATTGCACATAATATTTTTCTCTATGCTATCATCTTCTTTGCTTCTTTCCCAGAAGATAAGTGGATTAGCGAGTCTGTTTAAGGATATAAAAACACTTTTGTTTTGAATCATTTTACTTATCTCCTTTGATTTTTCCTCTACTCTTTCTTCAAATTTATTAGCAATTTCTTTATATAAAAAATCTTCTATATAAAGCTTTATGTCATAATAATTGTCTTCAATATCAATTATGAGTAATATATTTCCGAGTTCTCTACTTGAACAGTCAAAATAATACCTTTCTCCATTTTTTTTCTTTTCCTTTCTGCTCTGTATTATTATCGTCTCTTTTTCAAAGTCCAAAAAGGAAATATTGTATAAGCTTTCTTTTCCAAAATATATGCTAAAAAGATTTTTCAAAATCGGTATTATGTCTTTTCCATAGTTTTCTCCTTCCCTCTTTTCTTTTGCGTTAAGGGCATTATCCAGAAGTTTTTTTAAGATATTCCTGTAGTAGAAGAAGAATTCAGGAAAGCTAAGATCTATATTTAGATTGGATTTTAAAAATTGAAATATAATATTGGCAAAGGATTCCCCGTATTTCATTGAAGCTATGTTCAGGAATTTAATCCATTCCCTGCTAAGTTTTATTCCTTCAAGGTACATTTTTATTGCGATTTTTATTAAATCTTCTCTTAAAGGAAGATTATTTTCTATAAAAAAGTCTTTTATAATTTTAGAAATATTTTGCTCCTGTATCTCTTTAAGAATCTGTTTGTTGGTTGCAGCGCTTATAATCCTTAAAATGATTGTGTTTTTATCTTTTTCAGAAGGGCTATTCTCGACAAGAGCAAGAAAGTTTTCCGGAGTATCTGCTTCAAGGCGGGCTTCAAGTTTCTGTCCGTTTATTTCAATAGTAGCTTTGTTCTCTTTTCTTTCTACTATTCTAACATAGACAATCTTTTCATTTTGGAGCTTTAAAGAAGGAATACCTTGTTTCCCAATTAATTGAATATTCAAGATGTGTTACCTCCATTTTTAATATCGGATGAAAATAAACTTTTATTCCGCATCTTTTTTTATTATCTTATACTTATATCAGGTAAGAAAGGGTGATTTATGGAAGCAATAGAGCGAAGGGCTGAAAAGGGCTTTGAGGTCTTTTTCAGAGAGAACGAGAATGTCCTTTATAAGATAGTTAAAGGGTATGTTAAAAAGGAAGAGGACGCAAGGGAGATTGTTCTTGATTCAATGATGATAGTTTTTGAACGCTGGGAGCGAGTTAAGGATATGGAAAATCCGATAGGCTATCTTGTAAGGGTTGGAATTCATAAGGCAAAAAGACACCTGATATGGAAAGGCAGGAGTTCTTCTAGAAATCGCCAGGTTTTTTTGGAAGAATATCAGAGTGTCGAGGAAATTGTTGATGGAGATTGTACCCCTGAAGAAAAGGTTTTACGAAAAGAACAAAGGGGTTGGATTTTAAAACAGATTGGTTCTTTAAAAGAAAGAGAGAGGAATGTGGTGGTATTAAGGGATTTTGAAGAAAAGAAGTTTGAGGAGATTTCTTTGATTTTAAAAATGAAGCTTCCAACAGTTAAATCGCTTTACAGAAGGGCAAAGATAAAAATAGCTAAGAAGTGGGAGGCTACATATGCAGTATAAAAAATACTGTGAAAGAATTCGGGATTATATAGATAATAGAGAGATTACTAAAAATAGAGAAATTGAAGCTCACATAAAGGAATGTAAAGAGTGCAGGGCATATAGTGAGGTTTCTAATTTTATAAGGGAAGCCAGCTTTCAGGAAAAAAGAATTGAATTATGGGGGGCTTTTGTTGACAAAGCCAGGGAATACAGATTTGAGAATCCAATTTTTAAATATGCTGGTGTAGTAATTGCTTTAATTATTCTTTTTGGAGCAGGATTGGGTTTATTCTGGAGAGGTAATGAGGTAAGGCTTACCGAAGGCACGAATGTTGTTAGAAGCAACGAGAGTTACAATCTTGAAATAGAAAGTGTTACCGACTATGAAGGCTCTCCTTTGAATTACTATTATGAAATATCAGCACAACTCTAAAGATTAAGGAGGAGTTTATGAGATACTTTATGGGTATGTTTGTAGGGACAGTACTTTTAGTTCTGGCAAACGGAGCTTTTTCGTTTGACTATGGATTTAGAGTTCCGATTTGCGACTATGGGTTTGGCTATGGTCCCGGTTCAGGAATGATGCAAAATAGGGGAGATGGTTTTGGGTACGGAAGAGAAAATATGACGGAAAGGCTTGGCCCTGATGATGCTGGAATTGGACCCTGGGTTTTCTATTACATTCCAGAGATAAGGAATATAATGGATGGATATCATCTAAAGATGCAAAAGATTTTTCTTGAGGCAAAAGAGGCAAGGCTAAAGTATGACCAGCAGAGAAGGGAGCTTCTGCCGAAGCTGGATAATGCTGTTGAGAAATACAAAACCGACAAAACTGATGGAAAGGAAGTGGTAAGTATTCTTAGAGAGTTTAGGAGCATAAGCGATAAAATACGTACCATTAATAATGAGGCTATGAAGAAGATAAAGGATTTGAATGATCAGAGAGAAATAGAAATAAATAAAGCGGTTGATAACTGGCTTAAGAGAATGGAAGGCGATGAAAAGGAACTTCAGAGATTTGTGGATTACTATGCAGATAACCCTGGCTTATATAGAAATATGGGCTATAAGAATTTTCCAGCAGGTAGAAAGCTTAAAAATAAGTAACTTCTTCTAAAAGTACCCTTCGCACCTCCTCGCTTTATCCCCGTACCCCCAACGGGGGCATTCGCAGGCGAGGAGGTTCTTTTTTATTTAGTGGATATATCCACAGTGGATACATCCACAGTGGATATATCCACTTTTGTATTTGTAAGGGATTAATTTTTTGCATTGGTGAGCGAGCTTTGGATAGATGAGGTTGAAGAGGAGCTTTCTTCCTTTTTAAGCTTTTCTATGTCGATACCAAGCTTTTTTAGAGCATTTATAGCTTCTTTCTGGACTGCCGGTTCCGGGTCATATTTTGCTTTGTACTTAAGTAATTCTATTGCATCTGGATTATTTGAAAGACGGCCAAGAGCTCTAATGGCTTCTATTCTTACTTTTGTGTTGTCTGTTTTTGTAAATAGAATCAGTTTTTCAAAGACTCCCGGGGCATTAACATAAGAAAGTCCAGCAACAGCCCACAAACGGATATTTAGATCTTCCCTTTCATTTTCTATGTATGGTGTTAGAATGGGAATAGCCTGAGGGTCTCCTGTTTTTCCTATTGCAAAGGCACTGTACATTCTTAGTTCCCTGCTTTCGCCAGGGTTTTCAAGAATACTGGAAAGAACAGGAATATTTTTTGAGTCATTAATATATCCAAGGCATAGAGCTGCAGAACTTCTTATGTCGTTGTTGTATTCTATATTTGTTAATATTGCTACAATATTATCATTTTCTTCTTTGTATTCAAGTATTCCGATTGTTCTGATAATAGTGGAACACAGGTCTGTTTCTTTCCGATTTGTAATTTTACTCATAAGCAATGGATATAACCGTGAAGACGCTCCTTTTATTTTAAGCTCACCAATTCCATAGATAATTTTTCTTAAAACATCGGAATTTAATTCCCTTTCCAGAGCCTTGAGCCATAATTCTTCTCTGTTAATCTTGAGATTAATTAGTGAATAAACTGCACTTCCCCTTACATCAGGGTTTGGATCGTTAAGCAGGGCTTCTTCTATTAGAAAATAAGCCTCTGTCGCTTTTTTGTCTTCAATAGACTTTATTACTCCTGAGCGCTGGGAAGAAATACCAAACTTCATGGTTTTTTCCCAGTATTCCAGAGTTTTTTTATCGACAGAAAAGGCAAGCGAACATATTAAAATGAAAAATAAAATTTTTATCTTTTTCATATTAAAAAGCTTTCAGAGGTATTTGATTTATTCATCGGATAAAAGAAACAATTAATGAATGATGATTTTATATTATCAAAAAATAGTTTTCCATTCTATTTTTTCAAGGTATGATAGCCTGTCTCTAAGTCTTGGGTCAAAAACTTCATTTGCAAGTGGTGTAATAGAAATATAGCCTTCACTAACCGAGCTCATATCGGATCCATTATGCGGGCTGAAGCCTGGTTCATCTCCTGTTAGCGTTGCAAAGCTTTTTCCATCCTTTTCTTCATATATAACAAAGTCTTTATATATTCTTTTTCCAAGGTGTGTAACCTTTATTCCTTTGAAGTTCGGAATGCCGGGAAAGTTTATATTTAGAAATATCTTTTCTTTTAGAATCGCTTTCGGTATATTTTGTAAAAGCTCAGATAAAAAAGATGCCGCCTTATCAAAATTTTTGTTCTCCGACCATCCGTCAATAGAAGATGCTATGGAAAAAATATCGTTCATTAATCCTTCGCGAGCTCCCGCTACTGTGCCGGAGTAAAAAATATCTTCCCCCATATTTGGTCCATCATTTATTCCTGAAAGAACAATGTCAAAAGACACTTCTTTAAATAAATGAAGAAGGGCAACTTTAACACAATCTGCAGGGGTACCATCGAGCGCATATATATTTTCGCTTACCTTTTTTATTTCCATTGGTTTAAACAAAGAGATTGCATGGCTTGATGCACTCATCTGCTTTAATGGCGCACATAAATATACATTGTGATTCGGGCTTAATTTTTCGTATAAAATCTGTATTCCTTTTGCAAGATAACCATCATCATTTGTTAAAAGAATATTCATTTTTATTTTTCCTCAAAAAGAAAATGTTTGAGCTTTGTATATACAGGTCCGCTTTTATTGAGTTCACTTTTGTATAAAGAGAACCCATCGGGCATAAAGCTTCCAAAGTCCAAATTGTTATTTTGCTTTAGAAAATCAGCCCAGCCTTTATCGGCTCTGGATTTTATCCTTGCAAGGGTTATGTGCGGGCTGAATGGTCTTTCTTCTGCAGGAATTCCATTATTTATCGAAGCAGACTCGATTTTTGAAAATATTTCTAACAAATTTTCTACCGGAAATATTCCAGCCCATATAACCCTCGGGAAGAATATATTTGGAAAAGCCCCTGTTGTTTTTACCGAAATAGGAAATGCTTTAAATTTTATAAAAGCTAAATCCCGGGATAAGTTTTCAATTTGCTCTTCAGATAATTCTCCAAGGAATTTTAAAGTAATATGCATATTTCCCTTTTCTACATATTTTATTCCATCCGATTGAAGACTTCTACACTTTTCGGTAAAATTAATTAAACCTTTTTTAATATTTTCAGGAATATCAATCGCAATAAATGTTCTCATAAATTTTCCCTATGCCTTCTTTAATAATATTTCTTTAATACGACTTCCCTCAACTTTTTTTATTTCAAAATACAAATTGTCCAGTTTAAAAGATTCTCCCTGTTGTGGAACATACCCGAATCTTTCAAGAATGAATCCTCCTATGGTTTCATAATTGATAGATGTAATTTCGGTTTTAAATATTTTATTAAATTCCTCAAGAAGCATGCCCGGATGCAAGATGTATTCATTTTTACCTATTGATCTGTAGCTTTGCTTTTTTTCCCTGTCATACTCATCGCTTATATCACCTACAATTTCCTCAAGTATATCTTCCAGACTTATTATCCCAACCATCGTTCCATATTCATCAACCACTATTGCTATATGTACATGCTCTTTTCTAAAAAGAGCAAGAAGTTCATTTGCCTTTTTGTTTTCAGGTACAAAGAGTGGTTTTCGAAGGATTTTTGTTATATCAAAATCAACCTCTATTTTTCTAAAGAATTGAAGTAAATCTTTTGCGTATAGAAAACCAACGATGTTATCAATCTTTTCTGAAAATACAGGAAAACGGGAGTGCCCATCATTGATTACGGTTTCCACGATATCCATAAAGTTGTTGTTCTTATCAATAAGAACAACCTTTGAACGGGGTATCATAATATCCGAAACCTTTATTTTTGAAAGTTCTTCAAGAATTAGCTTTCGACTGATTGGCTTTTTAGATTTTTCTGTTTTCATTTGTCTCTTAGATTACCTTTTCCTGCAGAATTATTTCAAAGTCACCATTACCCTGAAAAGAAATCACATAGGTAAGAAAACCTTCTCTTATAGAAAAAGAAAAATTCATATTAATGTTTCCTTTTTTACTTATTAATTGATGATGCATAAAGCTAAAAATGTCCTGGTAGCTCAGAGTCAGAGAACCATTTGGATTTTTATCATCCCGGCTTAAGAAATCTTCTTTTGGATATGAAAAAAACTCAATCTGGTTCTGGAACAAGAGGTTATCCGGTTCGGAATCTAAAACCTTGGAAAACTTTTTAAAAACCACAACATAATCCTGTTTTTGAAAACTTGCCGGGAAGTTTGTCAGGTATAATAATTCCTTTTTTACTTCTAATTCAGAGAGATCCGGGAAAAATATCTGAACATAAGAGTTAAGTCCTACAACGGGCTTGCCATTGTAGAGAACAGTTGGTCTTCCCTTTTCATTAAGATAAAAACTGGACAGAGAATTTTTTATTGAATTAATGCCAAGGTTAATAGTCCCTGATACAGGATTCTCAGCCCCTTTTATTTCAATGTTCTTTATATCCATAATAAGCCTATAGCCCATCTCGTTTGTTTCTGCTGCTTTTAGCTCTATATCTGCGGATAGTTCTATTGGGCCTGAGTATTTAATAAGCCCGGCGTCTATAGTTAAATCCATTTTTAGACTTGCTTTATAGATGTATGATTTCCCAATCTCGAAATAATATAAGGGAATTAATGTGGTCTTTACCTTTCCGCAAGAAGACACCAAGAGCAAAATAAAACTAAACGCGCAAAGTAGCCATTTGTTCTTCATAAATTTCACCAATCCTTTTATAAAGATCTTTAATTGTTATAAGTTCTTTCTCTTTTTTTCTTCTTTCCTTGATTTCTATTAAGCCTTCTTCTTTAAAGCTTTTTCCGACTGTAATTCTGATGGGAATGCCTATAAGGTCTGCATCTTTAAATTTTACTCCAGGCCGTTCATCTCGATCATCTATTAAGACCTCGTATCCTTTCCCGAGTTCAGCGTATATTTCTTCGGCAGTCTTCATTAACTCTGGATCCTGTGTATTTACAGGAACAATAAGTATATGAAAAGGAGCAACACTCATAGGCCATATTATTCCATCACTATCATGACTTTGCTCAATAATGCTTGCAAGGGTTCTGCCGATGCCTATTCCATAACAACCCATGATTGGATATATTTCTTTTCCATCCTTATCCAGAACTTTAACATTCATTGCTTTTGTGTATTTGTATCCAAGTTTAAATATGTGTCCAAGTTCAATTCCTCTATAGGATTCGAGAGGATTTTTACAGGCAGGGCATAAATCGCCTTTTTTTACAAGGCGAATGTCTTTAATTATTCCTGTTTCAAAATCCCTGCCTGGATTAACATTTTTATAGTGATAATCCTTTTTATTGGCTCCGGTAATTCCGTTCACTATTGCAGTAACGCTTTCATCAGAGACTACTTTTATATTCTTAAGACCTATGGGAGAGGCAAACCCAACAGGTGCACCTGTCACTTTAAGTATGGTTTCTTCATCGGCAAGCTCAAGTTCAATGCAACCCAGGGCATTCTTTAGCTTTACTTCATTTATATTTAAATCGCCACGGATTAAAGCCATTACAGGCTTTTTATCTGCAAGATAGAGGATACTTTTTATAAAATTCTTTGGGCTGGTTTTAAAGAACTCTGTAAGTTCTTCAATGGTACGTGTGCTTGGAGTATGAACCTCTTCAAGAGGCTTTAAAGCCTCATCACTCTTTTTATATTCCTCATACGCTGTGGCTCTTTCTACATTTGCGACATAAGAACAGGAAGGGCATTTTATTATCTCTTCTTCACCAACAGAAGAAGGTACCATAAATTCTTCTGAAGTTGAGCCTCCCATGGCTCCTGTATCAGCAAGAACAGGAACAACCTCGAGCCCACATCGCTTAAATATGTTTCTATAGGCAATGCGCATTGCCTCATAGTTTTTATCCAGACCCGCTTCATCTATATCAAAAGAATAGGCATCCTTCATTATAAACTCACGACAGCGCATTACGCCATATCTCGGGCGTATTTCATCACGAAATTTTGTGTTTATTTGGTATAGATTTAAAGGAAGGTCTCTGTATGAATGAACATTTTCCTTTATGACGAAGGTAAAAGCTTCTTCATGTGTAGGGCCAAGTACAAGCTCTGTTTCATGCCTGTCAGTGACTCGCATCATTTCTTTTCCCATGCTATCATATCGTCCGCTTTCTTTCCATAGCTCTGCTGGGGTCAGGATTGGAGGAAGAAGTTCAATAGCACCGGCAGCGTTCATTTCTTCTCTTACAATCTGGATAATTTTAAGAAGAGAACGAAATCCTAGAGGGAGGAAGGTATATAATCCTGCCCCCATCTTTCTCATAAGCCCTGCACGAATCATTAGTATATGAGAATCAATTTCCGCATCCCTGGGACTTTCCCTCAGAGTTGGAATTAAATAACGGCTGAAGCGCATGACAGAACTCCTTCTTTTATGATTAGATTGCTTTACATAAAATTTTAAGATGAAAGTCGTTTTTATTCAAATATATAGGCTTTTGGCGGTAATTTCTTTTTTAGAAATTGAGAAAACCCAGCATAAAAAGTTTGCTCTCGCCCGAAGCAATGGTTCAACAAGCTCACCACAGCATTTGTGGTTGGAATGTTACTTTTTCTTTGTCTCCAGCAACAAAGAAAAAGTAACCAAAAAAGCATGCCCCGAGCAGGGTCGAGGGGAAACCAATTGTTACCTTTCTTTTGTCCGGGCAAAAGAAAGGTAACCGAAAGAAAACCCGCCCGCCCACGCTACGCAAAGTTTGCAATGCAACTGCTCAGGCTCGGGAGCGGTGAACTCACCCTCACCTTGAAAGCCCTTTACTTTACAAATCCTCTTCCTTGTTTAAAAACATTCCTTCACTTTTTATACAAGGTGAGGGTTCAAACAACACCGCTCTCACACCTCGCCTTCGCAGGCATTGCTTACACTTTGCTCCGCTATGGCGGGTTTATTTAACTACAACCATATTTGCCTGTTGATTTTATCAAAAATTAGCATTTTGGCAAAAACAGGCATATTCTAACTTCTTTAACAGCAATATGTTAGAAAACGCTATTTTGTAAGTTTTTATGAAAAATTCATAAAATCAATAGGCAACCCCTCCGGAGGAGGGGGAAGGTAGGGAGTGAGAATCGAATTGGATGGTTATGAGTGTTCTTGCAAGAAACTGCCTAATTGTTAAGCAAATTATCTTATTTTGACTATTTATTAATCACTTTTCTTATTCCCTCTTTTTTTTAATTCTTTTCCAATTAATGAATTAGCTAAAGAGAGAAGCTATGTTTTTATGGTACTATAATTGCATGTATAATTATTTGGCATGATTTTTAGATAGAGTGGTTTATATAAAATCTTTATATATAATAGGAGTTTAGTATGTCATTAGCGGAGGAAATCTTAGCAAAGGTTAAGCAAAAGGATCCTGATCAGCCTGAGTTTCATCAGGCGGTGCAGGAGGTAATGGAATCTCTTGAACCAACGGTAAAAAAGAATCCTGAATTTGGTAAGGCAAAGATCTATGAAAGAATTGTAGAGCCAGACAGGGTTATTATGTTCAGAGTACCCTGGGTTGATGATAGGGGAGAGGTTCAGGTAAATCGTGGTTTTAGAGTACAGTTCAACAATGCCATAGGCCCCTACAAGGGAGGGCTTCGTTTTCACCCTTCTGTAAATCTTGGTATTATTAAGTTTCTTGGTTTTGAGCAGATTTTTAAGAACTCTCTTACAACCCTTCCGATGGGTGGTGGAAAGGGTGGTTCTGACTTTGACCCAAAGGGAAAATCTGATGGTGAAGTAATGCGATTCTGCCAATCTTTTATGCGAGAGCTTTTCAGACATATTGGCCCGGATGTTGATGTTCCCGCAGGAGATATTGGTGTTGGCGGAAGAGAGATTGGCTATATGTATGGATACTATAAGAAAATAGTCAATGAGCACACAGGGGTACTTACCGGTAAAGGGATTGAATATGGTGGAAGCCTTATAAGGCCAGAAGCAACAGGATATGGCTGTACTTACTTTGCTGCAGAAATGATGGCTACACGAGGAATGGATCTTAAGGGCAAGAAGGTTGCTATAAGCGGTTCTGGTAATGTTGCACAATATGCTGTTGAAAAGGTTAATCAGCTAGGGGGAAAGGTTATAAGCCTTAGTGATTCTGAATCTACGATAATAGACGAAAAGGGAATCGATGGAGAAAAGCTTGCCTATGTTCTGGAATTGAAGAATATTAGGAGGGGAAGAATTCGCGAGTATGCAACAAGATATAAAGAAGCCGTTTGCTATGAAGGTAAAAGCGTATGGGATGTAATTAGGGAACAAGGAATTAAGGTTGATGTTGCAATGCCATGCGCCACTCAGAATGAAATTGATGGAAAGAATGCTCAGGCTCTTGTGAAGAATGGTTGTTTCTGCGTTTCAGAAGGTGCAAATATGCCTTCCACTCCGGATGCAGTAGAGATTTTCAGGGATAATAAGGTGCTCTTTGGGCCCGCTAAAGCAGCCAATGCAGGCGGTGTGGCAACATCTGGCCTTGAAATGAGTCAGAATAGTCTTAGACTATCCTGGACCCGCGAAGAGGTTGATAATAGACTCCTGATTATTATGAAAAGTATTCATAAGTCCTGTCTGGATGCTTCCGAGGTTTATGGAAAGTCTGGTGACTATGTGGTGGGTGCAAATATTGCGGGATTCTTGAAGGTTGCCAGGGCAATGCTTGCATATGGAATAGTTTAGAATATAAAACGCATAAGTTTATTTGAATAAAAAAAGCTGCCTTAAGGGCAGCTTTTTTTATTATAAGGATTTACTTTTGCTTTTACCAGTCTATGCTATAATATATAAGAAAGGGTGTTTGAGGATTTATGGAAAAAAAGAAAAAAAAACGAATTACAATTGGTTTCTTGATGGACTGGATAGATTCACCTTATCAGGCTCATATACTTTCCGGTGTGGAAGAGTTTGTTGCTTTGAAGGATATAAATTTAATTTGTTTTGTAACTGGAAGGCTTTTAGCTATTAATGATTGGGAAAGAAATAGAAATATACTTTTTGATTTTGTAAGCTCTGAAAGCGTGGATGGTCTTTTGATGATGACACCTGCCCTTTCCAATATTGTAGGTATAGAGTATTTTACAGAATTTGTAGAAAAGTACAAACCCCTTCCAATAGTAAGTATTGCAGTGGAAATTCCAGGTTATCCATATGTTAGAATTGATAATAATAAGGGTATGCGGGAAGCTATGGAACACCTTGTTAAATTTCATGGCTATAAAAGAATTGCCTATATCAGGGGACCGGAAGGAAATCCAGAGGCAATAGAAAGATTAAATACTTACTATCAGGTTTTACAGGAAAATAAACTTCCCATTAATTCCAATCTTGTTGTTAAGGGAGGTTTTGATTTTGAATCCGGCCATAGAGCAATTAGAATTCTACTGGACGAAAGAAAAGAAAAGTTTGATGCAATTATAACGGCAAGTGATGATATGGCGATAGGAGCAATAGAAGAATTAAAATTAAAAGGCATACAGGTTCCTGAAGATATTGCTATGGTGGGTTTTGATGATGTTGAAAGTAGCCAGAATGCAAGTCTTACAACAGTAAGGCAGCCTATACATTCTTATGGGAAAAAGGCAACTGAGGTTTTGTATAAGATGATTAAAAACCAAAAGGTAAATAAGGTGTATGAATTGCCCACTCAGCTTGTTGTACGCGAGAGTTGTGGTTGCCTATCTTCAAATACCAGGCAGGCTGTGGTGAATGTTTATTCGGTTGTTGATGAAAGCCTTGATTCTTACTTGCTAAAAGAAAAAGCAAATCTTATTCTAGAAATTCGGAAGCTTCTTAATATTCATAAACAGGTTGCTTCTAAAGAGTTTACAAAATTACTTGAGCAACTTTTAGAGAATTTAAAAAGGGAGATACTGGAAAAGCATGAGAATGCCTTTCTTCATGCATGGAATAAAATAATCTTCTGGGCTAACAGATACAATTTCCCTTTTTTTGTTCTCCATAATGTGCTTTCAAAAATTAGAGAGGAGATTATTCCTTTAATGCGCGAAAGAAAAAAGTTGATAATTACGGAAAATCTTTTTCAACAGGCAAGGATAAAGATTTCCGAGTCCATGAGTCAGAAGGAAATTCTCGAAAGGGTTTTTTTTACTTTGCAATCTCAGAAATTGAATGATATGGGGGAAGAGCTTGCTGAATCCACAGATACTAAAACTATGCTGGAAGTGATCTATAGCAGACTGCCTGCAATGGGTATAAAAAAATGTTATTTCTCTGTTTATGAAAATGCTTCCCCTCCTTATGATTTTTCCAGGCTTATTCTGGCTTTTGATACTTCTGGAAGAATTAAACTTCCAGAGGAAGGAATACGTTTTCCTACGAAAAGGCTTTTCCCGGAAAGTTTAATTAACAAAAAGGAAAGATGTAGCTTTGTTGTGTATGCCCTTTTTCACAATAATGATCATATGGGATTTGTTATTTTTAATCTTATTGCAGAAAATACCCATCTTTATGAAGTCTTACACCACTGGTTTAAAACAGTTTTTGGTGGTGTAAGAATGATTGAAAAGATTAGAAATCAGGCATTGCATCTGGAAGAACTTGTTAATCAAAGAACAGCAGATCTTTCAGAAAGTAATAACCTTTTGCAACAGGAGATTCAGGAAAGACGAAAAACCGAAGAGAAATTAAAGCAAGCTCTTGAAGAGCTTGAGAAGTATAATGAGATTCTACATAGTCAATCGATAAGAGATGAGCTTACAAATCTTTATAATCGCCGTGGTTTTTTTACACTTGCCGAACAGCATTTTCAATATGCGAGAAGAAAAAAACAGGAATTTTTGTTGTTTTTTGCAGATCTGGATAGGCTAAAAGAGATTAATGATAACTATGGGCATCAGGAGGGAGACGAGGCTCTAGTTAAAACTGCAGAGATATTGAAGGGCTGTTTCCGTCAGATGGATATAATTGCACGTATGGGGGGAGATGAGTTTGTAATTCTGGTGGTGGATTCTACCTTAAAAGATAAAGATTATCTAATTAAAAGGCTGGAGAATTTAATAAGCGATTATAATCAGAAATCTGGAAAACCTTATTCTCTTTCCATAAGTGTGGGAACGGCTTTTTATTCTTCTGATTATGCAAAGTCTCTTGATACTCTTCTTGCAGAGGCTGATGTTGATCTTTACAACCAGAAGCAAATAAAAAAACACATTCAATAAAGGCGACGATTCGAATCGTAATAGCAACAATTCTCCATTTTTGAAAATTCGATAACTCCGACGTCATTGCAAGGCAAAGTGTAAAAGTAGCACTGGCTGCGCCAGTGCTACAATACAAAAACCCCGCTGTGGAGGGTAAATGGTCATTGTCATCATCTTTCCGTCCTTCAGGTCTTGCTCAGAAGTAAGAGCACGGAAAATCTACCCTCGCACATTCGGCCTCCTGCCTCATGTGCTCGGGGCAGGCTTTTTTGGTTACTTTTTCTTTGTTGCTGGAGATAAAGAAAAAGTAATAATCCAACCACAAATGTTGTGGTTTAATAATTGGCCGAAGTGACGATTTATTGTAATTCAATCAAAAATGGGGAATTGCTGCGTAATAGCTTATTTTTTGACTTTTTTTAATTGATTCGATATTATAAAATCAAGGAAGAAAAAATGAAAGAAGGTTTCTTTAATTACAATAGCCTTTTGACTGTCGTTGTAGTAGTAAGCTTTAGTTTTGTCGAGCGGTTTACTCCGGGAGATTAGGGCTTTATTGCAATTAAAGAAGCAAAAACCCCTGTCGGTGGAAACCGACAGGGGTTTTTTTGTTTTAAAATCGGAATAAGGAGGAATTTTAAATGAAGTACAAAGGTTCGGAGATTATAGTAGAAATATTAGAAAGGTTCGGTGTTAAATACATGTCAGGAATTCCGGGTGGGTCCAATCTTCCTCTGTACGATGCGCTTTATAAAAGTAAAATCAAACATATCCTGGCAAGGCATGAGCAGGGAGCTGGGTTTATAGCTCAGGGTATGGCAAGGGTTAGTGGTAATCCGGCCGTATGTCTTGCCACTTCCGGGCCAGGGGCGACCAATCTTCTTACAGCTATTGCTGATGCAAGAATGGATTCTATTCCAATTGTTGCTATTACAGGACAGGTTTCCTCTTCTCTTATTGGAACAGATGCATTTCAGGAGGTTGATACTTATGGTCTTACCCTGCCCATTACGAAACATAATTTCCTGGTGCGGGATATTAAAGAACTATTCTCTATTGTTCCAGAAGCATTTAGAATAGCACAGAGCCATAGACCAGGGCCTGTTTGTATTGATATACCGAAGGATATTCAAATGAAAGAAATAGATTATAAATGGTCTTTATTGTCTTCAAGAGAAATTTCGAATAATATTCAACTTGAGGGTGATATAGAAAAAACTGCCGAGTGGATTAATAATTCCAGAAAGCCAATTCTTTATATTGGAGGTGGTGTTATTCATTCGGAAGCTTCAAGGCTATTAATTGAAGTAGCAAAGAAAAATTCTATTCCTGTGGTTTCAACTTTAATGGGGCTTGGAGCGTTTCCATCGGATGATCCTCTTTATCTTGGCATGCTTGGGATGCATGGTGCAAGGTACACTAATTTTATTCTTAAGGAATGCGATCTTTTAATTGCTCTTGGAGTACGCTTTGATGATAGAGCAACTGGAAAAGTGGAAGAGTTTTGTCCGAATTCCAAAATCATTCATGCTAATATAGATATTTCTGAAATAGATAAGATTAAAAAATCACACATTTCGCTGGTTGGAAATATAAGGGAAATACTTACTCTTCTTAAACCCTTGATAAAAATTAACAGAAGAGAAGAATGGATTAAGGTTATCCAGAAAATAAGGAAGGATTTTCCAATGCAAGCACATGAGAAAAATGATCCGTTTAATCCTGTATACTTTATAAAGAAAGTAAGTGATTATACTACGGAAGAGGCAATTATTGTAACAGATGTTGGGCAGCATCAAATGTGGGTGGCTCAGCATTATCCTTTTAAAAGACCAAGAACATTTTTGACTTCCGGTGGACTTGGGACGATGGGTTTTGGTTTGCCTGTTTCTATAGGAGCATCGCTTGCAAAACCGGATGCAACTATAATTTTGTTTACAGGAGATGGTTCGCTTTTAATGAACATCCAGGAGCTTGCTACCCTTGCCGAGCTGAATTGCAATGTTAAGATTCTTTTGTTTAATAACGGTCAACTTGGGCTTGTACGTCAGCAGCAGGAGCTTTTCTATGATAAACATTACATAGCAAGCAAATTTGAAAGAAATCCAGATTTTAAGAAGCTTGGTGAATCGTTTGGTATTGAGAGTTTTGATTTGAGTAGTCATAAAAATCCATACAAAATAATTAAGGATGCTTTGGGGAAAAGTGGTCCGGTTCTTATAAATGTTCCGATTTCTCCGGATGAAAATGTATTGCCCATGGTTCCTCCGGGAGCACCCAATACAGAAATGATAGGAGGTTAGTAATGAGTACTAAAAGGAGAATTATAAATCTTAAAGTACGCAACCACCCAGGAGTAATGTGTCATATTACAGGGTTATTTGCCAGGCGAGTCTTTAACCTTGAAGGCATACTTTGTGCTCCCCTTGCTATGGATGAAAGCATAAGCAGAATACAACTTTTTGTTCAGGAAAATAGGAGACTTGAGCAGCTTGTAAGACAGCTTCGAAAGTTGTATGATGTTCTTGAATTGTCTATTTCTGAAGATATAAATGATGGGATTATTCTTGATTTGAAAAAATGGTTCGGGTAGAACAAATAAGAGTAATTTCTTGATTTTATTCAGCTTGTGGAGTAACATTTTTTCTTAGAAATTTTTTCCGGGAGCACATATTATGCCTGATACTTTTGTAAGTGTTATAATACCTTGCTTTAATGAGGAAGAGGTTATTGAAAGTACATATTCAAGGCTGAAAAAAGTTGTTTCAAATCACTACAAAAGGTACGAATTGATTTTTATTAATGATGGAAGTAAAGACAAAACTTTAACACTTCTTGAGAAGATAGCCATAAAGGATAAGGCTGTTAAGGTTTTAAGCTTTTCTCGTAATTTTGGACATCAGGCGGCTGTTTCTGCAGGCATTCACAATGCAAAGGGGGATGTTGCTGTCATAATAGATGCAGATTTACAGGATCCGCCAGAACTTATTCCGGATATGGTTAATATTTATATTAAAGAAAATTGTAATGTCGTTTATGGAGTAAGAAAAGAAAGAAAAGGGGAATCCTTCTTTAAAAAGATTACTGCAAAGCTATTTTATAGATTTCTTAATTCTCTTTCGGATGTTTCTATACCTCTGGATACTGGAGATTTTAGACTTATAGATAGAAAGGTGATAGATACTTTTAATAGTCTCAGAGAAAAAAATAAATATATTAGGGGCCTTGTTAGCTGGATTGGGTTTAAGCAAAAGCCTTTTTATTACACACGGGAGGCACGATTTGCCGGAGTGACAAAATATCCGCTTGCAAAAATGATAAAATTTGCTACAACAGGGCTTTTGTATTTTACAAAGAAGCCCTTAAAGATAGCTATGACGCTTGGTTTTTTAAGTATCCTTGTTGGAATAGGGCTCTCTATTTATACATTTATAGAAAGATTCACTAATCGAATAGAAACAGTTCCAGGATGGGCGTCTCTTGTCATAAGTATAGTTTTCTTTGGTGGGGTTCAACTTCTTACCATCGGTGTGCTTGGAGAGTATATAGGAAGTATTTTTGATGAAGTAAAAGATAGACCGGAATATATTATCGATAGAAAAATAAATGTGAAATAATAACCCCCTTTTCTTCTTGATTATTGAAAAGGGTTTCTTTATAATCTTTTCATCATTATGGAGTAGGGACCATCTGTAAGGAGGTAAAAAGACTCTTATATCACCTACCGAGGGATATAGAAGAAAAATATATGAACGAAATCTGGCTATTTAAGACTCGTGAAGATTTATTGGGGGAAGGAGAAACATATTATAACCTTTATGGTGATTATACATATATGCTCGAAGGGTATTATGAGACCCTGATGAGCCAGCTTACCGGTATAAATATTCATCCTACTGCTGAAGAATGCCTTGATGCATATATTATCGCTCTTGCTATGGAGAAAGCAAGTCTTAATGGGATTCCTGTTCCGGAGTATAAAATAGTAACTGATAAGACCAAGATAGATTCTTTTCCGGTACTTGGCTATGCAATGAATCCATTTTCTAATAATTCCTATATTATCGATAATGGCAGCTTTTATGAGCATAAGATAAAATCTCTCACGCTTTCCGGGAAATACTTTGCCCTTTTACAGAAGATTCCTTCAGAAGATTATAGACTTGATACCATTCGGTGTATTCTTGGATTAACCAATGTTAAGGAGTATCAAGAATTTGCAATGTCTATATTTAAGGTATTTAAAATTCCTTTAATGAAGATTAAAACTATAGTTACACTTGATAACTATTTTCTCAGTGCAATAGAGCCATTGAATTATGATTTGCTGACTATTAATGAAAAGAAGATGCTAGAGGGGATGGGAGAATGGCAAAAATAGCTATATTTACAGAACGCAGTACTCTCAGAATGGCTGCAGAATTAAATTCTCTTTTTAATTTTCGGCAGGTTGCCCTGGAAATGGGACATACACTTGATTTTATATTCAGGGATGATATTAAGTATATTAAAAACTATGATGCGATATTTATAAGAGCACTTACGGATCCACTTAATAATAGCTATATTGTATCAAGATTGGCCGAGATGAATGGAATTCGTGTTATTGATAAATCCTCTGATATTCGAATTTGCTCGGATAAGGTTAATATGTATCTTCATTTACAAAAGGCAGATGTTCCACATCCTACTACTGTTTTTCTTAAGAATGATGAGCTAACAATTGAGAATGCTCGTGACCTTTTTGAGTCAACGGGAATACCCCTTGTGTTGAAGGCGCCGAATTCCAGCTTTTCTGCCTATGTGGATAAAGCATCTACACCGGATGAATTTGTAAGGATCGGAAAAAAATTTCTTCGCCGTTCTGATATAATCGTGGTTCAGCAATATCTCCCGAGTCGTTTTGACTGGCGGGTTGTTCTTCTTGATGGTAAGGTAATATCGGTCGTAAAATATATAATGCATTCAAAGACCTGGAAGATTGTTGACCATGACCATGAGGGCAAGCTTCTTGACTCTACAGTTGAGGCAATGGAAATAGGACAGGTGGATCCAAGATTACTGGATATTGCTCTTAAAGCGGGTAATTCTATTGGAACGGGATTGTATGGAGTTGATTTAAAAGAAGTGGATAATGAATACTATGTGATTGAGGTTAACGACAATCCAAACATTGATCATGGTCTTGAGGATGAAAAATCTCCATATATTTATGAATGGATTATCAAATACCTAGCAGGAGAACCTTTTGAAGGATTATCTTGATCTCAAATTCAGGCCTGCCAGCATAGAAGATATTTTTATTATTGGCGAGATTGAAAAAAGGTGCTTTAGTAGCTCTGATGTTTTTAAACCATACCAGCTACGACATTTTATAAAAAATCCAAATGATTCGATTCTTACGGATGTTCTTTTTCTTGACGAAAAGATAATCGGATGGGCTACTTATTTTACCAGAAAGAATTCATCCATAATACGTTTATACTCCCTTTGTATTCATCCCGATTATTCTGGTAAGGGATATGCTTTTCAATATATGAATATGCGTATGAAAAGCTTTGGCTCTTATAAGGCTATGGTTCTGGAGGTTAGAGTTAGTAATAGCAGGGCTATTCATCTTTATGAAAAAATTGGCTTTCAGATATACAGGAAATTACCGGCATATTATCCCGATGGAGAAGATGGCTACAGAATGATACGAAAGATCTCTTAGGGTTTTCTGAAAATGAATGGGAAAGAAGTTCCTTTCTTATATGAAAACAGGGGAGTTTTCCTTCCTCAGGAAATTGATTCAATTCCAGAAAGTTCCGGGGTATATTTGATGAAGGATAAAGGAGGGAAAATCCTTTATGTGGGCAAGGCTAAAAACCTTAAAAAAAGGATTTCATCGTATTTTCAAAAACAGTCTGGTAATGATTATGGAAAAACCCGGCTCCTGGTAAGTAATATATCTTCTATAGATATAATAATAACGGAGAATGAATCAGAAGCCCTTATTCTTGAAGCAAACCTTATAAAGGAATATCAGCCAAGATATAATATTGATTTTAAGGATAATAAGTTTTATCCATTTGTTGGTATATCCATAAAAGAAACTTTTCCTCGTATATTCATTTCACGGGATCTAAAGAAAGAAGGCTGCATTAATTTTGGACCATACACAAGCGCCAGGGCAGTAAGGCAATATATAGATTTAATTCAAAGGCTTTTCAAAATTAGAACCTGTGTTCAGATGCCTAAAAGGGAGTGTTTGAATTATCATATTAATCGATGCACCGGGCCTTGCATAGGCAGTATTTCTAAAGAGGAATATTGTAAAAACATAGATCAGGCAATTCAGCTTCTAGAAGGAAATACTGCAAACCTTCTTGAGGAGCTTACAAGAGAAATGAAGGAAGCCTCTGACAAATTGCAATTTGAAAAGGCTCAGGAAATAAAAGAAAAAATCGAAGCTATTCATCTTTTTGAAGAGAGCCAGAATGTGTTTATGGAGGCGGGTGTTAATGAAGATTATATAGGGCATTTTTCAAAAATGGGGAAAATTGTTTTTGTGGCAAGCCTCATAAGGAATGGAAAAATGGTAGGTAAGAAGAGTTATTCGGCTTCGATAGAGGTGGAAGAGGATTTGGAAGACATTATCGCCCTTTTTCTGATGGAGTATGATAAGGAGTCTGATGGGAGAGCAATGGCGTATGTTATTGAGCCTCGTTTTGAAAACATTTTGGAGAAAGTAAATCACTATTTTCAAAAGACTGGAAGAAAAACTATGGTTAGAGTTGCCAGCACAGATAGGGAAAATGCTATTATAAGAATGGCAACGGAAAACGCAGCACTTCATATTTCACAGATTATAACCAAGGTGAATGCTTCGGAAGGATTAAAGCTTTTGCAACAGCTTCTCGAACTGGATGTCCTTCCAATGAGAATAGAGGGTTTTGATATTGCCAATATACTCGGACAGTATGCTGTTGCCTCCCTTGTGTCTTTTTATGCAGGGAAGCCCGATAAGGACAATTATAGAAGATTTAAGATAAAAACGAAGGAAACACCTGATGACCCTGCTATGATTTATGAAGCTGTTTACAGGCGCTATAAGAGGTTGAAAGAGGAAAACCAGGAATTTCCCGATCTTGTTTTAATAGACGGGGGGAAAACCCAGCTTAATGCGGCATTAAGGGCGCTTGCGGATCTAAATATTGGTTTAAATGTTATTTCTCTTGCAAAGAAAGAGGAAAAAATCTATACTCCTTATAAGCAGGAACCGGTAGTACTGGGCAAGAATTCTCCCGCACTGCATATACTTCAGAGGGTAAGGGATGAAACCCACCGTTTTGCTAATACCTATTATAATGCACTTAAAAATAAGGGGGTTTTAAAATCTATCTTTGATGAACTTGAGGGTGTAGGAGAAAAAAGAAAAGAAATAATAATTCGAGATTTTTTAAATTATGATATAATTAAAACTCTAAAATTGGAAGATTTAGTTAAAAAGGGTATTCCTTTAAAGGTTGCAGAGAGGATTTATAATAAAATAAAGAGGCTTATTAAAAAATAGGAGGATTTCACTGAAAAATGCGAATTTTAATGCAAAAGGGCGTCATTGCGAGGGGATGGTTTCCTTCCTGGCCAATGGTTATCGCCCGAAGCAATCTGTAGGTACATAAGGGAAGAGTAGAAAAGATGAAAAATTCTTATGTATATATAATGACGACAAAACATAATAAAATACTTTATACAAGTGTAACAAATGATTTGAAAAGAAGAGTGTTTGAACATAAAGGTAAATTAATTGATGGTTTTACAAAGAGATATAATATAGATAAATTGGTTTATTATGAAACTTTTGACGATATAACAAAAGCCATTGCGAGGGAGAAGCAGATAAAGGGTGGTTCGAGAAGGCGGAAAGTTGAGTTAATTGAAAAAATGAATCCTGAGTGGAGAAATTTATATGAAGAATTATAGAAATAGTTTTTATACCGACAGATTGCTTCACGCTATGGTCAGTGGCAAAGGAGCTATATGGTCTGTTCGCAATGACGATAAATGTACTGACAGGGCTTTGGTGCTGGGCAACCGGTAGCAGAGGCGGTGGTTTGTTGGCTCGCAATGGCAGTTTTTAGAATTTATCGCATTTTTCATTGAAAATAGGAGGGTTCATGAATGTATGTATTTATACCCAATCTAATTACATAAGAAATACTTTTATCAATGCTCTTATACCACAGGGAATTTCACTCTTTCATTGTGAGCATTACGAGGAGTTAATAGAAAAGATTATTTCTACAAAATCGGAAATTGTGATTCTTGATGTTATTCAGGAAGATTTTGACGCAGCCTTTAATTTAATAAAAAAAATCAGGGCACATGAGTTTGAAACGGTTAAAAAGATAGGGGTTGTTTTAATTATTGGGGCAATAGGTAAAAAGGAAATTACTGCAGCAGTGGAACTTGGTGTTAATGGTTTTATTAAGAGCAATGCTAAGGAAAGCTTTATTGCAAGCTACATTATTGATGTTTACAAAAAGATAACCGGTGTTCCTCCAGAAAGAAAGTATGTCAGGGTTTCAATAGATCCTGATAGCCCGGATGAAAAGATTGGCATTAAATTTCGTTCGCCTGTAAATTCACAGATGATAATTGGTGTGATAAGGGATATAAGCCTTGGAGGAATTGCGGTGGAACTTGTGGGAACTTTTCCACCGGATTCTCTTTCCATAGGGCTAGAAGTTAAAAACATTCAGTTTATCCTTGAAGGGAAGAATATTGTGGTGAGTGGAATTGTGGTTGCTTATAGGGAAAAATTTTGTGCCTTTCGTTTTACAGATATAGTTGAGGGTGGAAGCGAGGCTATAAGTCATTTTGTTTTTAAGAAGATGTCTCTTCTTTCTGAATCAAAAGAAGAAGCAGAAAAGGGGAGTGCAGGACAATCTGAGGTAGTAGAAATGAAAAAAGAAGATAAAGAAAAAGAGGGATAATTATGGCAAAAAGGGAAATTTCTTTTCCTCATCAGCTAAAAAGTTTAAATGGGGTTAATATAGAAAATATTATAACCACTGCTTTAAGAGAGGATATTGGCAAGGGAGATATTACATCCTCAATTTTAACCTCTGATAAAAGGGTTAAAGCGATAGTTATAGCCAAAACAGGGGGAGTTTTATGCGGACTGAAGGTATTTGAAAGGGTGTATAAAATTATAGATCCTGAAATTGAAATTAGATTTAAAAAACAGGAAGGAGAAACTGTTAATCCCATGGCTATGGTGGTTGATATCGTAGGGAAGGCTTCATCCATAACAACCGGTGAAAGGGTGGCGCTTAATTTTTTAATGTTTATGTCGGGTATAGCGACAAGGGTTAATCAACTTGTCAAAAAAATAAGGAAATATCCTACAAAGTTACTGGATACCAGGAAGACCATACCTGGTCTAAGAGAATTGCAAAAATATGCTGTTGCTGTTGGTGGGGGATATAATCATCGGATGGGGCTTTATGATATGGTGCTTATTAAGGAAAATCATATTAATGCAGCAGGGGGATTGAAAATAGCTGTGGAACTGGCCAGGACAAAGTATGCCAATATCCCGATTGAGGTAGAAGTAAGCAATATAGATGAAGTAAAGGAAGCCCTTCGGACAGATGCCGATATAGTAATGCTTGATAATTTTGATGATGCTCTGGTCAGGAAGGCTTTTTCTATCTTGAAAGATCATAAATATGTTGAAATATCCGGGAATGTTGATGAAAAAAGGCTTGTAGAACTTGCAAAGATGGGCGTGGATTTTGTATCTATGGGTTTGCTTACGCATACTATAAAACCAATGGATTTAAGCCTGCTGATTCTTGCATAACACTTTTTTAATTATATATCTATTTTATTATACTTCTCTGTTTCAGTTTTTCAAATTTTTTCACACCTTCCTTTTGTCTTTATTCCTCCATCTATTTTTAGCTTTCACAAATTTTTACCCTCAGTTATCACTCTTTTAAAACATGGGGAATTAATAAAGAAATTCAATGCAAAAATTTTGACAGGTCTGATATAATATATTATACTTTAAGTATAAACCCAAAGTATAATAGGGATTTTTAAGATGGATACAAAAGAAAGGATTATTAATGCTGCAACAGAGCTTTTTTTAGAGAATGGATATGAGAAGACAAAAATGGAAGATATTGCAAAAAAGGCGTCTTTAACAAAAATGATGCTTTATTATTATTTTAGAAGCAAGCAGGATATTTTAAAAAATATCCTAAAAAATATTTTTGATCAGGCAATCAAAAAATTTGAATTAATGATAGATAAAAATTCTAATATTTCTTCTTCAGCCATTGAACTTTTTAGCAAGATTCATGAGTTTATTGGAGAGAAGAAGGAGTTTTTAAGGTTTATCTTTTCAGAAGTTATAAAAGGAGGAATAGGGAATTTCCCTGTTCTTTCTTACTTAAAGGAGTTTTATGATAAGATTTTAAACATATTATCAAGCAAAGCCTCTAAATTAAAAGACAGGAATGAGATATATATCAAATTGATATTTTTCCAGTCTATCCCGCTGATTTGCTTTTACATACTGAAAGATGAGCTGAAGAGCGAACTTAAAATGGAAGAAAAGAGGCTTGAAAAGACTTTTGTGGAAAAGTTTATGAGTAACCTTAAAGAGACGCTCAAGGTTTTCGGAGGGATTTATGCGTAAACCAATAGTTCCCATATTGATTGTTATACTTGCCCTGCTTGGTGCTACCCTGTATTTTGAGTTTTTTAGATATATTGGGAAAGATAGAAATAAAATAGAGGGTTCTGGTACCATAGAGGTAACAGAGATAGATATAGGTCCAAAGATTATGGCAAGAATTAACGAGATTCTGGTAGAAGAAGGCGATGAAGTCAGAAAGGGGGATATTCTCATTAAGCTTGAAGGAGAAGAGATTAGTGCCCAGGAAAAGTCCGCAATAGCAAGTTATGAAAATGCTTTTGCAAACTACAAAAGGGCAAAGGAGCTTTTTGCCTCGGGTTCAATTTCTGTAAAGGATTACGAAAGTGCAGAAACTGCATATCAGATAGCAAAAGCTAATCTTGATCTGGTTACAGCTTCGTTTAAGAACACGATAATTCGCTCTCCTATAAATGGCACGGTTATAGCAAAAAATCTTTACCCTGGAGAAATAGCCTTTCCAGGGACTTCTATTCTTACAGTAGCGGATTTACTACATCCCTGGATTAAGATTTATGTTTCTGAAAAACAACTCGGGCTTGTGAAGTTAGGACAGAAAGCCATAATTAAGATAGATACATTTCCTGGCAAAAGTTATACAGGCAGAGTTATAAACATTTCGCAGAAGGCAGAATTTACACCAAAGACCATACAGACAAAAGAAGAAAGGGTAAAGCTTATGTTCGCAGTGAAGATACTTCTGGATAATCCTGAAATGGAGCTAAAGCCAGGTATGCCAGCCGATGCTTTTATTATTTTAAATGAAGCGGTGAAATGATAGAAGTCTTAAATATTAGTAAAAATTTTGAAGGCTTTACTGCGATCAATCAATTGAGTTTTGTTGTAAACAGGCAGGAAATTTTTGGGGTTGTAGGACCGGATGGGGCAGGAAAGAGTACGCTTTTAAGAATTCTTGCGGGTGTTTTAGAGCCATCAAAGGGAAATGTTTTAATAGAAGGAAAGGATGTTTTCAGAGAGGGCTATGGCATAAAGGATAAGATTTCGTATATGCCTCAGAGATTTGGGCTTTATGAAGATTTAACCGTGGAGGAAAATCTATATTTTTTTGCAAGGCTTTTTGGTGTCTCTCGAAGAGATGCAAAGGAAAGGTTAAAAAGGCTTTATCAATTCAGCAATCTGGAACCTTTTAAAAATAGACTCGCTGGTAGGTTGTCGGGTGGTATGAAGCAGAAGCTTGGTCTTGCATGTGCATTGATTCATAATCCACAACTTCTTCTTCTTGATGAGCCAACAAACGGAGTGGATCCCGTTTCAAGAAGAGAATTCTGGAATATATTATACGAATTGCTTAAAGCAGGAACAACCATTGTACTTACAACAGCCTATCTTGATGAAGCAGAAAGGTGCAGCAGGATTGCTTTAATGTATAAAGGAAGATTCCTTTTTTCTGGTGAAGCTGATTCCATTTCTGAAACTATATCAGAAAAATTTGTAAGGTTTTCTGTTAAAAATCCAGAGATAGCTTTTGAGATTTTAAAGAAAGATGTTAGATATAGGGATATATTTCTAAATGGGGATTTTATTGGCTTTTTTACTCCGGATGAAGAAAGGGATAAAAAAGCAATTTCTTCTATGCTTAAGGGAATTCCAGTAGAGAGCTGGAAAGTTGAAAAACCTGATCTGGAGGATATATTTATAAAATGGATAAAAGAGATAGAGGAGAAAAACAAAACCTCTTTAAGCAATCGTTAAATAGAATTGTTGCAATGGCTGAAAAGGAATGGATACAGATTCGCCGTGATTTGAGAAGCCTTATTATGGCTCTTGGAATACCTGTATTTTTGCTTTTGATATTTGCATATGCCCTTTCACTGGATATTAAAAATGTAAAGATGGGGGTTTTAGATTATGACAAGACCACCTTTTCGAGGAAGTTCGTTTCAAAGTTTATAAACAACGATTACCTTAAGGTTGAAAGATATTTTAAGAGTGAAAAGGAAATAGACAAAGCCTTCGATAAAGGCCAGGTAAAATTGGTGCTTGTTATCCCGAAGGATTTTGAAAAAAGCTTTTATGCAAACAAAAAGGTTGATGTCCAGCTTATTATAGATGGTTCTGATTCTACAACTGCAATGGTGGCGAATGGTTATGCGAAGGGAATTATATATGAGGTAAATCTTGAAAATCAAATTAAAGCCCTTAATAGAATAGGGATAAGCATTTCTTCGCCCTTGAGTGTAGAAAGCCGAATATGGTATAATCCGGAACTTGCGAGTAAGAACTTTATTATTCCAGGAATTATTGTGATTGTTATGGCAATTATGTCGGCCGTAATTACTTCTCTAACTATAGCCCGTGAGTGGGAAAGGGGAACTTTTGAAACCCTGCTTACAACACCCCTTAGAAAATTTGAGCTTTTTCTTGGTAAGCTACTTCCATATGTTTTTATAGCACTTTTTGATGTAATAGTTACAGTTGTGATTGGTCATTTTTTATTTAATGTGCCTGTAAAGGGAAGTTTTGTTGAGCTTTATATTGTTGCCCTACTCTTCCTGGTTGGTTCTTCCAGTATAGGGATGCTTATTTCTTCGGCAACCCGTTCTCAGGTGCTTTCAATACAGATTTCTGTAATAATCACATATTTACCAACTTTTATTCTTTCGGGTTACATCTTTCCAATCAGTAACATGCCCTTTATTGTGCAAGCTATTACATATATTGTACCGGCAAAGTATCTAATGACTTATATGAAAGGGATTACATTGAAGGGAATTGGATATTCCATTCTCTGGGTGCAGATTGTTTTTTTGCTTTTGTTCGCAATTGTAGTTAGTGCAATAGCTTTAAAAAAGATAAGTTTAAGATTGGAAATAGAAAGTCAGGTGGAAGCTAAAAATAAAAGCCAGTTATAGAGAAGTGTAATGAAAACTTGTCTTTGCAGGAGTTTAGTATTAAAATTAAATCAAAGCTATAAGGAGGGTTGTGCATGATTACTTTACATGGCATTTATGATCATGGGAAAATTAAAATTCTGGATAATGATTTACCAGATATTTGTTCTCGAATAGAGATTTGGCTTAAAGAACCTTTTCTGGCAAAGAAAGTTCCAGATGTCAGGACAATTAGAAAATTTAAAGGCACCGCTGTTTTTAAGAAAATGACCAGGAAAGGCGAGTGGTATAAGCAATGAAAACCTTTTTAGACTCATCTGTTTTGATTGAGTATATAAGAGGGAAGAAAACAGAATTTCTTGAGTATCTAATATCCAAGCCGGGTATAGAACTTTATATTAATCCCATAGTGTGCAGTGAATTTATCTTTCACTATTTATCACTTATGAGTGGACGTTCCCCTTTGACCTTGAAAAATTCGAGGAAAATTAAGGAAATTCTTAAAAAGAAAAAGCCGATAGAACTGATAAAGCAATTTGGGCTTCTTGATATAAATATGGAGATTGTTGAAATTGGTTACAGGATGATGGAAAAATACAATCTTTTGCCCAACGATGGTTTTGTATTGGCTACTTGCTGTTTTTATAAAATTGATTCTCTATCCAGTTTTGATAAAGATTTTAGAATTCCCTGTGAGCATGAAAATTTAATACTTTTTACAAGCATAAATGAAATAAAAAAGCATGAAGGAAATTTTTAGGAGAAGGTAAATCAAGGGTGTTAAGAAAAAATGTAATTCCTGGGTTTATAAAAAAAGAATTTGTACAGATGTTCAGGGACATCAGGATGAGGATAGTTCTATTTGCTCCGCCCCTGATTATGATGCTTGTTTTTGGATATGCTATAAATACAGATGTTAAAAATATCAGGGTCATAGTTCTTGATGAAGATAGGAGTAGCGAGAGTAGAAAAATTATAGAGAGGTTTTCATCTTCTGGTTATTTTTATGTAGTAAGATATATTACTGAAAGCAGTGAGGCAGATGGGTACTTTGATAGAAGCGAGGCTGATGTATATATTCATATAGGGGTAGGTTTTGAAAAAAAGATTAAAAATAGTAAAGGTAGCGAAATTCAGGTTATAGTTGATGGTACAGATTCAAGTAGAAGTTCAATGATACTTGCATCGGTTAATTCTATTCTGCAGGATATATCCCGGGAATATTTAAGAGAGAAATTAACCCTTTCTATTATTAAGTCGCAATTCAGAATTCCGCCGCCCCTTCCGAAGGGGATTGAAATAAAAGAGAGAATCCTGTTTAATCCCGACCTTTCCAGTAGAAATTTTTATCTTCCAGCTATGCTCGGGCTTGTTATTTCTATGATAACCGTTGTTTTAACATCTATGTCCATTGTTAAGGAAAGAGAAACAGGAACAATTGATCAAATTATTGTTTCGCCAATAAAGCCTTTAGAATTTATAATAGGTAAAACAATTCCTTATGTTCTGATTGGTTTTGCTGATACTTTTCTAATTTCACTTTTGATAATATTATGGTTTAATGTTCCTTTCAATGGAAGCTTTGTTTTTTTGCTTCTTGTTTCATTTGCATTTTTACTTTCAACAACGGCTGTTGGTTTATACATCTCCGCGGTTTCTACAACCCAGCAGCAGGCATTGCTTTCTGTTTTTCTTTACTTTATGCCAGCGATGATGTTTTCTGGCTTTGTTTTTCCGGTTGATGCAATGCCCGAGGTTGTTCAATGGGTTACCCTGATTAATCCAATGCGATATTATATTGAAATTATACGGGGAATATTTTTAAAGGGTATAGGAATAAATATTCTCTGGGTTCAATTTCTGGCACTATCTTCTATAGGGATATTTTTGTTTTACCTGAGTGCAAGGCGCTTTGCCAGACATCTGGAGTGAAGTTATGGAAAGTGTTGTTGTTGAGAGTCTGACTAAAAGATTCGGTAAGTTTGTTGCAGTGGATAGTATTTCTTTTTCAGTAAACAAGGGAGAGATTTTTGGATTTTTGGGACCAAATGGTGCTGGTAAAACCACTACGATTAAAATGCTTTGTGGTATAATTAGCCCGAATTCCGGAAGAGGCCTTGTGGCAGGTTATGATATCAACAAGGAACAGGATAGGATAAGGGAAAATATAGGTTATATGTCTCAAAAATTTTCTCTTTATGAAGATCTAACTATAGAAGAAAATTTAAGTTTTTTTGGGAGTATTTATGGCCTTGATGATAGAGAATTAAAACACAGGATAGCTTTTGTTTTAAAAGCGGTTGAGATAAGGGAAAGAAAAAGTATACTTGTGAAAAATCTTCCGCAGGGTATAAAACAAAGGCTTGCTCTTGGTGCAGCAATTCTTCATAATCCTGAAATACTTTTTCTTGATGAGCCAACCTCAGGTGTTGATCCCATAATGCGAAGGGCTTTCTGGGATTTAATTCATAATTTTGCGAAAGAGGGCAGAACCATTTTTGTAACAACCCACTATATGGATGAAGCAGAGTATTGTAATAGAATTGCGCTTATTATTTCCGGAAAGTTGATAGCCCTTGATTCACCTTACAACCTCCGGTCGGGTCTTCCTTATAGAGTTTATAAAATAACGGCCAATGACTATCTTTCTGCTTTTCAGAGGCTTTCACATATTAATTTTATAATGGAAAGCGCACTTTTCGGCAGGGATATTCATGCCATTACTGGGAAAAATGTAACATCAGTGGAGTTGAAGAATGCGCTAAAAAATGCAGGCGTTTCTGGTTTTAGTATTCAATCAATTATGCCATCTCTTGAGGATGTGTTTGTGTTGAAAGCAAATGAATTAAAACAGTAACCTCACCTTCCTTAGCCTCATCGAATTAGCCACTACATTCACTGAGCTAAAAGCCATAGCAAGTTCGGCAATTATTGGGTGAAGTATGCCAAGCATTGCAAGGGGTATTGCAACAACATTGTAGAAAAATGCCCAGAAAAGGTTTTGCTTTATCTTATCAAATGTTTTTGTGGATATCAAAAAGGCTTTATACACACCGGATAGATTACTACCTACAAGTGTTATGTCTGCCGACTCTATGGCTATGTCTGTCCCGCTTCCTATGGCTATGCCTACATCAGATTGCTTTAAAGCTGGTGCATCGTTAATACCATCTCCTACCATAGCAACCACCCTGCCTTCCTTCTGTAGCTTTTTTACTATTTCTATCTTATCCTCTGGCAAAAGGTTTGCAAAATATTCATCAATACCTGCATTTTTTGCAATATAGCCAGCCGAAAGTTTGTTATCCCCTGTAAGCATTATTGTTTTTAGTCCCATAGAATGAAGAAGCTTTATAGCTTCGTTCGAGTTGGCTTTTATCCTATCAGAAATTGCAAAAGCTCCAGCTAAATTCTTTTCCACAGCAATGGCTACAATAGTCTTTCCCTCGGTAAGAAAATTGCTAATCCTTTCCTTTGTGTTTTCAGTTAGAACTATCCCATTCTCTTCAAGAAAGTTTAAGCTACCAGCATAACACATTTTACCATCTATATTTGCCTTTACACCCTTGCCGGGGATAGATTCAAAACCACTTACATTTACTTTAGAATCAATCTGTCTTGAAGATAAAAAATTCACTATAGCCTTTGCAAGTGGATGTTCAGAAAGGCTTTCAAGTGAAAATGCCACTTCAAAAAGCAATTTGTCATCTATTGCAATATAATCACTTACAGATGGCCTGCCTTCTGTAATAGTTCCAGTCTTATCGAAAACAACGGTATCCACATCCTTCATTCTCTGGATAGCTTCACCCTTGCGAATGAGTATGCCATTTGTAGCTGCCTTACCCATTCCAACCATAAGTGCCGTTGGAGTAGCAAGCCCTAATGCACAAGGACAGGCAATTACAAGTGTTGCAATGGAAGCAAAAAGAGCCATCGAAAGTCTGTCACTACCTTCCATAATCCAAGGCAAAAATGGCTTTAAAGTTAGAATTATTCTTTCTCCATAAGCTGGAAAGAAAAACCACAATGTAAAAGTCAAAATGGAAAGGAAAAGTATTACCGGCACAAAGTAAGAAGTAATTTTATCAGCCAGTTCCTGAATTGGCACCTTACTTGCTTGTGCCTCACTAACAAGCTTTATAACCTGTGAAAGAAATGTATCCTTTCCAACCTTTTCTATGCGAACTTTTATCACTCCATACTGGTTTATTGTAGCACCTATAACTTTATCCCCCACTTTTTTATCTACAGGCATAGATTCTCCTGTGGCTATTGATTCATTAATGCTTGTTTCACCTTCTATAATTACGCCATCAGAAGGAATCTTTTCTCCCGGTTTAACAAGCACAATATCTCCCACCTTTAAATTTTCTACAGGCACATCGATAATGCCTTCTTCTGTGATAAGATGGGCATCCTTTGCTCCAAGCAAAACAAGCTTTTTTATAGCCTCACTTGCTTTACCAGTGGAAAGCTCTTTGATATAATTTCCAATGTGATTTATACTCATAATCATTGCACCGATGACCGAAAAATCCTCTATTTTTAATCCAGAAATTTTTAAGACACCAGTAGCAAATGAAGCGATTGTTCCTATGCCTATGAGTGAATCCATATTGAATGAAAGATTTTTTATTGCTATAAATGTATGCTTAATAACTGGAAAGCCAATAACAAATATCACAATTCCGCTAATGACAATGTCAACATACATACTTAACATTTCTGGCAAAAACTCAATGTGAAATATCATTGAAAGTATCATTTTCACAGCCAAAGGCAGTGTAAAAACCCACGAGACAAATAGCCTTATTCTTTCCTTTCTTACGAATTCAAGTTCGGCTTTCTCTTCCTCCTCTTTAAAAAGTTCATAGCCAGCATTCCTCACAGCATTGTAAAATTCTTCAAAGGAAATATTCCCTTCATACTTCACAATCGCACTTTTTGTTGAAAGGTCAACATTTGCAAGCTTTACACCCTCTATTTTCTCTATAGCTTTCTTCACATTCAATACACAGCTTGCACAGTGCATTCCTTCAACTTTAAATTTTAACTCTGGCATAAAACCTCCTACCTATACCCTCTATGGGTATATTAAGTTTAGTAAATTTTATTGAAAAGGTCAAGTTTTTAAAGGTTAACTTTGGAAAGGTTTAAATGGAAAGAAGGTGGTGCTGGCAATGCCAGCACTACCGCTACCGCTAAAGCTGTCCCCTACTTTGGAGGTAAAAAAACTACTCATATTTCCTTACAGTTGCCTTTCCTTCCTCTATCATCTTCATCTTTTCATTCGTTAATTCATCTGCAATCAACTCTGCCTGTTTGAGTACGGTTTCGGTTGCAAGTTCTTGCATATCAGGTGGATAACCGTATTGTCTAAGCGTCCTTTTTACTATTACTTTGAGCTTTGCTCTTGCACTTTCTCGTATTGTCCAGTCAATAGTAGCATTTTTCCTAACATTATCATAAAGAACAATCGCTAGCTCTTTTAGCTTTTCCTTTCCCATAAGCTCTCTGGCGCTTTGATTATCAGCAACTGCTGTATAAAAAGCATATTCAAACTCTGTTAACCCCATCTCTTTGGGTTCTTTGTCAGATTGTTTTATATCTTTGGCAAGCTTTATTAATTCTTCGATTACTTCGGCTGCAGTGATGATTTTGTTGTTGTATCTTCTTATTAACTCTTCCAATGCCTCCATAAAGGATTTACTCTTAACCAAATTTATCTTTATTCTTCCCTTGATTTCATCATTTAACAGTTTTTTCAGTGTTTCTATGGCAATATTTTTATGCTTCATTCCTTTGATTTCTTCAAGAAAACTATCAGAAAGTATGGAAATATCCGGTTTCTTTATGCCTGCTGCGTCAAAGACATCTATGACACCACCTGAAACAATAGCTTTATCGATAACTTGTTTGATGGCTGTTTCCAAATCCTTTGCATTATTTTCCTCCCCCCTTCGTTCAAACTTAACAAGCCCTGCCTTTACTGCCTGAAAAAAAGCAACCTCTTCCTTAATTTTCAGAGCCTCTGGATGGGGAATAGCCATCGCAAACGCTTTCGAAAAAGCGGTAACAGCATCGATATATCTTTTTTGACCATCTTCAAGGCTCAATATAAAATCCTCGGCTTCCAAAATGATAAAAAGTTTATCTTGTGTATCGGCTTGAAAATACTTTTGATAATCAAAGCCAAAAAACATATTCTTAACTACTTCGTATTTTTCAAGCATGATGTTTACTGCTTCTTCCTGCAGTTTTGCAGGATCTCCTTTGCCGCCGCTTTCTGCATAAAAGGCGAGGGCTTCTTTTAAATCGGATGCAATGCCAAGATAATCGACAATCAACCCTCCTGTTTTATCTTTGTAAACCCTGTTTACTCTTGCGATTGCCTGCATGAGGGTGTGCCCTTTCATCGGTTTATCGATATACATTGTATGAAGGCATGGAACATCAAACCCGGTGAGCCACATATCAACGACAATGACAAGCTTTAATTCATCCTCCGGGTCTTTGAACCTATCGGCAAGCGCGCGTCTTTGGTCTTTCGTGAGATAAAATTGTGCAATATCCGGTTCGTCGGATGAAGATACAGTCATTACAAGCTTTATAAAACCCTTTTTCAGTTCATCACTGTGCCAATGGGGTCTTAGTTTTATGATTTCTTTATACAGCTTAACGGCAATTTTTCTTGTCATCGCAACAATCATTCCTTTGCCGTCTAACACCTCGAGCCTCTGTTCAAAATGATTGACTACATCCTGGGCAATTTGCTTGATTCTTTTATCTCCGCCGATGAGATCTTCCAATCTTGCCCATTTAATCTCTGCTTTTTCAACCTCTGATAAACCAGTTTCTTCAAGTTCTTTTTCAAATTCTTCTAAAATTTCTTTGCCTTCATCTGTGAGTTCTATTTTCACCAATCTACTTTCATAATAAATAGGAACGGTAACTCCATCTTCAATAGCTCGGGATATATCGTAAATATCAATGTAGTTTCCAAATACTGCTGGTGTGTTTCTATCGGTTTTTTCAACAGGAGTGCCCGTGAAGGCAATAAAGGTGGCATAAGGGAGCGCATCTCGCAAGTATTTTGCAAACCCATATTTTATGTCTCCTGTTGCCTTGTCAATTTTTGCCTTAAAACCATACTGTGTTCTATGGGCTTCATCGACAATAACGATAATATTCTCTCTTTCTGACAAGGTTTCGTAAATATTGCCATCGTCAGGCCAGAATTTATGAATTGTGCTGAAAACAATACCTCCGGCATCGACTTTTAAAAGCTTTTTAAGGTGTTCCCTATCCTCGGCTTGGACAGGGTCTTGCCTCAAAATCTGGCTGGATGCGGCAAAAGTATCAAATAATTGATCGTCCAAATCGTTGCGGTCGGTGATAACAACTATCGTTGGATTGGCAAGTTTTTGAATAATCTTAGCTGAATAAAACACCATAGATAAAGACTTGCCCGAACCCTGGGTATGCCAGATTACACCTGCCTTTTTATCTCCCTCTGGTTGCGTCTTCACATCTGGTAAGCCATATGAAGCAGGCGATTCTTTTACTTGCCAATTATCTTTGTTTATTCCTATTGCCCTAATTGTAGATTCAACAGCTTTATTTACAGCATAGTATTGATGATAGGCGGCAATTTTTTTGGTGAGTTTTACTATGGTTTGCCCTGATTCATCTTCAGTTTTTGATTTATCAAATACAATAAAAAATCTCACAAAATCAAGAAAGGTATTTTTGTTAAACAAACCTTTTATCAATATTTCCAATTGTGGTAATATAGAGATGCCATGCATGGCGTCTCTATAAATATCATCCATCGATTTCCATGCTGTAAATCTATCATAGCCTGCTGACAAACTGCCTATTTTTGCCTCAAGTCCATCAGAGATGACTACAATTTCGTTGTAGCTAAAAAGAGAAGGTATGGTTTGCTTATAGGTTTGAATTTGATTGTATGCAGATTTTATAGTCGCGTTTTCATCGGCTGGATTTTTGAGTTCAATGACAACAAGTGGTATGCCATTAACAAAAAGCACAATATCGGGGCGTTTATTGATGTGGTTTTCGACAACAGTAAATTGATTGATGGCGTGAAACTCGTTATTTTTGGGTTTTTCAAAATCAATTATTTTTACAATATCTCCCTTTTCTTCTCCATTTTTCCTGTATGTTACGGGAATGCCTTCGGTAAGTAGTCTATGAAATGCTTCATTGTTTGCCATCAAGTTTGGAAATTGGTTTGGGAGATTAGAAATCGTTTTTATTGCATCATTTATAGCATCATCCGGAATTTGTGGATTGATAAGTTTTAAGCTCCTTTCCAGTATATCAAATAATAGAATATCCTCAAAAGATTTTCTTCTAGCGATGCGAGCATCACCCTTTTCTGTATCAGGAGCAATATCAGGTCCAAAAACATATTCCCAGCCAAGGGTTTGGAAAAGATCCAGGGCAAACTGTTCGATGGAAGATTCGTTGAGGTTAGCGTTCATAGTATTTATCCTCATTCCATTTCAATGGGTTGTTAATTATATATTCTGATATTGTTTTGAATGATTTTTCATCTCTAATAATGTGTTCATAATAATTTCGTTGCCATGAAAAATTAGGGTTTATTATTTTGGCGCGTTTTGTTACGGCAGATTTAAATCCGCGAATTATTGATGGTAAATTTTTTGATTGCGGACCAAATTTATTGGTATTATTTGTATTATTTATTGTAGAGACGCCATGCATGGCGTCTCTATAATTATTATCGAAACGCATTGCGTCTCTACGATTTGTATTATATTCATTTTCGCCAATGATAATTATGCAATGAATATGATTTGGCATAATTACAAATTCCCCTAATTTTACGTTCATATCTATTCTAATATCGGGTGTTTTTTGTAATTCGTCAAATGCTATTTTACCTATTTCTGATAATTTAACCTTTCCATTGATCACAGAACCAAAATAAGGTATTCTGTCTTTTGTACATATGGTAACAAAATAATAACCATTTTTCCCATAATTCCAACCTTTTAACCGTGTTGTTTCAATGCGATATTTATTTTTAAATTTATCATTCATATCTATTATTCCTTTTTATCGTATTATCATAGAGACGGAATGCATTGCGTCTTTTTTTATAGAGACGCAAAACATTGCGTCTTTTTTTATATAGACGCAAAACATTGCGTCTTTACATTTATTATATTCATTATTCACCATTCATTATTTCCTATTCATTATTCTTACCTCTCCACTCATAAGCTTTGGTAGGAGTATATCTCTTAGTTTTTCAAGGGTTTGGATTTCAAGTGTGTTAAGTCTTATTTTTTGAAAAACGGGATTTATCAAACTTTGAAACGATGTGATTAATTCATCATCGGGTACATGTATTTTTATTTCCTTGATAATTTTACTATTGATAGCTTCAGCAATTGATGAAGTACTACCAAATGTACTATAATCTAAATTTTTTAAGAACAAATATATATAATTCGAACTGATTTTCGAATCAGGTTTAGGTTTAAAATGAGCTATCGCTTCATTAGAAACCATTTCTCCAATAGTTATCCCAATTCTTCCAACAGTGAGTTTGAAACTTAATACAACCGTGTTGTCAGGTATAATCGGAATATTGAATTCTTTTACAGCTTCTTCTTTTAAAAACTCAGAACTATTGAGTATATAGGTATCTATGGAACCTAAATCTTTTACTGAAATCCAGCGTATATCCTGTTGGTTAACTGAAAACCACTGACTTTCTTTACGTGGTGGAGTTCTTCCTATTCCAATATCAAATATTTCTCCCAAGCTTACCTCTTCCCACCCATCTGGTAATCCATCTTTGATTGGCTCAATAAACCACTGCCTGAACAAAGTCATCGCCATTTCTTCCAGTGTTTTATTTTGACGATGGAGTAGGTCTATTTTGTCATCGATGCTGGAAAGAACTTCGGCTATAGCCTTTTGCTCTGGGAGAGGGGGGAGGGGGAAGATCAACTTTTTTAATGTGCTTTTTGATAGTTCCCCAAAAGTGGTTCCTGATGCTTGAGATTTTAAATACTCAACATTATCTTTTAAAAGATAGTATAAGAATTCCGTAATAACATTTTCTTTAGGCACTAAACTTTGGAAGCCTTGATTTGTAGTAAGTTCATTTTTTGCAATAGCAAGATAACCTACAGGTGCTCTACTACTTAATAAAACAGTTCCTTTTGGTAATAATTTCGCATTGGAACTTTCTAATCCTTGCCTTGAGATATTCCTTTCTCCTCTGCTTATATAACGAAACTTAAAATCAGATAAATCTTTTGGAGTAATCCAAGCTATATCACCATTCCAAAATTCTGGCCTATCTGTGCTTGGTGTTCCTCCACTCACAACTTCTGCAAAATCTTCTACCTTTACCCACTTCCAGCCTTTTGGTAGTGTATCACTCATAGTTTAATCTCTCTAAAATTTTTAATCCGTCTTTATTCATTTTAGAAAAAGCAAAAAGCTTTTTTCCTAAATCTTTTAATGATGCGCCAATGTGATAAATTTCATTTTCATCAATGATCAAAAATCTATCGTGAATGTTTTTAACTTCTTTGATTTCAATAGCAGGATATTGACTATTGTGCTTTTCTAAATCAAGTTGAAGTAATTTTGTAATTTTATTTACTATAATTAGCGATTTTACATTTGCATTTCTTTTTGTTAATAGTGCCAAAACAGTATCATCTATGTAATTATCTACCAAAATTATGGATTTTTCTGCAGAGCGGATAATATCAGATACAAATTTATAAGCATCAAATATTTGTCCATCAAAGAATATCCCCTGAGAAGAAATTTTCCCTTTATTTTCCAGCGCATTGAAAACTTCATCAAATTTTTTGTCGTGTTCAATGAGTTTGTATTCTGCTTTTTCCAATCTTACGAAAATTTCAGCGTTATTGAGTATAAATTTTCTCATTGCAACAAATGCCTTCATTATTTGAATGCTTACTTCCACTGCTGTTTTGCTTTTTAACACAGCAGATAGCATAGCAACACCTTGTTCAGTAAAGGCATAAGGAAGGTATCTTCTGCCGCCCCAACTTGAGGTCACAATTTGTGACCTCAAGTTTTCATATTCTTCTTCAGTTAATTGAAACATAAATTCATCAGGGAAACGCTCTTTGTTTCTTTTTACGGCTTGATTAAGCGCTTTTGTTTCTACTTCATATAGTTTTGCTAAATCTTCATCCAGCATTACATGAACACCACGCAAAGTATAAATTCTATTCGTTATATCTTCTACTTTAACAATTCCTTTTCCTTCCATACATCCTCATTATTCATTATTCATTGTTCATTATTTATTTCTTACCAAAAGATAAAAAGCTAAACCGCGTTTGGTTAATGTAAACTTTTGCTTAGTGCTATTGGGTTTATCTTTAATAGTCCATTCTATCAATCGGTATTGGAGCAATTTGGCTAAAACTTCGTTTAATCTACCAGAAATGGCTTTTTGCCCTAATTCACTAGAAATTTCTTTTCTCGACATTGGAGAATCAAGCAATTTTGATATAACAAGTGTAAATAACGACTCTTGCTTTAACTCTTGCTGTAGCTCTTGCTGCAACTCTTGCTTCCAATTTCCTTCCGGTTGTTTTATAATCTCTTCAATTTTCATTATTGTCCTCTGAGTTTGACAAATCCACCTCCCCCAACTTAACCCACTTCCAGCCTTTGTGTAATGTATCACTCATAGTTTGCCCTCTGTGCTTTTAACAACTTTTCGAAATCAATCTTTTTTAATTCATTTTGTAAAAAACCATCTTTATACAAACTTTTATTATGAAATAAAATTCTACCTATAATTATGTCTTTATGAGTATTAAAAACCTTAGCATAATGTTTTATTATATTTAAAATTTTTGAGGGGTTCTTGTCTGGAAGTGAGTTTAATTCATCAATTATTTTATGATAATTTTCATAAGATAAAAGAAACTCTTCAGCAAATTTATCAGCTTCAAATTCTTCTTTAGACTTACTCTCAGTATTTTCTATTTCTTCAAGAAATATATCTTTTTTATTACTATGTAAAAAAATATGACCAAATTCATGAAAAAGAGAAAACCAAAAAATATCGTATCTTTTAAATCTATCTGTTATCTGTATAACAGGGTTATCATTTAGCCATCTTACAACACCATTGATTGCTGTATTTGGTAATCCCGGTGTGAAAATAATTTTTACTCCAGCAGAAAGAGAATATTCTTTAATTTTTTCTAAAAAATTCTCACTTTCTTTGTACATTATGTCTTTTAAATTCTTTAGTATCTCTCTTAATTTTGCTTTTTTAAAGGAAGGAGCTACTATTTTTGAAGCTTCAATTTCTCCAATTCTTAAAAAAGCAGATAACGAATGCGGGTTTTTAGACTCTTTAAGAGAAATCCTAAAAAATACAGGCAGCTGCTGATTAATATATATTTCTTCCCATGCTTTTGATTTTGATATATTAAAAAAAGATAATAAATTTTTAGCTTTTTCTTTTGCATCTTTTGTAAAAGCTACATATCCTAATTTTGCGAGGTCGTTATAAGGAAATTTTTTACTCCATTCTATAGCTTCAGTTAGTTCTTCCTTTTCTTTTTCCCTTGCTACGTACTCATTATAATTAGCCTGCTTTGCCATCCAAAAATTTGCCGGAATGTTTAACACCTTTTCAAATTGGACAGACATTTCTGGAGTAATAGAACTTTTTCCATTTAATACATTGGAAATAGTTTTGATAGGTTTACCAGTTCTAATAGCAAACTCCTTTGGCGTTATTTGTAATTCTTCTAATTTTTCTCTAAGGGTAATCCCTGGATGAATAGCATAATTTGTTTCTAATTTATATTTCTTAGTCATTTTTGTACTCCTTAGTGATAATCTACAATCTCTAAAATTTCAACTATAGTAATTTTTGAATATATCAACATACCATCATCGTTTATAGGTAAAGGATCATTCCCAGGTTTATATATAAGCCTATATGGTTGTACTAAATCACATGCAAATTGACCGTTTCTATCTCCTGTTAAAGGATGATGTTTACCTGGCAACTTCATAAGGATTTTTAAATTTTCAGCGCATTTTATATCATCTATTCTCTGCATAATTTTATCAGCCATTTCAGTTCCATATTTTTTTCTTATTTCATTTTTATTTTCTAATATCTTTCTTAATTTTTTATTAATTACAATTATAACCATATTAAGTATACCTCATTAAAACCAAAAAGTCAATAATTTTTAACACTATCTGTTAAAAATTTTTTAAATTCAATTTTCCTGCATGTAAATCAAATAGCAATGCCTTATTCAGTGAAGTCATATGAAAGGTATCTTCTTTTGCTCCAACTCCATAAAATTTTGCCAAATCGCTTATAAGCATAACTTGATTGCATCGAATATTGTAAATTACATTCGTTATATCCTATACACTAATAACTACATTTCCTTCAATATCATCCTCATTGTTCATTGTCCATATCTATTTTCCCCAGATTTTGAAGAATTTGTTTATTCAACTTTTCCTCTTCTTTCAACTGCTCCTCAAACTCAGCCTTTAACTTGTTAAACCTTTCCACAAAATCAAAATCATCCTCTTCTTCAGGAAGCCCAACATACCTACCGGGGGTTAAAACATAATCTAAATTTTTTACCTCCTCTAAAGATGCAGACTTACAAAAACCCGCCACATCCTGATAATTTCCATCGCTACCCTTTTGCCATTCGTGGTAAGTATCTGCAATCTTTCGTATGTCTTCAGGTCTTAAAATCCTTGTTCTTCTGTTTATAAGCTCCCCCATATCGCGGGCGTCAATAAAAAGAATCTGACCTTTTCTTTTTTTATCTTTATTAACAAACCACAAACAAGCAGGAATGCCAGTATTCAAAAATAATTTAGCCGGCAAATTTACTATACATTCTACCAAATCAGCCTCTATCAAGTTTTTTCTAATCTCATACTCTTCTTTTGTTTTTGAAGTTAAAGAACCTTTGGCAAGAACAAACCCCGCCTTACCTTTGATGTTTAAATGATGAATAAAGTGTTGGATCCAAGCATAGTTTGCATTCCCCTCTGGCGGTATGCCATATTTCCAACGAACATCTTTTCGGAGCAACTCTCCGCTCCAATCGCTATCGTTAAAAGGCGGATTGGCGATAACAAAATCAGCTTTTAAGTCTTTGTGAGCATCGTTCAAAAACGAACCTTCGGGATTCCACTTGACTTGCGAAGCATCGATCCCTCTAATGGCAAGGTTCATTATGCAAAGTCGCCAGGTGGTTTGGTTGCTTTCCTGTCCATAGATAGAAATGTCGTTTATTTTTCCCTGATGTTCTTGTACAAATTTTTCAGATTGAACAAACATTCCCCCTGAGCCACAGCAAGGGTCAAAAACCCTACCTTTGTAAGGCTCAAGCATTTCCACCAGGAGTTCGACAACGCTTCTGGGCGTGTAGAATTGCCCGCCTTTTTTTCCTTCTGCTAAAGCAAACTGACCTAAAAAATATTCAAACACATGCCCCAGTATATCGGCGCTTCTTTCTTTTGCCTGGTCAAAAGCAATGTTGCTAAAAAGATCGATTAGCCCCCCAAGGCTAATGGGATCGATATTCCCTCTGGCATAAACTTTAGGCAATACCCCTTTTAGTGATGGGTTTTCTTTTTCGATTGCCTCCATTGCTTCATCGAGTATTTTGCCTATTTCAGGTTTTTTGGCATTTTCCTTCAGATATTGCCATCTTGCCTTGGCTGGAACATAAAAGACATTTTCGGCTTTATATTCGTCAATATCTTCAGGATCAGCACCGCTGTATTCTCCTTCGCCTTTTTTCAGCTTTTCGTATAAATTTTCAAAGGCATCTGAAATATAGCGCAGGAAAATAAGCCCCAGCACTACATGTTTATATTCCGCCGCATCAATATTTTTTCTCAATTTATCGGCAGCTTTCCAGAGTGCAGCTTCAAACTTTTCATTATTCTTTTCGGCTTTTTTAACAATGTTTTTCTCCATTGGTGGCTCCCTAAAAAGTATTAAACTTAATAATTATAACTTCTATTAATTTCTTCTAAGGTTAATTTTCAGATTGCCTTATGAGATTGTAGGTTTCCCTATATCCCTATACCTATCAAAGCCCTTATCTTTTCTGTCTTTTCTAAAGCTTTATAAATAAGATAAAACCCGCTTGTGTAAAAATAACCAGCATGACAGTCGAAAAATTTCGAGTCTTTGATTAGAACTTCAAATCTTTCTTTAAGAGTCTGCCCACTTTCGTTCGTAATAAAAGTTAAATCGTTATTCATTTTTATCATCCAATTAGTATAAAATAAAATCTTATATTTTAAATACTTAAATCGAATAAATTATAAAATCCAGAGATAAAATCTTCAAAGATTAGTGTTTTTCAACAGCAATTCCCCATTTTTGATTAAATTATATTCATACGAAGCAACCCTTCACACCTTCTTTCTCAGCGATGAGAAAGAAAGTAAGCAAAGCATGTCCCGAGCACTTCACTTCGTTCAGTACAGGCTCCGTCGAGGGAAAAGACTCGCCGACACCGCTTTATCGGCCAGTTATTACACCACAACATTTGTGGTTGGAATGTTACTTTTTCTTTGTCTCCAGCAACAAAGAAAAAGTAACCAAAAAAGCATGCCCCGAGCAAGACCGAGGGGGAAGCCCTTCACACTTTCTTTCTGAACGACCAGAAAGAAAGTGTGCAAAGAAAGAGTCGCCGACACCGCTTTATCGGCCGGTTCTTCCTCTATACCGATAGTGTTAACCTCAATACTTTATTTCCTCCTTGCCTCCTTAACTATATGGCTTTTTCATCATCACATCCTGTGCTGATTCAAAAGCCCCGCCGTAGTCCTTTACGGCGTGGTAAACTTCTCCTTTATGCAATAGCGGTTAACACACTTTGTCTATAATCAATGCTTCCTCTAAACACAAATTACTATAACCATGTCGCGGTGTCGGATTTTTTATTTTTTTATTTCCTCTACCTAAAATAATACCCGCTGTGGTTTTTACTTCCGGTCATTGTCATCATCTTTCCGTCGAATGTCTTGCGCTTGCACCTACAGGAAAATCCTACCCGCCATTATGCCAAGAAATGCAGGATGCATTTCGCCCCGAGCAGGGTCAAGGGGAAACCCTATCTTACTTTCTTTCTCAGCGATGAGAAAGAAAGTAAGCAAAGAAAGAATCGCCGACACCGCTTTATCGGCCAATTCTTCCTCTATACCAATGGTGTTAACCTTAATACTTTGTTCATACCTCGCCTATTTACTATATGGCTTTTTCATCATCACATCCTGTGCTGATTCAAAAGCCCCGCCGTAGTCCTTTACGGCGTGGTAAACTTCTCCTTTATGTAATAGCGGTTAACACACTTTGTATATAATCAATGCCTCCTCTAAACACAAATTACTATAACCATGACGCGGTGTCGGATTTTTTTTCTTTTTTATTTTTTTATTTCCTTTACCTACATAATCCCCGCTGTGGTTTTTACTTATGTGTATGAACAACTTTTTTCTTTCAGTTTTCACCTCCTCGCCTTTACCAAGACCGCAGGATGCGGTCGTTGAGGGCGGAGTGTTGCTTTTACCATTGAGCACGGTGTTATTTTTTATTTTATTTTTTTATCTTCTATACCTACATAATCCCCGCTGTGGTTATACCCGCTATGGTCATTGTCATCATCTTTCCGTCGAATGTCTTGCGCTTGCACCCACAGGAAAATCCTGCCCGCCATTATGCCAAGAAATGCAGGAGGCATTTCGCCCCGAGCACATGAGGCAGGAGGCCGAATGTGCGAGGGTGGATTTTCCGTGCTTTTCCCTTAAGCAAGACCTGAGGAACGGAAAGATGATGACAATGACCCTCTACCCACCACAGCGGGGTTTTTTACATTGTAGCACTGGCACAGCCAGTGCTACTCTTATATTTCTTACATTTTGCCTTGCAATGACACTGGAGTTATCAAATTTCCAAAAATGTGGAATTGCCTTGCTATCCTGCAAATTATTGCAAAATTTTAAGATGGCTTTTAAAATAAAATGGTGCTTTAATTTATATGCCAGCATACATAACACATCTACTGCTTATAATGATGGGAAGATTAAAATAATTGGAGGATATAAAGATGGCAAAATCAAAACCAAAATATGTTTATTTCTTCGGAGGAGGAAAAGCCGAAGGTAATGGTACAATGAAGGAACTTCTCGGAGGTAAAGGGGCGGGCCTTGCACAAATGACCAATATCGGTCTTCCGGTTCCTGCTGGTTTTACGATTACCACCGAGGTATGTGATCTCTATTATAAAAACGGGAAAAAATATCCCGAAGGTCTTAAGGAGGAAGTGGATCAGCATCTTGCACGACTTGAAAAGCTTGTTGGAAAAAAGCTCGGTGACCCAAAGGATCCCCTTCTTGTTTCTGTTCGTTCGGGTGCACCGCTTTCTATGCCCGGCATGATGGAAACAATTCTTAACCTCGGTCTGAACGATCGGTCTGTGGAAGGGCTGGCAGCCAAAACAGGCAATCGCCGCTTTGCTTATGATGCATATCGCCGTTTTATAATGATGTATGGTTCCACTGCTATGGGTATTCCAAGAGAAAAGTTTGATCATGCTTTTGAGCAAATCAAAAATGAGAGAACAAGAAGGAGACTTAACATTCCTGCTGATAAAAAGGTTAACGATACTGATGTAAATGTAGAAGAATTAGAAGAGCTTGTAAAGATATTCAAGGATATTTATAAAAGAGAGATTGGTAAAGATTTCCCGCAGGATCCAAAAGAGCAGCTATGGGGAGCCATTGGTGCAGTATTTGGAAGCTGGATGGCTGAGAAGGCTGTTACTTATAGACGTGTTGAAAAAATTACGGGTGTAATAGGTACAGCAGTGAATGTTGTACAGATGGTGTTTGGTAATATGGGCGATAACTCTGGAACGGGAGTTTGTTTTACCCGCGACCCAAATACTGGAGAAAACACCTTCTACGGAGACTATTTGATAAATGCACAGGGAGAGGATGTGGTTGCCGGTATCCGTACTCCTATGAAACTTTCTGAATTTGAAAAGAAAGATCCGAAGGCTTATAAGCAGCTTGTAGAGGTTAGAAAAATCCTTGAAAAGCACTATAAAGAGATGCAGGACCTTGAGTTTACAGTTGAAGAAGGCAAGCTTTACATGCTACAGTGTCGAAATGGAAAGCGTTCTCCAAGTGCAGCTTTCAGGATTGCTGTTGATATGGTTAATGAGGGATTGATTACTAAAGAGCAAGCTGTTTCAAGAATAAAAGATAAGGATATCGAGGGTATTTTCTATCCTATAATTGACCCCTCTCAAAAAGAAGCATTAAGGCAAAACTTTTTAGTGCAGGGTATTGATGCTGTTCCTGGTGCTGCTGCAGGAAAGATTGTATTTAATGCGAAGGACGCTGAGGAATGGGCAGAAAGAGGTGAAAAGGTTATACTTGTTAGAAAGGAAACAAGTCCCGAGGATGTTGGAGGAATGCATGCAGCCGTTGGTATTCTTACTGCTACAGGCGGAAAGACAAGCCACGCTGCGGTTGTAGCAAGAGGCTGGGGAAAATGCTGTATTGTAGGTTGTGAAAAGCTGGATATTGATTATGATAAAAAAATAATGAAAGTTGGCGATAAAGTAGTAAGGGAAGGAGATGAAATTACCCTTAACGGTACAACAGGTGAGGTATATACAACTGCCCTAAAACTTATTACCCCGGAGCTTCCAGAGGCTTACTATACGATTATGAAATGGGCAGACGAGATTAGAAAACTCCGTGTAAGAACCAATGCTGATACCCCTTATGATGCAGAACATGCAAGAAAACTTGGTGCCGAAGGTATTGGCCTCTGCAGAACAGAGCATATGTTCTTCGATACTGAGGAAAGGAGAGAGGCTATTCAGGAAATGATAGTGGCTGATACTGTAGAAGACAGAAAGAAAGCACTCGCTAAGCTACTACCTTTCCAGAAAGAGGATTTTAAGGGAATTTTCAAGGCAATGAATGGACTCCCTGTAACAATTCGCCTTATTGACCCTCCTTTGCACGAGTTTGTTCCGCATGATGAAGCAAAGCAAAGAGAGCTTGCAAACAAGATTGGCGTGTCTTTTGAGAAAGTTCATCATAGGGTAGAACAACTTCATGAGGCGAATCCAATGCTTGGACATCGTGGATGCAGACTTTGTATTACATACCCTGAAATTCTTGACATGCAGGTAACAGCAATAATAGAAGCTGCCTGCGAATGTGCAAAAGAAGGAATTAAGGTTGAGCCAGAAATTATGCATCCGCTTGTTATAGATAAAAAAGAGTTGAAGATTCTTGAAACACGAACAAGAGAAATTGCAGATGCGATTATCCAGAAGAGTGGGCAGAATGTTAAATATCTTGTTGGAACGATGATAGAAGTACCAAGGGCTGCTCTTCTTGCAGATCAGATTGCCGAGGTTGCGGAATTCTTCTCATTTGGTACAAATGACCTTACACAGATGACTCTCGGTATGTCAAGAGATGATGCTGGAAGGTTTTTGCCTGATTATGTTGATGAAAAGAAGGCAGGAATCTTTAAGGACGATCCGTTCCAGTCTTTAGACCAGACGGGAGTAGGGCTTCTTGTAAAATGGGGTATAGAGAAGGGACGTAGTACCCGACCTAATTTAAAAGTAGGTATTTGTGGTGAGCATGGTGGAGAGCTTAAGTCTGTAAAGTTCTGTCATAGAGTTGGCATGAACTATGTTTCCTGTTCGCCATTCAGAGTACCTATAGCAAGGCTTGCTGCAGCTCAGGCTGTAATAGAAGAAAAGATGGCAACATCAAAACCATCAAAGTCAAAAAAAGCCACGAAGAAGTCTGCTGTAAAAAAGTCTTCTAAAAAATCTTCGAAAAAGTCTTCAAAAAAATAGCAATCAAAATTATATGAAAATAAGCCCCTGGTTTTCATTTTATGAAGCCGGGGGCTTTTCTATAAGTAATTCTATTTTTCCTTTGACAAAAGAAAAAAATGAGTTAAACTAATAAAGGATCTTGGGGTAGGGATTTTTGTTTTTAAGCAGGTTTGTTTTATGGTTACCAGAAATAAATCTATAAAGTCTCCCTCTTTTAGAATTGCTTTTTTAATTGACAATATTATAAGTTTTGGAAAATATCAAACCAATATATGGCAGGGAGCCAACGAAGCCGCATTAGACGACGGTATTGAATTAGTTTGCTTTTGCGGAGGAACGCTGGACTTTTCTCCTGTTAGCTCTTATGAAAAAAGGCGAAATGCGGTTTACAAACTTATAAACAAGAATAGTTTTGATGGGCTTATTATATTAACTACAGTCGGAAGTTTTGTGGAAATAGAAAGGTTTAAATCTTTTGTAGCTGGGTTTAATCCCATTCCTGTTGTTAGTATTGGCCGCCCGATGGAAGGAATCCCGTATGTGGTTGAAGAAAATTATTCGGGTATGAAAAACATTGTAGATCATTTTTTGAGAGAACATAACAGAAAAAGAATAGCCTTTATTAAAGTTCCTGACAATATACCGGAAAACACATTTCGATTTCTTGCATATAAGGATGCTCTAAAAGAGAACAAAATAGAATATGACCCTGATCTTGTTTTTGTTGGAAATTTTATGCCGGAGTCCGGAGAAAGGGCTGTAGAATATTTTCTTGATGAAAAAAAAATTAACTTTGACGCACTTATTGCAGAGAATGACAATATGGCGCTTGGAGCAATAGCAGAGTTGAGTAAGAGAGGTATTAATGTTCCTGCAGAGGTAATTGTGGGTGGATATGACGATATAGAAGAAGCAGAGGTTGCTAATCCTAGCCTTACTACAGTAAAAGCTCCAGTTAAGGATTTGGGTTATAAATCTGTTGAGCTTCTATTAAAAATATTAAGAGAAGAGCCCAATGTGAAAAATATAGAACTTCCGTCAAGGCTTGTCATAAGGGAATCATGCGGATGTTTTAAGACAACAAGACTAACAAAATCTTTTAACCCGGATTTCGGGAAAAAAGACTTTTCTAGTTTAAAAGATAGAAAGGAAGATATAATAAATTCAATAGTTAAGCAGTTTGAATTTCCTATTGATGGGCAATTTATTAGATTGGGATTGGATATACTTTTTGATTCTTTTGTGAAGGACATGAAGGGGAAGAAATCTAATCGCCATTTTATATCAAGTCTTTCATTAATTTTAAGACAATGCATAGAATCTGGAATTAATGTTTTACTATGGCACGAACTAGTTTCCTCATTTAGAAATAAGATACTAAATTTTCTCAGCGAAAGAAAAATATTGGATACAACCTCCTCTTTCTGGGATTCGGCGTTTCTGCTTATAGCAAATTATGCCTATAGAATACCAAAGAATCAGGTAATTCAGATAGAAAAGCAATCTGAAACTTTAAGAAATGTATCAACCTCAATTATGACCCTTTATGATATGAAAAAGCTTACGGATATTATTATTGATGCATTAGACAAGATGAATGTAAACATCTTCTTTATGTTCCTTTATGAAAAAGTTGCTATGGGTAATAGATGTAATTCAATTGTGTCAAATAAGCTTAGATTAATAGCAGCGTATACCAATGGAGTAAAGCTTAATGTAGAAAATATCCAAAAAAAATTCTATTCAAGAAATGTTATTAGTGATATTTTTAAAATTATTCCAGGGTTACCTGAAAAGAATTTTAGATTACTTATAATTCCCCTTTATTTTCGAAATAATAACTTCGGATTTATTGTCTATGAAAATGTGATAGATAAGAATTTCGTTTTTGAGACGCTGGCAACTCAAATAAGCAATGTGATAATGAGTAGCCTATTGTATAAGGAAAGATTGAAGACGGAGAAAAAACTTAAATTAACTCTTGAAGCATTAGCAGACTTGAATAAGAAGTTAGAAAGACTTTCTTTTATTGATGAACTTACGGGACTTTATAATAGAAGAGCTTTTTTAGCTTTTGCCGAACAGCAGAGGAATATTTCCATTCGTACAAAAAGAAACTTTTTACTCTTTTTCTTCGATATGGATGGGCTAAAAGAGATTAATGATAGGTATGGTCATAAGGAAGGTGATATAGCTATAAAGTGTGTTGCCGAAATACTCAAAAGTTCATTTAGAACCTCGGATATTATTGCACGAATCGGTGGTGATGAATTTGTTGTTATTGCCATTGATACTTCTCTTGAACATGCAGGCGCTATGATCAAGAAATTAAAGGAGAACACTAAAAAAGTGAATGAAAAAGAGTCAAAGCCTTATTATATAAGTTTAACATTTGGAGTTGCAGAGTTTGATTTTCAAGAAGGATTGGATATACAGACTCTTATTAATGAAGCGGATGAACAGCTTTATATAAAAAAGAAAGAGAAGAAACAGTTCGCTATAAAATAGTTTTAGAGGGCATCGCCCTTTGACTAAGCCTGCCCCGAGCAAGGTCGATGGAAAACCTTCTTACTTTCTTTCTCAGCGATGAGAAAGAAAAAACCCAATGTTCACTTTCTTTTGAGCGGCCAAAAGAAAGTGAACCGAAAGAAAAGCCGTCGGCGTTGCTTTATCGGCCAATCATTAACCCACAACATTTGTGGTTAGATTGTTACTTTTTCTTTGTCTCCAGCAACAAAGAAAAAGTAACCAAAAAGAAAATGCCGCCCTCTGCGG
>Ga0315298_1000971_pt1 | contig 54373 bp, 54 predicted proteins | sample WHS_1_MG_FD_203077 | JGI IMG/M metagenome (GOLD analysis project Ga0315298, IMG submission 203077) | Extremophilic microbial mat communities from Washburn Hot Springs, YNP, Wyoming, USA - WHS_1_MG | ecosystem: Environmental > Aquatic > Thermal springs > Hot (42-90C) | place: USA: Wyoming... | reverse complement strand
TTAAAAATTGCCGAGGTGGCGGAATTGGCAGACGCGCTAGGCTTAGGACCTAGTCCCATTTGGGGTTGAGGGTTCGAATCCCTCCCTCGGCACAAACGAACGAAGTGAGTTTGTGACAGGGAGAAAGTCAACTTTCCCGAAATTGTCTGCGAATTTTTAAAGAGCAGCTACAATTTCGGGATTCCGTTATCTTCGTTAAAAGAAATAAGGTAGTAGTAATTGAAAAGACGGGATCGCGAAAATCTGGTCGCTCGGCTATGCCTCGCGAAGATTTTCGGGACTTGGCTTTCGTAGGGATTCGAAGCCCGCAGCGATGTGCGAGTTTTTCCGCGAAGCGGAAAAGGCGAGCACCGCGAGGGGCGGGCTGCGAGAAATTTCCGTCAGGAAATTTACTTGTAGGCGAATCCCTCCCTCGGCATAAAAAAATAGAGACAGCTTTTAAGCCGTCTCTATTTTTTAATAAAAAATCTTCTAAAATTTAATTAAAGGTTGCTGCCCGTAATTAAGCTTCCAACAATCTTAGTGATACTAAAGGCTAAAATCGCAATAACAATGCCGATCACCGCATACATTAATACCCCACTTGCTTTTTTAACTTTTGATTGTTCACCACCAGCAGTTACATACAAAAACGCTGCATACAAACCCATTACTACAGAAAGAACTAACACAATCGTGTAAACCCATCTAAGAATGTCATTAAGAGTGGTCATCCAATCATGAAGACCTCTGGGCTATGGCGGATTTACTAGACCTGAATACACCTGAGCAAAAACTGAAGCAAGAGGAATTAATTGCCCCAAAATAATACCGGCTAAAATAATTTTATTAAGATTTTTTTTCATTTTATTAATTTATTATTGACCTTTTTTATTTTATCGACCTTTTAACAAATTTTGAATAATTGTCGAAATGCTAAAAGCTATAATCGCTACCACCAAAGCCAAAATTGCATAATAAATTTGGTGCTTTGCTTTTTTAACATTTTCTGTTTTTTCGCCGGCAGTCAAAAAAGTAAAAGCTGCCAGCAAAATAAAAACTACGGCTAAAACCAAAATAATATTATACATCCATTTACTAATATTACTGATAATTCTTAAAATATCATCAATATTTCGGATATTAATAGAACCTGAATTATCACTAAACCAATTTCCGCTGCTACCACCTTGTTGAGTAATTTGGGGAGCGATATCTATTACATTATTAAAATTTCTTCCTGTTGGTAGGGGCACAAGATTTTCATTTTGCGCCAAAGCCACCATTCCACTGGTTAAAAATATAGCTGATATCAAAGAAAAAATAAGAAAAGATTTTTTCATAATTTTATTTAGCTAAATTATTAATTAAGCTAATAATATTAGCGACAGTGGCTACACTAATCACTGCTAATGCCACTGATGTCCAAATAAAAACATTTTTTGCTTTTTTAATATTTTCTGGACTCGCTGTCCCAAGTAAAAATGAACCGTATAAAAACATCACAATACACAAAGGGCCACCAATTAATAAAAGATATCGCTGGACAGTATTCAAAAGTTGAGTCAAACTACTCGCGCCAGAAACTTCTTTCATTCCGAATTTAAACAATCCTTCAACAAGCATCACTATTGCCAGCCCGCCAATTGCCCAAGTAATTGCTTGCTGAGCTTCTTTAATCTTTGATGGATTACCCGCGGCCATGGCCAAATTAATCGCTCCCCAGATTGTCATAATAGCCATTAATGGTACCGCTAATGTCATTAAACCTTTTAAAATCGTATTAGCAAACCCTCCTAATGTTTGCCCATGTAAAGGATCATACAAACCTTGCGCCAAAGCGCTTGAGCTTAAACCAAGAACTAGTACCAATATACCAAACAAAAATATTTTTTTCAACATACTAATGCAAAGGAAAATTACCGCTCCAAATATTAGATAAATTAATGCTTTGACCCGTTATAAGCAAAAGAACAGTGTTTAAAATAAGACTCACGCCATAAACAATAACCAATCCCACAAAAGCAGCAATAATAATGCCTCTGCCTTGTTTAATATTATTAGGATTGCCTTGAGATAAAATTAAACGAATGCCACCATAAATTCCAAAACCAATTGCTATCCAAAAAGCAATCTGGCGCAACATCAAAAAAACGTTTCTAATAACTGCTAAAAGATCTTGAAATCCACAATTGCCACTATCAATACAGCCCACACCCTCTACCAAACTTGATATTGCCTGTGCCGTAGAAGCAAAGGAAAAAATCATTGCAATAATCGTAAAAATATAAGGAAAATACTTCATAATTTAGCGATTGATGAGTTGGGCGGCTTGATTAAGAGCAGCGGGTATAGTAATTCGACCGCTTATTATAGATTCTAGCATATTTTGTAAAATTTGGAAATTTTTCTCAGGATTAAATTGCATCCAACTTTTAGCCCTTAAAACCTCTTCGCAAAATACTCCCAATTTTACATCATTTTTACAGGATTGAAGAAAAACGCGATTGGCTGCTGGCCGAGAAGTATAATTAAGATAATCGATAAGGGAATTATTCTGATTATTCACTAAATAGTAAATGAAATTCCAAGCGTCTTGAGGGTGTTTAGAAATAGCAGAAACTGCCAAAGCCCAATAATCAGCATAATTTTTCTTGATAGTACTATCTTTCACTTGGGGTAAAGGCGCAATGCCATAATTTAAATAGGGATTGAGTTTTTCAATTTTTTTCATGGCTGAACTATAATCAATCATCATTGCTACTTTTCCTTGGCTAAATAATTCCAAAGCATCGGGAAAATTATTATGCCAACAATAATTGGGACTTATTGGGTTAGAAAAACTCAGATAAAAATTTAAAGCATTAGCACCTTTATCTGAATCAAAAATAGCGCGACCATTTTCATCAACAATGTCTTGGCCATTTTGCATCATTAATAATAAGACAATATCAACAGCATTGGGAATGTTATTGACAGCACCAAAAGCTGCGCCAGATTGAAGAATTTCGCCACTCTGATTTTTCTTGGTTAACAATTGCGCGTCTTTCAAAAATTCATCCCAAGTTTGAGGTGGTTGGACAATGCCCGCGCTATTAAAAATATCTTTGTTGTAATATAAAGCCAGAGCATCTACCCACAATGGCAATCCCCATAATTTGTTATTAACATATAAATCATCTGCCACCACATCAACAAAACCTGATTTTAAATCTCTTAAACTGATATCAGTGGGATATAACTTATTGCCGTGTTTATAAACCCAATTATGTTTAATCATTAAAATATCCGGACCCTTCTGGCTCGCTAAGGCATCAACTAATTGACTCTCATAATCATTAGGATTAATTTGATGATAATTAATGGAAACATTGGGATAAAGAGTAGGATATGATTGCAAAGCTGATTTAAAAGCATCTTCATCATCAATCCCCCAAAACTCTAAAGTAACTTTTGGCAATTGATTAGCTGGTTTTTTAGAGGTTGATTTTAATCCTGGTAAAATTCCCAAAATCATTAAAATTACAACAAGAACGATAATGCCAATAGCAATAAAAATAATTTTTTGCGATTTAGTTAATTCTTGCGGCATATTATTTAATAAAAATTAAACACCAATGAGTATCGCCAATTTCTAATTTTTTATAAAATTTCAATTTCTGACTTGCGGCTAACTTCATCATTTCATCTTCAGCAATCCGGTCATTTTTAGGCGGCCCTAAAGTAGAATCGGGTTTCCAATCGATCACTACTAATTTTCCGCCATTTTTTAAAACATTGTAAGCTTCAGCTAATACCTTTTCTCTTAAATTTTTAGGTATTTGGAAAAATAAATTAGCGGCAATCACCCAATCACAGCTTCCTTTCTCTAGGGTACTAGTTTTTTCTAAATTCGCCCAGCGCGTTTCAATATTGTTTAAATTGCGCATCTGGGCTAAAGAGCGCACTGATTCCAATTGCTCTGGCACTACATCAATAGCAAAAACTTTACCTTGTGGTCCAACTGCTTGGGCTAATTCCAAAGTAAAATAACCGCTCCCACAACCAAAATCAGCCACCACAGCGCCAGAAGAAATGTTTAATTGAAGAACTACGGTTTTGGGATTAAACATTTCGGGCATATTAAATTTATTTTACCATAAATAAAATTACAATGCCACAATGCCCGCTACTAAATCATCGGCTTCCAAACGAATCAGCCGCACGCCCTGTGAAACGCGCGATTGCTGAGAAATATTGCTTAAATCAGTTTTAATTAGAATACCATTTTTAGAAATTAAAAGCACTTCTTTATCTTCGGGATCCAAAACACGAATAGCTACCACTTTACCAGTTTTTTCTGTAATTTTAGCTGTTTTAATACCTTGACCACCCCGATGCTGAAGACGATATTCTTTTAGAGCTGTCTTTTTACCAAAACCCTTTTCAGTGACAACTAACAACAATCCTGTCTTTAAATCCGGCTTAATTACATCAAAACCTCTTACTTCATTGCCTGCTTCTTTTTTTAATTTAATTCCCAAAACTCCAGCCGCTGCCCTACCCATTGGCCTTAAATCTTTTTCTGGAAATCTTAATGCCTGACCATAAGCAGATAAAACAATTAATTCATCATTTTTCTGAACAATCTTTGCATCTTTTAATTCATCATCATCTTTTAATTTAATAGCAATGAGTCCTGATCGTCTGACATTCAAAAAATCACTTAAAGGCGTTTTCTTCATTATTCCGTTTTTGGTCACCATCACTAAAAAGCCTTCTGGTTCTTTTTTCTCAGCTGGATAATTAACGATCGCCGCAATTTTTTCATTTTGAGGCAATTCAATAAAATTAAAAATGCTTTTACCTCGGGCAGTGCGTGCCACAATCGGAACTTCAAAAGCACGCAATTGAAAAACCTTACCCTGAGTAGTTAAAAATAGCAGATTATCATGGGTGTTCGCCGCAATCACATGCTGAATTTTATCTTCTTCTTTAACATCAAAACCAATAATACCTTTACCGCCTCGCTTTTGCGCCTTAATTGTTTCGGGCACAAAAGCTTTAATATAACCATCCTGACTCATCATAATCACTACATCCTGTTGAGCAATTAAATCTTCTTCTTTAAACTCACCAATTGCTTGTTGAACCACCTTAGTTTTTCTCTCATCGCCATATTTCTTTTTTAATTCCAGCGTTTCTTCTTTAATAATTTGTAAAATTTTTTTAGGATTTCTTAAAATTTCTTCTAATTCTTTAATTTCTTTTTCTTTTAATTTAGCTTCTTCCTCAATTTTTTGGCGCTCCAAACCAACCAAAGTCTGGAGTTTCATTTCTAAAATCGCGTCAGCTTGGATCGGTGTTAATTTAAAGTTTTTAACCAATTTTTCCTTCGCCTCCTCACGAGTTTTAGAAGTTTTAATAGTTTTAATCACCGCATCAATATTCTTTAAAGCCTTCAAAAATCCTTCTAAAATATGGAGTCTGGCTTTGGCTTTAGCCAAATCAAATTCTGATCTTTTACGAATAATATTTTGGCGATGTTTAATAAATTGCTCTAATAATCCCTTTAAAGACAAAGTCTGAGGCTGAATCCCATCAATCAAAGCTAAGAAATTAACATGAAAATCTTTTTGTAAATCCGTGTGCTTAAACAAATTATTCAAAACTTTTTGAGGATGGGCATCATTTTTTAATTGAATGGTAATTTGCAAACCTTCTTTATCTGATTCATCGCGAATATCTTTAATGCCTTCAATTCTTTTATCCTGAACTAACTCCGCAATTTTTTCTAATAAAGCGGATTTATTAACTTGATAAGGAATTTCAGTAATAACAATATCATATTGGCCAGCTTTGCGCTCTTGAATTTCTGCCACGGCCCGAATGGTAATTGCTCCTTTACCAGCGCTATAAATTTCTTCCAAAGCTTTTTTATTATAAATGATTCCGCCAGTCGGAAAATCAGGGCCCTGAATAAAATTTAAAAGATCTTTTATTTCAGCATCTGGATGATCAACTAAATAAACAATAGCATCGCAAACTTCACTTAAATTATGAGGTGGAATGCTCGTGGCCATACCCACAGCAATACCAGCAGTGCCATTAACGATTAAATTAGGTAATTTGGCTGGTAAAACAACTGGTTCTTTTTTAGTGCCATCATAGTTATCCTGAAAAGGCACTGTCTCTTTATCCAGATCCTGAAGCATCTCCTCAGCTAAAACCGCCAAACGTGCTTCTGTATAACGCATGGCTGCTGGCGGATCGCCATCAATTGAGCCCCAATTACCCTGACCTTCAATTAAAGGATATCTTAAAGAAAAGGGCTGGGCCATCCGGGCTAAGGCATCATAAACTGGCACATCACCATGAGGATGATATTTACCTAAAACCTCACCGACAATACTCGCTGACTTTCGGAATTTAGCTGAATGCCAAAAACCAACCTCACCCATGGCATACAAAATTCTCCGCTGAACTGGTTTTAAGCCATCGCGCACATCCGGCAAGGCCCGCGAAACAATCACACTCATTGCATAATCCAAATAAGCAGTCTTTAATTCTTCAGTAATTTCTCGCGGAATAATTTTTTTATTTAAAGAATTATTCTTATCACCGTTGTTGTGATTATTGTTTGGTGGCGTTTGTTTTTTAGATTCGTTTATTTTTTTAGACATAATTTAGCGAATAAAAATATAATGGATTAATTGAGCATAAGATTTATATTGGAAAAAAATTGTGCGCAGAGCGTAACTGGTGATATTAAAAATTTTTATTACTAGTTCAACCATCAAACCAAAAACATCAGCTAATCCTTCGCCCAATTTCTTTAAAAGCGGCAAAAAACTTTCACTATAAGCTAAATAAAGGCCTTTTTTAAAAATTTCCCAGCGGCTAACATTTTGAACTTTTTCTTCTTGAACTTCATTAACTGCTAAAGGATGGGTGGAGCTAATCTCGCTTTTAAAAATTCCAAACCATAAAATTACCAAAATTAAACCGCTGCTAATTAAAGAAATTTGCAAAAGAGCGAGACGCTTTTCATATGGCAAAGCCCTCGCCTTTTCAATTATTTCTTTTATTTTTTGGAAAATCTTTCGCACAATCATAATTTTTTAAGAATATAAATTGCTGTTTCTTCCCCCCAATTCTCCAAATCCTTGCTTTTGATCAATAATTTGTCCATTTCTTCAGGTTTTTTCACTTCCGTTTTTTTCAAACAAGTTTCTAAATCAGCTCTTTTTATTTTTAAACCAGGAATTTTATAATACATAGGAATAACAATTTTTGGCTCAACTTGTTTGATAATATTTATTGCACCCTCAGCATCAAGCATTTCACCTCCGCCAATAGGGGTTAGCATAATATCAACCTCTCCGAGAAAATCTCCAAATTCTGGCGTCATTTCCTTTTCATTCATTAACCCTAAATATGCCACTTTAATACCTTCCATTTGAATGGTATAAGCGCTCTTTACAATTCCATTTTTAATACTTAAAACATGGCCGCGAATAAAATTATCTTTTAATTCATAGCTGCCGGCATTGCTAATAACAAAAGTTTCTTTTTCGTTTTTCTTTTCAAACAAACTATCAGCTAAATCAGAAAAAATATTAATGACCACATCTGTTTTATGACGCGGCGCTGGTAATCCAGATTCTCTTTCTGGTGGCTCGGTTAAAATAGAAAAACGATTACCGGTTTCGGTAATTTTAAAACAACCTTCACCAAACCATTCAATAGTCATAATTTCATTTTAATCTTTTTAAAGTTTTTTTCAACCATTCCGATTTTCAAAAATCGTTAAACTCTGGACTTTTTTAAAGAAATTTGCTAATCTATTAACATTATGATTACCCAAAATTCATCCTCTATTCGCAAAAAACCAAATTGGTGGCATAGCGTTGACATACCAAAATTGAATGCCAACACTATCATTGAAGCCAGGGTTTTAAGAAAAACGCCGAAGGCGCTTTATTTGGATTTAAATCATTACGGCACCGGATTAATTTGGGGCGCTGAATTTAATAAATCTCTTGATGCTATTAATAATTTAAAAGAAGGCGACAAAATCCGAGTGAAGGTTTTAAATCCCGAAAATGAATTTGGAATGGTAGAAGTTTCTTTGCAAGACATTGTTCAACAAAATCAATATCAATGGGTTAAGGAAGCAATGGATAAAAATGAAATCCTTATTGGTAAAGTCATTGGCGCTAATCGCGGTGGATTATTACTCAAAATAAATGATACGCAGGGATTTTTGCCAACATCCCAAATGTCAGAAACGCATTTTCCAAAAGTTGAGGGTGGCGATAAGGAAAAAATTTTGGAAGCCTTAGAAAAATTAATTAACAAAGAAATTAAGGTTAAAATTTTATCTTTCGACCCCTCTGATGGTAAAATAATTTTCTCTGAGAAAAAAATTGAGGAAGATCAAATTAAAGATCTAGTTAATCAGTATAAAGTTGGTGATATTGTCGAGGGTTATTTATTCAAAATAACCAGTGGCGGCGCTATTATTAGCTTAAAAAACCATCCTTTAATTAAAGCTTTTCTTCCTTTAGAAGAAGCCTCATGGAATCCTATTGATGATTTGAATGTTATTTTAAAACCAGATACGCTTTATCAATTTAAAATTACTTCGATTAATAAAAATAAGGAAATTATTGTTTCCTTAAAAGCCTTACAACAAGATCCGGTCATTGAAAAATTAAAACAATATCAGCCAGGGCAGGTTGTTAAAGGCATTGTTTATAAATTTTTGCCTTTTGGCGCCTTGGTTCAAATTGAGCCCGATATTTTTGGTTTTATTCATTCATCTGAATTCGGCGGCATTGAAGAAATGAAAAAACAAATTTCTCTCAACCAAGAAATGGAATTTAAAATTACGAGTATTAATACCAATGAAAAGCGGATTAATCTAGAATTAATCAAATAAAATGGCTAAAACATTGGATCCAATTGCCAATAATAAAAATCAAAAAAAATCTGTTATTGATTTAAGAACAGTCTATCAGAATTTGGCTCCAAAAAAGCCGGTAGAAGAAAAATCTTTCACGCCCAAACCAGAAGAAATTAAAATTTCTCCAAAATTAAGCTCTAAACCAAAACTGCAACCTATTTGGTGGACAATACAAGAAAAATATCATCCTAATTCTTGGCTATCTATTATGGTTTTTGTTTTTTCGTTAATTTTTCTCATTGTGGCATTTTTTGAAAAAAATTGGATTTTCTTCGCGATCATTATCTTGGCAAATGTTTTATTTATTTTATATTTCTTAAGATCTCAAAAAACTATTTTTCGTTTAACGGAGAATGGGGTTTATATTAATGAAGATTTTTATAGCTATAACACTATCACCCATTTCTGGATTTTAGAAACGGATGAAAAGAATTTTATTATTTTTGCCACTAATCGTGTTTTCGAATCCCATCTTTTTGTGCCATTTAAAAAAGAAAAAACAGAAAAAATTAGAGAATTTCTTAAAAATTTTCTCAAAGAGAAAGAGATCAAACCGTCTCTTATTGATTTAATCACCAATATTTTATAAACAACGCCCCCATAGCTCAACGGATAGAGCGCAGCCCTGCGGAGGCTGAGATCGAGGTTCAATTCCTCGTGGGGGTACTAGTAAAAATGTTATAATATAAAATATGTTGGATTTTCAAACGCCAATTCAATTCCTTAAAGGTGTTGGTAATAATTATTTAAAAAAATTCAAAAAAATTGGGATAGAAACTGTCAAAGATCTACTCTTTTATTTTCCTTTTCGTTATGAAGATTTTTCGGTAATCAAAAAAATTAATCAATTAATTTTAAATGAAGTAGTAACGATTGAAGGAAAAATTTTAGAAATCAAAACTTTTAAAACCTGGCGGAAAAAATTTTTTATTACTGAAGCAATCATTGAAGATGATACAGCACCGATAAAAATTATTTGGTTTAATCAACCATTTCTCACTAAAAATTTAAAAAGAGGTGATTTGATTAGCGTGGCTGGAAAATTAATCGAGGATAAAAATGGTGTTTATTTTTCGCCCTCCCATTATGAAAAAATTACTGATTTTGATTCAGAAGAAAGAAGAGAAACATCTGGTTTAATTCCTGTTTATTCTGAAACTGAAGGATTAACCTCGCGCGCTTTAAGATTTTTTATTAAACAATGTTTAAAACAAACTCGCATTCCTAATGACTGGCTACCTTCCTATATTCGTCAAAAATACCATTTTCCTGATTTAAAAACCGCCTTAAAACAAATCCATTTTCCTAAAAATATAACTGAAGCTGAAGTGGCTCGGAAACGATTTTTATTTGAAGATTTATTTATTTTGGAATTAACCATTTTAAAACAAAAACAACAACTCAAACAATATAAAGGTTTTTTAATTAAAGCTAATTTAGATTCTTTAAAAAAATTCTCTGAATCATTAAATTTTCAATTAACCAATGATCAAAAACAAGCAGTAGTTGATATTTTAAAAGATTTACAAAAAGGAAAACCAATGAATCGACTCCTTCAGGGAGATGTTGGTTCGGGTAAAACTATTGTGGCAGCAATTGCCGCTTTAATGACTGTTGAAAATAATTATCAAGTGGCTTTTATGGCACCAACAGAAATTTTAAGCGAACAACATTTTCAAACTTTTTCTCGTTTGTTTAAAGATTTTGAAATTAATATTGGTTTGATTACAAGTAATAAAACAAAAATTAGTTGGAATGGTTTAATCTCAGAAATTAAAAGAAAAGATTTTCTTCGAGACTGCCAACAACAAAAAATAAATATTATTATTGGCACTCATTCTTTAATTCAAAAAGATGTGAAATTTAAAAATTTGGGGTTGGTTATTATTGATGAACAACATCGTTTTGGAGTGGAACAAAGAAAAGAATTATTAAAATCCAAAACTGATTTTATCCCCCATTTACTTTCAATGACAGCAACCCCAATTCCGCGTACCCTTGCTTTAACTTTATGGGGTGATTTGGATATTTCTTCTATTAAAGAATTACCGAAAAATCGCAAACCTATTATTACTAAAATTGTTTCTCCCCAACAAAGAGAAAAAGTTTATCAATTTATAAAAGATCAAATTCAACAAGGCCGCCAAGTTTTTGTTATTTGTCCTTTAATTAATGATTCGGAAAAATTAGAAGTTAAAAGTGTGTTGAAAGAATACGAAAAATTACAAAATCAGATTTTTCCTGAATTCAAGGTAATGTATTTACATGGCAAAATGAAAACTCAGGAAAAAGAAGAAATTATGCAAAAATTTTTAAAAAATGAAATTAATATTTTAGTTTCAACTTCAGTAGTGGAAGTTGGTATTGATGTGCCCAATGCCTCAATAATGTTAATTGAAGGCGCTGACCGATTTGGTTTAGCTCAACTTTATCAATTTCGCGGTCGCGTTGGCCGAGGCCCGCATCAATCATATTGTTTTCTTTTTACTGAAAGTAATTCTCAAAATACCTTAAAAAGATTAAAAGCTTTAATCACTGCTAAAAATTCTTTTGAATTAGCGGAAAAAGATTTGGAATTACGTGGCCCTGGTGAATTTTTAGGCACGCGCCAATCTGGAATGCCAGATAATTTAATGATGGCTTTAAAAAATCTCTCTTTAGTGCAAATTGCAAAAAATGAAGCAGAGTTAATTCTTCAAAATGATCCGGAATTAAAAAATTATCCTTTAATTAAAAAAGTATTTGAACAAAAAAAGGAAATTTTAGAATTAATTCATTAATTATAAACCCAAAACATCACTAATCTTTTGCATTGCTTTTAAGCAAATTTCTGAAAATTGTTCTAAGGAAAGATTTAATTCAGAACAACGAGCAATAATCTCTCGATTAGCACCCGCAGCAAATCTTTTTTCTTTGTAACGATTAAGAATTGTCTCTACAGTCAAATCTTTAATTTTTTTAGAAGGTAAAACTAAAGTAGCAGCCACAATCAAACCAGTCATTGGATCACTACAATGAATTGCTTTATCTAATAAACTTTCTCGCGGTGTTCCATTTTTTTCATTATGAGCTTTTATCGCATGTAAAATTTCTTGATCTTTTAATCCCAATTTTTCTAATTCTTCCGCTGCGACCAAACCATGTTTTTCTGGATAAGGCAACATCTCTTTATAATCATAATCATGGAGTAACCCAGCCAATCCCCATTTTTCTTCATCTTGCTGAAAATATTTTGCTAATTCTCTTAAACACGCCTCAACTGCCAAGGAGTGTTTGATCATATTTTGATCACTAATTTTCTTTTTTAATAATTCAAAAGCTTCTTCTCTAGTCATATAATTAATTATTTTTAATCGGCATTAAAATATAGAAATAAGTATCATCATTTGGTGATTTTATTAATAATGGCTTTAAATCTCCATTAAAACCTAAAAATATTTCCTCACTTTCAATTCCTTTTAATCCATCTAATAAATATCTCCAATTAAAGATTAATTCTTGATTTTCTCCTTCAACCTCAGCATCTAATTCAGATTTTGTTTCACCAACTGATGATTCTTGATTATAAACAATTAATTTATTTGGTGATTTAATTTTAATATTAACATTACTAATTTTTGAAGAGAAAATCGAAGCTAATTTAATTGCTTCAATTAAAAATTCTTTATTCACTAACACAGTAGTAAGAAAATCACGAGGAATAATCGCTTGATAATCAGGAAAATTACCTTCAATTAATCGAGAAATAATCTGCACATTATCTAAATCAAATAAAATTTGATGAGGATCAAAATAAATTCTTATTTTTTTATCTTCTTTGCAAATCTTTAAAAATTCTTGAATGACTTTTAATGGTACAATAACTCTTAATTCAGTAATATTCGTTTGAAATTCATTGTTTTTTAAAGTTTTTTCTGCTAAACGAAAAGTATCAGTAGCCACTAACTTTAATTCATTATTTAAATAAAATAAAATACCATTCAATTCTACTCGACGATCTGAAGCTGCGGCGGCGCTAATAATTTGATTTAGCGCCTTTTTTAAAACTTCGCTTTTTAATTCAATATAATTATCGGATTTAATTTGAGGAATGATAGGAAATTCTGAATCTTTTATTCCTTGAATGATATTTTCAGATTTTTCTGATTTAATTTTTAATTTCGAATCTGTAGAATCTAATTCTAATTTTGTCTCATTAATATTATTTAACAAAGAACCTAAAATATTTGCCGGTATTGTTATCCCACCTTCATCCACAATTTTTCCATTAATCCAACTAGTAATAGCAATTTCTAAATCAGTAGAACACATTTTAATTTGCCCTTTTTCAGCGCTGATTAAAATATTTTTTAAAATTGGTAACATTATTCCTCCACCAATTCCACCCTCGACATCAGAAAAAGCCTTTTTTAAATTTTCCTTTATAACAATAATTTTCATATATTTATTTCGTAGTAATAATAGAGACGACGTTTTTTAAAATATTTTTTCTCAATTTTTTATTTTTCTCTTTTATTTTATTATTGTTTTTAAATTTTATTGATTTGAATTAATTGTGAATAACTTTTGTATTTTGTGGATAATTTATTGGATAAATTATTGGATTAATGGCGATTATAAATTTTTTCTTTAATTAAATTAATTTCTTGAGTGAGTAAGTGATTTTTAATTAATTCCTGATTAATTTTATTATAAGCATGTAAAATTGTTGTATGATCTCTATCTCCTAATTTTCGAGCAATTGTTGGAAAAGAATATTTCAAATATTCTCTTAATAAATACATTACAATCTGCCGTGGTTTAACTAATTCTTTTTTACGCGAATGACTAATTAAATCCTTTTCAGGGATATTATAAAATTCCGCCACTGCTTTAATTACTAATTCAGGTGCAATCATCATTACTCTTTGATTGGTAATTTCATTCAATAAAGCCTGGATATTTTCTTTCGTTGGGTTTAATTTGCGAATTTTAACAATACCTAATAATCGCGTTAAAGCGCCTTCTAATTCCCGAATGTTGTATGGGAATTTCTCAGCAATAAGTGATAAGATATCATCTGAAAGGAAAATATCACTATGTTGAGTTTGTAATTTAAGCTTTAAAATAGCCATTCGTGTCTCAAAATCTGGATAGGAAATATCAGCCACCATCCCCCCTTCAAAACGCGATCTCAAGCGCTCTTCTAAAGTCGATAAAAGATAAGGAGAGCGATCAGAAGAAATAATAATTTGTTTATTATTTTCATATAAAGTATTAAAGGTATGGAAAAATTCCTCTTGAGTTTTTTCTTTGCCAGCAATAAATTGAATATCATCAATAATTAAAACATCAACCTTTCGATATTTATTTTTTACATCATCCATTCTTTTGTTTTTAATCCCATTAATCACTTCATTAACAAATGTTTCAGTTGAAACATATTTAATTCCAATTTTGTTTTTATAAATTTTTCTTAATTCGTTTCCAGCAGCTTGGATTAAATGAGTTTTACCTAATCCCACTCCGCCATAAATAAAGAGTGGATTATATTTTTTGCCTAATTCTTGAATTACTGCCATTGTTGCTGAATAAGCCAATTCATTATTAGAACCAACAACAAAATTTTGAAAAGTATAACGCGAATTTAAATTTGTTTTTGGATCAATCGAAAATTCAGAAATATTTAAATTATCAGTTTCAGTAGGTAACTCAGCCTTTCTCTTACTGATGACAATTGCTGGTTTGGTTTGAGGTTGAACTTGATAGCGGATTTCTTTGATTTCTGGATCAAAATTGCGGATTAATTTGAGGATTAATTTATGATATTTGTTTTCCACCCATTCTTTAGCAAAGGAACTTTCTAAACTAACAACAACATAATCATCTCCTTTTTCGGTAATGGAGCTATTTTTAAACCAAGTTTGGAAGTTTGGCTTCGAAATCTGAAGCTCTAACTCCCCTAAAACTGATTGCCAAAGTTCTTTGTTATCCATATTCACAACTATTATGAAAGAAAAATTAAAATATTCAATATTTATTATAAAAAATAATAAGAAAACACCATTATGGCAAATGTGGATTAGCTGTGGATTTCTTATTTTGACAGGCTAAATTTTTATGATTTAATTTTGGAATTATTTTTCACAAAATAATAGGCAGTGATGGCACAAGCTAAAGCATCGCTGGTATCATCTTTTTTAGGAATTTTTTCTAATTTTAAAATTTTTTTCACCATCAAAGCCACCTGATTTTTATCTGCGCGGCCGTAACCGGTTAAACAGGTTTTAATTTCTAATGGTGTTGGTTGAATAGTAGGAATTTTATTTTGACTGGCAGCCAAAAGGAGCACTCCCCTCACCTCGCTAATTTGAAAAGCAGTTTTTTGATTTTGAGAAAAGAAAACTTTTTCAATCGAAATTAAATCTGGTTTGTATTTTTTGATTAACAAACCAACTTTTTTAAAAATTTCTTCTAAAATTTTTTCTTCTTTTAAATTTTTTGGTTCAAAACAATCCGCGTGAATGATTTTTAATTGACGATTTTCAATTTCAATAATTCCGTATCCCAATCTTTTTGTTCCTGGATCAAAACCCAAAATTTTCATAAAAATAAAATTTTAAAATTCGATGGTTGAAAAAATATCTTTGACTTCTGATTGATCATCTAACTCATCAAATAATTTTTCATAAATTGCTTTTTCATCTTCAGAAATTTTTTCAATATTTTTTGGAATAAAATCGAGTGATGATTCTAAAATTGAAAAATTCATTTCTGAACAAATTTTTTGTGTTTGATACAAATTTTCTGGTTTCGTGTATAAAACGATATTATCATCCTCTTTTTTAATATCTTCAACGCCAGCCTCTATTAATTTTAATTCCTCATCTTCCGTTAAAGAATCTTTATTCAAAATAATTTTTCCTTTTAAATCAAACATCCACTTCACACTGCCTTCCGCGCCTAACTTTCCGCCATATTTATTTAAAATATGTTTTACTTCTGCTAAAGTGCGATTGCGATTATCGGTAATAGCGGTAATTAATAAAGGATGACCATTAGGCCCATAGGCTTCAAAAATTAATTCTTCTAATTGTGCGCCTTCTAAGGCGCCTATACCTCTTTTAATAGCTCTTTCAATATTATCAGATGGCATATTAAAAGAACGCGCCTTATCAATTGCTAAACGCAATTTTGGATTTTTATCCGGATCTCCTCCGCCTTCTCGGGCAGCTACAGTAATCGCTGCCGCTAATTTAGAAAAAATTTTACTTTTCTTGGCGTCGGTTGCTGCCTTCTTATGTTTAATTTGTGCCCATTTAGAATGGCCAGACATAATTTATTAATAAGTATAAATTGATTTTTTGAAAAATTCAATTTTTTTCTTATAATTAAACATAAGTCAATTAAAACATAATTCTATGCCTAAAAAAATTCAATCAACCAAAAAATCCAAAAACACTTCTTCTAAAAAAATCCAAAATCAAGAAACTATTATTCCCATTAAAAAAGAAAAAATCGTTGACAAAGCCCCTGTTTTAAATAATCAAAATTTAGACAACAATCAAGCAGTAAATCAATTTGAAGAAAGTAAAAAAACAGAGAATATAAATTTATCAGAAATTTTTATGGAAGAAAAAAATCAAGACTCTTTGGAAAATAAAAATGATTTAGAAGAAAAAGATGTTCAAGAGAATAAATATGTAGCTGCCTTCGCTTATTTATCATTTTTATTTATCATTCCCCTTTTTTTAAAACGCCGAAGTCCATTTTGTCAGAAGCACGCAAAACAGGGATTGATCTGGTTTGCGATTAATTTAGTATTATCTTTTTTATTCTTTATTCCTGTGGTTAATATCATTTATGCTTTTATTGTTTTAATAATTACTTTCACTGCTATTTTTAAAACTTTAGCGGGTGAATATTGGAGGATACCATTAATTTATAAATGGGCAGAAAAAATTAATTTGTAATTATGAAAAAATATTCTTGTCGAAGAGCAAAAAAAGGCAAACTAGCATTTCGGACTCCATCAAATTTCCGTTATTTGCAAAAATACAAACTGCAGAAAATAAAATTAATTAAATAAAAAATCGCCAAACTGGCGATTTTTTATTTAATTCCCTTAAAATGTCTTAAGCGATATTTTTTGATTTCCGGATTAATTTCAATAGCAATAAGATCTAGACGATAATCGTTTTCTAAATGGTTTTTATTTAAATAATGAAGAATGGTTTTCTCAAGATTATTTAATTTTTTAAAAGTTACCTGATCCTCTGGTTTTAAAAAAGCATTTTTGAGATGGAAGTCATAATTAATAATAGTTTTGACTTCTACAAAAACTAACAATTTTTTCAAAGACGCAATAATATCAATTTCGCCCCATTTCTCTTTGTAATTAGTTTGAATAATTTTATAACCTTCTTTAAGAAGGTGTTTTTGGGCCAAGAGCTCGCCGATCCGGCCGACTTTTAAATGAAAAGGAGTAGCAGCTTTCATTATTATATATATATTATAGCCAAGAGAAAGGATTAAGGAATACGTCGCACAATATTGTTTCACAAAATTAATTATACACTGTGAAACATTTTTGTCAAGTCAAAATTGGTAAAATTGAAAAATTGGCTTTTTTCCTTGGTTTTTAGATTTTGGCTCTTTTTAGGTGTTTCACGTGAAACATTTTTAAGGGTTGGTGGATGAGACCAAGCTGGCCAAAAATGTTTCACGTGAAACATTTTTGGCCAGGTTAAGACTATTTCTCCACTCAAAATGTTTCACGCGAAACAATTTGAGCAGTTAAAAATGTTTCACGTGAAACATTTTTTCTTAGCAGGCTTTCAAATTACCCCAAAATGTTTCACGCGAAACATTTTGGGGTGGACATTGGGTTGGCTCGGCTGGAAAATATTTCTGGAAATGTTTCACGTGAAACATTTTTGCCGTTTCGCAAACCTTAGAGGGCCAAAATCTGGCATAAAGTGTTTCACGTGAAACATTTTGTGCCAGATTTGGGTAATACGTCGCACAATATTGTTTCACACAATTTTTGTGAAACAATATTGTGCGACGCACCATGTTTGAATGACTCAGGAAGAGGGGGAGCAGGCCGAGAATAATTTTTGTCTGGAAGAAGGCATTGGTTTCAGTTCGTCTTCGAAGATTTTCATTACTCCCAAGTTAAAAAATCCCCTGTGGATAACTTGGGGATCTTGTGAATTAATTTATTGACAAAAAAGTGATAAATATATCTAATTAAATTATTTTTCTAATCTTAAATTAGGATCAGCTTCAAGAGCTTGCCAATTATCCCTTTCTTTTTTAAATAAAGCGGTAAAAGCAATCATAGCAGCATTGTCACCAGTGTATTCAGGTTTAGGAATAATTAATTTAATATTGGGTAATTTTGTTTGAACTTCGCTGGTTAATAAATCTTTTAAGGCCTGATTAGCCGAAACACCTCCGCCCAAAATAATGCTTTTAGCTCGAAAATTTTTAGCTGCCTTCAAGGTTTTAAAAACCAACACCTCATTAATACTGTTTTGAATTTCAAAAGCAATTGCCGGTCGAAGATTTTTCCAATTAATTTTTTCTTTTTTTAATTTTTCAATTAAATATAAAACTGCTGTTTTAAGTCCAGCAAACGAAAAATCATAATCATTGGAGTGGAGCATTGGACGAGGTAAAGAAATTTGAGATTTAAGATTTAAAATTTTAAATTTAGCCGCCTCAGCTGCTATTGCTGGGCCGCCTGGATAACCCAATTCCAATAATCGGGCTGTTTTATCAAAACATTCGCCCGCCGCATCATCGCGGGTTTCGCCAATCACGCGATATTGTCCTAATTTTTTCATTAAAACTAATTGGGTATGACCACCAGAAATTACCAAAGCAACAGCTGGAAAAATATTATTGAGGATTCGAATTTTAGTCCATTCTTTTTCTTTTTGAGGCAACCAATTAGCAAGAATGTGGCCTTCCAAATGATTGATACCAATTAAAGGAATGTTCCAAAAATAGCTTAAAGCTCGCGCCAAATTAACGCCCGGCCATAAAGCTGGGGCTAAGCCCGGTCCTTTTGTTACCGCAATTAAATCAATTTTGGGCTTTTGATATTTTTTTAAGAAATTGATTAAATTTTGAGCCAAATCCGCCTCTTTAATTAAAAGGTCTTTAATTTTTTCTAGTTGAGCTTCTGATCTGGTGTTTTTAACTTGTTTTTTTAATAAACCTGCTTTTTTTAAAGTCATTTCCAAAATTGGTACCAAATTTTTTTGATGCTCTCTTTTGGCTAAGTTTGGGACAACACCGCCAAAAGGTTGATGGACAGCAATTTGAGAATAGACAAAATTAGCCAAAAGGCGAGATTTTCGTTTTTTGGCATCGTATTCCAAAATACTAATGGCGGTTTCATCGCAACTGGTTTCAATTCCTAAAATTTTCATCGCTAATTATCTTAATCGCTTCAAAGATAAAAGTCAAAATTTCTTTTTGAGAATTTTTTGCCATATAATAAAGGTAATGAGCAAATTAACGAATGAAAATTTTGGAAAAAGTTGGTTGGTGGCGGTGAGTATGGGCTATGGACATCAGCGTACTGCTTATGCGCTTTTGCCTTTGAGTTATAATAATCAATTTATTAATGCTAATAATTATGAAAACATTCCCAAAAAAGATAAACAAACTTGGGAGAGTTCAAGAAAATTTTATGAATTTATTTCGAATTTTTACCGTTTGCCAGTAATTGGTAAAATTGGTTTTTCGATTTTTGATTATTTTCAAAGAATTCCCACTTTTTATCCCAAACGTGATTTGAGTAAGCCGGATCTCGTTTTAAAAAATATTTATCGTTTAATTGAAAAAGGGTGGGGCAGGGATTTGATTGAAAAATTAAAAGAGCAAAATAAAAAAATGGGAAAAAATTTGCCTTTGATTTCAACATTTTTTACACCAGCTTTTATGGCCGAGGTGCACAATTATCCTGGTGAAATTTTTTGTGTTGTTTGTGATAGCGATGTTTCCCGCACTTGGGCACCGCTTCATCCTTCTCAAAGCCGCATTAAATATTTTGCGCCCACTGAAAGAGTTTTAGAAAGATTAAAATTATATGGCGTTAAAGAAGAAAATATTTTTTATACTGGCTACCCATTGCCTTTGGAAAATATTGGCGATGAAAAAATGGAGATTTTAAAATCCGATTTAAAAAATCGTCTTTTTAATTTGGATCCGCGCAAAAAATATATCAGTCGCTATCAAAAATTAGTGGAATCATATTTAGACAATATTCCTCAAGAAAGCAATCATCAATTATCTTTAATGTTTTCCATTGGCGGCGCTGGCGCGCAAAAGGAGTTGGCCATTCAAATTATCAAAAGTTTAAGAGAAAAAATTATCAATGGCGAGATCAAATTTATTTTAGCCATTGGCATCAAGCCAAAAGTTAAAGAATTTATTTTGAAAGAATTAAAAAATTTAAAATTAGAAAATCAAAAAAATATTGAGCTTGTTACCGGCGAGAATTTAATTGATTATTTTAAAAATTTTAACGAGGTTTTGCGGCGCACTGATATCTTATGGACTAAACCAAGTGAACTTTCTTTTTATACTGGTTTGGGATTGCCAATTATTATTGCGCCAACCATTGGTTCGCAAGAAGATTTTAATCGCGAATGGCTTTTAAAAACTGGTTCTGCGTTGCTTCAAGAAAATCCCAAATATACTCATCAATGGCTTTTTGATTATTTGGAAAGCGGATTTTTTGCCGAGGCCGCGATGCAGGGTTTTGTTGAAGTCGAAAAACTCGGCGTGTTAAAAATTCAAAAAGTGCTTCAATTATGCTCTGGCTAATTATTACTCTAGTTACTTATTTTACTTTAGCGATTGTTTATCTTATTGATAAACATCTTTTAACTTCAAATATTTCTGATCCCAAAATTTACACTATTTATGTGAGCATTCTTGTTCTTTTTATTATTTTTCTTGCGCCCTTCACTCATTTTTATCTTCCTTCTTTTAATCTTTTAATGCTTTGTTTTGCCGCTGGAATTTCTTTTACTGCTTGTCTTTATTTCTTTTATACAGGGGTTCAGCGTTTTGAAGTTTCGCGGATTGTGCCAGCAATTGGCGCTCTGGAACCAATATTAATTACTATTTTGATTTATATAATTTCTTTAGGTAAAGAAAAAATTCCTTTATCAGTATTATTAGCTTTTATTGTTTTAATCATTGGCGGGGTTTTAATAACTTATGAACGGGAGAAAAAAATTACTTGGCAAAGTTTAAAGATTTCTTTTTTAACAGCTTTTACTTTTGCTCTCTTTTGCGTTTTAAGTAAATACGCTTATTTTAAATTGCCATTTTTAAATGCTTTAATCTGGATGAAAATCGGTGGCGCTTTGCCAGCTCTAGCAATTTTAATTTTTTCTTCCAAAACGCGACAGGAAATTAAACAAAATCTTCAAGCCACCAATTTTCCACAAAAAAAGAAAGGGCTTTTTGTTTTGAATCAAATTTTTGGCGCTAGCTCTGGTTTGCTCCAAAATTGGGCTATTGCTTTAGCACCAATTATTTATCTTCCTGTTATTAATGCCTTGCAAGGAACACAATACGTTTTTCTTTTAATTTTTACTGTTTTTCTTTCTTTAAAATCGCCGCAAATTTTAAAAGAAGAAATTTCTCGAAAAACTTTGCTTCAAAAAATTTTTGGCATTATTTTTATTGGTGTCGGTTTAGCAATTATTGCTTTCTTTAAATAATGAAAAGATTTTTCAAAAAATTTTTTCTCGTTTTATTCATTTTAGTGATTGTACTTTTAAGTTACCTTTTTATTGGTCAACCAAAGTCGCAAACTAACATTGTTTGGGGTGTTAATTTTTCCCAAAAACAAGCAATTTTTTTGGGATTAGATTGGCAAAAAACTTTTTTAGCCATTTTAGATGATTTAAAAGCGCGACATTTAAGAATTGCCACTTATTGGGATTTATTGGAACCAGAGAAGGGGAAATATAATTTTTCAGATTTGGATTGGCAGGTTAATGAAGCGATTAAAAGAGGCGCTCAATTAATTTTAGCGATTGGTTTTAAAACACCGCGCTGGCCAGAATGCCATTTGCCAACTTGGGCCAATAATTTGTCTCCTCAAGAGCAACAGGAAAAAATTGATGATTTGATTAAACAAATCGTTTTGCGTTATCAAAATGAGAAAAATATTGTTGCTTGGCAAATAGAAAATGAAGCTTATTTTCCTTTTGGTGAATGTCCGAAAAGAGCAAATGGCTTTTTAGATGAGGAAATAAAATTAGTTAAATCATTAGACAACCGGCCAGTGATTTTAACAGATAGTGGTGAGTGGTCGATGTGGTTTAGAATAGCAAAAAGGGCTGATATTGTCGGTATTAGTTTATATCGCCGAATTTATTCAACCACTTTTAGTTTTTTGCACAAAATTTTTCCTTTTATTCCTGACGGCTATTATTTAACTTATCCCTTTCCGCCCAAATATTTTTATGCCAAAGCCAAATTAATTGAAGAAATTTTTCATAAACCAGTGATCGTGGCTGAACTTCAAGCTGAGCCTTGGCTAAAATCTTTTACTACTTCAGCAAAAGAACAAAGCCGGACAATGGATTTTGAAAAACTCAAAGAAACGATTAATTTTGCTCAGCATACTGGATTAAATCAATTTTATTTTTGGGGAGCAGAATGGTGGTATTGGCTTAAAACTTCACAAAACAATTCCCAAATTTGGGATTTGATGAAAGATTTATTAAATAGTTGAAATGTGCCCTCGGGAGGAATCGAACCCCCATCCGCTCCTTAGAAGGGAGCTGTTCTGTCCATTGAACTACGAGGGCATTTTAAAGGTAGATTCAGAAGAGATCTCAATGCATTATAAAGAACATCTCTATTTTAATAAAATTTCAAAATTTCGCAAGAAATATTGCAAAAAAATTTCAAATCGATAAAATAAAAACATCAGCCGCCATCGTCTAATGGCTAGGACAACACTCTTTCAAGGTGTAAATCCGGGTTCGATTCCCGGTGGCGGCGCTGGTTCACAGCTCTTCAAAAATTTTTATAATAAATAATAGCGGGACGTAGTGTAACGGCTAGCACGAGTCCTTTGGGAGGATTTAGTCCGGGTTCGAATCCCGGCGTCCCGACTCAAAACAAAACCCAGCTGATGGCTGGGTTTTTTAATCAGGGATTAATAAAATTTTATTTCAAGCTATAATAAAAGGAGGAACAGTCGATTATTAACATTTCATCTCATTATGCCTAATGCAGAATGGTATTCACAATTAATAAAACCTTCATGGGCGCCGCCGAGCTGGCTTTTTGGTCCTGTTTGGACGGTTTTGTATATAATTATTTTTATCAGTTTTGGTATGGTTTTTTATAAAGCCATCACTCATAAAATTTCCTGGCTGATTGCTTTACCATTTCTTTTAAATCTGGTTTTTAATTTGGCTTTTACGCCAATTCAATTTGGTTTAAAAAATAATGTTTTAGCTCTGATTGATATTCTTCTTGTTGTTGGAACTTTGATTTGGGCTTTGGTTGGTATTTGGAACGCATCTTCTGATTTGCGCTGGGTTGTTTATGTGAATATTCCTTATCTTTTATGGGGACTGTTTGCCACTGTTTTACAAATGACAGTCACTTATTTGAATAGATAGAAAAGAAATTGGGAAGATGGCGGCGCTCCGCGCCGCCATCTTTCTTTTTCTTTTTAAATCTTATAATGAAAAAGGTCGTTTAAGCCTAATTTTATGCCTTTTCAAATTAGTCCAATTTTAATTTTTATTATTATCATTTGGGTATTACCCTGGAAAGCCACGTGTTTTTGGATTTTCAATTAATAATAAAAGTTTTATAATTTAAACAAATGGCTTTATTTAAGAATACAAAAGAAAAAATTGCTGCTTTATCTATTTTGGCCAATATTCTTTTAGCGGCTGGGAAAATAATTATTGGCTTTCTTGCTGCTTCGAGCGCTGTTTTAGCTGAAGGCATCCATTCTTTTATGGATATTTTTTCTTCGGCTATTGGCTATGTAGGTATCAAAATTGCCCAAAAGCCAGAAGACGAAAAGCATCCGTATGGTCATTATAAATTTGAGGTATTGGCCGGATTTTTTATTACTTTGGTTTTGTTAGGAACAGGACTAGGAATTATTTATGAAGCTTATCAAAAATTTTTAAATCCCTCGCTGATTAAGATGCCGTTTCTAGCTTTTAGTGTAATGTTAGTCTCTGCCATTATCAATGAATTGATGGCGCGATTAAAAATTTATTTTGGTAAAAAAGAGAGCTCGGTGGCTTTGCTTTCTGATGGCGTTCATTCTCGAGCAGATGTTTTCGCCTCTTTAGCGGTTTTTGTTGGATTATTTTTGAATAAATATTGGCCTTATACAGACTCTATTTTAGCAATTTTAATTGGTCTTTATATTATTAAAGAATCATTCTCGATTGGAAAAGAAGCAGTTGATTCTTTGTTGGATACTGCTGCTCCGCCAGAAATTGAAAATAAAATTAAAGAAATTGTCGCCGCTCAAAATATAGAAATTTCTAATTTAAAAACTCAGAAAAAAGGTTCTTCTCTCACTGCCAATTTAGAAATAAATTTGCCAAAAAATTTAAATGTTGAGGAAGCGACAAAAATTTCAGAAAGTTTAAAAGAAAAATTAATGTCCGAAATTAACAATTTGGTTTATGTAGCCATTCAAATTAAAAGCCACGAAGTAGAAACAGGATTTTATAAGCCAGCTTTTGGCTTGGGTAGAGGTTTTGGCTGGCAAAGAAGAGGCAGATTTCAAGAAAAATTAGAAGAAGCAAAAGGAGCAGGCCCAGGAGGTTTGTGTGTTTGTCCTCAATGTGGCTATAAAGTTATCCATCAAAGAGGCGTACCTTGTTCTGAAATGACCTGCCCTAATTGTCATATACCATTAAGGAGAAGTGATAAGAAAGACTTTTAAAAATTTTAGGCACAAGAAAAACATTAGTTTATATTTCCTTAGTTATTATTTACGCAACACTGGCTGGCTTGATTTTTGGTTTCATTATTTAATTTTAAAAAATTTTTGGATTTTTTCTTTTAGGGTTTATAATAAAAAAGGTCGTTTAAACCTAATTTTATGCCTTTTCAAATTAGTCCAATTTTAATTTTTATTATTATCATTTGGGTATTGCCTTGGAAAGCTTGGGCTTTGTGGCGCGCGGCGCGCTTAGGACAAAAAGTTTGGTTTGTTGTTCTTTTGGTTTTAAATACGATGGGTATTTTGGAAATTATTTATCTTTTTGTCATCAGTAAAAAACATTTAAAAGGATTCCAATCAGACCAATCTCAAAAAGATGAAATCAAAAATTTTTAAATTAGAATTAATTGGCGCGCTTTTCATTATTATTTTTGGCAGTTTGCTGCATTTTACTTTTGATTGGTTTAAGAATTTTTGGCTTGTTGGTATTTTTTCGGCTGTGAATGAAAGTGTCTGGGAACATTTAAAATTAGCGGTGATTCCAGCGGTTGTTTGGCTTTTAATTGAAAGGCGTTTTATTAAAATTGATTTGCCCAATTTTACTTTTGCTAAAGTTAAAGGCATTTTTCTAATGCCCATTTTAATTATTGTTATCTTTTACTCTTACAAAGCGCTTTTGGGAAAAAATTATTTAATTTTAGATATTCTCACTTTTGTAGTGGCGGTTTTAATAGGTCAACTTGTTAGTTTTTGGATTATGTTTTGGCCGCCAGTTAAAAAAAATTATAATTCAATTGCTGTATTGCTTCTTATTCTTTTGGTTTTATCTTTTGTTGTTTTCACATTTTATTCGCCCCGCGTTTTTCTTTTTCAAGATCCCATTAGTTTGGGTTATGGAATTAATTTGGTAAAATAAATCTATGCGTAATGGAATGCATAAAAGAGAGCAAAATGTTTACAGCTCATCATCAAACGAACCATTTTCTTTAAGCCGTTCAAAAATCGATTTATTTATTGAATGCCCGCGCTGCTTTTATTTGGATGTAAAACTCGGTATTTCTCGGCCGCCGGGATTTCCTTTTAGTTTAAATCAAGCAGTTGATACTTTATTAAAAAAGGAATTTGATATTCATCGTGCCAAAAAAGAGAAATATCCTTTGCTTGAGCGCTATGGAATTAAATTAAGACCATTGGATGATGAAAGGATTCATACGTGGCGCAATAATCGAGTGGGCATTCGCTATTATCATCGGCCAACCAATTTAGAAATTTACGGCGCCATTGATGATGTTTGGGTTGATGATGAAAAAACAATTTATATTGTTGATTTCAAAAGTACCAGCTCTTCAAATGAGGTGAATTTGGATGATGAATGGAAGGATTCTTATAAACGGCAGATGGAAATTTATCAGTGGCTGTTTCGAAAAAATGGTTTTAAAGTTTCCAAAACCGGCTTTTTTGTTTATTGCAATGGCAAAACTGATCGCGAGGCGTTTGATGGAAAACTTGAGTTTGATGTTTCGGTTTTACCTTATGAAGGAAATGACAGTTGGATCGAGCCGATTTTATTTGAAATTAAAAAAACTTTAGATTCAGAAAAACTTCCTTTAGCCAGCCCCAAATGCGATTTTTGCAGTTATTATGAATTAAGAAAAAAAGAAGAATAGCTAATATTATTAAGGAAAATCGATAAAAATCACCCTCTTGACTATTGTTTTTAAAATGTTATCTTGAAAGAAAAGGCGAAATATCTGATTTAAATAATAAATCTATGTCAGAAAAAATACATTTAAACGAAGACGAAACAAAAGTTGAATCTTTGGGTAAGAAAAAAAATCAATCTAAAAAAGAAGTTTCCCAATCTTCTGTTCAACAGGTTGCTATTAATATTAATTTAGATAAAGAAGGAAAAATAGAGATAAAACGAAATCAAAAAGAAGGTGAAAAAGCAGAAAAAGAAAAAAAGACAGAAGAATCCAAAAAAAAGAAAGATACAGAAGAATCTAAAAATAAGACAAAGGAAGAAAAAGAGGACAAAAATTCAAAAGAATCATTACCGCCAAAAGAAGAAGGAAAAAAAGAGAAAGAAAGTGGAAAAATAGAAGAAAAAGTTTTAAGCGTTAATGAAGCCCTCGAAAATTTATATAAAGCCAAAGAAGAATATCTGAGGCAGTACGAGCTTTATTTAGATTTTTCTTATCAATTAAAAAAAGAAAAAGACGAAAAGAAAAGATTAGAAATGGAATCAGCCTGTAAAGAAAGAGAATTATGGTTAAAGAATGCAAAAACGATGTATTATCGTAGTCTTGATGAGTATAAGGTAGCCGTTCATTTTGATTTAATTAGCAAAAAGAAAAATTATATTCGCGAGCAATTGCTTAATCGTAAAAAGGATATTATTGAAAATAGAATAAGAGCTCATAATGCACAATTGAAAGATGAAGAAATTGAAAAATTAGTTAAAGAAGAAATAGAAAAAGAAGTAGAAATCATTTTTGCTTCAGAAAAAAAGGAAATTCAAAAGGATTTAATCGGTGTTATTGCTTATGATGTTTTAAATAAAGAGGAATCATTAAACGAAGAAATAAGAAATATATTAAAAAAAGAGAAAGAAAAACATGCTAATTTCTTTGGTAAAATTTGGGAAAGATTTAAAGCCATCTCTTATGGCAAAAAAGCCTTGCTAGGTGCAGCTATTGCGGGTGTGGGTGGCGGTATTTTGGGTGCTGCCGGTGGTGCAGGATTTGCGGCTTTAGGAATTGGAGCAACACTATTTGGAAAACGATTCTTTGGAGGTTTTGTTGTTGGAGGTAGTGTTAAAGGCATAGCTGATAAATTAATTGGTCGCAAAGAGAGAAAAGAATTGGAAAAAGAAACAAGGGAAAGAGTCGAGGCAATTAGTAAAGAAATTGCTGATTTAATTAATAATCCAGAGAAAGAACCTCGCGATTATGAACAATGGATAAAACTGGCTGATTATTTAGATAAGCGTTTAGGAGAGGTTTTGCATGAAAGAGATTTAATTAGAGAGAAAAATGATAAAAAGAGGAGAATGTGGATTTTGATTGCCAGTTTGATTGGTGGTTTAGCCGCTAATTATGACAATATTTATGCTTTATTAAAGGGTCATCATGTACCTCCTTCACCGACGCCACCTTCTAAAACACCACCTCATGTTGTTGCAACCACTACACCATCTCCTGAAATACCTCCGACGCCATTACCAAAACCTAATCTTACGATATGGCCAGAAATTTTAAAACAAATGCCTACTATTGGCGTGCCTGTTGGTAAAGAAGGTTTTTGGGGTGCAGCTTCAATTTTAAAATCGCAATTAGGTATTCCTGATGCTGATTTTGCTAAAGCTTGGGCAAATGCTATAGTGACAGATCCAATATCTAAAACCGTATTTAAATTGCCCCAAGCGCATTGGGTATTACCTTTAAAACCCGACCAACAAGCCATCTTAAGTTATAATCCGGTTAAAAAACTTTTTGAAGCAACAATTGCCCCTAAAGTGCAAATTGGAGGAGCTGAAGAGTTAATAAATGCTTATAAAGCATTAGGAAAAGAGATTCCTTTAGGGGTTACTCAATCTATTTTGAAAGGTCTTGGTCAAAATTAAAAAGGTCGTTCATTTTAGTTAAATTTTTAAAATGTCTTTAACTCCAAACGAAATCAAAGAATTTCTTAATAAAGATCTAATCAAAGAATTAGAATTAGATGAAGTTTCAGAGGAAGCTAGAATTGCTATTTTAAGTAAATTAGCTGATGTCGTTTATTTACGTTTTATTAATAAATTAGCAGAAATTTTAGAAGATGAAGATGCTATGACTTTAGAAGACATGATTAATCGTCAAGCTGCTGATGAGTTTCAAAAATTTATTGAAGAGAAGGTGCCAAATTACAATGATATTTTAGCTGAGATTATTGCCGAGGAGAAAAAAATATTATTAGAAAACGCAAAGATCGAGTAATCAAAAAATCAGAAAGATTAATTTCAAGTTAATTGTAAGTTATTGTTAATAACATCGCCGCCCTTGAGTAAAGATCATGGGCGGTTTGTTTTTTAATTTTTACTCCCTTCAGATAAGGGATGGAAAACAGATTCGGATGCGGGCAGCAGAGTATCTTTCATAACCTCCATAATTAAGCAATCAATGGCCTCACTTTGGTGAGGCCATTTTTATTTTCAAAGAATTGTATTAAAATATAAAAGTCATGGAAATAAAAATTAGAACTAAAAACAATAAAGAAATTGTTGATATTACGGATATTATTCAGAAAAAGTTAGAAGAAGAAAGAATTGAAAAAGGCATGTGTCTTTTATTTTTAAAACATACTACCGCCGCATTAACTACAGCAGATTTGGATCCAGGCGGAACTGATTTGGATTATTTAGAATTTTTTGAAAAAATTATTCCTAAAATTAATTTTCGCCACCCTCATAATCCCTCCCATATGCCATCGCATCTTTTATCTTCTTTAATTGGCACTTCTTTAACTTTGCCAATTGAAAATCATAATTTGGTTTTAGGCACTTGGCAAAGAATAGTTTTAATTGAATTTGATGGTCCGCGCGAGCGAGAAATTGTTGTTCATTTTATCTCAGCAAAATGAAAGAATTAGTTTTAACCTTTGAAAAGACGCGGCTTTCAATGGGATAGTTAAAAAATCTGTTTGGCAAAAGATAAAAAATCAGTTAGAATAGATGGAACTGATAAATTCATTATGCTTAAGAAAGTTTTTAATTTATTTTCTTTTATTTTTTTAAGTAGTCTTTTATTGTTGGGGTTGTTTTTTAATTTAGGAATTCAAAAAAGAGTTTTAGCGGCTAATAATCCAGTTAATATTTATTTTTTCTGGGGCGATGGCTGTCCGCATTGCGCGGCTGAAAAGCCATTTTTAGAGCAATTAACAAAAAAATACCCTGAGGTAAAAATTTATGCTTTTGAAGTTTGGTATAATCGCGACAATTTAAATTTATTAATGAATGTTGGAAAAATTTTAAACAAAGATATCGGAGGCGTTCCTTTTACCGTGATTGGCACAAATGCTGTTATTGGTTATTTAAATGATGAAACCACTGGCGTTCAAATTGAAAATTATGTTGTTCAGTGTATTCAATCTGGCTGCGATGATCCTGTTTCTAAATTTTTGAGTTCAAGCGCAATTAAAACACCAACACCAGCTGTTACACCATTCCCTTCTCCCACTCCGACACCACTTATCACTCCAACAACCACCCCAGTTTCTGAAGCAGAAATTAAAGGTTATCTTTTTTGGAGCAGCGGCTGTCCTTTATGTAATGCCGAAAAAAAATATTTAGAAAATTTAAAAACTAAATATCCTAATTTAAAAATTGATTATTTGGAATTATCAGAAAAACAAAATTTAGAAATTTTTAAGCAGACACTAGAAAAATTAAATGTTGAAAATTCAGCCGTGCCATTTTTAGTGATTGGTCAAAAATATGTTTTAGGTTGGAGGAGCGAAGAAAAAACCGGCCCCATTATTGAAGAGACCATCAAATGCGCTATTGAAACTGGCTGTCCTGATGTGGTGGGTGAATTAATTTCTTCGGTGAGTTTTAAAACCAACGAATCCTCTATTCCCGAAACATTAAAATTGCCTATTTTTGGCGAGATAAAGACTAAAAACTTATCTTTGCCGCTTTTATCAGTTGTTTTTGGCACGCTTGATGGTTTTAATCCCTGCGCAATGTGGGTTTTGGTATTTTTGATTAGTTTTCTTTTGGGAATGAAGGATAGAAAACGAATGTGGATTTTGGGAGCTACTTTTCTTTTTGTTTCTGCTTTAGCTTATTTTCTTTTTATGGCTGCCTGGTTAAAACTTATTTTATTTGTCGGCGCTATTTTCTGGGTAAGATTAGCGATTGCCGCTGTAGCAGTTGGCGCAGGTATTTATAATTTGAAGGAATATTTCAAAAATAAAGCAGGCGTTTGCGATGTGACAAGCGAAAGCAAAAAACAAAAAATTATTGAAAGAATAAAAAAAGCTGTTCGCCAGAAATCATTTCTCCTTGCCATCATCGGCATCATTCTTTTAGCGTTTTCAGTTAATTTAGTAGAATTAATTTGTTCTGCTGGCCTGCCAGTTGTTTTCACTCAAATTTTAGCTTTAAGCAATTTAAAAACCTGGCAGTATTATCTTTATATGCTGATTTATATTTTCCTTTATATGCTTGATGATATGATTGTTTTTATTGTTGCTATGCTGACTTTAAAAATTGTGGCGAAAACTAATAAATACACTCACTATTCCCATCTTATCGGCGGCATTTTAATGATTATTATTGGTTTGCTTCTTGTTTTTAAGCCTTCCTGGTTAATGTTTGGATAAATTTTAATCTTGCATAAATTGGCAGTTTTTGGTATAATATAAATATAATAATTTAATAAAGCTAGATCCCGCATCTTTCCTAAAAAGGTGCGGGGAAAGGTCGAAATAAGCTTTATTAAATTATGAGCCTAATTAAATGGAGTCCTTTTCGAGATTTAGATCGATTTTTTGAAGAGGAAGACTGGTTTTTGCCAGTAATTTCTTCCTCATTCTTTAAAGAGCCGGCAATGGATCTTTATCAAACTGATAAAGAGGTCATTGCCGAACTAAATTTACCTAATATTGATCCTGATAAAGTCGAAGTTTCTGTCAAAGATCAAATTTTAACTGTTAAAGGTTCGACGGAAAGCAAGGAAGAAGAAAAGAAAAAAGATTATTGGCGCAAAGAAATTCGTCGAGGTGAATTTGAAAGAATGGTTAAGATCCCGGTTGAAATCGATGAGAATAAAGTTGAAGCGACCTATGAGAAAGGAGTTTTAAAGATTGTTATGCCAAAGAAAACTCCTTCTCAATCTGAGGCTAAGAAAATTAAAATTAAATCCAAAGACTAATGCCCAAAACTTTACCCATTGTATTTTTACTTATTGCTTTCGCGATTATTGCTTTTGTTCTGGCGAATTATAGTCCAGTTAAGGTTGATATTTTGGGCATAGGTTCGAATCGCAGTACTCAAACAACCACGAGCTATCCAACTCCCTATACTGGTTTAAGGCCAGATACAGTTATTATTTCTGGGCCAGCTGATTGGGAGACGATAACGGATAGCAGCGTGGTTGTTTTTCAATTTGTAGGTATTTGGAGTGGAAGCGAACGTTTGTATTTTGAAACCAAAGTTGATGAAATTGATAGCGATTGGGTGCCGGTTTATGGCAATAGCCGCATCATTCAACTATTGCCAGGCAAACATACTTACCATTTTGCTGTTCGCGCTAAAACTATTAATGGCATTGAAGATCAATCTCCAGCTTATCGCACTTTTGTTGCGGAGCTTTCTAATAAAGCTGGTCAAGTAAAAATTATTTCAGTTAATCCGCATAGTTCACCGCAGAAAATGGTTTTAATAAATAAAAGTGGCAGCTCCGTTGATTTAACTGGCTGGAAGATTGAAAATAATTTTCGTTCTTTTGATATTCCGGCCGCTGTAAAAATATTTCGTTTAAGTAGTAGCACTGCTTGGCAAAATATTATTTTACAACCGGATGATTCTTTAATTGTTTTAAGCAGCGCCAGTCCCATTACCGTTAATTTTTATTTAAATCGTTGTTTCGGCTATCTGATGAATTCTTATAATTTTTCCAATCTCTTTTCCAAAGATTGTCCGCGGCCAAATGATGATGATTTGAATTATTTATCAACGCAATGTCAAAGATATATCAATGATTTGCGCACCTGCCAAATTCCATCAACTGAAGATTTAAACCGTTTTGCTAATGATTCTACTTGCTATCAATTTTTAACTAATTTTTATAATTACGAATCTTGCGTCAATCGCTATCAAAATGCCTCTGATTTCTTTAAAAAGGAGTGGTATGTTTTTTTGAATGCTAGTTTTGCTGATACTAATCATGACAAAATTATTCTGCGTGATGCAGATGGTTTAGTTGTTGATACTTATTTATATTAGTTTATTGCCCCTGTAGCTCAAAGGATAGAGCAATCCCGTCCTAAGGGAGAGATGTGGGTTCGATTCCTACCAGGGGCACAAGGGAGATTAAAATTTAAAATCTGACGCTGAGTGTTATTTTTAATCTGTTCGGCGGGAAGCAGGGAGCGTAAGCGACTAAATTATCTGAGTTTATTTCAGATACTTTAATGGATTAATGTACCTCAAATAAATTGATAGATTCTTCGGCTTTCATCCTTAGAATGACGATTTTATTTTTAAATTTTAAATTTTAATCTCCCTTGTACTCAAATTAAACCCCTTCAAATTTTCTTTATTATCTTAACAAATTTAATGCACAAATTAAGAAGGAAGAGTCTTAAAAGTTGAAATTCGGCAGGCGAGCCTTACTCCGTATACATCCAAAAATTTTCGCGACTTTTTTACTCGCCCCTTCGCAGCGAGCCCACTTGGAATTTTTTAAAAACTAATTTTTAAAATTATAACTACATAAGTTGACAAAATTATATTTTAATATATATTAATATTAACCATTCTAAAACATTTAGGATGGCAAAAATAGGTACTTTAAAAACTAAAAATAAAAGGAGGTGAAATATGGAATGGTTTAAACGTCTTTATATGGGTACTTGGCAGTTTGGCGGACAATTCAAACAATTATCGCGTTCGCAAATAGAAACGCTTCTGAATCTTGCTCTGCAATTTGGTATACATCGCTTTGATACGGCGGCCGTATATGGAAACGGAAAAGTAGAGGAAATTCTAGGAACTTGTTTACCGCCAGCAGCAATAGTGGTAACTAAAATCCCAGCCACATCTAAACCGCCATTGTATTTACCAGCTCCGATTTATAACTTTTATACTCCAACTTTAATCCATCGGAGTATGGAAGAATCATTGAAAAGGTTACGACGTAATTCCATTGACACTGTGCTTCTACATAATTGGCATTCTTCGTGGTCATTAGATGCTATTGAGATCATAGCAGCGCTTGATGATTTAAAAAAAAGTGGTTTGGTAAAGCGAATTGGAATTTCCTTGCCAAATGACTTCAATACATACATTAATGATGCGATACTGCCATATCTTGATATAATAGAAGCTCCTTTTAATCCACGACAACGGTGGATTCTTAACCAATTACCAAAGTTGTTTCAATTAAAAAAGGAAGTTCTACTTCGCAGTCTGTTCCAGCAAGGAAAACTTCTTAAAAAGGGTTATACCGCAAAAGAAATTTTACAGGAAGTCCTGCCACTTAATACATCCGTGGTTATCGGTATGACTACGGAAGAACAAATTAGAGAAAATATTAGTATTTTGAAAGGAGGTGAATAAAATGCATTGGTCTGAAGCTATTGTACAACGTGTACTAAAAAGAGTGCATTCGGGGGAAGTAGTTGTAATTGGATCTGGCATTTCCTTGTCTGGTCCGGTGCATATCGGACATTGCCGTGAATTTATCACGGCTGCACTCATTGATCAGGCAGTAAAAAGAAATGGTGGCAAGACAAGGTTTATCGCTTTTGCCGATGATATGGATCCTTTGCGGAAGGTATACTCTTTTTTACCACCTGATTATAGTCGCTGGGTTGGCTGTCCATTGTATAGAATACCAGACCCTTATTGTTGCCATAAAAGCTACGCTGATCATTTCCTACATAATCTCCTTGAGGGATTTACTATGCTTAAGATTACACCGGAGATAATCCGTTCAAGCGAAATGTACAACTCAGGAAAATTTTCAGATTTTGTAAAAAAAACACTTGCCGCTCGCGAGGAAGTTGGAAAAATACTCAACGAAGTCATAAAAGGGCCACGAAAAACTAAAAATGTTTGGCCATTTCAAGCGGAATGTCCAAAATGTTTCTCCCTTCAACGCACGCATATTATCGCAATGAGCGGTAATAATCTGTTATGCTATTGTGATGTTTGCAATGAAAAATTTGAAGTTAATATTCAAACTGGGGGTGGAAAGCTTATATGGCGATGCGACTGGCCGATGCGATGGGCTTACTTTGGTGTGACAGTAGAACCATTTGGCCACGATCATGCCACAGCAGGCGGTTCTTATGAATCTGGTCAGGTTATTGCTGAAAAAATCTACGGTATCAAAGCGCCGGTGCCAGTTCCCTACGGCTGGATTCATTTCAAGTCTGGTGGAGCGATGCATTCTTCATCTGGCAAAGCAGTTCCTATCACTCAACTCACGATGGCATATCCGTCTGAAATTATCTGGTGGATGTTTACAAGAAGAGACCCAAGAGTAACTATTCCATTTGATCCAGAAACTACTTTGTTAGAGGAAGCCTGCCTTCTTCGCGACACTATGAAGCGAGGCGGTGTTTATGCCGAGAGCGCGACAATCGTTGAATCTATTGTTGGTATCCGACCGTCACTTGTGGCTTATCCATTTGATCATTTGACAGTAGTTGCTCAACTTTCGCAGTTTAAGTTGGAATCTTTTTTTAAGATTCTAAAACGGTCACAAACATACCAAAACGCAAATGTTCCGGTAACACAAAGTGATCTCGAGTACATCAGAAAATGGCTAGAGCTTTATGGCGAACATTACCGCATTCGGATACGAGAACCGGGTGAACCTGTCGTCAATGCTAATGCAAATCTTCGTTCAGCAATTGACGTTCTTAGGTCTAATCTTCAACAGATAGATTGGGAGGCTCAAGCGATCCACAACACCATTCACGAGACAGCAAAGAGCATCGGTGTGAATGCTAGCAATCTCTTCACCGAACTCTATAAGTATACGATTGGACAAGATCGTGGGCCCAAAATTGGTTGGCTTTTCGAAACCCTAGGAAAAAACAAAATCATCCATCTTCTTTCATAATCTAGAGGCGGAGCATAATGCTCCGCCTTATTTTTATTCTATAATTTTTTGCTTCGTACCGGTTATGATAATAGCTTGGGAATTTGAAATTCTAATTACTTTATTTGGTGTTGTCTTCTCATAAACAACCAATTCTTTATCGAGAGCTGGATTATAGTGAGGACAGATTTCAAAATTAATTAGACCGAGTCCTTCTAAATTTTTGATACCAACTTCATTTGGGTCTGGGTCTACAGAGGCAGCAATTTGAATCGTTGGAGATAGTATAATTGCTCCTGCGCTTACGCCAATATATATGCCGTTACGTTCTAATAATTTAATTATTACGTCTTTAAAATTCGCTTCCCGAGCATAGTTTAACAGTTTGAATGTGTTTCCACCACAAACGTAAATTACGCTATACCCAGTAAAATCAGCTTGTGGGTTATCTTCAAGATCGATAAAATCAATGACATCAAAACCTAATTCTCTAAATTGAGATTCTGCTAATTTCGAATATTTGTTGTTCGCTTTACCTTCAGCTGCTGTAGTTACAATAGCAACTGATTTGTTTGGTAATGAATCAAAAAATTTTTCCGCGGCGCGCCTGATGGGTTCAGCTGATAAACCAGTTGAAGTAAGAATAATTATTCCTTTTTTTGTAATATTCATAAAACTTATTTTTATACTTGTATAATTATTATAATATAATAACAATTTTTTAAAAAATTCAAAAAGAGGCACGCTTTTCGCATGCCTCGAATTAAAAGATGTTTTTGAATTTTCTTTATATTTTTTTCTATTCTTTTCGCCGTCATCACCTTTCCACTTTAATCCTACACCGATTAAAAAGTCAAAAATGATCAGCGCGAAACATAACGTTTCGACTGACAAAAACGACCTCCTTGTTCATAATTTTTAACTCTTTCCATTGCTAGATGCTTGAAAACGGTTTGCTTGATGGCATAGGTGAATTTGTTAATCTCAGGTTGAGTTATAAGCCCGTGCTGCAGATCCCAGCTAATAGCAGTAGCTGGAATTCCGAGTTGGTTTAATACTTGCTGAGCACGTTCAACAGTCATTCTATAGATAGGACTCTGCGCGCAGAGTTGTCGCTGAGTAGTAGGACAAAGTGACATTTCGCATGCTTGCCGAGCAAACGCTTGCACTGAGATAATATTTGGGATCTGAAGCATTTTTGAAATAGCACAAGAAGATTTAAAATAGAGAGGAATACCAGGAAAATATTCTTTACTTACAGAGATAATCGTTTCAAGTACTTCTTGGGGTAAAAACTTCATATTGTCGTTACGTGGGATATTAGGCATCGGTAGATTATGAATTTCTGTTAAGCCGTACTCAATTCCTTCTGTCCATCGTAGACCGCCAGGCACGATCATATCAATCACGTCGCCGTAGTGTTTTTTAACCCACGACATCATCATTTCTATCCTCTCGGGATTACCGCTCCACTCGGAAACAATAGGACGCATATACCAAGCGATTGTCGCTCCGGCTTCTTTTGCTTCTTCCGTGTTGCTAAAACGATTGTTTCTAACTGGCTCGATTGTAGAAGGATTGTCTGCCCAACATAACGACAGCATTAATCCGCGAGTTGCTTTTACAATTCTAGCAAAGTCAGACTTTCTTCCTTTCGGAATGCCGGCTTTAGTAACAATCCAAAAAGGATTGTGTAATCCCCGCTTAATAAAAGCGTTCATTATTTTAAAAGTGCTATCAGTAACGGGTCCCGGCGCAAACGGTTCGGTACTTGCTGTTCCAATACTAATAACGGTTTTATCTGGTATAAAGAACGGGTGTTTGATTAGTTCGTCTAAAATCTGTTCCACCGAAAATGAATTGCGACGGCGCGGATTCTTAGACATAGCTCCTTCATCTACAAGATCTTGATAAGTACCTTGGACGTGACAATACCTACATTGCCATGCGCAACCGACCCACAAATCTATTGAGAGAGAACTGTTCGAGACGCTAACCGTTGAAAGAGGATGGTTTGGATTGGGGACAAGAACGCCGTAGGTAAATTGACGTAGAAAAAATTCTCGTCCTGTTGTTTTTCCCTTAATTCGAATAAATGGCTCAGTATTCGCCGCTTTAAAGTACCAATTTTTAGATGCCATATTTCACCTCCTTTTATTTTTAGTTTTTAAAGTACCTATTTTTGCCATCCTAAATGTTTTAGAATGGTTAATATTAATATATATTAAAATATAATTTTGTCAACTTATGTAGTTATAATTTTAAAAATTAGTTTTTAAAAAATTCCAAGTGGGCTCGCTGCGAAGGGGCGAGTAAAAAAGTCGCGAAAATTTTTGGATGTATACGGAGTAAGGCTCGCCTGCCGAATTTCAACTTTTAAGACTCTTCCTTCTTAATTTGTGCATTAAATTTGTTAAGATAATAAAGAAAATTTGAAGGGGTTTAATTTGAGTACAAGGGAGATTAAAATTTAAAATTCAAAATCTAAAATGATGATTTTATTTTTGGATTAATGTTTGATTTGTGATATAATGGAATTGAAATAATTAAAATGGCCGAGTAAAAATTATTAATATGGCAAAACAAAAGAAAACAGAAGATAAAAATGCTTCCCAAGAAAAGGATGAAATTTTAGAAGCAACAATAAAAGAAATTCAATCAAAATTTGGTGAAGGTGCGATTATGAAATTGGGTGAAGCGCCGCGCGTTGATGTGGAATCCATTCCAACTGGTTCAATTTCGTTAGATTTGGCTTTAGGTGTTGGCGGTGTGCCGCGCGGTAGAATTATTGAAATTTTTGGACCAGAATCAAGTGGTAAAACAACTTTGGCTTTGCATATTGTGGCCGAAGCTCAGAAAAAAGGCGGTAAAGCTGCTTTTATTGATGCAGAGCATGCTTTGGATCCTGAATATGCGAAAAAAATTGGTGTGAAGGTGAACGAGCTTTTTATTTCTCAGCCAGATAATGGTGAGGAAGCTTTAAATATTATGGAGCAATTAGTGCGCTCCGGTTCTTTGGATGTGATTGTTGTTGATTCAGTGGCAGCATTGACACCAAAAGCCGAGATTGAAGGCGAGATGGGCGCCCAACATATTGGGCTTCAAGCAAGATTGATGTCTCAAGCTTTAAGGAAAATTACAGCGATTGCTGCTAAAACAAAAACCGTAATTATTTTTATTAATCAGATTCGAATGCAGGTGGGTGTGATGTTTGGCAATCCAGAAACAACACCCGGTGGTCGCGCTTTAAAGTTTTATGCTTCAGTGCGATTGGATATTCGCCGGGTAGCGCAAATAAAGAAAGGAGATGAAATTGTTGGTTCACGCGTTAAAGTAAAAGTTGTCAAAAATAAAGTGGCGCCACCGTTTAAAGAGGCAGAATTTGATATTGTTTATAACGAAGGCATTTCCAAGGAATCAGATTTAATTAATTGTGGCATTAAATATGGCGTTATTAATCGTTCGGGCAATAGCTATCTTTATGGTGAGACAAAATTAGGTGTTGGTATTGATAATGCTAAAGAATTTCTAAAACAAAATCCAAAAGTAGCGCATGAAATCGAAAGGGCAATTAGAGATAAGGTCTTAAAGAAAAAAGAAGAATAGAAAAAATCCCGCCAGCTGGCGGGATTTTTTATTTCAAATATTTTGCTTTTGCCTCATTATGTTCTTTTAATGTTTTGGAAAAGATTGTGTAACCAGTTTTTGGATCAGATAAATAAAACCAATAATTACTTTCAAGTGGATTTGCAGCTGCTTTAATAGCATTGAGCCCTGGATTATTAATTGGTCCTTTCGGTAGGCCCAAATACTTGTAAGTATTATAAGGTGAATCAATTTTTAAATCAGCAGGAGAAATTTTTCGGCAATCATCCATTTTAAGAATTTCACATTTAAGATAAATGACGGTTGCATCAACTTGAAGCGGCATCTGATTTTCTAATCGTTTAATTAAAATTCCTGCCACAATTGGCCGATCTTCAAAATGAGGAATCTCCCCTTCAATTAAAGAAGCAAGTGTTATAATTTCATAAAGATTAAATTTTGATTGTTCAATCTGATTTTTTAAATTACCATCTAAATTATTTTGAAAATTATTGAGCATTCGTTTGGCAATAAGCAAAGCGGGTGAATTGATTTTAAAGCGGTAAGTATCAGGGAATAAAAATCCTTCAAGCGAGGCATTAGCGGGCGCATCTTTTAAAAATTCATAATCCTTTTGAAAATCCGCAATTTTTAATTTTAAAAGCGATTCATCATCAGATAAAATCCCTTCACTTTTTAATTTATGATCAATCATTGAAAGGGTATAACCTTCAGGAATGGTGATAGTTTTTTCATTGGGCGTGCCAGCCAAAAGCATTTCTGCTACTTTTTGAGCTGGCAATTCATAAGGAATTTGATAAATGCCCGGTTTTAATTTATTAGCCCAGCCATTGATTAAAAGATAAACTTTGAAAGATTTTGATGATTTAATTAATTTTTGTGCTTCTAAATTTTCCGCAATTTGTTTAAAACCCTCTCCTTTCTCAACAATAAATTCTACTTTTTGATTTTTTAATTCTGGCGGAACAGGCAATGGTTTTAATTGATAAAAAAATACAGCCACAAAGAAAATAATTCCTAAAAGATAAAGACTTGTTACTAAAATGAGAAATTGTTTCATATTTAGAAAAATTTACATTCGAAAAATTAAGAATGGATTTTAGAGATATTTTGAATAATACCCAAAGCAATAAAATTTATCAAGAGATTTGAGCCGCCATAACTTAAAAATGGCAACGGCAAACCTGTGACTGGTAAAAAACTAAGATTGGCACCCAGGTTAATAACAATTTGAGAAATAAGCATTAGAAGATAACCAAAAATAAAAAGTCGGCAAAAATTATTTTCAGCTTTAATGCCAATACGATAAATTTGAAAAATGAGCCAAGCATAAGTTAAAAACAAAAGAATAGCGCCAAAAATTCCCCATTCTTCAACAAAAGCAGCAAAAAAGAAATCGGTTTTTGCTTCCGGCAAGAAACGCAATTGAGTTAAAAGGCCATGTCCCAAGCCGCGGCCGAAAAAGCCTGCTGAACCAATGGCAATTTTTGCTTGAATCACACTATAGCCTGTGCCCAATGGATCGCGGCCAGGATTTAAGAAAGTTAAAATTCTGTCTTTTTGATAGGGTTTTAAAAAGTAATTCCAGCCCAACAAAGCCAAAACAGCAAAAATTAAAACCAAGATGACAAAATGTTTGAATTTTAATCCCGAATAAAGAAGCATGCCCACCCAGATAATAATGAAAAAAACTGCGGAACCCAAATCAGGTTGAATAAAAGTAAGAAAAGCAAAAAGCCCTGAATAAATTGCTGTTACAAAAAGCCTTTGGGGTCGCCAAATTTCAATATGCCAAATCGCAAAATAGCGCGCTAAAAGTAAAATTAAAGTTAATTTTGCTAGTTCCGCTGGCTGGAAACTAAAAAGTTTAAAATTGAGCCAGCCAGCTGCGCCTTTAATGCGCGAACCAAAAATTAAAACCGCGATTAAAAGCAATAAAGAAAAAAGATATAAACCAGCAATGAAAAAATTTTGGGTGTTTAAAATGCGATAATCAAAAAAATTGGCGATGATATAAAAAACAGCAAAAGAAAAAATAAACCAGAAAATTTGTTTTTGAAAAATTTGCAATGGCTTGGCGTCTGAAAGAGATAAGCTATACAAAGTCAACAAACTAAAAATTGCCAAAACAATTAAAGGTGCAACTAAAGAAATGGAAATATTTTTCCAAGTTAAAGTCATAATTAAATAATTTTTATTCTAAAGCATCAGTTAAAACCTCCACCCGATAAAAATCCAAAATGTTTAAATCAGGAAAAGCGTATTGCCAAATGTAAGTAATTGTCTTTGTGCCATATGCCTCAACATTAAAGGCTTCGGTTTTTGCGGCATTAATAATCTCGCCAGTTTTTGAATAAAGCAAAATCACTACTTCTACCTCTGAGAAATTTTTATTTGTTTTATTTTTTAACTGCGCTGTTAGTTCCAAAAAACCGACTTCACCCGGTTCAGTCTGTCTTAATTTTTTATCAACAACATCAAACAAATCCGGCGTTTTAAAATTGCTATAAAACCAATCGTTTATAGTATAATCAAAACTTACTTCCACTCGATTAATTTTATCTTTAGTTAGATCAATTTTTTGAATCAAAAGATATTTTGTTGAGAAAGGCAAAATAAAATCTTTATCAGTATAGGTTTTTAATTTTTCGCCAAAGGCACTATAAAGATTAACAGTGTATTTAAATTTAACGCCATATTCCAAATTGCTATTTTTGATTTGAATTAAAACTGCGCTGGTGTTGTTTGTTTCAGGAATAACTTTGCTGCTTATAACTTCAATTGGTTTGGCATATTTAATGCCGCAAGGCAGACATGGTCCGCCGCAATCAATACCTTGCTCCATTCCATTTTGAATACCATCAAAACAACTTGGCGCTGGCTTGATAAAAAAGATTTTTATTAAAACCAGAAGCACAATGATTAAAGCAGGAATCATGAGAATAGCAATTTTCTTGCGCTTGCGAATTTTTTCTAATCTTAATATTTGTTCTGAAAAATCAGCCATATTTTTATTATACCAAAATTTATTATTTTATCACCCCGCCGCCAATTAATTTTTCTTTTTGATAAAAAACTGCTGATTGTCCAGGCGTGACAAAAAGTGCTGGTTTTAAAAATTTAAGATAATATTTTTTGTTTTTTTGATAAAGTATTGCTTTAAGAAATTCACTGCGATAGCGAATTTTCACCTCGCATTTTAAAGGCAATTTGGGTTTAAAAGAAACAAAATTAACACGTTCCAGTTCAATTTCATCAGTTTGGAAAAATTCTTTTTTTGAAGCCGGCGCAATAAACAATTGATTGGTTTTTTTATCTTTCTTCACCACATAATAAGGCTCTTTATAAGGAATGCGAATATTTTTTCTTTGACCAATCGTGTAAAAATAAATGCCCAAATGTTCGCCAACTTTTTTATTCTGCGTTAAATCAAAAATAGCGCCCTTTTGAGTTTTGAGATTTTTTAAAATAAATTTTTCCAAATCATTAGTAAAGCATAAATTCTGACTTTCTTTGACTGGTTTTGTAAATTTAATTTGCCAAAAATCAGCCATTTTCTTTACTTCTTCTTTTTTAAATTCCGCTAATGGGAAAATGGTTTTTCTTAAAATATTTTGGTTTAAACGCCACAAAAAATAAGATTGGTCTTTATTTTTATCTTTGCCTCTTAAAAGCTCATAAATAATTTTGCTGTTTTGTTTTGTTTTTTTAATGCGCGCATAATGACCAGTGGCAATATATTGGGCCTTAAGTTTTGAGGCTAATTGAGATAAAGCTTTGAACTTAACAAAATAGTTGCAATCAATACAAGGATTGGGTGTGTGGCCATTTTTCAATTCTTTCAAAAAATAATCAATCACGTATTTTTTAAATTCTTTTTGGGCATTATAAATAATTAAAGGTACCTCAATTTTTTGAGCCACCTTTTTAACCAAACTCTCTCTTTCTTTTAAAACGCTTAATTTTTCATTCCAAAGTTTGAGATGCACTCCAATCACATTAAAACCAGCTTCTTTAAGCAATTTTGCGGCGATCGCACTATCAACGCCGCCTGATAAGCCAATTAAAACTGTTTTTGAAGAGGTTTTAATCATACTTTATTTTAATCGCGCCAGTAAAATTTCTAAGGCAGTTTGATGATCAATAACGCCCTTTTTAATTAACCAATCGATTTTACTTAGCTGATCATAAATTTTGGTTAAAATTTCTTTTGCATTTTGCCAGCGCATCAATTTTCTTTTAATTTTATTTACTACAAAAGGATTAACATCAAGTGAACTTATTTCATTATTTAAAATATAAAGCGCTGTGCGGATTTGCTTGATGAAATAATTAAAAATCTGAGCTTCGTCTTCGCCAGCTTTTAAGGCTTTTTCCAAATTCCAAAATAGCATTTTTTTATTACCATCAAAAAAACTATCAAAAATAGCAAAAAAATCCGGATGAATTTCAAAACTAGCAACGGCTTCTAAATTTTTCAGAGTGATTTTTTCACCCGCTTTTAAAAGCGAGGCTTTAATAAGCTCGTTAATTAATTGATAAGAATTATTTTTAAAATTTTCAAACAACAATTTTAAAGCCGGGGTTTCAATTTCAATTTGATATTTTTGAAGTTGTTTTTTCAGCCAAGGAATGGCTTCGGAAAAATTTTCAAAGGGTTGAAATTCTTGCGATTTATTAGCAATTTTTTTCAGAAAATTAAAATACTCCTTTTTTTCTTGATTGAGTTTTTTAATTGTTTCATTATCGAAATTATTTTGAATAATGATTAAATTATTATTTTCGCTATCTTTTAAATTATGAGTTTTAATAAAATCAATTAATTGTTTAAGCTCTGGTCCATTAAAAGGATTTTTGGCTAAAGCGAGTTTTTGTGAGGCAAACATAGAAATGCTTTCAAAAAAATTTTTAAAAGATTGAAAAGTATCTTTATTGTCAGCGTCTTTTTCAAAATCAAAAACACCAAATCCTAAAAGATTAGGATATTTCTCTTTGTACCTCTCTTTAATTTCATCGGCTTTTTCCTTAATACGATAATCGTCGCTACCAAAAAGAAAGTAGATCATAGTTTTTGACAATTAGGACAAAAGCAAGTGGAGCGGCTGCCAATTTTAATGCGTTTGATTAAAGTTCCGCAACGATAGCATTTTTGATTTTCGCGGCGATAAACGCGCCGAATTTCATCATATTTGCCGCGTTCGCCTTTAGGATCGCGATAATCACTTACTGAAGCGCCGCGCGCTTTAATGGCTGTTTTTAAAACCTCCAAAGTATAGTGATAGAGCTTTTTTAATTCTTCCTCAGTTAAAGAAGCAGTAGTTTTTAAAGGATGAATTTTTGCCCACCACAAAATTTCATCTGAATAAATATTGCCAATGCCGGCAATAACTTTCTGATCCATTAATACTTGTTTAATTTTGCCCCTTTTGGATTTAATAGCGTTTTTAAAAGTTTCAAAATTAAAATTTGGTGATAAAGGATCAGGTCCTAATTCTTTTAGTTCCTTAAGATTTTCAATGGCTTCGGTTTTATCAAAAATAACTTTGGCAAATTTTCTTAAATCCGAAAGCGCCAACTCATAATTATTATCCAGATAAAGAATTAAATGAATAAAATCATTAATCGGATCATTTAAAGGACCTTCAAGAAGGGGAGTGATTTTTTTGCCTTCGATTTTCCATTTTCCGTATAATAAATGGCCAGTTAATTTTTGATGAATAAGCAGGGTAAAATCATTACTTAGATCAATTAAAATATTTTTTCCTTTGCGCCGAATGTTTTTGATTTTGAGATTTTTAATTTGTCTTTCCAAAGTTTTTAAATCCGGCCGTTTAATTAATTTAGGCGTATCAACCCAAATTCCGGTAATTGTTCTTCCAATTACCAATTTTTTTAAGTCATTAACAATTGTTTCTACTTCAGGTAACTCCGGCATAGTTAAAATTCATTAAAAACATCAAGGTCACCATTTGTTTCAATTTGTTTGTTTTCATAATTAGCACCCAGGCGGCGATAAAACTCATCAGAAATATTATGAAAAAGACCAACCAAAGAAGCAATGATCCAATAGCGCATATTGCCAAAAAGTTTTTTAACTGTTTTTAAGGCAATAGTAGTAAAAGTATAATTCAAAATTCCGGCAAAAGTAATTTTTGGATCTTCTTTTTGTGCCTCTTCAGCAATTTTTTCAACCAGCATTTCAATTTCCGGCTCCAAATTTTTTCTAATTTCCGGCTTAATATAAGGCATAATTTTAAAAAATCCTCGACCATTTAAAGCATAACCGAAAAAAACGCTTTTTTCAATTTTTCTGTTATTAATGGCATATTAACGACATTATAAGTCGTTAAGTTTAACGACTTATAATGTCGTTATTTTATAATCCTTAGATTTGCTCCTTTTTCATTTGACAATTTCAAAAAATCAGATAAACTGAAAATAATCAAATAAAATTATGGAGAAAAAAGTTTACGAAATCAGTTTTATTTTAAGCGGCCGATTAACAGAGGCAGAGCTTAAAAACGAAATTGAAAAAATTAAAAATATTTTTCAAAAAATCAGCGCCAACTTGCTGAAAGAATCCGAATTTAATAAAATAAATTTAGCCTATCGCATTAAAAAAGAGACCGAGGCATTTTTTGGATATTTCTGGTTTGAGTTGGAGCCAGAAAAATTGGCTGAGTTGCGCGAGGGGCTTGCTTTTGAAAAAAATATTTTAAGATATTTAATTGTTACTCCTCCTCCAAAATTCAGAAAAGCATCAACTCCAAAACCTCAGCACAAAGAATTTGAATATCAGAAAGTCGAAGCTCAACCGATTACTGCCGCTGAAACAAAAGAAGAAAAGAAAGAGCCGGATTATCAAAAATTAGAAGAAAAACTTGAAGAAATCCAAAAATTAGTCTAAAGGTCTTTTATTTAAAAAAGAAAATATGAATTTCAATAGAGTTTTTATTTTAGGCAATTTAACTCGCGATCCAGAATTAAGAACGACACCCACTGGCCAAAGTGTGGCAACTTTTGGTGTTGCGACCAATCGCATTTGGACTGATAAAAATGGCCAAAGACAGAGCGAGGTAGAATTTCATAATGTAGTTACTTGGGGTAGATTAGCTGAAATCGCGAGCCGCTATCTTTCTAAAGGAAAATTAGTTTTTATTGAAGGTCGATTAAAAACCCGAAATTGGACTGATCAAAATGGTGTTCGTCATTCGCGAACAGAAATCATTGCTTTAAATTTCCAGTTAGGACCACGATTGGGAGCTGGTGCTGGCGCGCCGGCTGTTCAAGAAGGAATTGATATGGAGCCACCAGCTGATTTAGATGAAATTAATCCTGATACTGATATTCCTGTTGTTAATGAAGATGAAATTTCCGCGGATGATCTACCATTTTAATTAAAACTATGAAACAGTGCTTCTTTTGCAGTCAAAATGTTGATGATGTAGATTATAAAGACGTAACGCTTTTGCCGCGTTTTATGTCTTTTCAAGCTAAAATTTTGCCAGCTAAAAAAACTGGTTTGTGCCGCAAACATCAAAAACGCTTATCGCGCGCTATAAAAAGAGCCAGATATTTGGGTTTGATAAAATACATTCCATAATCGGCCTCTTTTTAATTTTTTGTGACATTTTTCCTTTTTTAGCGTATAATTAAAAAGAACGCCTATGAATCAAAAAGCTAAATTTTTAATTCTGGTTATTGTTTTAAGCAGTTTAGTTGGCGCAACTGCCGGCATCCTATTTTCTTATAAAATCACTTATTCGAGCTCCAATTTTACAGCCGGCCTTTTTGATAATTTCAAAAAATTAATTCCCGAATTTTTACATAAACCATCTTTAACGCCAACCCCTCAACCAACTCCTTCTTCTTATCACTCTGATATCGATTATGAACAACGCATTATTGATGTTGTTGAACATTCTAACAATGCTGTGGTGAGTATTATCATTTCCAAAGATGTTCCAGTTTTTGAACAATATTATACTAATCCCTTTGAGGATATTCCGCCAGAATGGCAAGAATTTTTTGGTCCATTCTTTCAATTTAAGATTCCTCAATATCGCCAAAAAGGCACTGAGAAACAAGAAATTGGTGGCGGTACGGGTTTTATTGTTTCTTCAGATGGTTTAATTTTAACCAATAAACATGTGGTGAGCGATAAAAATGCCAGCTACACTGTTTATTTAAATACTGGCGAAAAATATGAGGCTAAAGTTTTAGCGGTTGATCCCATTGATGATATTGCCTTAATTAAAATTGAAGCACATAATCTTCCAACTTTAACTTTGGGTGATTCTGATGGCATCAAAGTTGGTCAAACAGTGATTGCGATTGGTAATGCTTTAGGCGAGTTTCGCAATACCGTTTCCGTTGGCGTTGTTTCCGGTTTATCTCGTTCAATTACCGCTAGTGATGCTTCTGGTAATACTGAAACAATTGATAATGTTATTCAAACTGATGCAGCGATTAATTTAGGTAATTCAGGCGGGCCACTGATTAATTTAAAAGGCGAAGTCATTGGTATTAACACGGCTATTGCTTCGGGCGCAGAAAATATTGGTTTTGCCATTCCGATTAATCGCGCCAAAAAAGCGATTGAATCATATCAAAAATTCGGCAAGATTACTGCGCCTTATATCGGCATTAGATACATTTTGATAAACTCTGCTATTCAAAAACAAAATAATTTACCAGTTGATTATGGTGCATGGATTAATGCCGGTTCTTCAAAAGAGTCAGCTGTTATTTCCAATTCCCCAGCAGCACAAGCAGGACTCAAAGAAGGCGATATTATTTTGGAATTCAATGGAGAAAAAATTACCACCACCAATACTTTAAATGGCATCTTGAAGAAATATAAAGTTGGTGATAAAGTAAGCTTGAAGGTCTTGCGCGATAAGCAAGAAATGACGATCGAATTAGTTTTAGGTGAAAGACCGGAAAATCTCTAAAATTTAAAATATGCCTTTTAATCGTTTTACAATTAAAGCCCAAGAAGCTTTGCAGGCAGCTCAAGAATTAGCTGTGAGCAAAAATCAAGGAGAGCTCAAACCTCTTCATCTTTTTTATTCTTTAGTGATGCAGGATGGCGGCGTGGTGCCGATGATTTTGTCTCGTTTAGGAGTTAATTTGGGATCTCTGGCTGCCTTTTTAGAAGCAGAAATTAATCGTTTGCCAAAATTATTTGTGGTTAATGCGAATGTCGGTCAAATTTATCTTTCTCAGGATTTAATTCGCGTTTTGGATCGTTCATCTAAAGAAGCAGCGGAACTCAAAGATGAATTCATTTCCTGCGAGCATTTACTTTTGGCCTTAATTGAAATGGCCGCGGATTTAAAACCCATTTTTGCTAAATTTAACATTACCCGCGAAAATGTTTTGAAAGCTCTAAAAGAAATCCGCGGTAGCCAAAGAGTGACTGATGAATCGCCGGAAAGCAAATTCCAGATTTTGGAAAAATATGCAGTGAATTTAACTCAATTAGCCCGCGAGCAGAAATTAGATCCAGTGATTGGCCGCGAAGATGAGCTTTATCGCGTTCTTCAAATTCTTTCGCGCCGCACAAAAAATAATCCTTTGCTCATTGGTGAGCCAGGCGTTGGTAAAACAGCGATTGTTGAAGGATTGGCGCAAAAAATTGTCAATGGGGAAGTGCCAGAAAGTTTAAAAAATAAAGAAATTATTTCTTTGGATTTGCCCGGCATGGTGGCAGGTACAAAATTCCGCGGTGAATTTGAAGAGCGCCTCAAGGCTTTTATTAAAGAAATAAAAGCTGCTGAAGGAAAATACATTCTTTTTATTGATGAAATTCATATGATTGTTGGTGCTGGCGCAGCTGAAGGCGCGATTGATGCTTCCAATGTTTTAAAACCACCTCTGGCGCGCGGTGAATTGCGCGCGATTGGCGCCACCACTTTAAAAGATTTTCAAAAATATATTGAAAAAGATCCGGCTTTAGAAAGAAGATTCCAGCCAGTTCTAGTTGAAGAACCGTCTATTGAAGAGGCAATTGCCATTTTAAGAGGCATTAAAGAAAAATACGAAAGCCATCATGGCATTAAAATTTCTGATGATGCTTTAATTGCGGCGGTTAATTTATCAGTTCGCTATATTACTGACCGCTTTTTACCGGATAAAGCTATTGATTTGATTGATGAAGCAGCAGCTGCCCGGCGTTTGGAATTGGATAGCGCGCCGCCCGAAATTGAGGAAGTTAAAAGAAAGATTCTCAATTTAGAAATAGAAAAGCAAGCGATTAAAAAGGACAAAAACAAAGCGCGGCTCAAAAAAATAGAAGCCGAATTAAAGAAATTGAAAGAAGAATATAAAAAACTTGAGGAAAAATGGAGTGGCAGCCGCAAGATTCTTGAAGAGGTTCATCAGTTGCGCAAAAAACTTGATGATCTTAAAAAAGAAAGAGAGATTGCTGAGCTCCAAGGTGATTTAGAAAAAGTTGCGCGTTTAATTTATGGAGAAATTCCTCAGACTGAGAAAAAATTAAAAGACTTAGAGCAAAAAATTAAAACCAAACATCAAAAAGTTTTCAAAGAAGAAATTGATGAAGAGGATATTGCTAAAATTGTTTCTCAATGGACGGGAATTCCGGTGAGTAAAATGCTTGAAAGCGAGGCAGAGAAATTAAATAAAATGGAAGAAGTTTTAAGACAGCGCGTTGTTGGTCAGGATGAGGCAATAAAAGCAGTGGCCAATGCCATCCGCCGCGGCCGCGCTGGCTTGGCTGAAGAAGATAAGCCCATTGGTTCATTTATGTTTTTGGGTCCAACTGGTGTTGGTAAAACAGAGCTGGCTCGCAGTTTGGCTGAATTTATGTTTAATGATGAGAAAGCAATGGTCAGAATTGATATGAGTGAATATATGGAAAAACATACCGTCAGCCGTCTTATTGGTTCGCCGCCGGGTTATGTTGGTTATGAAGAAGGTGGGCAATTGACCGAAATTGTGAAACATCGGCCTTATAGTTTAATTTTGTTTGATGAAATTGAAAAAGCGCATCCTGAGGTATTTAATATTTTGCTTCAAATTCTTGATAATGGCCGTTTAACTGATGCCAAAGGCAGAACCGTTAATTTCAAAAATACAATTATTATTATGACTTCTAATGTTGGGAGCGAATATCTTGAACAAATGTCGCAGCTTGGTTTTCAAACTGATAATGGCGAACCTAAAGAAACGCCCGAATCAAAAAATCTCAAAGAAAAAATTCGTCTTGCTTTAAGAGAGCGTTTCCGACCAGAATTTTTAAATCGTATAGATGAAATCATTATCTTTAATCCGCTGACTCCAAAAGATATTGAAAAAATTGTTGAAATTCAGCTAAAAAATGTGCAGAAACGTTTAGAACAAAAAGATATTCAATTGGAAGTAAGCGATGAGGTGAAAAAATTCTTAGCCAAAGAAGGGTATAGTCCGGAATTTGGCGCGCGCGAACTTAAAAGAGTAATCCAAAGATTGATTTTAGATCCTTTGGCCTCAAAAATTGTTGCCAATGAAATTAAGCCCTCTGATAAAGTAAAGGTGGTTTTATCCAACAATCAGATTGTTTTTAATCAAACCTCGCGTTTTCGACAAAAATCCGCTAAAAAATCCAATGATTAGCTATATTCTTAATTTTCTTTTAACCGAAATTTATCTTTATTCTGGTTTTGCCACTTTCTGGCTTATTGTTTCTACTCTTTATTTTCTTTATCAATTGGCCAAAAGATTTAAAGAAGGCGAATCGCTTCAAAAACAAAATTTCTTCGAAGCCCTTCCTTTAACTTTTCTTTTCATCATCTTTCTTGTTTTGCCTCAAATTTTTCATTGGACCAAAGCCACTTCTCAAATTATCATCATTTTAGGTTTTATTGTTTTTTATTTTCTCACCCGTCTTTATCAGCGCTTTTATAAACCCTTTGATTTTTTCCGTCTCTACGCGCCGATTGTTTTTGGCATTCTTTCTTATCTTTTCTTCCGCTCCAATCTTTTTAAAGCTTTCTTTTTTAAAGAACTTCTAATGTTTTTTGCTCTTTTTCTCTTTTTTGAAAGCTACCGCTATATTTTTAAACTTAATGGTAAAGCGCCAGCCATTTTCTCCATTGTCCCTACTTTTATTCTTCTTGAATTCCTGTGGATTTTGAATTTTTTGCCTGTTAATTTTCTGACTTTGGCTATGATCTGGCTGATTTTCTTTGTTCTCACTAACGAAATCTGGCTGTTAAATGCTCAAAAAATGCTTAATTTAAAGCATTTTTTGCCCGAAGTGGTTTTTTCCGCGGTTTTAGTGGCGGTTTTGCTTTTAACCAGCTCCTGGCGGATGTTTTAAGCTTTTAAAATGCGCCAAAACTGTAACTTTTTGCTCTTTTTTTCGTTTTAATATATGAAATCCGAAACAATCAAATTTCTCTTGAAAATGCTTGATTCTTTCGCTAAAATTTATTAAAATATTAAATAAGCGCCAATAGCGTTGAGTTTTTATTATCATGCTCTTTAAAAACAAAATTAGTTCCCAGAGGCGAGTCAATCAAAAGTTGGTTCGCCTCTGCGAATTAATTTCGCAGAGCCCGCTTTTGCGGGATAATAAGCAAATAGCCTTCTTTAATTCAAGCTTCTTTTTAAAAGAAGCGGGTCGATTGGATTAAAGAATGTGCTATCAATTAATAAAATCGACCTTAAGTAATTTTTGGGCGATACCAAAAATTCCTTTTGGTCGAGAATTAAAAGGTCCTTTTAATTCCTATGAAAAACAAAGTTATTGCAATCGCCTTAGCTTTAACCACTTTAGCTTGGGTTGCTCCAATTAATGGTGCGACCGTTGAAGAGCTTCAAGCTCAAATCAACGCCTTGCTCCAACAAATTGCTCAACTTCAAGCTCAGTTGGCTGCTCAAGGCGGAACTACAACTGTAACTGGTTGCTTCACCAAAGATCTTTCTAAAGGAATGAAAGATGCGGAAGTAACCACTTTGCAGCAAGTATTGAAGACTGACTCTTCAATCTATCCAGAGGGATTAGTTACTGGCTACTTTGGTTCATTGACCGAAGCAGCGGTAAAGAAATTCCAAGCTAAATACGGAATTACTCAAACTGGTACTGTTGGTCCAGTCACTCGAGCGAAATTAAACGCGCTCTATTGTGGTACTGCGCAACAAACAACCACTGTTGCTCCAACCACTACCCCAACAGCTACTCCAGTTGTCGCTGCTTATGGTACTTTATCAGTAAACAAGGTGCCAGTTGCTAACCCAGCTTACACCTATTACGCTGGTGGAACCTACGAATTATTCGCCGCTGAATTTAAAGCTACTGGTTCTGATATCACCATTCGAAAGATTGGTCTTGATATCACCACCAGCGCTAATATCTTCCCCTGGCAGAAATTCTCAACCATTTCCTTGTGGGATGGTTCAACCAAATTAGCTGAATTAGCTGTTAATCAAGCTAATTTAATTGAGAATAGTTTTGCTGCCAGCTATACCTTAAATGTCAGCGGTTTGAATTACGTTATTCCCAATGGTCAGAAAAAGACCGTTACTGTTAAAGCTACCTTATTACCTACTCTTACAAGCTCAGCTAGAACCGCTTCATTCACTATTGCAATGAATAATGCCACTGTTTATGTTGATACAGCCGGAGTAGTTTATACTTCTTTAAGTGTTAGTGGTTTATCGGCTACAATCTCGGGTGTCGAGGACGCTAACCAAGCTAACTTGATTGTTTCAACTGCTACTGATAATCCAACCGCAAGTAATGTTATTGCTTCAACCAATAATACTACTGCAGTGACATTGTTGAAATTCACTGTTAAAAATGACAGTGATGTGAGCGCTACTCTCAATAAAGCTTCAACTACTATTACTGTAGAGAATGCCACCACAACTGACTATGTTACTTCAGTTGAGTTGTGGGATGGTAGCACTCGCTTGCAATCAGCAGCTCCAAGCTTCGGAACAGCTACTTCTACCAATGTTACTTGGGAGAACTTCACTTTGCCAATTGCTGCTAACACCACTAAGACTTTGACGGTGAAAGCAGTGATTGCTTCAATTCCAACAACTGATACTAAGTTTGTTCCAGGAAGCTATGTTAGAGCCAGTAATGTTTGGTTGCAGGGTGTTGATACTAACTCCAATGTTATTGGTGGTACCTATACTTTGACTGGCAACGAACAATACGTCTTCGTTAAAGCGCCAGTCTTTACTTTAGGTCAAACCACCTTCACTGTTACTGGTCCTGATGCTCATCCTCAAAGCGTTGGCAATGCAACGATTAATATGAGTATTACTGCTAACAACAACGATATTTATATTAAGAAAACCGGCACAGGTAACGCAGATACTTACGCTACTTCCAGTCCAGCTGTTAACGGTACTACTGCAACCCTTGATTCTAACTTTGCTTGCACCAGCAATGCTGAGGATAATACAGGTTACTATCGTATTCCTGCTGGTACAACAGCTACTTGTGAGCTTGATGCTGTTTTGAAATTATCATCAAGCACTGCTGATGGCTTCTATCAAATACAGGTTGGAAAAATTACTTGGGGCACGCACTCTGATTTCAGCAGCAGCACCGGTATTTTTGCTCAGACTTGGGGTTGGGATAACTTCAAGACTGGTTCACGCAATTTATACTACTAACACCCTTTCCTTGAGGGTTTAGCTAGAAGAAATCCTAGCTCTGCTGCTCCTCCGCTTTGCGGAGGAGCAGCTTTTTATTTATTGACATCGCAAGTCGTTAAGCCTAACGACTTGCGATGTCAATATAACGACTTGCGATGTCGTTAATTAAATATCCAGACATCGCAAGTCGCAAAATAAAAAAATAACGACTTGCGATGTCATTAATTATTGACTTATTTAATTTTTTGTGATATAACATAAAACAGCAAAATTATGTTTTAAAAATTGAAAAAGGAGGGTAAAAAATGAATGAACAAAAGAAAGAAAGGATTACGATGATTATTGAACTTTTGTTGATGCTTTTGTGGTTTATTGCTTTCGTAGTTGGTCTTTTTGGAGCAGAAACTATTCCCGCGAAACTGAATAATGTTGTTGTTCAATTAGAGAAGCAGGGTT
>Ga0315298_1000969_pt1 | contig 54404 bp, 61 predicted proteins | sample WHS_1_MG_FD_203077 | JGI IMG/M metagenome (GOLD analysis project Ga0315298, IMG submission 203077) | Extremophilic microbial mat communities from Washburn Hot Springs, YNP, Wyoming, USA - WHS_1_MG | ecosystem: Environmental > Aquatic > Thermal springs > Hot (42-90C) | place: USA: Wyoming... | reverse complement strand
ATTATTGGAACTAGGTACACATATGTGTCAGCTTTCAAGGTATTTACAAGGAAGTCCAATACCTCAAATTGGTTTAAGAAATACTTCGGTTCAGCTTTGGTTATTCTTGCAAAGTCGTTACAGCCACTTTTACCATCGCCGGCAGTTTTTAGGCAGCCCACTATCCCAAAATTCTTCTTTCCCGCAATTCTTGTCAGTTCACTTTGATGGTCTTGAAGATACTTGAGTGTTGATAAGTTGCAGTCAACCCAAAGATAGACACTGTCTGAGAGGCCCCTATTTTCAATCTCGTTGTACACATCTAGGATTAATTCTGGAACCACACAAGTAACCTCGCCTCCGGTTAGTCTGATAACGTTAAGAGATTTATCTTCATCCATCCGTTTTTTCTTTCCCTCAAGAAGACATTAAACATTTCATTGACTGAAAAATACTCGCCTTTTCCAAATTCTGGGTTGTTCAGTTGACGGTCGACATAACAATAGCTACACTCAAAATTGCAGCCGTTTATCTGTATTACGAATGTGTCATTATAGTGCCTAGGGTCACCCCCTAGCCTGTGTGCTGCCACGTAGGCGGGGTTTTGGAATTCAAGTTTCTGGAATCCATCCTCTGCGAGTCCGATAAACTTTCTTGACCAAATATCTGAAACGGAAGCGTTCAACCAGATCTGTCCATAATCGCCTTGGTCTCTCGACTTTATGTATTCTCTTATCCTAAAGCATCTTTCGGTTATCGGCGTGTCTTTGGCCATCTCTGAACCCGAATAATCAGTAATTAAGTACTTTTTTGGGTCCAATCTCAAAATTTGGTTTCTTCGTTTTTCTGCAACGCTTTCTGGGTCTATCGTTTCAAAACTAGTACACACAGATGACACCAAATTTTATTCGAGTCGTGAGATCATATATGTCTTTCCACACAAACTGCATATTCAGTTCTCAATCCCAAATAAGATGCGCTCATTAATCTTTAGGCTGTAAATGCCTTTCTCTGACCAACCTCGTAAGGATGTTAGGATGACAAAGAATATCCGTATTGGAACTCATTCTGAAGATCAGTCACTGTGGTGTGGTTTGGACAAGATTTGAAACCAACACTTCAGCTTGAAGGCGAAGCAACGATCCACGACTATTTCGCGATATACCCCGACAAAATAGAAGCGGATATAGACAAATTGAGAAGCTAGTGGAAAACAAGAGAACTAAAGTTTCAGTATTTTGAGAATACTCTAAAGCATCATATATTGCTTTCCGACAGAACTCATGAAAGATAGCGAAAGTTTTTGACGAGCAGTAGGGTGATAATGAGGTTTTTAACAATTGGTACCGCATTTCCCAATATTTGTAAGATAATGTCCGGTTAGAAAATCGATACGTAAATATAATATTTTTGAGCCTCTTCTATCTAACGAAACCAATCCCTGGAATTCATATTTATCCTTAGCCTCTCTTAGCATGTTATATATTTCCTTCGTGAAGTAAGGTAAAACAAGCAACTCCTATCAGGTTTAAGTTCTCAACTTTTCTCTAGTTAATTCCAGCAATAGGGATGTGCGGTACGTACATCACATTGGGTTTATAGGCCTATATCGGTTCTTATCGAGGAAGCCTCACTTTCAAGCTCGTAGAGTCTGACTATCTTCCTCCAGTCGACTATCTTGGCTACGTGGCCCATCTCGTGGAATGAGCCTTCAAGAAGCTCCTTAGCCTTGTGGCCAGCTGTTTCACTATTCCTGGGAGTTGGCCACATCTACGTCGGCAGGATCGGCAGAGGGCTGGCTCTCTTAGTCATCGGATGGGTTATCTACATACCATTCATAATCTCGCTCTTGTTCTTCTGGCTTATCTGGCCGATACTCATCACAATACTCTTAGGAATAGTTCTTTGCACTCTGGGCGTGGTCGATCTACGACGCCTACAATCTAGCTAAACAGTATAATGATCATCTCCAAGTCTACGGTAAGCCCCCATGGTAAATCCTCAATGAGTAGGAGGCTACACATATCGCTTCAGTCGAATGACCTGCTCTAATCTGTGTGAGAAAAGAACTTCATGAAAATACGACATTAGGATCTCTTCTTCAACATCCCTCCAGACACAAAACAGAAGAGAACACTCTAGCTTATACTACGTCAATTCATGAAAAGCTGAACTTTTAAAGCCTCTCCAAGTAGCGTATTCCAAAGCCGAAGTCTCACAAACAGAAGACTGAAGCAAACCGTCATACTTAGAATGATATTACCGGAACCGTTACCAAAATGGACTCCCAAGCGGATCCTGCCTCACATGCTAAGTGTAGATGCTGACGGTCAATTTTACTTGCGAAACTTCAATGTCTCTTCGAAAATGAGTCTCTCCCAGATATGTGTTGACTGGGCATCTTCGGGGCCCCACCATCTCTCGCAGGGCCTTCATTCGTGAATAGTCTCATCTCCCTACGTTCGGTGGATATAGGTTTCCCATGGTAGCCGTCAGCTACGGGTCTGACCTGTCTGATCGAGCTCAAGGCTTTTGTGAAATGTATTCTTCTGCATGCCTCGCAGTATTTCAAGCCTCGACTGGTCCTTCGACCGCAATCCACACATTTATCAGCCATCCCAAACATTTCCTCCAAACATTTACCTTAATTGATCATGAAACGGATTGATGCTATTCCGTAAAGCCATACACACTTCAAACAATAACTCCATCCAAGAATATAAGACCTTATGTGACTGGACTTTTCAAAGCATGGTTACAACTCAAGGTTTGCAGCTTTCAACTTGACGCAGAATTTTTGTACGCTCGATGATTCATGGTCGGTGAATTTTCTTCTCAGGTCAAGATCTCGGGTGTGATTACCCATTCGACAGAGAATCCTCGGCCCAGACTCTTGCTCTTCAGTTTGACGACGCCACCATTATGGAATGAGACTACTCCAGCGTCCTCGTTTCCTGATGTTAGTAGCGATGTGAGCTTGTCAAGGAATGGGAGGTGCCCGACAATCGTCACTGCGGCTACTCCCTTCGCCTGCTGCTCATGCAGCCATTCCGCTGTGGGTTTCACATCGTCTGTGGGCTCCATCCCCGGTCTTGCCTGTAAATCTCCGGTCTTACCTGTCCTCTCCGCAAGGATCTCGGCTGTCTGGGCTGCCCTCAACTTTCCACTGTGGTAGATTTTACCTAGATCGATATTTAGCCTCGCAACATGTTCAGCGACCTTTCTGAAGGATTCGGCTCCCTCCCCTGTCAGTGGTTGCTCCGGGTCGACTTCTCTGGGTTTGGCCTTTGCATGTTGTATCAGATATATCTCCAACACTTCCCCCTTCCAGGTAGAGAATTTTTCATCTGTTCTTCATGACTATGTCGGCGATGACGTATGTTACGTCCTCACATCTGTCCAACGTTATCTCGAACCATTCATAGACCTCTTTGAGCTTTATTATCTCGACCGCATCTTTATTCTCTCTGAAGAGGTCTATGAGTGATATGTGTAATAGTTCGTCGCCCTGATTCTCTAGGCTGTCAACTTCTTCACAGGTCCCGTCGACGAGCTTCTGGTCTGCCTTCCTTATGTTGCTCATCAGGAGACTTATCTGTCTTGCCGCTTTAAGGATAAGCTCGACGAACCTCTTCATATTCTCTGTGGGCGCTCCAACCTCGAATATCAATAGTCTCCTTGCGACTCCGTTCATTGCGTCTAGGACATCGTCGCATTTGGATGCTAGGTTTATGAGGTCTTCTCTGTCCAGTGGGGTTACGAATGTTCTGTTCAATCTGACATAGATCTCGTGGGCGACGCTGTCACCCTGATTCTCTATCCTCTTTATATTCGCGGCCTTGGCGTGGACGTCGCTGTAGTTCATCACCATGTCGTATAAGGCCTCAGCCCCAACCATCAGTATCTTGGACTGTTCTGTTAGGAGGTCGAAGAATACCTTGTCCTGGGGTATCAGCAACTCTTTCAGGGGCATCGTAGACCATTGATCTCATGTAGAGATTGGATAATAATTGTTTCCATTGAAGTTCAAGGTTTGATCAGGCCTATCGATATGAAGCCTTCACATATCATGTATGAGAATGTTGCTGATAATGGTATTGTGAGTATCCAGGCTAGGACGATGCTCCTCGCCACACCCCACCTCACAGCTGAGAGTCTCCTAGTCGCACCCACACCCATTATCGACCCGCTTATGGCGTGGGTTGTGCTCACAGGGAGCCCGCTGACCGCTGTGGCTGATAGGACGAGGGCAGCCGCCGTCTCGGCGCATGCCCCTTGGTATGGTCTGAGCCTCGTTATCTTATGGGCCATCGTGTGTACTATCCTCCAACCTCCGAAGAATGTTCCAACCGATATTGTTGCGTGACATGCGAAGGCGACTGTTAGAGGGATGTGGAAGGTCGGCAGATACTTGTAGGTTACGAGGAGGGCTGTGATGACTCCCATAACCTTCTGAGCGTCGTTCGTCCCATGGGTTACTGAGAAGAAGAATGAGGAGAGTAGTTGGATGCGGCTGAAGTATCTGTTGACTTTTACAGGGCTCGAGTTGATCGAGAGTCTGATGACCCCTGCCGTGAATAGGAGGGCGAAGATGAAGGCTACGAGTGGTGAGGTGACCATCGGTATGACGACCTTGTTGACGATCGACTGAACGTTGACACCTTCCAAGCCTGAGAGGGCAAACCCAACCCCCACCATGCTGCCTACGAGCACATGGGACTCCGAGACAGGTAGCCCAAGCCACCACGTCACCACGTCCCAAGCCAATCCACCGAGCAGGGCGGCGATGAGAACCTCGGCTGTGATCAGGTCGGCCCTGATGATCCCCTCACCCATAGTCACCGCCACAGCCGTCGGGAAGAAGAACATGCCTACGAAGTTACCTGCAGCCGACAGGGCCACCGCCTGGACTGGTGACAGAACCCTTGTTGCAACAACCGTCGCAATGGCGTTGGCTGCGTCTGTGAACCCGTTCCAGAATGAGAAGAACAGCAGCACAGCAAGGGCGGCTAAGAGAATAGGCTCCAACTAACCACCAACCCCACCATTAAACCTGAGGCTGAACCATGTTTGAATTTTTTGGTCGAGTTGGAAGAACGTCAACTTAGGTTGAAAACACATCTAATCCTGGAGGTGAAGATGTTGACCGCCCAAAAACAAACTGTCTCGAGTATAGAGATGGCCTTTCAGAGGTTGCGTGAACCCTCCAGGCTGGAGGCTTCGGCTGCTGCCCTAAATCATGCGCGTCTCAGCCTCAGAAAGGTTCAGGAACCTGCACGGAACTAGAACATGTGGTGGGCCATGGGCCTATCAGACGCCGGCGTCTGAGGCTCACACAGTCGCTACCAGGAGAAATATGGTGGAATGCTATGACCATAGATGAGAGGGGGGTGGGTTACCGGACATATCTCTGGCTGCCATGGACACAACATCCAGGGAGGTTTCGGCTATCTGAATGAGCTGGCCTTGGTCAATCCCCACAGCCAGGCTCTTCCCTGTGCTTGCATGTAAGATTCTGAAGGGTATCCGCCAACACCCCAAGACCAGACATCCATGAAAAGGGGCCAGACCCCCCTAGGGGGGGTGGGGGGGTGAGCGCCCCAAACACATGCACGTTCACCCCCACCGTATAGGGTTTATCTCTCGACGTTATATACACTCCAATAGGGATCCCCTGTCAGCCTAGAATCTATCAAGGATTTGGCGGGCCCGCCGGGAATTGAACCCGGGACCCCAACCCAAGGTTTTTAACCTCTCCGGGTGGCCTCCGAGTCTGTTAAAAGCCCGGTACTCTACCTGACTAAGCTACGGGCCCAGACAGCACCTACTCCGCTTTGTGCCCTAAAAAACTTTCAGCCTATAAGATTAACCCTCAACCACTGTTAAGTATATTCGAGTCAGCAGCCTGAATCTCACTCGAAAGGCTTTAAAGTTCCCTTCTAAATCTATTAGGAGAGTGGCCAGACTATGATTGGCCGTGCCCAACCCAAGGAAAGGTGCATAAAGGTAGTATAGTCTGGCCTAGTAGGCCCTATGCGGGTCTAGAATGTACGGCTGTCACCCGTGCGACATCACCGTCGAGGAGACGTGACGCGGGTTCAAATCCCGCCCTAAGGGGTGTGCAAGTCGGCCTCCCCTGGCGAGGGGCGCCAATCAACCCGCGTCCACCCAAACGTCTCAAAGAGACGGTGAATTCGAGTTGGACAGAAACTGTATCGAAATCTCGGCTGGAATCATTCAAGCGAGAGATGTAGCCGATATTTATGAGCCTTTTCGAGTTTGATTTGTAGAGAATGCAGCGTAGAATCTACTGAAGACCTTTTCAAAACATTCTACCTCTGATCTAAAATATCGGTTTGACCTGTTGAGAGTCCAGAATATCCTGTGGAAGCGGCTCTCCAAGAGCTGAAAACATCTTAATTAATATGTTGAGCATCCCAACATATATTGATGGTAACTATCGTAGGCGGTGTTGATGGAACCCTACTCTAGAATAGAGTATATTCAGACTCAGCCTGTGGATTGGACGTGGATCCCCAGAGATGTCGATGTTGAAAACTACTATTCGACAGCGAGCTTCCAAGACCCTCTGACGAAGGAGACCTTCTACTACCAGACATTCCAGATAACCCCAGAACAGTATCTCAACCATAACACGAAGGTGGTTGATGAGGTTATGAGACTCTATGAGTCTAACGGTTTCGAGACCAAATATGTTGTTCAGGATCCTTTCGGACATCCAGGCCCAACCGTCTCATGTCCGATAGGTTTCCCATTCAACCTCCCCAAAGACTATCCTGAGCTGCGCAGGTACAGTAGGTGGATATGCAGGGTTCACGTCGACATATGCAGGATCGAGGATGACACCTTGATATCTCTGCCACATATTGAGCCTGATCCAGTCTTCCATTCGATAGCCCACTTCTGGGACACCTACCTCAAAGGCAATGCCGTCAGGGGCCAAGTCGCCGTCGAGATCCTCAAGAAATTCCTCCACCTGACCTGAGAACCTTAGAGCACCGAAAAATGTCTACCAAAAAATATTCTATCCAAACCCCATCCATCAAATATTTAAGGCATAAAAGATCGGTTCTCCTATCTGGAAGATTACCTGTGAGGTTGAACCTGTGCCTGATACATATGATCTCGTTGTAGTAGGAGCTGGGACAGCCGGCTGCACAGCAGCATCGAGAGCCGCTGGGATGGGCCTGAAGGTTTGTTTAGTCGAATGTAAATCAAAGTTAAAGATCGGCGAGAAGGTCTGCGGCGACGCCATAGGTGCACACCACTTCGACGAGTTGAAGATCCCACATCCGGAGGGTGACGAGTTAGACTCGAAGATGGTCGGCGTCAAAATATATTCACCAGACCTATCGAGCGTCTTCACCATAGATGGGCCAGGGGTCTCAGGCTACATGGTCGACAGATACAGGTTCGGGCAGCGCCTCCTGAGAGACGCCTTAGACTCCGGGGCTGAGCTCGTCGACTCAACCCTAGTCACCGGCCCAAACATCGAGGACAATATGGTCAAAGGTGTGATAGTCCAAAGTCAAGGTCGGAGACGAGTCTTGAAGGCCAAGGTGACGGTCGATGCGAGTGGAGTTGCAGCAACCATCAGGCGGAGTCTACCTGACATATTCAATATTGAGAGGGAAGTATCCAGGAGGGACCTCATGGTCTGTTACAGAGAGGTGAGGAGCAACGTCGACATTGAGCAAGGCTACTGCCACATATACTTGAACCAGAAGGTGGCCAGGGGAGGCTACTTCTGGGTCTTCCCGAGAAGCAATGGGAAGGTCAATGTCGGAGTCGGTGTCCAGGCAGATATTGAGAATCCAAACCCCAAAGCCCAACTCTACAGGCACATATTAAGTAAACCAATATTCAAAGACTCAAAGGTTCAAAGCGCCGGTGGTGGAACGGTTCCAACCAGGAGACCCCTCGACTGTCTTGTTGGGGACGGCGTCATGTTCGTAGGGGACGCAGCCTGCCTCGTAAACCCAATACACGGCGGAGGCATAGGCCCATCGATGATCAGCGGAACCATAGCAGCCCAAGTTGCGGCTGAAGCCCTGGAGAGGAACGACACATCCAGGCGAGGACTCTGGAACTATAACCTGAAATATATGGCTGCCTACGGTGCAAAACAGGCGGGGTTGGATGTCTTCAGAATCTTCCTTCAAAGCCTGACCGATGAGGAATTGAATTACGGGATGGCTCAGAGGCTGGTTGTGGAGGATGATGTCTTGAAGGCGAGTCTCGAAGGAGACCTGAAGCTCAGCCTCACCGACAAGGCTGGAAGAATATTCAGAAACATGAGGAGGCTGAGGTTCCTCCTCAGGCTCAGGGAAGTCTCCAGCAGAATGCGCAGGGTCAAGAGACACTTCCTCAACTATCCAAGCCCAGAAGAATTTCCCTCCTGGAGAGAAAAGATCAGACTCCTATATTGAAGATTTAAACATGGGAAGAACTAAATACAGCATTCAAAAGAATAGATTCAAACGTCGTGAACTTTGATGGGTGCGAGCGTAAAGAATAGAACTGCGAAATGTGAAGGTTCAAGAATAGTCAGCGTCTCCGGAATCTTGACCGTCCCAGATAAACCAACCATACCATACATTGAGGGCGACGGAATAGGCCCCGAAGTCGTCAGGGCCGCCATAAGAGTCTTAGACGCAGCTGTTGAAGGTGCTTATGGAACCCGTAGAAGAATAAATTGGGTCGAAGCCTACGCTGGAGAGAAGGCTAGAAGAGAGTATGGTGAAGCCCTACCTGATGAGACCCTCAAGACCATCCAGGAACATGTCGTAGCCCTCAAAGGACCCTTAGAGACACCTGTCGCCGAAGGCTACAGGAGCCTGAATGTAGCCCTCAGACAGAGACTCGACCTATACGCATGTGTGAGGCCAGTAAAATATATCCCATCAGCACCATCCAGGCTGAAGCATCCTGAAGAGCTGGACCTAGTCATCTTCAGAGAGAACACTGAAGATGTCTACTCTGGAATAGAGTTTGAGGAAGGTTCAGAAGAAGCCGAAAAACTCATAGAGTTTCTCAGAAGAGAGTTGCGGAGCGAGGTCAGACCAGACTCAGCCATAGGGATCAAGCCGATAAGCGAGTACGCCACGAAGAGGATAGTCAGGGCCGCCATAGACTACGCCATAAAGAACAACAGAAGAAGCGTCACAATAGTCCATAAAGGGAATATAATGAAGTATACTGAGGGGGGGTTCATGAAGTGGGCCTACGAGGTTGCAAATACGGAGTTCAAAGACAGAATAGTTGTTGAGAGCGAACTCAAACCTGAAGGCCCATACAGAGGCGCCGCACCGCCAGGCAAGATCATAGTTAAAGATAGGCTCGCCGACAACATGTTCCAGCAACTGATACTCAGGACAGGGGAGTACGATGTTCTCGTCCTCCCAAACCTGAACGGCGACTACATCTCAGACCTAGCTGCCGCGATGGCTGGAGGTTTAGGCTTAGCTCCAGGGGCGAACATAAACTTCGAGACCGGAGTAGCTGTCTTCGAACCCACACATGGAACAGCCCCAGCCTACGCGAACCAGGACAAGGTCAACCCGACATCAGCGATACTCTCAGGGGTTCTTATGCTCAGGCACATAGGTTGGAGGGAAGCCGCTGATAAGGTCGAGAAGGCTGTTGCAAGAACCATAAGCCAGAGGAGGGTGACATACGATCTTGCGAGGCAACTTGAGGGTGTTCAACCAATCGGAACATCAAAGTTCGCCGACGCGATCATAGAGAATATGCAGGTAATATGAATGGGTAGCGCCGCGGCCTGATGGCAGCCCCTCCAACTCAATCCGTTTATCTCTAACCAACCAGATCTTAGAATTCAATTTTGGAGGTGAAGATCTATGGCTGTGGTGACTAAGAGAATCGTTGTGGAGACCAGGGGTGAGGTTGATATGATAGACTTGACAGGTGACGTTGAGAAGGCTGTTGGAGACTCGGGTTTAAGGAACGGTGTTGCAACACTCTTCATCCCAGGTTCGACAGGCGCTTTGACAACGATCGAGTATGAGAGTGGTCTACTCAGAGACTTTCCAGCAGCCCTTGAGAGACTCTTCCCTAAAGGCATAGGTTACGAACATGAGAGGAGGTGGCATGACGGAAACGGCCACTCACATGTGAGGGCGTCGATGCTTGGACCCAGCCTGACAGTCCCCTTCGTGAACAGTAGGTTGACCCTTGGAACATGGCAGCAGATAGTCTTCGTCGAACTTGATGTTCGACCTAGGAGGAGGGAGATAATCGTACAGATCGTGGGGGAGTAGTTGAAGGGTTTATGGAGGGTTAGGTCTGTTGAGGTTTCCCGCAGACTGTGCAATAGACTGCTTCAGGAGGAATCTCGGATCCGCATGCGATGCAGAATCTCCTCTCAAACTTTCTCTCAGGAACCTCTCTTGGACCTTTGGCGTCGACATATAGTAGGGCCGCTGACCTCGCTGCGAATACGCCGAATATGGGTGATATGATGAGTGAGATGAGCCAACCTATCGCTGGAATAGATCCTGCGGCTCCAACTATGACGGCGAGGATGAAGATAACTATCAACCAGAGGATATACTTCCCCCAACCGATGGCATTGATTATTCTGAGGATCTCACCGATCTCGAAGGCCTTCGCGAAGCTTCCGGTCTTCACCATGTGGACGATAGCCATCGCCATAATGATCGCTATGATGAACGCTAGTATAACTCCGACAATCATGAGGCCAAAACCTAAACCAAGCGATATAGGTGTCAGGCCGATGACGTGTCTGGGCGTCATAGGCATAAAGATCGAGAGCCCTCCCAAAATTACAAGTATAATGGGTATGATCATGTATATTATCGAGGCCAAAGCAACCTTCAACCCATCTACCCAGAGACCCCCATAACCTTCGAGTCTGGGTGGACTCTCTGAGGCAGGGGTCTCCCTAACGGTCTTCGCCATATACCCCACAACTATGAGGTTCAATATTGGAATAATGTTTAAGATGACCAGTATAACGAGTCTCCCGAGGTCTGTGAACAATCCCCTGACATAATCCATGGAGCTGTTAATATTCTGACTCAGATCCATAACTTACTCAACTCTCAATAGTAAGTATATATTGAAACATTTTTATAAGTATCTGCTCTCGGCCCTCAGCCTTCAACGGTGACTGGCGGCATACAGTATTAGGCCTGCGATGACTATTATTATCCCTACTATGCCGCAGCCCATCCAAGTTGAGTGGAGGTGCTCACTCAAGTATATTGCGGAGGAGACGAGTAGGAATATTATTCCAACCATGGTCAGGGTTAACCCCGCAATAGTCAAGATTATTCTCTTCAATATTTTATGGATCATATCTGCGACGTATGTTCTCAACCTTTTATCTAGGTCGGTCAACATCTCTCTGACTATCGCTGAGGAGAGCAACTCGATCAGGTGGTCTATTAATCCCCTGGACATTTTCAACTGCGCCTTGACAGGGATACGCCTATGAGAATACCTATCACTATCCCAGCTATGAAGACTACTCCAGCAGACTCCAGAGGTCTCTTCCTCAGCATCTCCTCTATCTCGAGCTTAGACTTCTCAGCTAGGTCTCTAACCTCTTTTATTCTCTTCTGCAATTCTTCAGGGCTCAACTTAACCTTCTCAGCCATAACATATCAACTCCTGATGTTAAGCCGCCTCATCTCATATAAATCTCTCGTATCCGGGGTCTCCAACTATTTCTTGGATCTAGGGGCTCTAGCCAAGCCTAGTAGGAAACCTAGTAGGAAGGCTATCGCTATGGAGAGGAATGGAAAGTATCTGATCTCACTCTTCAAAAACTCGACGTTGTTACGTATTATGTCCCTCTGCAGATCAAGTATCTCCTCTATCTGCTCCTCAGAGTATGATCCAGGGGTTGTCTCAGCCTTCACCATACTAAATCACTGCCGTATCTATGAAGATAAACCTTAACTTAAAGGCTTCCTGTCTCCTGCTCGAAGCCTCTGGTTGAAACTAAGGTTTTCAATGTTGATTTCGGGAGTCGGGGCCTCAACCTTGAAACAATATCCTCCACTCTTCTTCCAAGCCTACATTCCAGGACGCTCGCTGTAAGGCTCAGCCTGACCACGTTTATGATATCCCACTCCAAACGCGCCTCTCCAATAGCCTCCGATATTCTGCTCGGAACCGCGCCTATGACTATGATCCTGTCAGGCGGTGTCACCCTCCATCTCTTCAGGGTCTCCTCCTGCCTATCTGTGAGGGCTACACATATCCTACCAGACCCCTCAACCCTCTCCACCCTAATTCTTAGAGGTAACCCTTCTTGAAGGCAGAACATCTCCAATATACTCTTTACAGGTTCAGGGGAGCCGTCGGCGAGTTGGGCTCTCAACCTAGACGCTGGATAGAAACAGTATTTTCTTTTAGGATGAATTATTCCTATGTCGATGCAGATATTCTCCCCAGCCCTACCCGAATCTTTTATGAAGCCTTTATAGGTCTCTCCCAAACTTATTCTTGGAGTCTGGGCTGGAGCAAACCCGTATCTCCTTCTCAGAGTCTCAGTGAATATCTCGCTGTCTTCACCTTCATATTCTAGGCTGACCCAACCGTCCACCTCAGCCTGAACATTCATGATCTTCACTTTTAGGTCTGAAGATTCCCTCTCAAGCTCAGACTCCAACTCTTTGAGCCCCTCAAACTTTATGGGCTCCTCTAACCTCTCTGAGATTATAACCTTCATCGGCGCATCATTCTATGAGGCTCATAATCTCTTCATGGAGCCTCTTTATCCTAGATATCGCCGGATGTTCTGAGCCTAATCTGCTAGAGTATTCTTTCAAGACCTGATCAATACTTATGATCTTGTCTCCCGCCGCAAGTTTATCTGCGTAGCAGACTATCTTCTCCTCCAATGTCTCAGGCATGTAATCTCTCGAGGGTAGGCCTAAGGCTTCAGCTTCACATCTCGGTATGCCTGCGCCTACATGCCTCTCAACTATCCTCGCCAGCCCCTCATCGAATCCAGCCTTCCTCAGAATCTCAGCCCCTACAACTCCATGCCTGACATCCGCAGTCACCGACCGACCTAGATCATGTAGTAACCCTCCGATCCTGACGAGCTCCAAGTCTACTTTCAATCCTCTCCTCAAACATTTCTCCGCTAGCTCCTCAGCCTTCTCCGATACTAGTGTCGAATGTTCAACGATCTTGCTGTTGCATCCCTTTCTTCTCAGTAGGTGCACAGCCTCACTTAATGTTGGCAGACCCCTCTTAAGGTGTGAGGACAACTTTGATCGGATCCTCACCTTCAACCTCTTGGGCTGCCAACCTCAACCCTTTATCCGCCTCATCCAAGCTGAGGTTGTGTGTAGCCATCTTCCCCACCGGATACTTCCTACTCTCCAACAGTTTTATAGCCGCTTCCACATTCCAAGGCTGACCCAAACCTCCTATGATCCTCAACTCCTTTGTCACAATTTCATCTGTCAACATTGGAACTGCCCTGCCGCCGGTCAGGCCTGGTATGACGCAGACTCCCAGAGGCTTCAACAGCCTTATCGCGTCAGAGATTGCCTTCACAGAACCTGTTGTACATATCACCTTATCAACCATCTCCCCTGAGGTAAAGTCTGAGACAGCCTCCAACAGATCCTTCTCATCAACATTTACAATGTGGTCGGCACCATACTCCACTCCAAGCCGGAGTCTCCTCCTATCGATCGATGTCCCTGCCAGAATAATCTTTCCTGCACCTGCATGGTGGGCAACCATGACTGTTGCTAGGCCTTGGGGGCCTGGTCCCAACACGGCCACAGTCTCCCCAGGCTTAACGTCGCCTTTTGTGCATACCCATCTGAAAGCGTTGCCTATGGTTGATGCTAGACACGCCTCCTCCTTCGGGACTGAGTTTGAGATCTTGTGGACTCTAGAGTTTGGGGCGACGTACATGTACTGGCCGTAGGCCCCCCACAGGTGGGGCGGCTCCTCACATGAGATGTTTATTCCATAACATCTGACGTTCATGCAGAGTTGATAGTATCCTGTTAGGCAGTACCTGCATCTGCCGCATAGAATGTATGGTTCAACCACAACCCTGTCTCCCCTTTTGACGCCGTAATGTTTTGAGGCCTCCACACCGATCTGGTCTACTGTGCCTACAACCTCATGGCCCATTATTATCGGTAGGGGTGAGGATAATCGCCCACCGAACTTTACACCAACATACCTCTCAGCGTCTGAGCCGCATATGCTGACAGCCTCGACTTTCAGCAGCATCCCCTCTGAGCCTACTGTTGGAATATCGAAGTATCTGGGTCTAACTCTCCTCGGCGACTCCAATACGATAGATAATTCTCTATTCGACATGGTCAGCTCAATATCTACATATTAATTTAATATTAAGGATACTTGTTCCACATGTTTTATATTGTGTTGCACTCCCTTCAAGGGTCAATGATCTTTATTCCACCTGTCAACCATAAGATATCTTAAATTCTAATCTCATTCTCTTAGAATTGAGGATCAGCCTTTCCATACTTCAGTCTGAGAGTTCGGCTTCAAGCTTCTGAATTACTTTCGATAGTTCATCTATTATCCTGCTGTTGTCACATTCAACAAGTTGCCCGCTACATTTTGGACATTTGAAGACGGTCTCGATAGCCTCCTCGAACGGTAGTCTGACATTGTTACACTTGTTGCAGGTGAAGAAACTATGTGACTTCTCATACTCCAGCCTTGCCTTCAGCTTCTCTAAACTCTTCCTCTTCCTGCTCCTTATGAAGGCGTCTAACTGTTCAGGTTGGAGCCTCCAGTAGAATACGAACCAACCTGTCTTATCATCCCTGACCCTTGTACATGAGACCAAAGCCTTATCATATAATTTGTAGAGGACCTTCCTCACAATGTTTATTCTGACCCCTGAATCGTTTGCTATAACTTCATCTGTTGCTTCTTTGAGTTTCATCAGGGATGTGACTATTTTTGTAGCGTCCTCCTCACCTAGGAGGCCTGCAACCTTGATGAGCTCATCATCGTAGGGCGTCATAGGCGTCTCCTCCACCTACATTCTTGTAACTAAATTCATGTCAGGTTTAGATCTGGGTTGGGTCGTTCCTCTCTCGTATTCATTACACTCTACGGCATCACAGGCTGCTGGCTACTTCTATATCCCCCGTAACTCTTCTGGCAATTTCACCCATCGCTACTATATTAAATGTAACTCCCATTTTTAATCATTATCCCAGTAAACTGCCTGGTTCATGTGAAGCCCACACAGTAGACCTTCCACCGGTTTCATGCAGATATCCTCAGGATCTTCTTACCATGTTTGGAGGGTGAAACCCTCAACTTGGCCCCTGAGAATTCTCTAGACAATTCTTCTCCATTGAAGAGTCTGTCTAGGAAAACAGCTAAAGCCGCGACTTCTGAGTGGGGTTGATTTCCAACAGCAACATTAAAGTCTGAAATCTCAGGTTTAAAGAATTCTGACGGCACCTTTCGGCTTCCAACAAGTATGAGTAGGTCTCGTCCTGAATCTCTAATCCTCTCCATGACGTCGCTTGTCTGAATGTTCTCCCCATAGACTGTGAGATGGACTGTTAATCCACCATTATCCCTCCATTCTTTGACGCATCTTCTCCATGGTATACCCATCTCTACACTGAATGGTCCACCCCATTCCTCCACAACTTTCCTGACGGTCTCTTCAACTGTCTCGTCAGAGACATCTGCAATAATGATGCCTGAGGCTCCGAATGCCCTCGCAGTCAAGGCGACGTGGCTTGTCACCCTGAAATCTCTAGGTCTGTGCCCCCAACGCAATACTATGACTCTCAACCGAAAGCCCCTCTCAGTCTGAGAAGGGTGTGATGAATCTGAATCATGTAACTCTAATCCTTCTTCCTATACTGGATCACGTCTCCCAGGGTCAGCTCATACTCATCTCCTTCGACATCCTCCTCTACCTCAGGCTCGCTTCTAGGTGTGAGGAGTTTGATCTTGAGTGCATGTTCAAGCATCCGTGCCAGCCTCATGTCAGGAACCATCTTGCCGATCTCCAACTTCTGTATTATGGAGAGACGTTCCTTCACCATCTTAGCCAGATCCTTCTGGGTCATACCCATCTTCTCCCTAGCATCTCTTATTCTCTCTGAGAAGTCATCGACTATATCCAGCTCCTCGAACTCCTTAGGAAGTCTACTGGGACCCAATCTTACAGGTTGGGCTTTTGCAGGTTTGGGTTTGACGGTTGGTTCAACCTGAGGCTTCAGGTCAGGCTCACCAAGTACAGAGCATTCCGAACATACGATGAGCCTAGTGCCTTCAAGAACTATTCTCTTAGGAGGCCCGTTTATGACTGAACCGCACACTTCACAGTTCAAATTTAAACACATCCTTCAAGGAACTGTGGAAACTTAAATTCGGTGCAAGGCTATTAGTTTTGCGAGGGACGATGGATAAGCCTACTCCATGGGAGTTGAGGAGGATAAGGGGTGTCGCCAACTACCAGTTTGGAGGCCAGACTGGTAGGATCCTCTTCCCTAGGGGTGTGAGGGTTACACGATCCCCACGGACCGGTAGGGTCAGACTCATCACTTACAGGGGTAAGGTTCTGGCAACCCTCAGAAGCAACGATGGGCTCCTGAGCTTAACGATCGATGGGGCTAAGAGGCTTGTTGATAGAATGGGTCCAGAAGCTCCTTTGACAGTGAAGGTTAAGGAGGGCTTCGAAGAATTCATCAAGAAAGGTAGGAGCCTCTTCGCCAAGCATGTCCTGGAGGCTGATCCAGCGATCAGGCCTAGGAGCGAGGTTCTCATAGTTGACAAGTATGGTAGGCTACTCGCTGTTGGGAAGGCTGTTCTGAGCGGTGTTGAGATGACCTCATTTAGAATAGGCTTGGCTGTGAAGGTTAGGAGGGGTTTATGTGAGATGGAAAGAACTTCATCTCAGCCTTGAAGCTTATTAAACATAAAGATTATCAGGCCTCCAAGTAGAGTATTTTCAGTTTGAGGTGTTGGATTTGGCGCATAGGGCCTTGAGATCGATGAGGGGAATCTCAGGCAGAGAGGCTCTGAGAATGATGCAGAGGATGGGTATGGAGGCTAAGCCCTTGGATGGTGTGAGAGATGTCACTATCACAACTGGCGACAAGAGGATAATCATTGAGGAGCCTACGGTCATGTCCATTGTGGTTCAGGGCCAAAGAATATTTCAGGTCGCTGGTGGAAACTTGAGGGAGGAGGGTATCAGTTTAGAGTCGAAGCCTGAAATACCTGAGGGCGACGTTGAACTGGTTGCTCGGCAGACCAACGTCTCTCTGGATGAGGCTAGGAGGGCCCTAGAAGATTCCGGAGGGGATCTTGCTGAAGCCATTCTCTCAATCAAGAGGAGGCTTCCCTCAACCTCCCCTTGATCATCTTCAATCTGAAGAAGTCCTCCCTCTCCCTCTCCTCAAGATGCATCCTGATGTAACGTATGGTATTTACCATTCTTGGAATTATCACGTATTCTAGACTGTTGACCCTCCTCTTGACGGAAGCTATTGCCTCAGCCAACTTGACGACCGCGGCTTCGACAGCCGATAGTTCGACCAAGATTCTTATAGCCTCAGCCATGGCTAGGGTGGCCTCGTCGAGTCTTGCTGACGTATCCAACATCCCATATGGCAGGGTGTTCAGTGGCTTAACCTCAACCTGCAAGCTGGGTATGGAGACACCTATGACGTTCCTTGTCTTCGCTATTACGTCAAACCTGTCCCCCACCCCATATGATATCTCCCTCAACTTTGTGTATCCAAGGATCATCTGGGCCTCAGTGAATGCTGAGTATGCCTCGCCGAGGACCTTCTGGGCCTTAGCCCTAAGGTTTGAGATCTCCCTTACAAACTCGAAGAACTCAATCATCATTGCGTCGAGCTTCTCTCTGAGAAGGTCCCTCCCCCTCTCAGCTATCTCCATCCTCTTGCGGAGGGCAAGAAGCTCCATCCTCGTCGGATGGACATCCATCAACTGCTCTGACATTCAAGGAACCCTTTACTCAGCTTGGCCTTCTATATTTTGGATGGTATGTCTTTATGGTCTGGGGGTCTATCCTCTTCAACTCACCTTCAGGGAGCATTGTCAATAGTTCCCACCCCAAGTCAAGGGTCTCATCAATATCCCTATCTTCATAGACACCCTGATTGACGAATCTCCTCTCAAACTCGTCTGCAAACTTCAGATAGAGTTTGTCCCTGGCGGAGAGGGCTTCCTCACCGACCACAGCTACCAAGTCCCTGAACCCCCTACCCTCAGCGTAAGCATAATACAGCTGGTCTGAAACCTCCCTGTGGTCTTCTCTGGTCCTACCCTTACCTATGCCTTCCTTCATCAGCCTCGACAGGGATGGTGAGACATCTATTGGTGGATATATGCCCTTACGGTATAGGCCCCTATCCACTATTATCTGCCCCTCGGTTATGTAGCCGGTGAGGTCGGGTATGGGATGGGTCATATCGTCATGGGGCATGGTCAGGATAGGCATCTGGGTGACTGACCCTTTACTTCCATGGGTTCGACCAGCCCTCTCATATATTGTGGCTAGGTCCGTATACATGTAGCCTGGGTACCCTCTCCTTCCAGGAACCTCCTCCCTAGCTGCAGATATCTCCCTTAGGGCCTCACAGTAGTTCGTCATATCTGTTAGAATAACTAGTACATGCATACCTAACCTATGGGCGAAGAACTCCGCTGCTGTCAGGGCTATCCTAGGGGTTAGAATCCTCTCTATCGCCGGGTCGTCGGCCAGATTTATGAATAGGGTTACATGTTCGAACGCTCCTTGCCTCTCGAAATCTTCCATGAAGAATCTAGCCTCATCCGCTGTTATACCCATGGCGGCGAAGACTGTTGTGAAAGGCTCTTCGGTCCCCCTGACCTTAGCCTGCCTTGCAATCTGCGCCACTATGATGTTGTGTGGTAGGCCTGAACCTGAGAATAACGGTAGCTTCTGCCCTCTTACCAATGTGTTCATTCCGTCTATTGTAGAGATTCCTGTCTGAATGAAGTCTCTCGGATACTCCCTTGAGTAAGGGTTGATTGGGGCTCCGTGAACGTCAAGGTAATCTTCTGGAATAATTTTCGGTCCACCGTCTATGGGTTTCCCGCTCCCATCGAAGACTCTTCCTAACATGTCTGAGGATACAGGGAGCTTAATCGTCTCCCCACTGAATGATACCCTCGTCGAGGGGACATCAAGACCTGATGTCCCCTCAAATACTTGAACAACAGCCATATCCTCACCGACTTCAAGGACCTGGCCCCTCCTCTCCTCGCCGCTTGGGGTTGTTATCCTAACTATCTCACCGTATCCAACCCCACTCACCGCTTTAACGAACAGTAGTGGACCCGATATTCTGCTGACTGTACAATACTCTCTCTCAACAATTCTCATCATTGACAATAACCTCTCACCTAGCTCTCGCAAGGATGTGTGGGGTCAACTGGTTAAACTCTTCATCGATCCTTCTCAGCAGCTCATCTGCATATGTATCGAAGTCTTCAGGTGGCTTTATCTTCATTCTTGAAATCTCCTCCTTCACTGGAAGCTCAAGAATCCTCTGCAGGGATATGCCTGCTTCAACAGCCTTAACTGTTCTATGGTAGAAACTCATTATGATCTTTATCATATGGAAGGTCTTATCTACTGGACAGTAGCTGTCTACTGGGTGGCTTGCATTCTGCATGAGGAAGTCTTCCTTCAACATTCTAGCAACCTCCAAAGTAACCCTCTGAGCTTCAGAGAGGGCGTCTGGACCGACGAGCATCACTATCTCCCTCAACTCTTCATCCCTCTGTAGTATCTGCATAGCCTCCCGACGGTATTCAACCCATTCCTCACCGAACTCCCTCCTATACCATTCCTCTAGGCTGTCGAAGTATAGGGAGTAGCTTGTCAACCAGCTTATCGCTGGGAAATGTCTCCTCTCAGCCAGAGCCTTATCTAGAGCCCAGAAAACTTTGACTATTCTGAGTGTGTTCTGGGTCACAGGCTCAGAGAAGTCTGCTCCTGGAGGTGAGACCGCGCCTACTACCGATACGGATCCTAGGTCTGTTCTGGTTCCTGAGACCTCGACCCTCCCCGACCTCTCATAGAACTCGGCGAGCCTTGAGGCTAGATATGCTGGGTAACCCTCCTCACCAGGCATCTCCTCCAGACGGCCGGAGATCTCCCTCAAAGCCTCAGCCCATCTCGATGTTGAGTCAGCCATCAAGGCAACGTCGTAGCCCATGTCCCTGAAATATTCGCTTACCGTTATGCCGGTATATACACTGGCTTCCCTAGCCGCAATGGGCATGTTTGATGTGTTTGCGAAGAGCACAGTTCGATCCATCAGGGGCTTCCCCGATCTAGGATCCTTAAGTTTAGGAAACCTCTCAAGAACCTCAGCCATCTCATTCCCCCTCTCACCGCAACCGACATAGACTATTATGTCAGCGTCAGCCCACTGTGCAAGTTGCTGCTGCATCACAGTCTTTCCAGTTCCGAAACCTCCTGGAATAGCTGCTGTTCCACCCTTCGCTATTGGAAAGAGGAAGTCTATGATTCTCTGACCTGTAACCAAGGGTGTGTCTGCAGGAACCTTTCTCTTGAATGGTCTAGGAGACCTCACAGGCCAAGTATGCATGAGTCTGGCTGGAACCCTCCCTGATGGCCCAGCTATCATACATATTTGGTCCTCAACCCTATAGTCCCCTTCAGAGACCATGTCCTCAACAGTTCCTGAGACGTTCGGAGGAACAAGAATCTTATGTTTTATCAGGCTTGTCTCCTCAACTGTTCCCAAGACGTCTCCAGACTGAACCTTAGACCCATCCCTCTGGACTGGAATAAATCTCCATTTTCTATTCCGGTCAAGGGATGGAACGGTGACTCCCCTCTCAATGAAGTCGCCTGTGAGATCCATAATCTTCGGTAGGGGCCTCTGTATCCCATCATATATCTGTCCTAGTATGCCTGGGCCTAACTCGACGGAGAGGGGTTTACCTGTCCTCACAATCTTCTCCCCAGGCCTGATTCCTGTGGTCTCCTCATATACTTGGATAGTCGCGGTCTCGCCCTCGACCCTGATTATTTCCCCGATGAGCTCAGCGCCACCGACCTTTACAAGCTCATACATCAAAGCCCCAGACATATTCTTTCCAATCACAACAGGCCCCGCAACCCTCTGTATCTTACCCTCCTTGAACAATCGAAACCACCGGTCTTCCTACAAATTGGTCTGACAGTCATTGCCTAGATCCGAATGTGTCTGAAATTAAAGTTTTCTAAAACATGCTTGTCTCCTCATGGGACCTTTTCCTTATAGGCTAAAAGGACCATCGGAACCTTTAACAAACCCTCAACTTCCAAGTAAAATCTATGATCTCAACTTCAAAGATAGAGTTTGGAGTTAAGAGATTACTTCTCGAGAGTGTTGGTGCACGTGAAGGTGAACATGTGCTTGTGATAACGGATATCCCAACAGCCCAGGATTGGAGGACACAGAGTCTTGAGAGGCTGAGTGACATGACTCTGAGAAACCTCCTTGCGAAGGGTATTGTGGAGGTGGCTTCGAGAATTATTCCGAAGGCAAATCTTGAGCTGTTCACTTACCCTTCGGTTGGAAGAAACTCTGCCGAGCCTGGGGTAGACGTTTCAGAGAGGATCCTTAACACAGACATCTTGCTTGCTGTGACCACATACTCCATAACCCATACTGATGCGAGGGCCCAAGCAACCAGTATGGGGGTTAGGGTAGCCAGTATGCCTGGCCTATTGCCTGAGATGCTCTATCCTGGCGGTCCGATCGACATAGACTACAAGAAGGTCGCCTATGAAACAATCAGAGTCGCCAACCTCCTATCAGAAACTTCCGAGTTGAGGTTGACGAGTGAGGCTGGGACAGACCTAACCATGAGCGTTGATGGGAGGGATGGTAGGAGCGACACAGGAATATATACGGAACCTGGATCTTGGGGTAACCTTCCAGCTGGAGAAGCCTACATAGCCCCAGTTGAGGGGACCGGTGAAGGCACAGTCGTAATTGAGAAGGGGTGGCATCCAAAATTGATGGAGGATATGGCTATCCATTTCCGTAAAGGATTAGTCGTCAAGGTTGATGGCGGAGAAGATGTCGGAGACTCAATGCGAAAGTTCCTCATGCTGAACGGGGTTGACAGTGTTAGCCTAGCAAGAAGAAACCTTGCCGAGTTCGGTTTCGGAACTAATCCTAAGGCGAAGAGAATAAGTAATATTCTTGAAGCTGAGAAGATGAGGGGGACTGTCCACATAGCTTTAGGCGACAACTCACACATCGGTGGCAGAGTCAAGGCTGATCACCATCAAGACTTCGTAGTCAACAGACCCACAGTTGAGGCTGACGGTGTGAAGGTAATGGTGAAGGGCAAACTCAGACTCTAAGGAGATTTATGCTCTGAAATATTGAGCGAATCCCCATATGAGTGTGAGAAAATACTTCAGCCCACATATTCAAAGATCTCTCGTCAACTGAACCCATAATTGACACATCTATAGAAAATACATAAAATGATGTGAAAAGAGCCATCAACACCCTTGTACGGTTCGACTAGACCTGAACTGTTTCGCCATGCATATAGAAGAGATTTAGAGCGCCCTTTTTCCACATATATCTATTCTCCTGAACGATCAGAGGCTCATAGATACCGGTGAGGCTAGGTGCAAAACCTAAGAGGGACAACAGGCATAAAAATTCCCATTTGCCTTCGGAACCTTTCAGTTGAAGGTTGAGATCGATGCCTGCAAACCTTACGGCTGAAGCGAAGTCTCTCTGGATGAAGGCAAGTTCAACTAGAGATCCGGAGGAGAAGATAAAGGCCCTCGAAGAATTTCTCTCAGCAGTCCCCAAACACAAGGGGAATGAGAGGTTGAGGGCCCAAGTAAAGAGGAAGATAGCTACCCTACGCCTAGAGGTTAGGGAGAGGAGGAGACCCTCAGGCGCAGTTAGGTCCAACCTACTAAAGAAGGAGGGGGCTGCCCAGATCGTGCTGCTCGGCCTTACAAACTCTGGCAAGAGCAGTTTACTCTCATCCTTGACTGCGGCAAGACCGGCAGTAGCCGACTATCCATACACCACTCAGAAGCCAACGCCTGGAATGTTAAGTTTCATGGATATTCAATTTCAACTCGTCGAGGCACCTGCCATAAACCCGAATCTAACCGAAAGTTCGGGATGGAATTCCCAAACACTGAACCTCGCCAAGCAGACCGATGGTCTAGCCATAGTTTTAGATATGTCCAGAGATCCCTGTAGAGACTTTGTCCTGATAAAAGGTGAGCTTGAGAGATTTGGGATATCCCTTGAGAGGAAGAAGAGCAGGGTTGAGATAATCAGAAGGAAAGGAATAAGTGGAGTGCAGGTCCACCTCTCAGGCAACCTCAGAGGATGCAGCCTGAGAGATGTTGAGGAGTTTGTTAGAAGCTATGGTTTGACAGGGGTTGCGGTCAGAATCTGGGGAGATGTTGGGATAGATGATGTTGAAGAGGCAATCCTCGAGAGTACAACGACCTACAAACCTTCAATAGTGATCGCCAACAAGATGGATTCACCAAACGCTGCTGAGAATCTGGCAAGATTGAGAAGCATCATGCCTGGAGACGTTTCTGTAGTTCCAGTCTCATGTGATACAGGAGCTGGACTCGACGAGGTAGGCCCATCAATATTCCAAGCCTTGGAGTTGATAAGAGTCTACACGAAAGATCCGAATGAGAAGGCGCCTTCAACAGAGCCTATAGTCGTCAAGAAGGGGACGGTGGCCTCTGAAGTAGCAGGCCAGATTCATACTGACCTTCAGCGGAATCTAAAATATGTGAAGGTATGGGGTTCAAGCTGTAAATATCCGGGGGAGAGGCTGGGTCCCACGCATATACTCCAGGACGGCGACATAGTCGAATTTCATACCCAGTAAAAACTACACCTAACATTCTCATGAGGGGAGGTAATATGAAGTTTACAGGAGACCTAAATAGTATGATTGAGACCTTAGGGATCCCTAAGACAGTCGATGTCAAACTCATCAAGAGTAAGAGGGCCCCCTTACATTCGAACATCATATATTTCAGGCAGAATGGAGGCTCCAGACTAGAATATATTGTAGAGTATAGGGGAAGCTTAAGCATAGATGCTCTCAGACATGAGTTGTGCCACCTTAAACTATATCTTATGGGGCTTCCCGTATTCGAGGCAGAGTCGAACTTGAATATGAGTATGACGAGCCAAGTTCTGAAAACTCTACATGAAGACTATTACGTGGACATAATATTGGAGGATAAGTTTCCAGAAAGCTTCTCATCGATGAAGTTGAAACTTATTAACAGTGACTATCATCCTGAGCATGTTCATGGGGAGGTCGATGACAATCTCCTCTCATGGATCTTGCAGAGAAACATTCTGAAAATGGCTGTGTTCGACTCTCTAGGCTATAAAGATGCTGCTGAGATCCTTCGTGACAGAATGGATCATCTGAAGGAGACTCTTAATCAAGATTTGAATAGAAACCTTGACCTTATCTATAAGTATCTGAGAGCTCTGCCTCCCCTTGACAGAAGCTTAAGAGGATTCACGAAAGATGAGGTTGATACTATAACTCGAATAGTTTACTCGATAAAAAAATGTGGTGATGCCATGCAGAGTCTAGGGCCCTCTACTCCTCCACAACAATAGCCTGTGTTGGACACTGAGTTTCACATGAACGGCAGACTATGCAGGCATCACTGTTTACTGGAACGGCTTTGGGCTCATTGTTGAAGTCGGGCTTATTCTGAATCTCGAATACACCGACTGGACAAACACTTACACATGTCCCATCGCCGTTACATTTGGAGAAGTCAACTGTAACCTTTGGCATGACCAAACACCTTTAAGACCAGACTGAATTACAACACTCCTTATATAGTTTCCCCAATTGAATGAATCGGAACAGTTGGGCTGGGTACTATGAGGATCTTCGGTTTGGAGGAGGATTCCGATCGGCATGGTCGATGTGAATAAGCATCTATCTGAGAGGTCGAGGAGACTCAGACAATCTGCCTTCGCAGACTTCTTCGCTGAGGCCGTTGAAATGGAGCGTTCAGGTGAGGATGTTATACATTTACATGTCGGAGAGCCTGACCTACCTACACCTCCACATATAGTGGAGGCAGCCTCGAAGGCGATGGAGGAGGGCTATACGCATTACACCCCTCCAGGAGGAATACTTGAACTTAGAGAAGCCATATCAGATAAGCTCCGTCGAGAGAATAAGATTGATGTAGACCCACGCCGGGAAGTCGCTGTTCTCTCAGGAGGCTATAATGCGTTGTTCTGCGCATTCCAGGCTTTAGTCGACCCGGGGGATGAGGTTATAGTTCCCGAACCCTGCCTACCCCAGTACTGGGGAGATATAAGCATGGCCGGCGGCATACCGATCCCTATCAGGTTGATTGAGGATGAAGATTTCAGGCCTGACCTAGACGATCTCAAGAGCAAGATTACAAGCAGAACAAAGCTGATCCTGATAAACTCGCCGCAAAACCCAACAGGCTCAATATTGAAATTGAAAGATATGAAGAAGATCGCAGACCTCGCTGAAGCCAATAACCTCCTGGTTCTATCAGATGAAGTCTATGAGAAATTCATTTACGACGGCTCCGAACACATCAGCTTCGCAAGCATCGAAGGAATGGAAGATAGGACTTTGACGATCAATTCCCTATCAAAAACATATGCGATGACAGGATGGCGTATAGGATACGTGGCAGGTGACAGCAAATTGGTCGATAAGATCCGGATGATAAGTGAGCATGCAGTGTGGTGTCCAAACTCGATAGCGCAGAAGGCAGCTGTAGCCGCTTTGAAGGGCCCCCAAGACTGTGTGAGGAGGATGGTTGACGAGTTCAAGGATAGGAGGGACCTGATCACGTTGGGTCTGAATCAGATAAGTGGTTTCAAATGCAACCCTCCGAAAGGTGCTTTCTACGCATTTCCAAATATAAAGAGAATAGGCTTATCGTCGATGGATCTTGCTCTGATGATCCTTAGGAAGGCTAAGGTTGCAATAATCCCAGGGGTAGCATTCGGTGAATCAGGTGAAGGTAACCTCCGCTTCTCTTTCGCCAACTCTAAAGAAAATATAAGGGAGGCCATGGAACGCATAAAAAGAGTATTAGGCTGATCTTACAACACAAACTAAAAACCATTCATTAGACTGTGAAACGCATAATTATAGAAACGTGAATACTTAACTAGTAGATCAGGTATCGCAATGATAGTTCATTGGATGGAGAGTTGAAAATGCCAGCGAAGAAATATAGGTGTAGTGTATGTGGCTATGTTTATGATCCTCTAGTCGGAGATCCTGAGGGAGGCGTTGAGCCGGGAATATCTTTCGAGGAGTTGCCTGAGACCTGGGTATGTCCACTATGCGGCGCTCCCAAAGACCAGTTTGAACCTGCAGATTAGTTTTGAAATTGTTCATAAGCATCACCTTATAACCTCTAACATGTGAGCATGCCTCAAATATACACAAAAATGGTTTTTGATTCAAGAGACAATGATCAAACTTAAGTAGTATGAAATTCTCCTTAGGTATCTGTCATGATGTGAGGATATAGATAAGAGTCTTCGATGTTCAGATGTGGTGAAGTTTGATGTATGAGGTTAGGTGGCATGGGAGGGCTGGCCAAGGTGTGATAACGGTCAGCCGCCTTCTAGGAATCGCCGCCATGATGGAGGGGAAACATATACAGGCTTTTCCTGAGTTTGGACCTGAAAGAATAGGTGCCCCGATGTCCGGATTCACAAGAATCTCTGACAAGCCTATTGAGGTAAGAAGCAAGATATACAATCCTGACGCGGTGATAATTCTAGATCCGACTCTACCATCCTTCGTCGATGTGAGTGAGGGACTGAAGAGGGACGGCAAGATTATAATGAACACTAAGAAAACTCCAAGAACGGTTCTTGAAGAGTTAGGCTTGAAGGGCCCATCATGCTACTCGATCGACGCCACAGAGATCTCTATAAAGATCCTTGGCAGTGCAAGAGGAATAAACACAGTGATGCTGGGTGCGCTGGCGAAAGCCACAGGAATAGTCTCTATGAATGCTGTGAGGGATGCTATGAAGTCAAGATTCAAAGGAGATATTTTAGAAAAGAACTTGGAGCTGCTTGAGAGTGGCAGCCAGGAGGTTATTGGAGGATGAGTAGGAGAGAGAGTTTGTCGGAGAGGATGAAACTGAGCTGGAGGAAGACACCTATTGCAGGAGTCATCTTTGAGCCTGGCACCGCAGTCGAGTATAGGACAGGCGACTGGAGGATGGAGAAGAAACCCCTCATCAACCAAGAGAAATGCATCAGATGCTTGATATGCTGGATAATCTGCCCAGACGTCTCAATCAACAGGTTGCAGAAACCGTATGGAAAATATGAGGAGACACTTGAGGTTGACTATTACCATTGTAAAGGTTGCGGAATATGTTCAGCAGAATGCCCTGTGAAAGCTATTGAGATGGTGGAGGAGTCTAGGGTTGTCGCGTAGAAAGAGATCTTACAAGACCCAGGGTGTAGTCTCGTATTTGGGTGAGGCCCCTAAGCATATTGGAAAGATCAAAGCATCCAGCCAGATACCTGGAGCATATACAGGCGATGAGGCTGCAGCCTACGCCGCTAAACAGTGTAAGGTCGACGTTGTGGCAGCTTATCCTATAACACCCCAAACAATAATAGTTGAGAGGTTCAGCGACTACGTCGCCGACGGTGAGGTTGATACAAAGTATCTATATGCAGAGTCTGAACATTCTGCGATGTCAGCTTGCGTAGGCGCAAGCCTAGCTGGCGCAAGAGTATTCACAGCAACAGCCAGCCAAGGGTTGGCGTTGATGCATGAGGTTCTTTACCTCGCGTCAGGCCTAAGATGCCCGATTGTCATGGCTGTCGTCAACAGGGCCCTCTCAGCACCGATCAATATACATGCAGATCACAGCGACATGATGGGTTCGAGGGATTGCGGTTGGATACAGATCTATGCGGAGAACGCCCAGGAAACCTACGATCTAATAATTCAAGCATTCAAGATAGCTGAGGAGGAGACTGTCCAACTCCCTGTGACAGTCAACCTAGACGGATTCACGGTCTCACATGCAACCGAGAGTATGAAGGTTCTCTCAGATGAGGATGTTGACAAGTTTCTACCGCCTAGGAAACCTATATTCAAAGTCGATCCTGAGACACCGATAACTGTAGGTGCGATGGCTCTGCCTGAATATTATTATGAGGTTAAACGTCAACAGGAGGAGGCTATTCAAAAGTCTAAAAGTGTGGTGAAGACGGTTGGGGATGAGTATGGCAAGTTCACAGGTAGGAGGTACGGTTTTATGGAGACTTTTGGTCTTGAAGACGCAGATGCGGCTATAATGTGTTTGGGCAGCACATGTGGAACAGTCCGTTCAGTAGCTAAAGACCTCAGAGCCAAGGGTAAGAAGGTTGGTTTGATAAAACTTTGGATGTATAGGCCTTTCCCAACAGAAGAGTTTCTATCGGCTGTCGAAGACTTAAAGGCCCTAGCGGTTATGGATAGGGCAATAAGTTTCGGAGCCCCCTACGGCGCATTATGCAGCGATGTCTCATCAGCCCTCCAGAATACTGGGATGGACATCAGGATCCTGAATATGATATACGGTCTAGGAGGAAGAGATACTCCACCAACAACGGTAAGAGATGTGTTCGATGAGGTCTTGAAGACAGCGAAGACTGGGAAGGTTAAGGAGAGGATCAGGTTTCTGGATGTGAGGGATTGATGGTCGCCCTGAAAGATCTTCCAAAAGAGGAGCCTTATGCTCCAGGACATAGACTCTGCGCTGGATGCGGCCCATCTATATCAGTCAGGATGGCCCTGAAAGCAGCTAGGGGCCCAACAGTCGTCGTCAACGCCACAGGCTGTGTTGAAGTATCGACCACAATATATCCATATACTGCTTGGAGGATCCCTTGGGTCCACACATTATTCGAGAATATAGGGGCTGTGGCAGGAGGTTTAGAGTATGCCTATGAAGCCTTAGAGAGGCGTGGCCAACGTAAAGGTAAGGTTGACATTATAGCCCTCGGTGGAGACGGTGGAACCTTCGACATAGGGATCCAAGCCCTATCAGGAATGTTGGAGAGGGGCCACGACGTGGTATACATATGTTATGACAATGAAGCATACATGAATACTGGGATACAACGTTCAGGGGCAACCCCTAGAGGAGCGGCGACGACTACCAGTCCAGCCGGCAAGGTCATTCCCGGAAAACGCGGTAAGAAGAAGGACCTAGCAGGTATATGTGCAGCCCATGGGATAAGCTATGTCGCAACAGCCTCGATAGGATTCTTCGGCGACTACATAGACAAGGTCAGGAGGGCAATAGAGGTCGAGGGGCCCGCCGTAGTACATGTTCTAGCACCTTGCCCCCTGGGCTGGCGCTCCAACCCAGCTGACACCATAAAACTGGCGAAGATGGCTGTTCAAACAGGCCTCTTTCCAATATATGAGATCATAGATGGAAAATATAAGTTGAGCCTGAAACCAGGTAGACTCATACCCCTAGAAGAGTATCTGAAACTTCAAGGAAGATTCAGCCACCTTCTGAAGCCAGAGTTCAAAGACGAGCTTGAGTCGATAAAGAGGGAGGTTGAGGACGAGTATAAGAGGATACTGGGCCTGGCTGGGGAGCCTGTAACCTAGCCACCCAGATGCAGAGAATTTAAAAGCATCATAGAATATCTGAAATAACTTTAAAGGGTTGTGGTTCAGGTTGGGTTTGGTGAGTTGGAGTAGGGCCCAGAGCCCATGGATAGTACACTTCAACACGGGCGGATGCAACGCATGCGACATAGAAGTTCTAGCGGCCCTCGACCCGAGATTCGATGTTGAAAGATTCGGTGTCCTATTGAAGGGAAGCCCAAGACACGGAGACATCTTGGTTGTAACAGGTCCAGTGAACAGGCAGATCAGAGACCGCATCATCAGAATATATGAACAGATGCCTGAGCCTAAGTTCGTCCTCTCAGTCGGAAACTGCTGCAACAGCGGCGGAGTATATAGGGGATGCTATAACGTATATCCAGGCCTAGACTCAGTCATTCCTGTGAGCGCATATGTCTACGGTTGCCCCCCTAAGCCTGAGGCGATCTTGGGAGCGGTAGCTGCCTTACAGGCGAAGATAAAGTCAGGTTGATAGGATATGTCAACAAGCAATGAAGAGCATATTGCAAGTGAAGTGAAGAGTCTTCTTGGAGAGAACCTCTTGGAGGTGAAGATTCCAAGACCGAGAAGGCTCTTCCTGAAGGTCAGTAGAGAAGCCTATAAACAAGCCGCGAAACACCTAATCCAAAACATGAACATTAATCATGTATCAACAATAACTGCGGCTGATTCTGGTAAGGAGATGGATGTCATGGCATACCTCTTCGGTAGAGGTGTTGAAGTTACTTTGAAGGCAACAGTCCCAAAGGAAGATCCAAAAATACCAACACTCACAGACATAGTCCCAGGAGCTACATTCTATGAACGTGAAGTATTCGACCTCTTCGGAATAGTCTTTGAAGGCCACCCGAACCTTGAACGTCTAATCCTTCCTGAGGACTGGCCTGCAGGAGTCTACCCCCTAAGGAAAGAGTATAAAGTCACTAGGTTGAAGGGTCCAAGGGAGGTTGAGTGAGTTGTCAACCACAATATTCAAGGTTCCAGTAGGCCCACAACACCCAGCATTGAAGGAGCCTGAAAACTTCACATTCTACGTAGAGGGAGAGAACGTCGTCAAGGTTGAAGCGAGAATAGGATATGCGCATAAGGGAATAGAGAAGTTGATGGAGTCGAAGACATACCTGCAGAACATTCCACTGGTGGAGAGGATATGCGGGATATGCAACACCGCCCACACGGTCTGCTACACCCAGAACATAGAGTATCTATATGAGAAACCTCCACCCAGAAGGGCTGAGTATCTGAGGGTCCTCATAGAGGAGTTGAACAGGATACATAGCCACCTGCTATGGCTTGGAGTTGTGGGGCATGAAGTTGGCTTCGATACCCTCTTCATGTATGTCTGGCGTGACCGAGAACTTATACTCGACCTGATCGAAGCTCTCACAGGAAATAGGGTATCAATGTCCTTCACAACGATAGGTGGAACGAGAAGAGACCTCACACCCCAAGTTGAACACAGGATCAGGAAAGGTATGGATATTCTGGAGGAGCGGACAAAATATTACAAGAGAACAGTTCCTATAGATCCGACTATAAGTGCCAGGTCGAAGGGTATAGGTATACTGACCCCTGATGAGGCTGTTCAACTATGTGCTGTCGGACCCATGCGGAGGGCCTCAGCGATAAAGGAGGATGTTAGGAAGGACGATCCCTACGCAGCCCATGACGAGGTTCCTTTCAACGTGATAAGCTACGATACATGCGACTTCTACGCTAGGATAATGGTTAGGGTTGATGAGACCCTAGAGTCCATCGATATGGTCAGATACTGTCTTGACCATATGCCTTCGGGACCGGTGAGGATTAGGCTGCCAAACACCCCGCCTGTGGGGGAGGCGGTGAGTAAGGTCGAGGCTCCCAGAGGTGAAGACATCCACTACGTGAGGTCTAATGGAACAGACAAGCCTGCAAGATATAAGGTCAGAGCGCCGACCCTCGGAAACCTCGCGCCCCTACTGCAGAGTATGACAACAAGGGGCAGGTATGAGGTAAACGTCGCCGACATCCCTGTACTGCTAGCAGGCATAGATCCCTGCATGTGCTGTATGGACAGGATGCTGAGGTTCATAGAGCCTTCGAAGGGTAAGAGTTGGGTCTGGACGATGGAGCAACTCAAAAAATACACTAGAAAGATGTGAGGTGGCTCGAAATGTCTTTAGCAGTTGAACTTCTGAGAAACTTGGTGAGTAGAAGAGCTACTGTACTATACCCATTCAAGGACAGGGAGAAGGTTCATGTCCCTGAAGGTTTGAGGGGTAGACTTACATTCAACAGGCAGCTATGTATAGGATGCGGAATGTGTTTCAGAGTATGCCCTTCAGAGACTGTGGAGATGATTGAGGATGAGAAGGGTAAGAGGCCCAGATTCTATCTTGACCGTTGCACGCACTGCCAGCAATGTGAAGATGTATGCCCAACAAAGGCCATAGGGCTAACCCAGCAATTTGAGAATTTCGGATTCGATCGTAAAGAGATGATTCTGGAGTAGACTCTACCAAGCAAAATTCGGATTCGAACGAAGTAATCAAAAATCCATTGGATCTCTATACCGAGCTGACGGTGATTAGAGAACCTTCAACTCTTCAATCTCGAATTCACGTAGACAACTCCTAAGCCGCGGTATCTTGTCATCGACCCAACGGTAATAAGCCAAATCACGGTTCCAGCTCCTGAGGACGTAACTGTTTACATACTCAAGGTGGCACCTGACTAAACTTTCAATATAACATCTATCAACATCCCCTCTTACGATTACAGTCTGCAAAATCTCTATCGGTGTGAAATGGTAGAACTTCTCTACACATTGAATTTGAATATTCAAGGATCCGCTCAACAGTCGTTTCAGTTCTTTACCTCCGAGGCCTGATAGAACGATGTTCCCCGAATCACCAGTCATGGCGATGATGCGTTGCGCCTCCCTCGACAACGCATCTTCCCTACCGACCATATACTCTGAGATGGTGCGAATCCAATCGTCAACATTTATCCTGCCTGAGACGTTGCTTCTATAGGTGAGGAGGGTGATTTCAGATGAGAGCCTTGAAGCCCTCTCAAGTTCTTCAGCATCCTTGTAGCAGAATATTTCTAGCGACTTATTCTGTTTGAGGAGCTGAGAGAGTCCCATAAGGATAGGTTCGAAAGTGTATAACCAACTTCCAATAGGTTCGGGAATCAGCCCCGAACCTCTGACTCCGTCGATGAAATCTTCATAGGATATTCTTCCTCTACCATATGCTTTTATATATGGTTCAAGACCCTCAGGTTCAGGTAAGAATATTCTCTTAATATTTGCTTCAGACTGGATTATTCTAGAGGCTTTTATAGAGGATGTTTTGAGGTTTGGTACAATAAGGATCTTTGAGCTTGCTGAACCCATCGGAGACCAATCATTATGTCGATACTTTTATCTTTTCAGATAAGTGTAAACTCCAACATATATTAGTAACCATCCACCATTGATGTTGGGGGTATGGTTTGGGTTCAAATGGTGTTTGTAGGTTCAGCGTCTCAGCCCCACCGAGATTGGTCGAGGAGTTCGACTCCACAATAAAGAGGATCGGATATGACAGGTCTAAAGCCATCCAAGCTGCTATGCGCATCTTCCTGGACGATTACAAGTGGACACACCAAGTCTCAGGAGAGGTTGCCGGCGGCTTGGTCACAATATACGACCATGAAGTCAAGGGGTTAGAGGAGATTCTGACGAATGTCCAACATAAATATCAGAGGATAATAACCTCAACCACACATGTGCACCTCGATGATAGAAATTGCTTGGAGATCGTCTCCGTTAGGGGCGACGCAAAGATGGTTAGGAAGTTGTCTGAGGAGATAATGAATAAAAGGGGTGTTAAACAGAGTCGGTTGGTCGCTGTCACAGTTAGATAGTTTCGCTGAGGCTTTGCCTATTTAGGATTTTTTATGTCACCTCTTCTTTGAAAGCAAATTCTCAAAGACTTCTTCATGCTCTATCTCTTCAGATAGGATATGCTCTATCAGATGAAATGTCTTTACGTCTTTCTGGTAGCAGGCGGAGATCTTTAGCAGGATCCTATTGTAAACGTCGATTGCACATCCTTCAGCATCAGCCAGGGCCTTCAGGACACTCTCAATATCCCTCTCATCTTTAGGGAAGCTCACCTTCTTACAGTTTGCTATTCTCTGGAGGTTCTCAAGGTCTCTCTCAGGCTCTCCTCCCAACTCGTAGATTCTATCCGCGAGCTCCGATAAATGTTCAAACTCATCCTTAGCTATCTTATCGATTTCAGAGGCTACTGTCGGATAGTTAGGGCCCTCAATATAGGATTTGACCCAAGTATAATAGAAGAATGCTATCCATTCATCTGCATATGCGCTGTTGAGATCCGCCAACAGTTCCTGAATATTCACCTTAACTATTTCTCTTGCTTTCTTTCCCAAAGATATCAACCTCTATTTAATATTGAGGTTCTGGCAAATAAAAGCCTTTTCAGTTTTAGCTGATATTCTCGATGATTATGTTTGGCAGAATTTTATGGTTTGATGCCACTATGAGTTAAGATTTTACTATTCACACAATGTCTTCTTCATTCCCTTCCAGCGAGTACGTCGTATATTGATGGGAACGGTGGGTCTGGTCCTATGGATGTTATTCTTCCCGTTGGGCATATTCCGTGACAATGATCGCATGTGGAGCAGACAGATGCTTTCTCAGGATACATGACTATGCGCCTATTTACACCTCTTCCAACAAATCCTATGACGCTGTCCCAGCAGGCTTCGACGCATCTGCGTACGCAGAGCCCACAGAGAATGCATTTTGAGGGTTCAACCTTGACTTTATGAAGGAATCTGGATGTGTCAGCCTTATATTCTGCTGCGAGTTCCAAAAACTTTCCTGAGAGATCCTCTCCAACATTTATAGCGGCCAACTCAATTATGATTCTTCTGATCCTGTCTATTCTGGGGGTCCTAGTCTTTACGTTCAAGCCTTCCTCAGCTGGGTAACAACATGCGGCGACTATTTTTTTTCTTCCATTCTTCTCAATCTCTACACTGCATATTCTGCACGCACCGTAAGGTTCCAAGCCTTCATGGTAGCAGAGTGTAGGGATCTCGATACCTAGTTTTCTCGCAGCGTCCAAGATAGTCTCGCCTTCCATCGCCTCAACATCCTTATCGTCTATCCTCAGTTTCAGACCCATCATCGACCCCCTCTTCTCCTTACTGGTTTAGTACCTTTAGGTGGCGGAGGGGGGATAGGCTCACCTGAGATCTTCACTATTGCATTGAACCTGCAGGCCTCATAGCATGAGCCGCACTTCACACATTTATCCTGCTCGATCCAGTGAACCTGATCGACCCCACCTTGAATCGCCCCTGTTGGACACTCTCTCCTACATAACTGGCAGGCCTGACACTTCTCAGGGTCGATGTAATAGTTTATCAGCGCTTTACAAGCTTTGGCTGGGCAACGTTTAGCCTTAAGATGTTGATCCCACTCATCCCTGAAATATTTTAGGGATGTGAGTACAGGATTCGCCGCAGTTGTTCCTAATGCGCATAGGGATGCGTCACGCATGGTTTCAGCGATCTCTTCAATGATCGTTATATCTTCCTCAACACCCTTACCTTCACATATCTCGTTGAGGATTCTTGACAATAATCTTAAACCTTCACGGCATGGGATGCATTTTCCACACGACTCTTCAAGTAGGAAGTCGATGAAGAATCTGGCGGCGTCTACCATGCAGGTATCTTCATCCATAACAACCATGCCTCCTGAACCCATCATTGAGCCGACCTTGTAAAGCTCGTCGAAGTCGACTGGGAGGTCAAGATACTGCTCTGGAATAAAGCCTCCTGAAGGCCCACCTGTCTGGACGGCCTTGAATTTCTTTCCATCTTTTATTCCACCACCTATCTTGTAGATGAGGTCTCGAAGGGTTATCCCCATAGGTACCTCAACCAAACCTGTGTTGTTGACTTTTCCTACAAGTGAGAAGATAGCTGTTCCGCTACTGCCTTCTGTACCTATCTTTCTGAACCATTCGGCTCCCTTGAGTATTATGAGTGGGACATTCGCCCATGTCTTAACATTGTTTAAGCAACTGGGTTTACCCCAAACGCCTTTGACCGCGGTATGGACATATTTTGGTCTCGGCTCGCCTATGCATCCTTCTATAGCATTCATGAGGGCGCTGGACTCCCCTGAGACGAAGGCTCCGGCACCTCTATGAACCCTAACCTTGAAGTTGAAGCCTGACCCTAAAATATTCTCGCCTAAAAGCCCGTACTCTTCGGCTTGCCTTATTGCGTTTGTTATATTCTCAGCGGCGAGGGGGTATTCTTCTCTGACGTAGACGAAGCCTTCACCGGCACCTACTGCGTAGCCTCCTATTATAAGACCTTCGAGTACGCTATGTGGATTGCCCTCCATTAATGATCTATCCATGAATGCTCCTGGATCTCCCTCATCGCAGTTAACGATTACATATTTAACATGTCCGGGTGCTTTTCGTGTAGTCTCCCATTTTATTCCTGTTGGGAATCCTCCTCCACCTCTCCCCCTCAGGTTAGCCCTTTTAATTTCTTCAATAACATCTTCAGGGGTCATTTTGAAGAGTGCCTTGGCTAACGCCTCGTATCCTCCTAGGGCAATATAATCCTCGATACTCTTCGGGTCTATTCTCTCATTATTCGCCAGGAGGGGTCTGACTTGGTGTCTGTAGAACGGTATCTCATCGAGTCTCCTCGCTACTTTACCTGTCGCCGGATCCTTGTAGAGCAGTCTCTCAACAACTTCACCTTTAACGACTGTCTTCGACACTATCTCCTGGGCATCTTCAGGTTTGACCTTGAAGTAACATATATCTTTTGGATGGATGCTCAGTCTCGGACCTTGCTCGCAGAATCCTAGGCATCCTGTCTCCTTAACATTCACTGCCTCAGCTAAACCTTGCTTCTCCAACTCAGCTTTTATGGCTTCCAGTACTTTCATTGATCCTAGTGCGGCGCATCCGGTACTGACACATATTGAGATTACAGGTTTATCTGTTCTCTTCTTCAATTTTAATCTTCGCCGAAGGTTTTCGAGATCTTTAGGTGAACCTATCCTTTTGATTTCTTCCATATTGTCTCCCTTACCTGTACTGTTCCAGGATCTTCTCCACATTATGGGTCTTCACGTTTCCATGATATTCGCCGTCGACTGTTACTACTGGACCTAATGCGCAGCATCCTGCACAGTTTATTGTTTCTAGAGTGAATCTTCCATCTGGTGTTGTTTGCTCCCTCTCTATATTCAAGGTTCTCTGAATTTTGTCAAGGATGTTCGGTGAACCCCTGACTTTGCATGCTGTGCCCATACATACCCTTATCAGATGTCTCCCTCTGGGCGTGATGGAGAATGCCTTGTAGAAAGTTGCAATCTGATATACTTGACTTAAAGGGACTTCCATTTGCTTGCTGACTTCCAACAACATTTCCATCGGGAGCCATCCGAAACTCTTTTGCAGCCTCAACAGAACCTGTATGAGCATGCTTTTGTCATACCTGTATTCTTCAACTATTCTATTTACGATGGCAGCTACTCCTTGGAGCCTGACAGGTTTTCTCCCATGAGTTGTCAACCCCTTTAATTGTAGACTTGACATTTCCCGTCCTCTCATTCTGGTTTTCTCTTTAGGGATCCTGACTTTATACCGGCATCGGGGGCAGGTAGCATAGTATTGGTTGGCTCCACCATAGTTCCACTTGTAGCCACAATGTTGGCAGTTTAAATCAACCACGGAGTTACTACCTACCTACCCACTCAAAAAACAATAACGCTATAAAGTATATGAGTTTTTCTTAGCGTAACTTCATAAAATCATGATTATCCTCTGTCAACCTAGTAGCATTTGGAACTAGTCTATATTTGGAGGAAATGGATGTGAGTGGGGCAGACCCCCTTCGATGGTCGAATCCCAATATGTCATCGCGTCAATAGAATAGTTCTGAGTAACCCGGCCAGAGCCTACGAATCCTATTCCAACAAAGATTGTTGATGCCTTTCTTGATGATCTATATGTGCTAACTCGGGTCCTCAAATACTTTCTTCACCTCTCCAACTATCCCTGCGGCTGGTCAGAATAATCGACGCCAAATCCATTATGGGTTCAGAGAACCTCCATGCTTTACTTAATATGACCCCACTGAGAACTCTCAAATCTTCATCTTTCACCGCGTGAGTGAGCCTGAGCATCATCAGATATACGGTCACACCCAACATGACACCTATTGGCAACGACAGGATTGACGACAGGTTTGAAGTAACCACGTATACTGTGGGAGCCATAACTATGCTGGCTAGAAGAGATTTGGCTAGGGCTTCGAGGTCAAACCTTGGTCTGAAAACATTTTGCGCCTGATAGAATCCGAATATGAGTGTGCAAATTGAGAGGCAGGCTCTACCCAATGCTGCTCCGATAATGCCGTATATCGGGTAAGAGAGAGCGGCGACAGTTGAACCGACCAAGACAGAGGCTAAGGTGATCTTCAAAACTTTTCCAGTCTCACCTATAGCTGTGAGAGATATTGTGATGGGTGTCGATAAGGCGTATATTAGGAATGTCAAGCCCATAACGATCAGTGGGCCTGTCGACTCCCTATATGAGGCCCCTCCCATAATTAGTATAACAGGCCAAGCCAGCGAAGCCAATCCGAAAGAGGCAGGGGTGAAAAGGAGGCTCAAATATCTTGAAGCCTTAAAGAAGACCTTACCGACACCATCCACATTTGCAACACCGTAGACTGCAGAAGTGGCAGGAAGCAGTGTTGCTGTAGCTGAGGCTACTAGGATGGTTGATAAGGCTCCTGATGCGGCCAAAGCCACATTATAAGCACCCAACTCCTCAGGCAACCCATAACTCATGACTATGAAGAGGTCTATGCTGTTGGAAAGGTATGTTGCCAACCCAGCACCCATGATGGGCATGGAATATTTCAGAATAGGCTTCAAACCATATTCTTCAGCTTTGAAGTCTAGGTGACATCTCAAGACAAGTATGGAGCCCAGAAGCATAATGGTGCCCAAGAGAGACCATCCTACGATCATTCCGTAAACCCCCCAACCTGAGATGAATAGCCAAAGGCAAACCAAAAGCCGAAATATTTGGCCGATAACCCTCAATATAGCCAACCTCCAATATTCTTGGACTCCCTGCATCAAACCTTCAACGGCGAGGAGGGGGACATAGATCAAGATTATCATAGACGCAGCCTGGAAGAAACCAGTATATTCATAGGATTGGCTCATGAGGTGTGAGAAGTAAGGCGCCGAAAAGTAGTGTAGAAGAGTGAAGAAACATCCTGAGAGAGTGGTTGCAGTCAAAATAATCCTAGCGACACCGGACGCTCCAGCCCTCTCACCCTCTGCCAAAAGTTTAGCTGTGAACCTGGTCGCTGCAGTATTCATGCCTAAGACACCTGCGAGCTGAAAAGCAGTCACCGTGAATGTCAAACCCGCATAGGCACCCATCTCACTCTTAGACACGAAACGGGCGAAGACCGCGAAGAGTAGAAGCCCAAGAAGTGAAGTCGCCGAGCTCTGAACCACAAATCCTAGGGTTCCCTTAACAGTCCTGGAGGCGTCAGCCTTGTAAGCCAATGGATGCCACCATCAATCCAGACTTTAAACGGCCATCTCTTGAAGTGGCAACCCTTTAACTGTGTCGGATAAGAACCTATCCGAGAGTTCTCTTGGAATTTACTGGATAACAAGGCTACATTCAGAAGGATTAAGTATTGGATTTTATGTATGCAGTCTCTAAGGGGAAGTTTCATGATGCCCAGAGAAACATTCATACTATCTATAACGGTGATAACATTGACAGGCGTTCTTGGATATATTCTGTATAAGTGGGGAACAGAGAGTTTAGGCCAGATAACCTTCAAGAGACTGGTAGAAGTCAACTTTAACGGCAACTCAGCATTATACTTCAGCATTTTCATCTTGGGTCTTTGCATGGTTGCATACAGTGGTTACATGCTCCGTAACTATGCTTTCGCTATGCAATACCTGTATACACCAGCCATCCTTGCAGGGTTGATTATGCTCTTCATATCCAGATTCCTCATAGGTATACCTCTATCAGTCACAGGTGTTGGAAAGCTCACAGCTCTTCTGACAGCCCTCCTAGTTGTGGGCACAGCTCTGGTAAGCCACATAATCTTCAGAGAGAGCTTCAGCCTCAGGGTTGGGCTTGGAATAGCGTTGGGAGTATTGGCTGTCATACTTATAGGTGAAGCTTAGCCTTTCACATTGGAATTTGAGCCTTAGATTTCATTAAACCTCTATTTTGGAGGACTTCACAGTAAACCTTGAAGGTTTCAAAGGCAACCTTGCTCCAGTCATGTGAGAGCGCTATCTTTCTACCCATCAAACCCATCCTGACCCTTAAGTCATCATCCTCAACGATAACTTGTAAAGCGTCAGCCAAAGCTTGAGGGTCTCTCGGTGGAACAAGCAAACCGTTAACTCTATCAGTCAAAATTCCCGGTATCCCTCCAACATTAGAGGCTACCGCAGGTATTCCCGATGCATTAGCCTCAAGGATTGTCAAGCCGAAACCTTCAGACCTGTCCCTGCTGGGTAGGACAAGAAAGTCTGAGGCTGCATAGTATCTCGGTAGGAGATTGTCAGGTAAATTCCCAACAAAAAGTACTCTGCCAGATAATCCTAGCTGCTCAGCCATATCTTGATATTCAGACCTAAGATCTCCATCACCGACAACAATCAATTTCACATCCTCCCTGTTCAGGATCTTAAGAGCAGCCAGAAGATCTTCTAGACCCTTATACCTATGCCACTTAGTCAAGGCCCCAACAAATAAAGCAACCTTAGACTTTGTGAGGTTTAGACGCATCTTCAAGTCTCCAACTTCAACTCCCGGCTTGAACCTCTCACAGTCAACACCATTCTCAACAACCCTAACCTTCCTCCAATACTTCTTCAAGATCTTTGATCCTTCAAAGTAAACATTGGAAGTTGTTATGATGGCGTCATAAATGTTCAGGTAATAGCTTGAAAGTATGCTGTCATGTATCCTCACAAGGATCCCAGCCACCTTGGTTACTGGAGGAAGATCGTTATGCCAAGTCAAGACTGCAGGCATCTTCCTAAGCTTTGACGTGAATGCTCCCGAAGATGCGGTGTATGGGTTTGGAAAATTTACGTGGAGGATATCAGCCTCAACTCGCATCAAATGTCTTGGAAGTTCAGGAACTATTGGAACCCCATAGAACATTCCAATCGACCTCAACCTCTTCACCGAAACACCTTCTTCCTCCACATAGTCCCCAGGCTTCAGGGGAGGATGGGCGGCTGTGACTGAGACTCTATGCCCAATCCTCTGAAGGTTCACCGCCAAATTTCTAGTATAGGTCTCGGCGCCACCCCTCCAAGGAGGATAGAAAGTGTTGACTATGTGAATGTTCATGTTCAATTCACATCTTTACTTAGATAACCTCAAGATCAATTTGCAAGGAGGTAGAGCCTAGAATAAAAATATATGTTGACTCAACCTACATTTGCTTGAAAAGGCTAGGTGTATGCGGTTGAAGGCTATATTATGTAAAGGCCCTGAATCTATAGTTGTAGGTGAGATAGGTGAGCCAAAGGCGGCTGCCCACGAAGTGATCGTTGAACCGCTATATGGCAGCATATGTGGCTCAGACATAGCTATATGCGGGTTCCATGGAAAGAAGTATCCTGGCATCGATCCTTCACCTGATAATCCTGTTGTTTTAGGCCATGAATGGTCAGGGGTCTATGATGGTAGGCTTGTAAGCGCTGGATGCACCTTGGGCTGCCACGGCCAAGCCATCTATCCTCCATGCCCTAGCTGCACCGTAGGCCGTGAAGACCAGTGTTACAATAGGAAGAGGATAGGGTTTGAGGTTCAAGGCGCATTCTCTGAGAGGATGGCTTTCCCCATCAGCCTACTATTCAATGTTCCTGAAGGTTTGGATGCGAAGGCAGCCTCCCAGACTGAACCTTTGAGTGTTGCTGTGAACGCTGTGAAGTATCTGGGTAAGGTTGACGGTGGGAAGACGGTGTTGGTATGGGGTGCTGGACCTATAGGCTTGTATGTGATGCAGTATGCCAAGGTTATGGGCTCAAATCGGATATTTGTTGTTGATATTGCAGAGTATAGGTTGAGGATGGCTGAGAGGCTTGGGGCGTCCAGAACATTTAATCCTCGTAAAGAGGATCCTGTGAGTCTGATTAAGGAGGAGACTGAAGGTGCAGGTGTGGATGTGGCCTTTGAATGCACAGGTTACGCGCCTGCATTTAACAGGGTCATCGAGGCATCCAGAAGAATGGGCACAGTAGTTATTGTAAGCATTTATGGTGAGAGTCTTATTATTGAGCATCCATTCAGGGAGATGACTGATAAAGGTTTGACTATAAAGAATGCTAGGCTAGGCCCAGCGGATTCTGTGAGGCTCGCTTTGAAGAGTTTAGCTGAAGGATCTGTGAAACCGGTTATAACCCATGAGTTCGATATGGATGAGGCTGAGAGGGCCTTTACGGTGGCGGCTAATCCTGACCGCTATGAATCTGTGAAGGTAGTTATCAAACTTGGCTGACCGGCTCAAAACATCTATTTTCGATGGCATCGATATGATATGTTTTATAATATTTTTATTATGGTTATATAAATAGAATTGTGTTTTTGTGTTACACAGAAACACTTTTATTCTTCTATACCATATAACAATTCAGGGCCAATAGAGCCCCAAAACATAAGGAGTGATGATATAATATGGAAATGTTCTGTTTCAAGTGTAAGAGAAAAGTGGCAGTTGATGAGGATAAGATAAGCGAAGACACAGTGAATGGGAGAAGGATCCTCAAAGCCACATGCCCTACGTGCATGAGCAACCTATCCAGATTTGTGAGAGCCACCCCCACATGAGACTGGAGGGAATAGACCTTATGGCCTTAGATCAGATGGTCAACCAAGACCTGATGAGTGAGATAGAAGAATGCGAAGTTGAGATAGAGAATGTTGTAGCCTCAGGGATGCTTGAGCAACCTCTCGACCTGGACCTCATATATAAGACAATTCCAGGTTCAAGATACAACCCACAAAGATTTCCTGGACTATATTTGAACCTGAAGAACCCTAAGAGTTTCCTACTCATATTCAACTCAGGAAAGATAATTTCTATGGGAACGAGATCAGTAAGGCAGGCTAGAAGATCAATCATGACGGCAATCAAGGAACTCAAATCTACAGGTATAGTCATTTTGAAGGAGCCGAAGATCGAGATAGAGAACATGGTTGCATGCGCAGACCTCAAGGAAAGAGTTGACCTTGAAGATTCAGCGATGACGCTGGAGAGGACAATATATGAGCCTGAGAATTTCCCCGGTCTGATCCACATAATGAAAGAGCCCAAAGTAACACTCCTCCTATTTACCAGTGGCAAGATGGTCTGTGCAGGGGCAAAAAGTGAAGAGCAGATATTCCAAGCTGTAATAAAGATCAAGGCCACATTAAAGGAGAAGGGTCTCATAAAGCCAAAGATCATAGAATTCAAGAAACAGGCGTGGCCTGGAAGGCAAGATGCAGTGACAGACTACAATGTATTGAAAAGGCCTCTACCATGTATTGCGGCAACACCCACCTAGACGATGTAGGCAAAAATAAGTTTAGAACCCTCTCCCAAGAATAGCTGGCATCTAGACTGGAGTGGTTGGGAGGGGGTTCCCTCATCCACACATTAAGCTCACATAATCATCACAGTTCACCTATTGCTTACATGCCTCTTATTTCAAAGATTGCTTCTATGTTAGGATGAGTTTGACATGGTCTATAGCCTCGTTTCTCTGAAATTCCTTTGTTAACTCCCTTATCCTCTCAGCCTCTCCATCTAGAATGAATAACTCTAAACATCTATTTTCCTTGAACCTGTTATGGATTTGCGTGTATATTATGTCTAGATAGTTATGTTTGACCCTTGTCACAAAGTCTTCAACCTCATGTTCATGTGTGAGCAGAAGTACGCCCCTGACTCTGCCTGATAAGAGATCCTTCTCCTTCGCGTCTTCAAGCAACATTCTTATGCCAGCCCTAATAGCCTCTGATCTTCCTGAGAATCCAAGGTTTTTCTGAGCCTTATCTATCTCCTCCAGCATCTTCTCATTTACTGATATGCTTATTATTGCCATTTCGATTCAGTTAATAATTTTACTCACTAAAAATATATAAAAGTTATTAACATAACAGCATAATATTAATAAATAAGTGTTGTCTACTTCGAGCTCGACCAACGGTGAAAACCAGCAAAATAACCATTCTAATAGTCACCACAATCCTGCTTGCGTTCACGCCAGTAATTTTTATGGATAAAGTCGAAGCCAAAAATGTGAAAGTCGCAGTTACAATAGAGCCTCTGGCAAGCGTCGTAGAAGCGATTGGTGGAGAAGAAGTCTCAGTTCAAACACTTCTACCTGAAGGAGTTGAGCCACACACATTTCAAGCCACACCTGAGATACTGGCCAAAGCAACCCTCGCAGATCTAATAGTTCAAACAGGCCACTTCCCCTTCGAAGAGCAGCTGATTAAGGCTACGGGTAAACCCTCTGTGGGCCTCAGAGATTTTATAGATTTCGGCCTCAACCTATCAAGGATCCCAACAAACGAGCATGAAGAACATTCTGGCGGATACAATCTCCACGGTTACTGGCTGAAACCAGATAACGCTCGAGCGATAGCCAAAGCCGCAGCCTCAGCTCTTGCGAAAATCGATCCGGTAAACGCTGAGAAATACCAGAAGAATCTCGAAGTCTTCCAAGAGAAGATCAGTAAAGTCAAGAACTATATCAATCTACTAAAGAGCGGGGAAGGGGCAGGTAGACTCAAGGTTGTGGTGACCCATCCATCAGAAATCTACTTGGCGGAGACCTTCGGAATGGATGTTGTAGGCGTTCTCAGCCGCGGCGAGAACATATTCATAAGCGGTGGGGAACTCGCCAACCTTGAGGAGAAGCTGAGGAGTAGGGAAGTAAATCTTATAATCTCCTCAGAATTGTCTGGTCAGATGAAGGTGGGGGAGTTTGCTGAGCAACTGGCAAAGGATACAGACACACCCATAATACACTTCAGGGTCATGTCTTTCGAAGGATTCGATTATTTGACGTTGATAATGTTCAACGCCGGCGTAGCTTCAAACATCATCGTAAAACCAAGCAGCGATGTTCAATCCACACAATGGCTGTATCCGATTGCCTTAGCTATCTTAGCATCACTGGCCTTGGCTGAGGCGGCTCTCATAGTGAGGTTTAGAGGATGGAGACAATAGTAGACGTCAAGAACCTTTACGTAAGATATTCGACGGGAACAGTTGCCTTGGAGGATGTCAGCTTCACCCTGGAACATCCAACATTCACAGCGGTGATTGGGCCGAACGGTTCAGGAAAGACAACACTCCTTAGAACAATACTTGGCCTAATCAAGCCGACTAGAGGCTCTGTGAGGGTGATGGGGATAGATCCTTCGAGACAATCCTCTCAGATTAGGAGGTTCGCAGCCTACATACCACAGAGAAAGTCAATAGACTACAATATTCCAATAAAGGTCAAGGATGTTGTGTTGATGGGTAGGTTGGCTAAGAAGGCTGTTCCTAGGATAGCAAGTCAAAAGGATATTGATGCTGCTAAAAAGTCTCTGCGTCTCTTAGGCTTGGAAGACTGTTGGGATAGGCCGTTCCCAGAGCTTTCTGGAGGTCAGCAGCAGAGGGTTCTCGTTGCCAGAGCATTGGCATCAGAAGCTAGGCTGATGCTTCTAGATGAGCCTCTCTCAGGTGCCGATGTTGAGAGTCAATATGTGATCCTGAACCTTCTCAAAGATTTGAGGAAGAATAGTGATGTCGACATTTTGATGGTCACACATGACTTGAATCCTTGCCACCCATATATAGACAACGCGATTCTACTCAACAGGAGACTATACGGGTATGGGGAGCCTTGCAACTTGATGAGGCTTGACATACTCTCAAAAGTTTATGGTCCGAACGTTAGACTCATCACCCATGAAGGCCACGTATACGCTGTCATAGGTGACATCCATGCCTGACCCTCTAACCATGATCTTCACGCATCCATTCCTGCAGAGGGCCATCATAGCCTTGACCCTAACATCTATGATATCTGCCACATCAGGAACATTCACTGTTCTACGTGGCCTCTCGTTCATGCCGTCCGCGGTAGCCCACGCCGCACTAGGCGGCGCAGCTCTTGCAATCTACCTACAATCTTCGGGGCTAACCTCATTCTTAAACCCTGCCTCTGGGGCCTTAATATTCAGCCTGATTGTTGCCATGGTCACGGGATACGCCGGTGAGAGGGGTGTCACGAGTAAGATGGAGGTTGCTGTTGGTGTTACATTCGCAATGGCCATGAGCATATCTGTATTCTTCATGCATTACATACCCGCTGAATATACACCCCAAATCTGGGGCTACCTCATCGGAGACATTTACCTGTTGACTGTAAGCGACCTCATCCTCCTCTCTATAGCCTCATCAACTATGACCATTCTGACAATCATCTTCCTCAAAGAATTCACCTACCTATCATTCGACATGGAGGGTTTGTCGGCCCATGGCCTCGATGCTAGACTATACCATTACCTCCTCGTAACAGCCTCATCTCTCGCCATCGCCGTTGCAACGAAGGCTGTCGGCGCGATACTCGTTTACGCCATCATGGTTGCACCAGCTGCTGCGGCTGGTGAGTGGGGTAAGACAGTTACATCGGTCTCATTATGGGCCTTCACCATAGCCTTTACGATGCAGATAGCGGGCTTGGCATCGTCAATATTGTGGAATACATCCCCAAGCGCAGTCGCAGGCGTATTGGTTTCTCTTATCTACATTGGAACAATCCTTAGAGGGAGAAGAGTTTGAGGCAATCTAGGTTGGTCATCAATCTTCCGCAAGTGCGAGGCTGTAGGCCCTATCTATCCTAGACACCTCAATAACCTCAACATTGTAGCCCATCCTACGCAAATATTCGTTGACATTCACAATCTCAGGTTTAGTTGTTATTATTGTGAATCCTGGCGCCGGATGGGTCTCCTCAACCCTATAGGTGACGGCGACACTTTGGCCTGGTGGTACAAGAAACTTTTTAGCACCAGCCCTAGCCGCTGCAACAGCCTTCTCCAAAACTCCTCCAACCTTACCTATTGTTCCGTCAGGATTTATAGTTCCAGTCATGTATACTTTAGAGTCTAATGTTTGGTTCCTCACAGCTGAGATCAATGCAACTGCGATGGCAGCCCCTGCACTCGGACCATCCACAATATCGGTCTCCTTATCAGCGGTGACAGTCAATATTATATCAGTCATCCTGAGAGATAATCCGGTGATATTCTCAGCAACGAGTATGGCTGTGTTTGCACTGGTCTGCAGATCTATCCCAATCTTAGGTTTGGTGTTGATGAGGAGCCGCCCCTCACCATCCCTCAACTCAAGATGAGCTGCCATGACGACCCCCTCATACCTGAACTCTCCAAAAGAACCTGGCGCCTCCCTAACAGCAACCAGATTCACCTCAGACTTTCCTACAGCCCCTCCGCCGACGGTTCTATTGGCCATCAAAAGCCTAGAGTAATATTCAGCCTGACTCTTGTAGAATGAGAGTTGACTCTGCATTATGGTCAACTCCTGCCTGAGGGAGTTGACTGTTCTAGTCAAATTCTGATTCTGAGCCAGAAGCTCATTATATCTACTCTCAGAGAGGCCGTCCATCCCAATATTTGTGAAGAAGACGGCTGCCAATGCTATGTTGACTAGAATACTTAGGACCAGAACAGTCTTCAGCCTCTTAACAGAAGCCTCTAATGTAGACATGTCAGACATCCCACGCTACCGCACCACAATCCTCAGCCTAAAAACTTTATTCAGAATTTCAAACATGTAACCTGCGCCTCTAGAACTCAAAATCTGAGGGGGATGTCAAATCGCCGAGTAGTTGGAAAAACTTAATCAATACGCTGAGAGTATCTCTATGAAGGTTTAGGGAAATGTCTGAGGAAATGCAGATAGTTGAGGTTAAACCTCTATCTTCAATAAAGTATCTTATTGTAGGTATGCCTGACACTGGCCTGACGGGGATGATAGCCGTAAGCCACATAATAAGGTCAATGAATCTCCCTGAGATAGGCCACGTAGAATCAGACATATTACCGCCGGTCATGGTCATCCATCAAGGCAACCCGAAGGTTCCTATAAGAATCTTCGGGGATGAGAAGTTAGTTGCCTTAACATCCGAAACCCCTGTGAACATAGCTGCGATAGCACCCCTATCGAGAAGCTTGGTCAGATGGGCAATATCCAAGAAGGTCGACATCCTGTTCTCGGTGAGTGGGGTTGCAACCCAGAACAGGCTTGAGGTAGAGACCCCCCAAGTATTCGGAATATCAACTTCAAAGAGGGGTCTAGATATGCTCAAGTCTGCAGGAATATCCATGCTCGAGGAGGGTTTCATGGTAGGCCCCCACGCACTGATATTGAGAGAGTGCTTGACGAAAGGCTTGACCAACATAGTTCTACTCGCCCAGTCGCATTATCAGTATCCAGATCCAGGGGCTGCTGCCTCAGCAGTCAACGCCCTAAACACTCTGTTAGGTTTGAAGGTTGATGTCGGCCAGCTACTCGAGGAGGCTGAAGAGATAAGGGTGAAGACGAGGGAGCTGATGCAGAGGACCGCTAGATCATTGCAGAGAATGTCTAAAACCCAGGAGCAGGAGCTACCTGCAATGTATGTTTAAGAGGGGGTTGAAAGTTTATGGTTAGGAAGGGTAGGTGGCTCTTCGACTATTTCGATGAGATTGAGAGGGAGATAGAGGAGGCTTTCGAAGAGCTCTTCTATGGTAGGCCGATGTGGGACTCCTCGACCGGGAGGCTTGAACCCCTGACAGAGGTCACTGAGACATTGGATAAGATAGTTGTAACGATGGATCTACCACTCGTTCGGAAGGAGAACATCCATCTAACGATTGAGGAGGACTATTTGAAACTTGAGGCTCCACTTGAGCGGACCATAAGGTTTGAACGTTGGGGTATAATCCCGAGGCACTGCGAGTTCAAATCATTCTATAAGATTGTTGAGTTACCCGCCAAGGTTAATCCAGAGGAGGCTAAAGCCAGATTCAAGAATGGGGTACTATCTGTTGAGTTGCCTAAGATAGTCAGGGGCCACAAGATCCCTGTCGAGTAACAATTATATAGATTCGAGAATAGACTGCGGAAACATTTCAAACCATCGGATGGGCTGAGTTGCCTAAGCGCGTTTTGATACTTGCAACCCAAGTTCAATAGCCTATTGGTCTCCGAAGGTTGGAGGAGCTGCTGACTTGAGCGGCAGCACGGCGATGGTTATAGGCACGCAGCTATTAACCTATGATCTTGGACCTACACATCCGCTCAGACCTGAGCGTTTAAAAGTATCTTGGGCCATGATAGATTCCTATGGTTTGAAGTCGAGATTCGAAGTTTTACAGCCGAGAATGGCTACATCAGATGAGTTGCTGCTGTTCCACTCGAAAAATTATGTTGAGAAGGTTCGTGAGTATAGTAGGTTAGGGTACGGCCTTCTAGATTCAGGTGACACCCCTGCCTTCAAGGGATGTTATGAAGCAACAAGCTGGATCGCAGGCAGCTCCCTATTTGCTGCTGAGGCGATAATGGAGGGGTGTGTACATCACGCGTTCAACTTGAGTGGGGGACTCCACCACGCATACCCTGATAGGGCCGCCGGATTCTGCATATTCAACGATCCAGCCCTATGTATATGCATGTTGAAGATGAGATATGGCTGCACCAGAATCGCCTACATAGACGTAGACGCCCATCATGGTGACGGTGTCATGTACAGTTTCTATTCAGACCCATCGGTCTTGAACATAGACTTCCATGAGAGTGGAAGATACCTTTATCCAGGCTCAGGTTTCCCCCATGAGACTGGAAGCGGTGATGGTGAAGGGCTCAAAATAAATGTTTCACTCCCACCTGGAACCGACGACCAACTGTACATCCACGCCTTTGAGAGAGTTGTTCCACATGCAATCGAATATTACAGGCCTGAGATAATTCTCTTACAGTCTGGAGCAGACTCACATGTCGGCGACCCCCTAGCCCACCTATCCATAACAGCCAGAACTTACAGCCACATAGCCTCAAGTATCCATAGGCTGGCCCATCGATATTGTGGTGGAAGAATCCTCGTCTTCGGTGGAGGAGGCTACAATCTTGGGAATGTGGCAAGATGCTGGACGACGGTCCTAAGCATCTTGACTGAGTCAACAATCGAGGACACGACACCACCAGATTGGCGTGAATACTACAAGAACCTCACAGGAGAAGATGCTCCGGAAAGAATCAATGAGCCTCCCACAGAGACTCCAGATGGGCTTAAGGTTGAAGTGGATGAGGTTCTTAAGATACTTGAGGAGAGGACGTGCATAGGCAAGTGAGTATTCCGCACGTCGGTAATTCAAATTGAACTGTTAACAGTTCAATACAGGATCTTTAGGAGCTCTATCAGCTTCTCATCCCTCCACCTAGCAACCTCCTCAACCCCCCTCCCACGCAGCAGCTTCATATCCTTTATGCCATTAATTATCTTCCTCTCAGCTTTCGGAGGGATCTCTGTCCACTTTGCCAGCGTCCTCCATCTGGAAGCCATCGCTGGACCCAAATGTTTAAGGTAATACTCTATCCCACCCCTCCCCCCTCCGAGATGGTAGCTTAAATGCGGCCCCAATATAGCCCACCTCAAACCTGGACCTGCAGATACAGCCCTATCAACATCCTCAAGGTCAGCGACACCTCTGTAAACCAGATCTATCGCCTCCCTCCATAAAGCTGCGGCTAAACGGTTCCCTATCGTTCCAGGAACCTCCCTCCTCTGGACTACAGCAACCTTACCCAGCTTGGACATCAAGGTTCTTGTAGCCTCGACTGTTTCAGGTTCAGTCTGTCTTCCAGGTATGATCTCGACAAGGGGCATTAGGTGGGGTGGATTCCATGGATGGGCTACAATGCATCTGCCAGGCTTCTCGGTCGCCTTCTGTATTATGGTCATCTTCAAGGTTGAGGTGCTGCTGGCAAGAATAGCCTCGGCAGGCGCAAACCTATCCATCTCCCCAAAAACTTTCTTCTTAACATTATAACTTTCGTAGACAGACTCTTGAACATACTCAGCCCCATCTAGAGCCTCCTCAAGGCCTCCAGCAACCTCGACTCTACCCAAGGATTCCCTACATAATTCAGGTTCGATGAGACCCCTCTCAGCCATAAATTCAAGATTACCTCTTATTCTCTCAAAAGCTGATCTCAGAGTTTTACCATCCAAATCGTAGAGTCTAACCTTGTATCCCTTCCATGAGAAGAGTGTGGCCCAACTATGCCCTATCAACCCAGCCCCTACACATGCAACAGTTCCAAGATCCATTCTAAACCCACATAACTCTCTATGCCGAAACCTTTGATGTTAAGATACTGTCTATGAGTGTTGAGGTTTAAAGGTTGCCTTAACGCTCAAGCAGCTCGATAGTCACCCCATTAGGATCTTTGAGGGTCGCTATCCTCCAGTAAGGCTTCTTTGTAGGTCTGAGGGCTCTCAACAACTTCTCTCCAGAAACATCTGCCACAGCATAGATCTTCGGCTCAAACTTTATAGGTTCACCTGTAACCTCGACGCCGTGCTTTTTGAATTCAGATATGGCCTCATCCATGTCGTCTACCCTGAATCCTAGATGCGATAGCCCCAAAGGAACAAGGCCTGCAGGCTGGTCCTTGGGGCACATCTCATTCAACTCCAACAATTGATCGTCCAGGTAGAGATATGCAACCCTCATCGTCTCAGTCTCATATTTTCTAAGAACCTTAAACCCCATAACTTTGGTGTAGAATTCAACCGATTCATCTCGGTTCCTCACAATCATACTTACATGTTCAAGGATCATTCCCTTGGGCATCCAACCACCAACCAGACAGAGATATAGAACGGGATCTGGAAACCTAAATAATTTATGATCCACAGACTCCCTCAATGAATCGCTATGTTGTTAGATGACGATAAATCTTAAAGACTGCTTCATCGAAATATGTTTCTGGTGAGTTTGTTGGCTTTAAATATCCCAGCCGATAAGACCGCCCTAGTTCTCATCGAACCTCAGAATGACTTCCTCAAGCCTGGGGGAGCCATGTACGAGTTTATCAAGGACCAGTTGAAGAAGAGGAATGTTATAGAAAATCTTGTAGCTCTAGTCAACAGGGCGAGGGGTAGGGTTAAGATCATTTACGTTCCATTCCACCGGTTTGAACCTGGCTTTCCAGAGTTGAAGCCTGGAGGACCAGCCGTCGAGGGTTTGAGGGGTTTAGAGATGGAGATGCCTGCTTGGGGTGGGAGAGGAGCCTGGGTGAAAGGCACCCCGGGACCTGAGATAATAGATGAGTTGAAGCCCCAGCCTGGAGACATAGTGATAGAAGGTAAGAAGACCTTAGACGCATTCCATTCAACGGCCCTAGACTACATTTTGAGGGCGAATATGATAGAGTGGGTTGCGATAGCTGGGTTCCACACGAACTGGTGCGTCGAATCAACAGCCAGATCCGCATATGATAAAGGATACAGAGTGATAGTGATAAAGGACTGCACAGCCACCGACACCGATGAGGAGCAGACATATCCTGAGAAATACATATTCCCGAAGATAGGCAGAGTCATGACCAAGGATGAGTTCTTAAACAGCCTCAAGTAAACCTCCACTCAATTTTTTTAAAGAAAAAAAAGAGGTTTGTTGCATGTCTATCCTGATAACAGGTGGGACAGGCCTCATAGGATCCCAACTTGCAAGGATGCTTGTCGAGAGGGGAGAGGAACCTACCCTATTTGATGTCGCCCCAGACCCAGCATCTCTCAAACCCATTGCCAGTAAAGTCAAGATTGTCAGAGGTGACCTGGCGAATTGGTCTGAAGTCTTCAACGCAGTCAAAGAATTCAAGGTTAAGAGCATATACCATCTTGGAGGGATGCTCAGCCTCCCTTCAGACGCAAATCCTTGGGCTGCGTACAGAGTCAACGCCAACGGAACGATGCATATATTGGAGGCCGCTAGACTATTCGATGTTGAGAAGGTCATATTCACCAGCACCATAGCAACATATGCTAGAGGGGCTGAGACCCCTACACGGATAGATGAGGCTACGGTTCAGAGGCCTGAGAACATGTATGGAGTCACCAAACTCTTCTGTGAACTTCTCGGCAGATTCTACCATAAGAGGTTCAACCTAGACTTCAGGGCAGTCAGATATCCTACGGTGATAGGTCCAGGGGCGAAGACGAAGCATATGACCCAGTATCTGGCTTGGATGATCGAATATTCGATCCAGAATAAGCCTTTCGAAGTCTGGGTTGAGGAGGATACGATGGTTCCATGCATATACTACAAGGATGCGGCGAAAGCCCTCCTAATGTTACATGATGCCCCAAGCCAGAGAATAAAGACCAGAGTCTACACCCTGACAGGAATAGCCCTCACAGCAGGAGAGTTCGCTGAGAGAGTTAGGAGACACATCCCTTCAGCAAAGATAACATTCAAACCTGACCCTGAAGTTATGAAGATGATGGGTAAAGGCTTCAGCTACATAGACGACAGCCCCGCAAGGAATGAGTGGGGCTGGAAGGCAACATATGATCTAGATGAGATGATAAGGGACTTTCAGCGATCCCTGAAGCTGAAATAGGGTAGGCCTCTACCTCAGCATCCTCGCAAGAGCCACCAGACCCAGCAGATAGATGATGAGACTCAACGATATCGTAGCCCTGACAGTGCCATAAGTCCAAGGCCAACCTGCCATGTTACTGATCAACTTCAAATACATCACAGTAAACCAGACCGCGCCTGTCAGTCCAAACAGCCTCCAGGCCAGTCCACCCCGCCTCTCACCGTAAGCCACCATCAAATAGAACACAGCCCCGAAGAGAAAACATGCGGCGGCCAACGCATCTACCATATACTCAACAGCAACCATTCCCCACACCCTAAACTACTTTATACACAAACATTTCATAAAGCTTTACCCACCCCCATACTGTGAAGGGTGTGTGAGCCTCCGGGTTTAGGCAGATTGGATGCCGGCAACATGACGAAAACATACTCCCAACGGGGCATAACAACAATAACTCTGTAAAGATAGTTCTGACCAATCCCTAATTGTTAGGAGAATATAGTTATTGGTAAAGATATAATAGGTCCTTTTATTATCTTTGTTCAGGTGCCTTAGATTGGTTCACTGTATGAAGTGTGGAACTGAGATCCCTGAAGGAGCCGTTCACTGCCTCAGATGTGGTTTAAAGGTTGGAGATCTCCCCAAATCTGAGGGGTATGACTACTCAGGTGTAGGAGGTGTGTTGATATTGGCTGGTGGAATATTGTCCATCGTATTCTCTCTCATACCCCTGTTTCTCATACAACTGTGGATGGGGGGCCTCTCGAGGTGGATGGGTATGCATATGATGTGGGATAGGTGGATGATGCCTTCTGCAATTGGAGGATGGATCGTTGGATTCATGATTGTCGGAGCCTTAACCTCACTCG
>Ga0315298_1000968_pt1 | contig 54433 bp, 46 predicted proteins | sample WHS_1_MG_FD_203077 | JGI IMG/M metagenome (GOLD analysis project Ga0315298, IMG submission 203077) | Extremophilic microbial mat communities from Washburn Hot Springs, YNP, Wyoming, USA - WHS_1_MG | ecosystem: Environmental > Aquatic > Thermal springs > Hot (42-90C) | place: USA: Wyoming... | reverse complement strand
ATCATCGGGTAGTCTCGCTCCATGGTACCTGCCACAAAGTACTGACCAATCCCCGGGATGCGGAACATACGCTCGATCACAAACGATCCGGTCACCAAGTTCGCTGTGATTGGCCCAAGGATGGTCACCACGGGCAGAATAGCGTTCTTGAGCATGTGGCGTGAGACGATGCCCCGCTTCTTCAGCCCCTTCGCCTCCGCCGTGCGCACGTAGTCCTGCCGAATCACATCCAGCATGCTCGAGCGCGTGTAGCGAGCCAAGATCGCGGCGGGGCCAACGCCGAGGGCCAGGGCCGGCATTAGCCATTTCTGCCAGCTACCCCACCCACTGGAGGGCAGCCAATGCAGCGAGGCCGTGAAGACCACCACCAGGATCACGGCGAGAACGAAATTGGGAATACTATAGCCGAACATGGCAAAGAACATGCTGAGGTAGTCGATCCAGCTATTCTGGCGCAACGCGGCAATCACACCTAAGGATACCCCTACCACAATAGCGAACACCAGCGCCATCATACCAAGCTGGAACGTTGCCGGCAGTCCAGCGCGAATCTTTTCGTCAATCGAGCGACTAGGGTCACGGAAGGAGGGGCCGAGGTCGCCGTGAATGGCACCGGCCATATAGTCGACATACTGGCGCCAGAGTGGCTTGTCCAGTCCGTATTTTCTCTCGATGTTGAGACGCACCGCGTCGGGTATCTTGCGCTCACGGTCCCATGGCCCGCCGGGCGCAGCATGCATCACGAGAAAGGTGATTATCGAGACGGCAAAGAGAACCGGTATGATCCAGAGAATGCGGCGAATGACAAACGTTGTCACGTTTGACCACCATAGTTGGGAGCATGGCTACCGGCCGGTTGGCCGGTAGCCATGCTCCGCCTTCTACTTCTTTCTAGTGCTAGTGCGCGGCGATCTGGATATCTTTCCAGAAGTACGCGCCAATGTTCGGGTCCTGAGGCGTAGTGACCAAGCCTTTTACCCAGGGCTTGACCAGGCGGAAGGTGCCATAGTAGTAGATCCAGATCGCCGGAGCCTCGTCCACGAGGATCTTCTGCGCCTGGTTGTACAGGTCTATAGCCTTTTTCTGGTCCACTTCGGCCGCTGCCTTGGTGACTAGGTCGTCAAACTGGGTGTTCTTCCACTTCAGGTAGTTCTGGCCGGCATCGGAGGCCCAGACAATTCGCAACCAGTCGTTGGGATGCGGGTAGTCCGACATCCAGCCCATGCGCGCCATCTGTGGCTTATCGGTGTCGACCTTGCGGAAGTAGGTCTTGCTCTCCCAGTTCTCCAGCTTGATGTTAATGCCCAGATTCTGTTTGAGCTGACTCTGGACGTACTCCATGCGGAGCTGGTGGCCGGTAGAGGTGTTGTAGACCAGCGTGACTTCGGGGAAACCCTTCCCATCAGGATAGCCGGCCTTGGCAAGTAGCTCTTTGGCCTTGGTTGGGTTGTAGTCGAACCCAATGTCGGCCTGGTAGCCAGGCATGCCAGGCGGCACAAAGCTCTTAGCAGCCCTACAAGTGCCATTGAGAACCTTCTCACAGAGGGTCTTGGTATCGACGGCCATCTGGAAGGCTTGCCGCACCTCCTTCTTGTCGAAAGGAGGCTTATTGGTATTCATCGAGACATAGTAGGTGGCCAGCTGGGTACCTTCAATGACCTCTTTGCTGTACTTGGGGTCCGTGCGGAGTTGCGGGATCTGCGCGTCCGGAATCGTGTGGCTAATGTCCAGCTCATTGTTCTCGTAGGCAGCCCAGGCCGGCGCATCCTCGGTAATGAAACTGAACTCGATGCGCTCCAGTGTCGGGGCCTTGTCGAAGTAGTTGGGATTGCGCTCCAGGACCATCTTGGACTTGTGTTCCCAGCTCTTGAGCTTGAAGGGCCCGTTGCTGACGATGTTCGCCGGTTCGGTCCACTTGTCCCCGTACTTGTCGATAACATCCTTCTTCAAGGGGGACAAATCCCCCTGGGCGAAGATGTTCAGCATGTACACGGCCGGTACCGCGAGGTCGACCTGCAGCGTCTTGGCATCCAGGGCCTTGACGCCAACCGCATCGCGCAGCTTCGCTAGATCGGCGTCACTCGGATTCAGCGGCTTGTCTGAGGTGCCGAGGGCTGTGTTGTAGGCCTCGGCGCCTTTCACATCGTACAGGAAGAACGCGTAGGATGAGGCTATCTTCGGATCGAGGAACCGCTTGAAGGCATACTCGAAATCGTTGGCGGTGACTGGCGTGCCGTCGCTCCACTTGGTATCGCGGAGCTTAAAGGTGAATTGCTTAGCATCAGCGGAGATCTTCCAACTCTCGGCGATTGCCGGCTCCACCGTCAGGTCTGGCTTGTAGCGCACCAGGCCGACGAAGGTTTGCTTAATCACCGTCTCTTCAGTAGTATCTTCGTCATAGCTAGGATCGATCGTGTTCGGCTCGTCGAGAAGATTAAAGTGCAGCACTTGGTCTTTGGCGAGCTCGAACTTCTCCCCTGAGGTATTGGAGCTGCCACTGTTATTGCAGCCAGCGAGCAAACTGCCGAGGACGAGCAGCACGGCCATCAGGCCATACAGGACCTTGCCTCTCGAATACATCTTTCCTCCTTCAGACTTCGATCACGCGAGAAGACTAGCAGAGCAACTGAGAAGCGCTCCACTCACCTCCTTTCGACCCGAGCCTTTGATTCTCCTACCCAACCTCTTTGTTGTGTTCTCGTCCGGCGGATATGCTTGGATCGCCGCTCTCAGTCAATTCCGGTCTGCCGGTTCTGACCAGGCCGAACCATTACCTGCTTAGAATTGACAGAACCTACCCGCGGAATTATATCACGCGAGCCCTAGATGTCAACAGAGACAAAAGGAGCAGCAATGCCTGCTACCGGCAGGGATGTTGTATGCAACAGGTGAACTAGGAGCGTTCTCTCAAGGTGCCACCTTGCAACGCTTGACCGCCCTGACTATCTAGGAAGATCGCAAAGAAGCGTTGGCGCAGATCCACGAAATAAGGCCCTACCTAGCCAGGGCATCTTTCTCCTGTTCTAGAGACGACCTCGTCAAGTGCCATCAGCGACGCAGCGGTTCCTCGAATGCACTCGACGCTCTGAAGGCTATGCCAAGCGGCAGCTACCAGTCGCTTGGCGAGGTCGTCAACGAAATCGAGACCAGCCCAGGGCATCCGAAGACCACGATGTCTGGATGGGGTACGAGCCGCGAATACAGCAACGACTGCTTATCATACCATGTCCCTGTCGATCCATGAGTACGGCTTCAAGACGGTCCAGCACACCCACGGGAAGGCTAACCTTCTGCGCGTTGTGAGGCCGGAAGCAGCGCGGCGATACGCAACTCCTCCAACTGCACCGGGGACACGGGAGTTGGTGCTCCGGTCATCGGATCGACGCCGCTTTGGGTCTTGGGGAAAGCAATGACCTCGCGGATGTTAGCCTCATCAACCAGAAGCATTGCCAATCGGTCGAGTCCCGGCGCGATACCACCATGTGGGGGTGCTCCGAACTCGAAGGCCTCTAGCAGATAGCCGAATCGCTCGGCCACGTCCTCTGCCGTATAGCCTAGCACGGCGAAGACCCGTTCCTGCAGCTCACGACGATGGATCCTGATACTGCCACTACCCACCTCATAGCCGTTGCAGATCAGATCGTAACTTCTAGCTCGAACACGTCCCGGTTCGCTTTCCAACAGCGGGATGTCTTCCTCGTTTGGTGCTGTAAAGGGATGGTGCGCCGCATCCCAGCGACCCAGTTGTTCGTTCCATTCGAAAAGCGGGAAGTCGACGACAAAACCGAAGACCAGCAGGTCCGGGGCTGCTAGACCCTGGCGGTACCCGACCTCGAGCCGGAGGCGACCGAGGGCGCTAGCGGCTACGGACGGCTGATCGGCGACGATTAGCAGCAGATCTCCTCGTCGCGCCCCCAGTCTTTGGCCAGCCGCGCTCACCGCGTCGAGCGAGAGGAATTTGGCGACGGGAGAACGCACAGACTCAAGGGATAGGTCAGTCAGGTCTTCGGACTCCTCTCCGGCCACAGGCAGCAGGGCGATGGTGATAAGCCCTTTGGCACCCGCTTCCCGAGCAACATCTGTCAGCTCATCGATCTCCTTCCTCGCCAGCCCGGCCCAGCCCGGCGCCACAAGGCCCTTAATCCGTCCTCCCGCCGCGACTGTCGAGGTGAAAACCTTGAGAGCCGAATCGGCAAACAGGTCGGTGAGGTCTTGGATCTCAAGGCCGAAACGCAGGTCAGGCTTGTCAGTGCCATACTTGGCCATGGCCTCGGCATAGGTGAGGCGGGGAAACGGGCTAGTGACGCGCTTCTGGGGCACAACTTCGCGCACCATCGAGGTGAAAAGGGCCTCCGTCAGGGCGAGGACGTCTTCCTCGACCACGAAGCTCATCTCCAGATCCAACTGGGTAAATTCCAACTGCCGATCAGCGCGGAGGTCCTCATCTCGGAAACAACGGGCGATCTGATAGTATTTCTCTAGGCCAGCGACCATGAGAATCTGCTTCAGCTGCTGGGGCGACTGCGGCAGGGCGTAGAAAGTGCCAGGATGGAGACGACTCGGGACTAGGAAATCCCGGGCGCCTTCGGGAGTGCTGTTGATCAAGATGGGAGTCTCTACCTCTATGAAGCCTTTGGAGTCCAGATAGTCGCGGATGAACTTGATCAGGCGATGCCGCACCATCAGGTTGCGCTGCATCTTCGGCCGCCTCAAGTCTAGGTAACGGTACTTCAGCCGGAGAAACTCGTCCGCTTCGATGCCTAGAGCGTTGGAAACGGGCACGGGCGGGGTCTTGGCGATGTTAAGCACCTCCACCTGCCTCGCCACCACTTCAATCTCGCCCGTCCTCAGGTTCGGATTGACAGTGCCATCCGGCCGGGGTGCAACCTCTCCCCTGACCATGAGGACATACTCGCTGCGCACGTCTTTGGCTGCGTCGTGTGCCTCTGGAGAAGTCTGGGGGTTGACCACGACTTGAGTCACACCTGCCCGGTCTCGCAGATCGATGAAAATCAAGCCGCCATGGTCGCGGCGGCGATTAACCCAGCCGGCGAGCGTGACCAGCTCGCCTATGTTGGCGGCGCTCAGTTCGCCACACGAATGAGTCTTCAGCAAATGAACTACCTCCTTTGGGGAGATTATAGGTCAAGCCTTGATTGTTTGCAACCAAATCGCTTGACTCCGTGAGTTAAGGATAGTACACTCAAGGCAAATGTATAGCCTCTACCTACACATACCTTTCTGCCTCAGCAAATGCTGGTACTGTGATTTCAATTCCTATCCGGGACTTTCCGCGCTCTACGACAGCTACACCGAAGCCCTGGCCACGGAGATCTCATTTTGGGCTCGAACTCTACGCCTCACCCGATACGCGGGCGAGAATTCCAGTGCCGTGCTGGACACCATCTACCTCGGTGGGGGCACGCCGTCACTCTTAGGGTTCCGCAGGATTAGCCGATTGCTGGATGCTTGCAGAAGCTTTGAGCTAAAGACAGATGCAGAAATCACTATAGAAGCAAACCCGGGTACTGTCGACTCGACGTTGTTGCGGGCTTTGAAGAGGGCTGGTGTCAATCGTTTAAGCCTCGGTGTGCAAAGCCTTGACGATACCATGCTGTCACGGTTGGGGAGACTGCACAGTGCCGCAGAGGCACGCCGAGCGTACGAGCTAGCCCGCCAGGCCGGTTTTGCCAACGTGAGCGTCGATCTGATCTACGGTTTGCCGGAGCAAGACCTGCAACATTGGGCTTCGACTCTAGAAGAAGTCCTGGCGCTAGAACCTGAGCACCTTTCCCTCTACGCTCTCACGTTGGAGGAAGGCACCCCTATGGAAGCCGACGCTGCCGCTGGGCGGTTGAATCTTCCGGATCAGGATCAGAGCGCTGACATGTACTCACTGGCTGAGTACGTACTGGACCGGACGGGCTATGAGCATTATGAGATTTCCAACTGGGCGCGACATGGTTATCAATGCCGGCACAACCTAACGTACTGGCGGAATCGGCCGTACCTCGGTTGCGGCGCCGGCGCCCATTCCTCGTTCCCCGGCCTACGCTTCCATAACCGCATGATACCGGCAGACTACATTGCGGAGGTTCGCCGGGCCGGAAGGGACCCAGCATTACCGCCGGGCGGAGCGACGCCGCGTATACTGGCCACCCCAGAAGAGGTCGCCAGCCTGCCATGGGTAGAGCGGGTTGACTTCCTGACTGAGCAAGAGAGCCTGGCAGAGACGATCATCCTGGGCTTGAGGCTGAGAGAAGGTGTCGACCTGAACTTGCTGGCGGAGCAGCTTCAGTCCGACCCAACTGCCTTTGATGACCGTTACCGCGACCTAGTGGCCGCCGGCCTTCTGTGGTATGACAACGGCCGGATTGGCCTCACTGCTAGAGGACGCCTGCTCGGCAATGAGGTATTCATACGCTTCTTACCACCGGCACGTGCGCCGAAAATGTAAGACGAAACGCGAGCATGGAACGCGCGACGCATAATGTCGGGGGCGATGCAGGTTAGGAAGTGAAAGCGGCGTGCCCGGGGCTGCGGCCGCCCGTAGGCAGAGCCGCCCGACTTTCGGTCGGTGACTCTCTGCAATGTCCGTCACGCCTATGAGCTACGCCCACGTCATGTGCCCACTTCCGAAGGGCAAGCCCCGCGCTAAGGGTTGCAGGTGAAAAGGACCAGATGGTATAATGCCGTGCGTGTACGAGAGTCCAGGTTGACCAGAGAAAGCCGGTGGAGACTTTAGATACGTCGTCCAGAGACGAACTGATCGACGACTTGCAGCGGCTAGTGCGAGAACTGAAGGATGCCAATGCACGTCTCCGTGGGCAATCCAGCCAGCGTCTGGAGGCTCGCGTCGCCGAGCTGGTGGCTCTTCAGAAGATCTACAGTGCCGCCAATAGTTCCCTCAACCTAGAGCAAATCCTGTCGCTCACGACTGAGACTGTGTCTGAGGTATTGAAGGCCGAGTTCTGTTCTATCTTCTTGGTCGAGGGTCGGGACAACCTGGTACTCCGTGCCACAAAAGGCCTGAATCCAGAAGCCGTTGGCCGGGTGATCATGCACGTTGGAGAGGGTATTACCGGCACTGCAGCCAAAGAAGGCCGTTCTATCGCCCTTCGCGAGCCATGGGAAGACCCCCGTTTCTGCTATGTTCCTTTCCTGTGGGAGGAGCGTTGTCAATCGTTGCTCTCGGTGCCGATCATCCTTTACACTCCGCGGAAGCTCATCGGTGTATTGAACATTCAAACCTTACTGCCCAGGGATTTCATCGGCAGAGAGATTAGCTTTGTGGAGATGGTCGCTGGCCATCTCGCCATCGCGATCGAAAATGCACGTCTCTATCAGCAGACCCAGGACCGGCTCCATCAGCGACTTGAGGAGTTAGTAACGCTGCACCGCGTTTCTAGTCTTATTGCCTCGACGCTCGACGTCAGCGAGGTGCTGGACATTATCGTTTCGCAAGCCGTGGTGCTGAGCCACACCGACTTCGCCATCATGTTCCAGTTAGCAGAGGACGGAAAGACGATCTGGGTGCCAGCAACCTACGGTCTGACCAGTGAGCGAGTGGCCAATTGGCGGGTGAGCACCCAGACCTCGGAACTTGGCCGCGCGATTGCCGCCGGAAGGTCCTTGGTCATTAGCGACCTAGAAAGCGACCCCCAGGTTCTCGCCGTGGCTCCGATGGCGGCCGAAGGAGAGTACCGCTCTCTAGCTCTAGTACCTCTGATGACGAGGAAACGGACCGTGGGCGGGCTTGCCGTCTGCGGGCGTAGCCCCCATGACTTCAGCGACGACGAAACGCGCCTCCTGTCGATCTTTGCTGATCAAGCAGCCATCGCCATCGAGAACGCGCGGCTCTACGAAGAATCCCAACGCAATCTAGCGATTCAGACCACCCTCCTTACCGAGATGCACCATCGCGTGAAGAACAACCTCCAGACTGTGGCCGCGCTCTTGTCTTTGCAAGCGCGCCGGGCCCAGTCATGGGAGATGGCCGCGCCGCTGCGAGAGAGCTGCGCTCGTATTGAGAGTATCGCTGCCGTGCACGAACTCCTATCTCGGCACCAAATCGGGCACGTGAACGTCGAAGATGTCGCCAAAGGGGTAATGGATGTCGCAGTCATGAGCCCCGTGAGACCTGGCATCCGGGTCAAAATGCAGATCGATTGCGGCGATGTGGTGTTAGGCTCTCGTCACGCCACCGTACTGGCTTTGATCCTGAACGAGTTGTTCGCCAATGCCGTCTCCCACGGTTTTGCCGATCGTCAGGAAGGCACCATCACGGTTCGCGCCTACACCAGCGGGGATGACACCATTATTACGGTTCATGATGATGGAACCGGTTTGCCTGATGGTTTCAGCGTCGAGCGCGACATGGGGCTAGGTTTGCAGATTGTCAGCACTCTGGTTGAAACCGACCTACAGGGCCGGTTCGATATCACCAACGATCGTGGCACCCTTGCCACCGTATCTTTCCGTCAGTAGGTGGCAAGCTACCTCTACGCACCAGTCGTCGTCCCGTTTACCGGGGCCGCTTTCATAGTGATCCTCCATATCCTCGGTCTGAGGAAAGCACAACGCGGAACATCGATAGCTTTCGCCATCGGCGCGGTACTCGCCTCGGTCCTCTTGCTGCGAGTGACCACCCCCGTCGAGCAGACGTATCTCACTTGGGCCTCACTTGCAGATGGGAGGCTTCCCGTCGCCGTTGGCTACCAACTCGACGATCTGTCTAGGTTCTTTCAGGTCTTGCCACCTTTGCTTGCTCTGAGCGTGATCATATTCGATGAACGAGCCTCCTATGTTACCCATATGCTGACTTTTGGTCTGCTAGGCGCTGGCCAATCCCTAGTCCTGGCCAATAACCTGTTGCTCATCTACGCCAGTTGGGAAGTCTTCTTGCTCTTAGCGGCAGCTCTCCTGCTTCACCGAGAGGGCTCACCCACGAAGTGTGCGGCTAGATCGCCCGTAAGGGAAGCAGAGGCACCCATCATTCTGGCGAAGGCCAGAATTCAGGACCCAGCAAAGAGTGCGGCTACTTGGTCTGAACCGGAATCCAGGCTGAGCAGTCAGGAACTCGTGAGCGTACTTGTCCTGCCACATGCTTGCGGTTACCTACTGCTGGCAGCCTTCCTAATCGTCGGCCTAGCAAATGATTCCCTCTCTGTTAGCAAGATCCAAGTCAACACTACGCACGGCATATCGCTCTATCTTGTATCGGTTTCCGTCCTGGCGCGGATCACGCCCTTCTCACTGCGAGTCTGGCCAGGTCTATCGGCCGGTTCGCCAGCCGCAGTATCATTCCTATCGGGAGGTATGACGAACTGGGTGGCCATCTATGTGTTCAGCCGGTGGATCGGCATCACTGGTGCATCTGGCGATTTTCCTTGGGCACTGCTGACCGCCGCTGCCGCTGCCGCTATCATCGTCCTGAGCATATCGCACGCCGTACGCCAGTCTCATATCACCACGATGATCACTAGTATATCGCTTGGCCAAGCGTGCCTCGCGCTCTTTGGGCTCTGCTTGGGCGATATGCAGGCTACCTCAGGTGCCTTCTTTCAATTGCTGGGTAGCAGTTTGCTGTCGGTTACGCTGCTGCTTTGCGCCCGGTCCGTAGCGAAAGCGGTGGGCACCGACGCTCTGCCGAGACTGCATGGGCTGGCGAACGCGTTACCAGTTACCGCGGGCATGTTTCTCGGCGCCACTGTTCTCCTCGCCGGCATACCGTTGCTCGGTATCAACTTCTTCGCCCAATGGCTAATCTACGAGAGCGGCCTGCGTGATTGGTTTGTGGTCTTCGTTCTGGCTAGCCTAGCAGCCGGGGCGGGCACCTTCGCGGTACTGGTCAGGGCCGGCTTCTCGGCATTCTTGGGAAGTAACTCGCGGTTCGAGGGAAAGGAGGCAAGAGAAGAGGGCCTCCTCCCTAGTACTGCGCTTGTTCCATCCCGCTTGAGCTTCGCCTCTATCCTGGGCGCCGGCACACCTCTGGTCGTCGCCTGCCTAGCCGGCCTTGTGCCGTGGCTAGTCTATGCAAAGGTGGTCGGTCCGGCAGCAGCATTCACAGTCGGCTCGCCAGCGGCAGTTCCTTCCTTTCTAGCCACGCTATTTCCCGGCAGAGGGGGATGGACACCATACGCGGTTCCGGTCTTGATGCTCCTATCGGCGCTTGCTGGATTTGCGCTTTACTACCGGGGCGAGATGAAGGAGGAGGCACCACTAATGGTGTTGGAAGGTGGCGGCGGCCAGATCGTCGAGGTGCCTGACCATCGGGGAAGTGAAAGACTTCACACCCAGCGGGGAGATTTGCCCGGATGGCTGGCCGCTTTCGTGCTCCGGGTGGTCCTTACCTTTACGAAGGCGGTTGGAAAGTTGGTAGCTTCCTTCGAGGCCCGTTACTACGTGGTGACCGTGCTTCTCTGTGCGCTACTGGCACTATTCGTTCTCTTGGAATAGACCGCCATGCTTGTCTTTGTCTTCCTGATCCTGCTCATGGCGTGCGTTGCGGTAGCCATTACCGTCGAGAACTGGCAGCATGGCCTCTTGGCCTTGGCGGCTCAGTACGGCCTTGGCGCAGCGTTGTTGACGCAAGACGCCCCTGCCGAGGTAGTGCTTAGCTTCTTGGTTGGCGGTGCCATTGCCTGCGCCATTCTATTCCTCACCCTGCGCCAGATGCAAGACCTCTTGAAGAGCAAGCGTTCTGATACAGATTTGGAGCCGCGCTCGTCACTTGCGGACATGTCGTACCGTCTGGCGGCCATTGTCCTGGCCGGGACTGCGACCTATGGTCTTTCCCAATCATATCCCCTGCCCGAAACGTCGGTCGGGGTCACCTTTGCCATCTATTGGCTGGCCGCGGCAGGGCTCTTCTCACTATCCACTTCGCAAGATACCCTACGCAGCGGGCTTGGGCTACTACTGATCGACAGCGCTACCCTATTGCTTCTTGGTGCCACTGGTCTTGGCGCGCTGCATACGGTGTTTCTCCTCGGAATCGTAGTTAATACGTTGGTCTCGGTATCAACTGCCTATCTTCTCACGGTCCGTTCAGTTGGCAGTGACTTGGATTAGGGACGAGGGACAAGGGTTGTTGCTGGTTCTGTTTACCCTCCTACCGTTTCTTGGCAGTGGAGTGGCACTGATAGTCAAAGAACACCGCCTTCTCGGAACTGGCATCGCGCTTGGCACGCTAATCCTGGAGGCGAACCTCCTCCACCTACTCGGCAACGGGGACAGCTTCACTGTCGGCGAGATCGTGCTCGGGCTCGGTCCCTTGGGTGTGATTTTCCTTCTGCTGTTCCTAACCGTGGCCTCCTTTGCCATGGCCTACAGTCACTGGGTTCAACGCTGGCCGGATTTTCCGCCCCGCGTCTTGCTGGTGCTGGGCTGCGTCAACGCTACCGTCCTCACTCAGAACCTGTATCTGACTGTGTTTCTCCTGCAAGTCACCAGTCTGACCACGCTCACCTTGACTCATAGCCCGACCTTCGGCACCGATTCCCTTCGCTCTTTCCAAAGGTACTTGGTGCTGATGGCACTTTCGGGCTTGTTCCTAACGCTCGCTTTTGCTTTAATGGAGAACTTCCTTCTGTACCGAGACAACCTGCTGCTGGCGAAGTTCATCTTTGCCATGATGGCTATCGGGTTCGGTATTCGTCTCGCCGTGATTCCCCTGCACCTCTGGCTGCCCGACCTAAGCGAGCATGCACCGCCGATGGGAATAGCAGTAATTGTTGGCATCGTCAATTCGACCGCTCTGCTGCTGCTCATGTTGACCTTTCAGAATTGGCCGTGGCTGCTTGCCGCGGCACACGGCCAAAGATTGCTGCTACTTGGGGCGGTCGCCGCCATTGTCGGCGGGGCCATACTGGCTCTCGGCGAAGGGGACCTGAATCGGATGTTTGCCTACGGCGGGGTCCACAGCTTTGGCTTCGTCCTACTCGGGCTGGCCTCGACGAGCGCAGATGGCACAGCCGAGGCAGTCTTTGCGGCTATTAGCCTAGCCCTGTCTCTACTGCTGGTCTTCATGAGCTTGGGGATGATCGGCTACTGCACTGGGGAGTCAAGGATCGATAGACTTGGAGGGCTGCGGGCATCTTTGCCAGTAGCTAGCACTGGGTTGATTGTAGGCCTGTTGTCACTCTTAGGCATCCCTCCCTCTGCCGCTTTTGCCAGCCGGTGGATGCTGTTGTTCGAAAGCGCAGCACGAGAGGGAACTTGGCTCTTGGTCACGGTCTCGCTGGGCTCGCTAGTCGCCGCCATGGCCCTCTTCAGCGCCTTCCTCAGGACCTTCTTTGGGACAGACCCCGGTGGGAAAGTAGCCAAGGAACCGCTGCCAGCGGCTGTGCTGGTTCTCCTGCTCTGCGCGATCCTCCTGTTCCTCGGGCTTGTACCCGGACCGGTCTTGCGGGCAGTGCAGAATGCCACCGCGGGCTTCGCCTATTAGACGCAGATCCGATGTAGTGGCAACGAAACCACGCTCCTGCTTCGATTGTCAGTGCGCGTGCCCTGTGCTATACTCCTATTCAGGCATTGCCCCTGAGGTGTAGATATGCATGTCGTCGGTACCGCCGGCCACGTCGATCACGGCAAATCGACGCTAGTACAGGCTCTGACGGGGATCGATCCCGACCGGCTCCGCGAGGAAAAGGAGCGGGGGATGACGATCGATCTCGGCTTCGCCTGGCTGAAGTTGCCTAGCGGTCGGGAAGTGAGCATCGTCGACGTGCCAGGGCATGAACGTTTCATCAAGAACATGCTGGCCGGCGTAGGCGGGATTGACCTGGCACTTCTGGTCATTGCTGCCGACGAAGGGATCATGCCTCAGACTAGTGAGCACTTGGCCATTCTCGACCTGTTAGAGGTCAAGAGCGGAGTGGTGGCGATTACCAAGAAGGACATAGTCGACGACGACTGGCTTGAGCTGGTGATCGCCGACGTCGAAGACGCGGTGGCGCACACCTCGTTGGCTGGCGCGCCGATTCTGGCGGTATCTTCTACCACTGGGGATGGCCTCGCAGCATTGCTCGCCACTCTCGACCAGCAACTCGAGGCCACACCGCCCAAACGAGATATTGGCAAGCCACGGCTGCCGGTGGACCGGGTCTTCTCTATCGCTGGTTTTGGGACAGTCGTCACTGGCACGCTGATCGACGGTGTCCTGAACGTGGGACAAGAGGTAGAAATCCAACCGAAAGGAACTCGCTCACGCATCCGTGGTCTGCAGACCCACAAGCGCAAGGTCGACACTGCTAGCCCAGGGAGCCGCGTGGCGGCCAATCTGGCATCCCTCGGTACCGATGATCTAGAGCGCGGCCAGGTGGTGTCCATACCTGGCTGGCTTCGCCCGACCACGGTCGTAGACGTCAAGCTGCGCATGGTGCCTGGACTGAAGAAGCCGATGGGTCACAACGCCGTCGTTACCTTCCACACAGGAGCCGCCGAAACCGTGGGAACGGTGCGGCTGCTGGAAAAGCCGGAATTGGCGCCGGGCGAAACGAGCTGGGCACAGATCAAGCTCGCCGCTCCAGTGGCCTTGGCCAAAGGTGATTTCTTCGTCGTACGGTCTTCCTTGGAAACCCTGGGGGGCGGCGTGATTGTCGACCCGCATCCAAAGCGGCATCGCCGTTTCCGGGCTTCTGTCCTGGCTTCTCTCTCGACCCTAGAAAGAGGCACGCCAGAAGAGATCCTCCTTCAGTCGCTTGAGATGAGCGAACCAATCGACCTGATGACTCTGCTCGACAAATCCGGGCTTGCTCGGGACGAGGCGAGAAGCGCCTTTGGCCGGCTGCTGGCCAACGAGCAGGCAATCGCCCTTGGCACTAACGGCCAGGAGATGGATCGCCTACCGGCTCAAATTCACGTCTTCTCCAGCTCCGGTTGGGGCAAGCTAGCAGAGAAAGTCCGGACCGCGCTGGAGACGTATCACACCAATCTCCCCTTGCGCATAGGCATGCCTAAGGAGGAGCTTAAGAGCCGCCTCCGCCTAGCACCTCGCCTGTTCTCCGAAGTGATGGACCGTCTCACGAAGGAAGGTCGGGTGGTAGAGGAAAGCAATTCTTACCGGCTCCCCTCCCATGTGCGCCGCCTTAGCGCTGCTCAGCAGGCTGAAGCAGAGCGATATCTGCAAGCCATTTCGAGCAATCCCTTTGCGCCGCCGAGCGACCTCGTCATCGACGCCGAGGTGCTAGGCTTCCTGGCCGATGAGAAGAAGGTGGTTAAGGTCACAGAAAGCGTAGTCTTCAGCGCCACGGCCTATGGAGAGATGCGGCAGCGGATCATCGACCAGACGCGACAGAAGGGCACCATCACTGTTGCCGAGGTGCGGGACATGTTTGGCACTAGCCGCAAATATGCCCTAGCTTTCCTCGAGCACCTTGACGAGCAGCGGGTCACCCGACGTGTAGGCGACGAGCGTGTTCTGCGGTAGGCGTGAAACGTGATGCCTGAAACGTGCTACACACGACTTCGGAACCAGCAAGACATAACCGGACTTCAGCGCCAGCGTGAGGAAGTAGAGGCTCAGGATCTTTCATCATTGGATATGTGTACAATCCCGATCCATTGAAGCGGCAATGGGTCATTGTCGGAGACAAGCATTTGTAAACAATATTGATATCTGAAAGGGCACCGGCATCGACGCCGTTTCTCGCCTTTCTGGCTTGCATCTCTTGTTGGTGGGCCATTCAGACAATACCGGAACACTGCGAGGCGGATCTTGACTCTGGACCTCTTGGCTCTTAGCAGGCAAGTCGAGGAGGCTGCCCTCCCGCTGCAAGATGCGGAGCGGGCACGAGAGTCCTCTTTGAGCCGGGCGCTCAGCGTCTTCTCTCATTGGCAAGGCACTGTCGACGCTTTGCGGGCTAAGGTAGACGGCTGCGGCGCCCATATGACTTTCCGTGTGCCCCGCCTGCGTCAGGAATGGGGCGAGGTGATCGGGCCGCCCGGTTTGCCAGAGGATTATGGCGTGATCGCAGTGGACGGTTCGCAGATCGATCGTGATCGCCACGCCGGACTGGATTGCGCACTAATCAACATCGGCACGGCAGCCCTTTGGTACGGAGAACGATCCCACGCTGACCTCTCCAGTCAGCCGTTACTCCTGTGCAAGGAAAACGACCTCTACCTCGCCGATCCGGAAAACAAGGACAATCGTGAGCCAATCGAAGGAGCTTTGCTCCACGCCAAGCGTAGTGTGCTCGAATGTGGCCGATTGGCCGAGTTGAGTCAGGTGCTGTCAGAAGAAGGGCCGCTGCTCTGTCTGGTCGACAACTCCTTAGTCCTTTGGGGACTGATGGGGAGGCGGTTCGAGACCTATGTGCGGCGGGCGCTGCTCGAAGAGTACGGGGTACACCTCCGCCGCTTTCGAGAACTCGCTCAGGCTGGAAAGCGCGTGGCTTTGGTCGGCTACGTTAGCAAGTCAGATAGCTCGCAAGTGGTGAACCTACTACGGCTAGCTGATTGCCAAGATCCGGATTGCCGGAATTGTGAGGAGCGCTACCCCCGACGACAGCAGTCTTGCCATGAACTTGGACGACTGCGCGACCGCGACCTCTTCGCCGCGGTGCTTTCCACTCCCGGATCAAGATCGGCACTGTTCGATGATCCTGTTTCTACCGGCGAGAACGCCATCAGTCCGGTGGAGGTCAGTTTCTTCTATCTCAATACTGGCGAAGAGATCGCGAGAGCCGAAGTCCCTGGCTGGGTTGCGGACGATCCGGCACTTCTCCAATTTGCCCATGCCACCCTCTGGTCACAAGCGCGCCTAGGGTTCGGCTACCCGGTAGCACTAACAGAAGCTCACGAGCAGGCGGTGGTCAGCGTTGCGGACCGGGAACAGTTCTGGTCCTTGATCGAGTCGACTAGCTACACCCACCGCCTTCCCTATGCCCCCTCGATCAAGAGCCAGGGCAAGCGCCTGCGAGCTCTTTGAGAGGAGGGATTCCATGTGCACCAAGATTGGCGAAGTCGTCGAGGCGAACACCATCAGCTTTGCGGCGCAGAGTTATGAGTTGCATCAGGCGCCGCCTTTTGGGAGCCTAGTCAGAGCGAGCGATGGTGAGGCCGATATTTTTGGCCTGGTGTATAGCGTGGTAACCGCCAGCATCGATACTGGCCGGCGGCCGATTGCACGCGGGCGTGATGAGCAGGACGAAGAGGACATCTATCGCAACAATCCCCAGCTGCCGAAGCTCCTGCGCACCGACTTCGACTCGTTGATTGTGGGCTTCCGACAAGCCGGCACGGTGCGCCAGTATCTGCCACCACGCCCCCCCCGCCTGCACGGCTTCGTCTACCTCAGTGGCAACGCGGAGATTGTCGAATTCACGCAATCCCTCGACTTCTTGAATACCATCGTCTCCTGTTCCCTCGGCGCTCCTCTCGACGAACTCGCCGCCGCTTGCGTTCGCCTCGCCGAAGAAGCGCGAGGAGGCGACTACAGTTTCCGGGTGGCCGCGGGCCGCGAACTGGCGATGCTCCTCAGCACAAACCAACAGAGACTCAAGGCGATCCTAAGGAGGATACGACAGTGAATGCCGACCGCTTCTTCGCCATCGATGATGGACCCGGCGGCACTTCGAGACAGTTGGGCATCGTGGTCTCTGGCTCTCTGACCGAAGGGCTGGAGGTGCGTCTCGCCTCCGGCGTCTCCGTAGAAGACATGGCCGTGGGGCGATACGTGACTATCGAGGGAAAGCGACAATGCTTCTTCGGCATGGTCACCGATATTCGCCTCGAGACTACCGACAAGCAAATGGTCGGGAACCCTCCGGATGTGTCCGATTCCTTTGTAGCCGACGTGATTGAGGGTACCAGCACCTTCGCCCTACTCCACGTCCTACCGATGCTGACTATCCCGCGCGGCGCGGCGGCGCAATTAAGGAACGAAGGACCTCAGCCGGTGAAGACGATACCTGCTCACTACTCCCGTGTGCACGAGGCATCCGAAGAAGACGTAAGCGCGGTCTTTGGCGCCGAGGACAGTAGCCATTATTTCATCGGCACGCCCCTGGATATGGAAACGAAGGTCTGCCTGAATCTTGAGCGCTTCGTCGAACGCAGCAGTGGCATATTCGGCAAGAGCGGGACCGGCAAGACGTTCCTGACACGCATCCTCCTAATCGGCATGGTGCAGAAGAGCAAAGCCGTCAGCCTCGTCTTCGACATGCACAACGAGTACGGCTGGAAGGGTAGTTGGGAAGGGCACGGCGATGGCGTGAAAGGCTTGAAACAGCTCTTCGGTCAGAAGGTGGCAGTATTCACTCTAGACGAGGAGAGTTCTCGGCGGCGGCAGGTTCAAACCGACCATGTGGTGGAGATCGGCTATGATCAAATTGAGCCAGAAGACATCGAGATGCTCAAGGAGCCTTTGATGCTTTCCCCGCGCGCCATGGACGCCGTCCACGCTCTGGTCAAGCACTTTGGCGAGAGGCATTGGCTAGAGGAGTTTCTGAAGCTCGAGGCCAAGGACAGAGATGAACTGGCCGAAGAGATCGATCCCGCCTCGGGCACCTTGCGAGCTCTCAGCATGAGCCTCAGCCGCCTGAAGCGATTGCCGTTCCTTACTGCCCACGCCCGGCAGGACTGTCTGAAAGCCATCCTTGAATATCTAGATCGCGGCACCAACGTGGTCCTCGAGTTTGGACGCTACCAGGACCTCACTGCCTATGTCCTCGTCGCCAACGTGCTCACCCGGCGGCTTCATGAGCATTATGTCGAGCGCAAGGAGAAGGCGATGGGAGATAAGGCGCAGGAGCCACGCCCGCTAGTGATCGCCATCGAAGAAGCCCACAAGTTCCTCAATCCGGAGGTCTCGCGGCAGACGATCTTCGGGACAATTGCCCGAGAGATGCGGAAATACAACGTGACGCTCCTCGTCATCGATCAGCGTCCCAGCGGCATTGACGACGAAATCATGTCCCAGATCGGCACGCGCATTACTTGCCTGCTAGATGACGAGAGAGACGTGGACAGTGTCCTCATGGGGGTCTCTGGCAAAAACGAACTGAAATCCGTTCTCGCCAAACTGGAGACGAAGCAACAAGCACTGATTTTCGGCCATGCCGTGCCTATGCCGGTGGTAGTGAGAACACGAGACTACGGCACCGCCGAATCATACCGGGAGTTCGGCTTTCGGGAAGCCGCGGAGATTCACACGCTGGTCAACGAAGACCTCAAGCTCTGGGACCGCTGAAGCTCCTCTAGAGTGGATCCTCTGTCTCCTGTCGACAAGGGCCTTCCGTGGTGTAGCGTGTGCTGTCGCAATCCTCGCACTGGCCATGGCAGGGTTCAAGATGAATGGTGATGCTGGTGTTTCGTAGCTGAGCACCGATCTCATCCTCCAGGTGGTCGCAGAGCCTGTGGGCCTCTTCGACCGTCGTCTTTGCCGGCACGACCAGATGGAGATCGATGTGGCGCTCGCTACCGGCGCGTCTGCTGCGCAGGTCGTGAAACTCTACGAAATCGCCATAGTGTTCGCTGATAATCCGTCTCGCCGTCGATTCCTCTTCATCGGGGAGGCGCCTATCGAGAAGGTCGACGAACGAGCGGCGTGTCATCGCGTAGGCGGTCCTGATGATCACGAGAGCCGTGCCGATGGCCACTGCAGGGTCAAGGACCTTCCAGCCAGTGACGCGGACCAGCACCAAACCCAGAAACACGCCCAGAGAGGTAATCACGTCAGTCCGCAGATGAGCGGCATCGGCCTCCAGCGCGACGGACTCTGTCTCTCTAGCTCGCCTGTAGAGGTAGGCTGAGACAAACGTGTTGGCGACTGTGCTGAGCGCCATCACGCCGATGCCCAAGTCCACGGACTGAAGCTCGACACCATGGAGTATCTTCGTGACCGCTTCGTAGATAATCCAGAGTGCGGCCAAGAAGATCAGAACTGCCTCAATCGTGCCACTGACATTCTCCATCTTCCCATGGCCATACGGATGCTCTTGGTCCGCCGGCTTGCCGGCAAACCGGACACTCAGAAAGGCGATGACTGCCGCTAGGAGATCGTTGCTGCTATGGATCGCTTCTGAGATCACGCTTACGCTGCCAATGGATAGCCCGACCACCAGCTTGAGTACCACCAAGATCGTGTTGGACGCGACAGATACCGCGGCGGCGCTGCTCTTAGAATTGCCTGCCATTCTCCCACCGTAGAAAAAGCCCGTGAGAACTCACCTGGTCACGCAACCCTTCATGAACTGCACATGGAGACGTGCAAGATTGGATTGCCGAGACGTTATGGAGTCCCACGGGCTAGATTGGCCCGTTGCTACAGAGAAGCCCGGCGGCCTTGGGGTCTCGCTCTCATTGGCCACCTGACCTGTTTTGGAGTTATGCCTTACGCAGGCGTAGCATCCTCCCCAATCTACCAAACTCGCCCGTTTCCCAAGACACGAGCAAAGCGCTGGCGTTGAAAATGGAGCTGTATGTTCCACTGATGATGCCGATCAGGAGGGTCAGCACGAAGTTCCTGGTGGTCACACCCCCGAAGAGCATCAACGCCAACAGAGTAAAAAGCACCGTCAAAGAGGTCGTCAACGACCGACCGATCGTCTGCAGGATGCTATGGTTGACCGTTTCCTCGAAATTGCTGCCCACACCCATGCGCAGGTTTTCCCGCACCCGGTCGAACACCACAATGGTGTCATGCACGCTGAAACCAATCACCGTCAACAACGCCGTGATGAACATGGCGTCGACCTCGACAGCGAACAGTTTCCCGAGGATAGAGAAGATTCCCACCACGACCAAAACATCGTGTACCAAGGCAATTACCGCACAGGTACCGTAGCGAACTGGATTCGAAACCTTGCGGAAGGCCCACGTGATGTATAGGAGGATACCAACAGAAGCTACCAATACCGCGAGAGCCGCATTTCGCACGATCTCCGAGGCGATGGCGGGCGACACAGTATCGAAGCTGAGCACCTCCACCTTTGTATCGAGCTTGTTCTGAAGTGCATCAACGATCTCTTGTTTTTCCGAAGGCTTGACCGGAGCCGCGGGTGCTAATGGCGCAGTGGATGTGACGGTCCCTGTGGCATTAGGAGTGGCGCTGCTCCCCGGCGAAGGCGTGGTCGCTGGCGTAGCGGACGGCGTTGCCGCGGGCGTTGGTGATGGCGCCGGCACTGTAGGCGAGGTCGCCGGCCCCGCCGTTGTGGTGCCACTTCCCGCGGCTGCGCCAGCGGGCTGAGGAGTTCCATTTTCACCAGTAGGCGTCGCAGCAGCTGTGGGAGTGGGCGCTTCGGTGCTGAATTCCTCGCCCCGCAAGGTTCGAGTACGAATGAGAAAGCTGCCATCGTCCGAATGCTGAATGATCGCCTCGGGATGCCCCATGCTGGTGAAAACATCGCGGACCTGAGACTCCTCAATGGGCTTGTCGAAGCGGATAGACAGTACCGAGCCGCTGGAGAAGTCGATCCCTGGTCTAAGTGCCGGAGGGATCAGCAAAGAGATGATCCCCGGGACGATCACCAGTAGTGAGAGCAGATAATAGTAGTGTCGTTTCCCGATAATATCGAGCATTAATATTCCCGGATCTCCTTCTATGCTGTGGCAGTGATCCGTGATCAGTGATCAGGAGGACATCCCCGGCAAGGAACAATTGATCACGGATGACCGATATAACTAATAACCGACAACGACTACTAAACTGGCCGGCTCAGTTCGGTTCTGGCTCTAGCGCTAGGAGGCTCCTGCAGCGACTCCATGCCAAACAGCCAGGCGTTTCTGGCAAGGCCGGTTCGGAGCACCAGCCTGAGAAACGTCCGCGTCACTGTGATTGCTGTAAACAGGCTGATGACCACGCCGGCCAGCAGCGTCAGAGCAAAACCCATTACTAGACTCGCACCGAAGTTGCTGCCGAACCAGTAAAGGATCAAGCAGGTAATGATCGTCGAGATATTGCTGTCGCGAATTGACGTCCAGGCTCGAGAGAAACCGGCTTCGATGGCCGCACTAAGGGTACGGCCCGCTCTCAGTTCCTCTCTCATCCGTTCAAAGATGAGGATGTTGGCATCTACGGCCATGCCAATGGACAGGATGAACGCGGCGATACCAGCGAGCGTTAGCGTCACAGGGATCAGCTTGAAAACCGCCATAGTCACCAAGGCGTAGATCAGCAGCGCCGCGTCGGCGAGCAGACCTGGTAGGCGATAGTGCACCAACATGAAAAGCATCACGATGCCCAGACCAATTTCGCCAGCAACGATGCTCTTTCTAATCGAGTCGGCGCCAAGGGTCGCATCGACATCCTGCTGCTTCTGAATGGAAACTGGCACCGGCAACGCACCGGCGTTCAACTGGATCACCAGGTTGCGCGCTGATTCTAGGGTGAAATTGCCCTCGATATAACCGCGGCCGCCGGTGATCGGAGATTTCACGACCGGAGCTGTGATCGTCTCTTTGTCTAGGAGTACGGCGATCTGGGTCGATGAACCAGCCAGCCGGGTGGTCAGATCACCAAAGATCTGCGCGCCCCGGTCGTTAAACTCGAACTCGACGATCGGTTGGAGCGTGGTCTGTTGCTGTCCTACCCAAGCCCTCTTCAGGTCTGCTCCAGTAAGGCCGGTAGGTTTGTCTACCACATTACCGTTGGCGTCAACCGTACGCTCGAAGAACTCCAATTGCGCCGTCTGTCCGATCAAGTTGACGGCTTCCTGGACGTTCTTCACACCGGGCAGCTGCACCGAGACACGATTGCTACCCTGCTGCTGGATAACCGGCTCGGCCACGCCATAGGCGTTGATGCGGCGGTCGATCACCTTGATCAGGCCCTTCATGCGATCGGCACGGTCCCGCTCGGGCACTTTCGACAAGTCGGCTTGGAGGACGATGTTCGTGCCGCCGAGCAAATCGAGGCCCAATCTCGCACCTTGCCTGTCAAACGTCCAGTCGCCCAACTTTAGGTGGATCCCTTCATTCCTCGGCCAATTGATGAACGCCGGAAGGTAGTTCTCGGGTTTCTGCGGCCAGTCTACCCAGACAGAAACAACGACCAGAACCACGATTAGGGCTAGGAGCAAAGCATTCGACCTGCGCACGACAATCTCCTCTCGCGTAAGTGCCAATTCCAAAGTATAGGTAAAGGGACTGGAAAAGTCAATCAAACGAGAAGGCGTGCGATCTTCTTTGCCAGCGCGATGGCTTCGGCGCGAGTCGCGACCTCACCGCGCTTCTGCGCATCCTCCACGGCTTTCAGCACGCGGCCTAGCGCAGGCCCCGGGACCAGCCCTAGTTCTCGCATCAGATCGTCTCCGTTCACCAGACGAACGGGTTGAGTCGCAGTCTGTCGCTGCAGGTAGCGGCGAAGCACTTCCGCAGTGAACTTCGCGTGGGCAATCAGCTCTTCCTCGCCTAGCAGTGGGCCCCGCATGGCGACGTGATCGGCCAAATTGAGATACAGAACGTCGGTAGTTGCGCCATTGGTGTCGCGGATAAACCGCGTTAAGGCCCGTTCGCTGGGAGGGCCGTCGGCCGACAAGTGACCGGGACGTAGATGCTGCTCTACGAGAGTGAACACGTAGTCGACGGCCTTCTGAGGAAGACCGAGGCGGGTCACGGCTTCGGCGGCCATCGCCGCCCCTACTTTCTGGTGGCCAAGGAAGCGCATTCGACCTTTGGAGTCGACGGCCTTGGTGGCCGGTTTTCCCAGATCATGAAGCAAGGCGGCCAGCTTCAGCATGGTTAGGCGCGTGTAGCCGGGCAACAATTCCCCCGCAAAGTAGGTCTTCGGATCAAAGAGATCGGGGGCGAGTAGAGGCACACCAATCACTTTCTCGGCTGCGCCAACCGTCTCGAGAGAGTGGTCGAAGACGTTCCAGTAGTGTTCCTTAGGCTGCGTCACGCCTTTGGTCGCTTCCAGTTCGGGAAGCACCGCGCCGAGAACGCCAGCCGCATCGAGCGCACGAAGATGCGGCACGGCATCGTTCGCGGCGATCGCCTTCAAGAACACTTCACTAGGGGGAGGGCCTGCCTTCAGGGCACGATCACTGTGCTGGGGTGACCTCAACCTCAGCTTCCTCGGTCTCCTCCGCCTCTTTGCGGGTCTCGATCCGGCGGAGCTGATCCATGCTCTCGAGGTGATCGAAGAACAACACCCCATCCAGGTGTTCTGTTTCGTGCTCCAGAGCCTGCGCGAGAAGTGCGGTGCCCTTGACCCGAATCTCCTTGCCCCGAAGATCGCGCGCTTTCACTACCACGGTCACGTGTCGCTTGATTTCGCCAACATAGCCGGGCACGCTCAAGCATCCTTCTTCAATTAGCCGCTCGCCGCTGGCCTTCACGACTTCCGGATTGACCAAGACGATAACGTCTTGGTCGGGCACCTCGATGACCACTACCCTGAGCGGTACGCCCACTTGCGGTGCGGCCAGGCCGACACCATTCGCCGCCCGCATCGTCTCGATCATGTCGTCGACAAGCCTCTCGATCGAAGCGTCAACGCGCTTCACCTTCTTCGCTTTTTGCCTCAATATAGGTTCGTCATACAAGAGGATCTCTCTTATCACTGGTAAACGGTTCCTCCGTTCGTTCGCCCATACCTCATTATATGCTAGGTTAACCAGGTTGTAAAGCTTATAATATGCTAACAGGATCTACATCCACGCTCCAACCAGCGGGAAGACGGAGGCCGGAAAGGAGGGCATGCGGGTTCCGAGCGCGGATCACGATCTGCCAGCGAAAGCGGCCCCTCACCCGGTTGATAAACGCTGGCGCCGGGCCGACAATAGAAAGGTTGGGCAGGCCGCGTTCCGTTACCATATCGCGTAGCTGGCTTCCGAGGCGCTTCGCTTCTGTCTCGCACTTTCCCGGGTTGCTATGCGCATAGACCAAACGCACCAATTTGCTGAAGGGAGGGTTGCCGTGCTCACAGCGGTATGCCAGCTCTTTGTGATAGAAAGCTAGGTAATCTTGCTCCTGCATCGCTATGATCGCATAGTGGTCCGGATTATAAGTTTGCACGATCACCCGCCCGGACCATTGGCCGCGGCCAGCCCGCCCCGCGACCTGAGTAAGGGTCTGAAAGACCCGCTCCCCAGCGCGATAGTCTGGTAAGTGGAGGCCGATATCTGCGCTTATCACTCCCACCACGGTGACTAGTGGTAGATGCAGCCCTTTCGCAATCATCTGGGTACCGACGAGTACGTCTGCCTCGTGATCGATGAACTGCTGCAAGATCTTCTCATGGGCGTGCCGGCCGTGAGTAACATCACGATCCCACCGCAAGAGACGGGCCGTGGGGAACTCTCGCGCCACCTCTTGCTCCAGTCTTTCGGTGCCAAGGCCGAAGTAGCGAATCCTGGGGCTTCGACAGACCGGGCAAGTGCTCGGCAGGGGGGTACTGTAGCCACACAGGTGGCAGACCAAACTTTCCTCGGTCCTATGGTAGGTCAACGAGAGATCACATCGCCGGCAGTTGATCACGTGGCCGCAAGCCCGGCACATGACGAAGGTAGCGGAGCCACGGCGATTCAGAAAGAGGATCACCTGCTGCCCATTCGCCAGGGCCGTTCGCATCGCCGTACGGAGGGAGCGACTGAAGATGCTGCGGTTACCTGACCTCAACTCCCGCCGCATGTCTACCACTTCCACCTTAGGCATCTTACCACTCATAACGGTGCGCACCGCCCCAGTGTCAGGTTCCTCGCCGGCGGTCTGAGTCGGCACAATTCTTTCGGTTAGCTGGAGCAGATGGTACTCATGATCCAAAGCGTGCGTATAAGTGACCACGTCTGGGGTAGCGCTGCCAAGGATCACTGCTGCGCCACTCAAACCGGCCAGCTTGATCGCCACATCCCGCGCATGGTAGAACGGCGGCCGTTGCTCCTGCTTGTAGGTCCACTCGTGCTCCTCGTCGATAATGATCAGGCCCAAACGCTGTACCGGTGCGAAGACCGCGCTCCGGGCGCCAACCACGATGTTGGCGTACCCTTCGGCGACGCGCCGCCATTCATCGAACTGTTCGCCAAGGGAGAGCTGGCTATGCAGAACGGCCAGATGCCCGGCGAAGCGTGAGGAGAATCGGCTGATCGTCTGAGGCGTTAGGGCGATCTCTGGCACCATGACGATGGCGGCGCAGCCCCGGCTCAGGACCTCGGCGATCGCGCGGAGATAGATTTCGGTCTTGCCGCTGCCCGTCACTCCATGTAAAAGAAAAACCGGCGGGGTGGGGATCACCGCGGGCTGTTCATCGAACGAAGGTGAGGACAGCGGAACGAGGGTTGCCGCCTGACGAAGCCCGCTTTCTAGTTCCTGCCAGATCGCGGCCTGTGCTGACGTCAGCCCGGGCGCCTCTTCGACGGGGAACACCCGACGTGCCAGAGGGTCACGTCGCACTTCTCTTTCCTCCACCGCGACAATCCCTTTCTTGACCAGGGTTTTGATCATGGTGCCTGTAGCCCCGGTCGCCTTCATTAGGTCTACGAGACGACACATGAGCTCAGCCTCACCGGTGCCATCCGAACACTGCGGCACTGAAGGCGGCATCCGCTCCTTGAGAAAGTCTACCACAGCGGCCTGCCCACGAGCGCGCGAGGGTAAGGAGGGAGTCCGGTCCAAGAGGCGCACGTAGCGCTCAAGTTTAGGGGTAACTCTGGGCCCGGCCAATTGGATGGTCTTGGATACCAATCCCTTGCGCAAGAGCTGGTCAACCGTAGTACGCACTCTACCAGCGGGGATCACCCGCTTCAGCGCTTCGAGGTCGGCGCCGTGCGTGCGGCAGACCCGATCATAGACCAGCCGTTCTGCTTCGGAGAGCGAGGAGAGCAGGGAGGGAAAAGGACGAGTGGGCGTGGGGAAGACCGTAGTTGTCAGGTGGCTCTCGATCCCTGGAGGCAGCATTACTGCCGCCGCTTCATACGGCGCGGCCAAATAGTAGTCGCTGATCCACCTAGCCAGCGCCAGGTGAATCGGGGAAAGCAGAGGCCGATCGCTGACCACATCGACAATCTCCCGCACCTCGGCCAGGGAGCTTTCCTCGCCAACGCCAAAAACGACACCCTGTACCAGATTGGCTCCAAAGGGCACCCAGACCACCTGGCCAGCGGTCACCGGCAGCCCCTCGGGAATGTGATATGTAAAGGTGTCGTGCTTCGCCCCTGGAGAATCAACCGCCACTTCAGCAAAGCTCATCTTGGTTCAGTGGGCGAAAAAGAAAGGAGGCCCTCAAACCTCCTCGTAGCGGGACTCAGGATGGCTATTTGGTAGGCCTTGGTCGCGCCTTCTCCTTGATTCTTGCCGCTTTACCGGTCAAGCCTCTAAGGTAGTAGAGGTTGGCACGGCGCACCTTGCCGTGGCGCGTCACTTCCACCTTCTCCACCCGTGGCGAGTAGCGCATGAACGTCCTCTCCACACCCACGCCATGGGTGACACGGCGGACCGTGAAGTTGGAGTTGATGCCTCCTTCACGCTCACGAATGACCACACCCTCGAAGACCTGAACGCGCTCCCTGTTACCTTCAACGACCTTGGAATGGACGCGGACGGTATCGCCTGGGCGAAACGGTGCAATGTTAGGGTTGGGAGCAAGCTCCACAACCGATGCTATATCCATCTTCGGGAAACCACCTTTGTGTCAGATATCGAGAAGCATTTTACCACAGCAGGCGGGGGAGACGCAAGGAAGATGCCCAGATATGGATATTGGTGGTAGAGGCAATTTCCGGGTCTTGCTTGCCCGACGGGGCCAAGCGGTCACATCTTATATCCGGCCGTAGTTCACGTCTCCTATCCGTGAGCCATCTTACCTCTGTCGCAAGCGTGTGTCGCGCACGGCAGCGACGGGCATGAACAAGCCTCATTTGCCCAAGCGCTAATGGAACGGTAGAATATGGAGGGAAGTCCAATCTGCGACCGAATCCAAGAGAGGGACGCCGTTGGAATCAGCAGGTCTAGTCCAAGTAGACGTCGCCAAGCCTTTCGCCGGTTGGGTCGAGACGGGCTGGATGAGGCGGATCGTCGAAGAGGTCCTAGCCGCCGAACGGCCGGGGGAGCCCTTCGTCGTTGAGATAGTTATTGCTGGCGACGAGCTTCTCCGCGAGCTGAACCGCAACTTTCGTGGCATAGACGAGGCCACCGATGTGCTCTCGTTTTCGGGAATCGAGGAACCAGTATCCGAGGATAAAACACCCGTGAAGTTTGTGATGCCGCCTGGGGTGCCAGTGCACCTTGGCGAGATCGTCATCTCCTACCCCCGAGCCGAGGCACAGGCATCGCAGGCTGGACATAGCGTCGAACAGGAACTGGCGACGTTGCTGGTGCATGGTCTTCTGCACTTGCTAGGCTATGACCATGCCGAACCGGAGGAAGAATCCCGCATGTTTAGCCGCCAGGAGACACTCGTCCAAATAGCGAGGCGATGTTGGAAACTGACCGGAGAAGACTCAACGCGAGGAGATCCATCGTCCAAATGATGAGCGCCAGCCTCTGCCAAATACCGACTATCCTCAGAAGAAACAGAACATTGCAGAGGTTTCTGTGTCTGTGTGTCTCAATGTTGAGTCCTTCTAGACAGCAAAGGAGGTCTCTGAAGGGTTGGCAGTGCCATGAAGCGACGAGGTCTGGTTAGCAGCTTTGGCTTTGCTTTGGAGGGCATTGGCTATGTCTTGCGCACCCAGCGCAATTTCCGCATCCAACTGATTCTCGGTGTAATCGCGCTTGCGCTAGGCGTTGCTCTGCGATTTAGTGCCCTCGAGTTTGCCGTGCTCTTGGTAACTACCACTGCAGTTCTCGTCGCAGAGATGGCCAACACGGTCGTGGAGGTGCTGGTCGACCTGCTCACGGCCGAATACCACCCGCTGGCAAAGATTGCCAAAGACGTGGCCGCGGGCGCCGTGCTTCTCCTAGCCATTAGTGCTGTTCTTGTCGGTCTGTTGCTTTTCATCCCTCATCTGCCTCGGCTGTGAGCAAATTGACAAGGCTGGGGTTTGCTGTATAATGCTGGCAGCGGGCTTGCCCCACAGCTTCTTTTGCCGGAGCCTAGGACAATGGCCGAACAAGCCCTCTATCGCCGTTGGCGTTCCCAGACCTTTGCTGAAGTGGTCGGTCAGGAGCATGTCACCACCACACTGAGGAATGCCGTGGCCAGCGGCAGGGTTGCCCACGCCTACCTCTTCTATGGTCCGCGCGGCACGGGCAAGACCAGCACCGGGCGCATTCTCGCCAAAGCTTTGAACTGCATGCAAAGTAGCAGCGGCGAGCCCTGCAACGCTTGTCCCCAGTGCATGGCGATCAAGGAAGGTCGTTCCCTCGACCTGGTGGAGATCGACGCAGCCAGCAACCGGGGCATCGACGATATCCGCGACTTACGCGAGAAGGTTAACTACGCCCCAAGCGAGGGACGCTTTCGGGTCTACATCATCGACGAGGCCCATATGCTGACTACGGAAGCCGCCAATGCGCTGCTGAAGACGTTAGAGGAGCCGCCTCCACATACCAAGTTCATTCTGGCAACCACCGAGGTGCATCGCATCCTGCCCACCATCCTGTCGCGGTGCCAGCAGTTCCAGTTTCGTCCACTGTCGCAGGCCGCTGTACGGGACCGGCTGGCCTTCGTTTGCCATGAGGAAGGTATCGCCATCGAAGACGTCGCCCTTGAACGTCTGGCGCGAGTGGCCAACGGCAGCCTACGTGATGCCCAGAATATCGTCGACCAATTGAGAGCCCATTTCGGCGACGTGCTGACCCTAACGCAATTGGAGTCCATGCTAGGTCGGACAGAGGACGAGCGAGCTGTCTTCCTTGCCGAGCAGGTCCTTGCCGGCAACATTGCCGCCGCGCTGGAGACGATCAACGCCATCGCTTGGGAAGGCGGCGACCTGCGGCAGTTCGCCAGAAATCTGCTGGCCGTCTTCCGAACGATCATGATGTGCAAGGCCGGCGCCCGTATCGCCTTGGATATCTCTCCCGAGACGCAGGCAAAGGCCGCCGCATTAGCCAAGACCGTGTCGATGGACAGGCTACTAGCGATCATCAAGGGGTTTGCTCAAGCCGACCTGCGTGGTGACGAGGAATCGATCTTGCAGTTGGAATTGGCAGCCGTGGAGGGCGCACTTACGGATCCCATAGCTGGGGCTAGTCCGGCCGCGGTCACGGAGCGGGCCGAGCGAGCCGACCGGGACACCAGACCGGCGATCCAACGGCACGCAGCGGCTGAGCCGCAGAAGGAGACGTCTCTACCACCCGAGGAACCGATGGACCAGGCTGGTATCGGGTGTATTCAACCAGAGATTCAGCTGCCGGTTCAAGGTAGGACAGCAGAACAACTAACGATCGATTGGTCCACCATCGTGCAGGGTCTACGCCATTCGAACAAGAACGTCCAAGCCTTGCTCCGCTCCTGTGAGCCAGTCGGCATCGAGGACAATACCGTGATTCTTGGCTTCTACCACACCTACCACAAAGAGAAGATCGAGGACCCCCGGAACCGGCGGGTGGTGGAAGACACACTAAGTAAGGTTCTCGGAAAGCCCTATGAGGTACGATGCGTCCTCACAAGCCGTGATGCCAAGTCGAAGGTAAAGGCTGCGCGCAACGACCCAGTCGTCAGAACCGCACTGGAAATGGGGGGGCGCATCGCCGAAGAGCCCCATTAACCCGTCAAAGAGAAACGGAGGACCTCTAATGAACATGAAGATGCTGCGTGAAGCGCAACAACTGCAAGCCAAAATGATGAAGATACAGGAGGAGCTCGGGAACGAGACGGTAGAAGCGACAGCCGGTGGGGGAGCGGTGAAAGTCGTGATCACTGGGCACCTGAAGCTGCGCTCGGTGGAGATCTCTCCCGAAGTAGTCGATCCAGACGACGTGGAAATGCTTCAGGACCTAGTCCTGGCGGCGGTCAACGAGGCGATCGAGAAAGCACAGCAGCTGGCTTCCCAACGCCTTGGAGCGCTTACTGGCGGCATAAAGATCCCAGGTTTGACGTAAGACCATCGCTCACCTGCTCGTCACTATCAAGACACGTCATATACTTGGCCTTACACTTCAGCGATAGCCCGGTGATTATGGTATAATTAGGCGTCATCTCTGTGATCCAAGGAGACCCCATTTGATCGTCGGAAACATCGCTGCCGAACCCGTAGCGCGGCTCATTGAGGAGTTCAACCGCTTGCCGGGTATCGGTCCGAAGACGGCCCAGCGGCTAACCTATTTCCTCCTACGAGCGCCCGATGCCCAGGCTAGGGCACTGGCCGAGGCAATCGTTCAGGTGAAGGAAAAGATCACCTTCTGCTCGACTTGCTTCAACATGACCGAGCGTGACCCTTGCCTGATTTGCGCGTCGGGAGAGCGTGACCGGGGCATCATCTGTGTCGTCGAGGAACCATTGGACATCTTAGCGCTTGAGCGAACTCGGGAGTTCAAAGGGGTTTATCACGTTCTGCACGGGGCTATCTCTCCCCTGGAAGGGGTGATGCCCGAGGATCTCCGCATCAGAGAACTGCAAGAGCGTTTGCGCAGCGGCGAGGTGCGGGAGGTCATCCTCGCCACCAACCCAAACCTCGAAGGCGAGAATACCGCTACCTATGTGCATCGCTTGCTCCAATCCTTCAATGTGCGGGTCACGCGCCTGGCGCGGGGGTTGCCGGTTGGTGGGGATTTGGAATATGCGGATGAGGTCACACTACGGCGCGCGCTCGAAGGCCGGCGTGAGTTCTGATTCCAGGCCATGAGAGCACCCCGCCTTTACCAGACCGAGGCCATTGTCCTCAAGCGCTCCGATCTCAACGAAGCCGATCGCATCGTCACCCTCTACACTCCTCACCGCGGGAAGATCCGGGCGATCGCCAAGGGTTCACGTCGTCCTCTGAGCAAACTGGCCGGACACCTAGAACTCTACACCCACTCAATAGTCCTGATCGCTTGCGGTCGCCACCTGGACATCGTTTCCCAGAGCCAGACCATCGATAGCTTTGTCTCGCTGCGCGAAGACCTGGAGAAATCGGTCTCGGCGCTCTACGTCATGGAAGTAGTGGATCAATTCACCGAAGACGGTGTAGAAGACTACCCCGTTTTCAAGCTCATCCTCGAGACCTTGCAGCGGCTAGTGCGCCCCGGCGATGATAATCTTATCTTGCGCTACTTCGACCTACACTTCCTCGAGTTTGTGGGCTACAGGCCACAACTACAGCACTGCATACATTGCGAAGACGATGTGCAGCCGATCACGAACTTCTTTAGTGCCAGTTCAGGTGGGGTACTTTGTCCACGGTGCCGTGCAATCGATCCGACGGCCAGGCCGATTTCGGTCAATGCCTTGAAGGTGCTGCGCCATTTGCAGAATGGGGAGGACTGGCTGATCGATCGTTTGAAAATGAGCCGGCCCCTGGCCGCCGAGATGGAGAGCCTCTCACGAGGATACATCCGCTACTTGCTGGACAAAGATGTGAAGTCGGCGGTCCTTCTGGACTCACTCCATCAAAGTCAGCTCTGAGTAGCTGACCTATCTCAGAGACGATGGCAGGATTCCCAGCGATTCGCGGTATTTCGCGACCGTTCGCCTGGCGATTTGCACGCCCCGTTTCTCCAGCCTCTCCGCAATCTCTTGATCCGTGAGAGGTGCCTTCTCGCTCTCGATGATCTCCTTGATCAGGTCTTTCACGCTTAGCGAGGCAGTGAAGAAGTTGCTGAAGGGGATCACCTCCCGAGTAGGGATCATCACGAATTTGCCCGCGGTGGCCCGGCTGACGGTAGACTCGTGAATGCCCAACTCCGCCGCTACCGCCGCGCGCGTGAGCGGCTTCAGATAGCGCACACCGCCCGCCAGGAAGTCCTTTTGTCGCGCGACGAGGCAGGTCGTGATCTTGTGCAGCGTCTGCCGGCGTTGATTGATGTTCTGAATGAAAAGCTTCGCTCGAGACACGTACCGCTGGATGTGACGCTTTTCCTCTTCGGTGAACCTGTCTGGCTCGGCCTCGATTGTCGCCGACAACTGGCTGTACACTGGTGTCACGCGCAAGAAGTAACGCTTCGACTCGAGGACCTCCACTTCATAGCCGTGGTCCCTTTGTGAAATGATCACGTCTGGCAGCATGTGCACAGAACGCACCGTTCCCGATTCCCCAGCAAACTGCCGCGCCGGGTAGGGGTTCATTTGGGTCTTGATGAACTCCCATACCTCTTCTACCACGGAGTGATCGATCTTCAACTCCTGAGCGATCCGCCCGAATTTGTGCTCGCCCAACTCCGCGAGATGGTCGGTGATGATCTCTTTGGCATAGGGCTGCCTGATACCTAGCTCCTCGTCGAGATATCGTAACTGGATCAGTAGGCACTCACGCAGGTCTCTTGCGCCGATACCAACCGGTTCCAGACTTTGCAACTGGGCGAGTACCCCTTCTACCCGACTGCGGTCAACCCCGAAGACTGTCATCACCTCATCTACTGAAGCAGTCAACCATCCCCGCTCATCCAGGTTACCTACTAGGTACTCGGCAATAGGCAAATCTTCAGCCGTCAAGAGGGCCTGCAGCTCGATGAGTAGGTGTTCCGAAAGGCTCATTTCGTCGGCTACCTGCGTCATCGGGTCAAACTCATCTTCCTCTGCTCCGCCACCACGGAGCGAGTAGTATTCTTCGTAGGGCTCCGCCAAGTCTGTTTGAGGATCATCTCGACGCTGCTGACTCAAGCAGTGCGGACAAATACTACCTTGCATCGTCGCCCCGCATACCGGACAAGTAGGTTCCTCTACCTTTTCCAAAGCGGGGTTATCGGCAAGCTCTTCAGCAATGGCTTGTTGTAGCTCAAGAGATGAAAGTTCTAGGATGCGGTTGGCTGCCACCAACCGAGGGGAGACCCTCATGCCCATTTTGGCCGAAAAGGTCATATCCATAAGGTATTCTCCAAAGGGTAAGGGTTAGGACAAATGAATACGTGTGCTCCAGCTCGTTCCCAGTTCTTGATCGGTGGCTGATCGGGATCAGCGGCGCTGATCGACATAGTAGGCGCTTCCGGCTGTCGCTTTGGCCTTTTTTTTCACCTCGGCGGCGATCTCACCTACCTCCCATTGGTTGCGGATCTTTCTGAACTGATTGGACACTACACCAATCGAAATACTGACCAACGGGAACTGCACGGAGCGCCCGCGACGGTCTGTGGTGACGATGTAGCCTCGCGCCAGATCCTCCTTTGAATAGAATCGATCCCTTTCCCTGTCAAAACGCGCGATAATGTCTTCGGAAATTGGCACCGCTTTGTCCGGGCTGGTGATCACCACAAAGTCGTCACCGCCAATATGTCCCACAAACTCGCTGCCTCCGTTGACTCGGGCGACAGCATCGGAGATGATATCGGCGGTGGCCTTAATCAATTCATTGCCCTTAATAAAGCCGTATACATCATTATACGCCTTGAAGTCGTCCAGATCAATGTACAAGACAGCCCATTTAGCCTCTTGATTGTTCAGGACTTGGCGAATCGCCCGCTCGATAAGGGTGTTCCCCGGTAGGCCGGTCAACTCCGATAGAAGGGTTCGCTCCACGATGCGAAGCTGTGCCCTAACGCGCGCCAGCAGCTCTTCGGTGTCGAATGGCTTTGTGACGTAGTCGTCGGCTCCGACTTCCAAGCCTGTCACCTTGTCCGAAGTTCCGCTTCTGGCGGTGAGCATGATCACAGGAATATGAGCAGTCTTGACGTTACGACGCAGGTCACGAACTACTTCATAGCCGTTCTTACGAGGTAGCATCACGTCGAGCAGAATCAGGTGGGGCAACTCGCGCCGGGCGATCACCTCGGCCTCTTCGCCATCTGCTGCAGTTAGTGTCTCGTATCCTTCCAGTTCCAGAGTCTCCTTGATCAGGCCACGGACGTCAGGCTCATCTTCCACGATCAGGATCTTGCTCATCCGCTCCGCCACAACTTACGAATTAGCTTCAGGAAGCAGCGCGAAAAAATGCGCCTTCAACGATAAGCATCGGAAACGCCCAATACTGCTTTGCTCACCATGTTAGCAATTTCCGTGCCAGCCAGTTGTGCTTGGCCGGCACACATCTTGCCCTAACTCACGAAATCCCATTGCGAGGAAACTGCTATGGATGAGAGAGAAATCCGAGCCAATGTTGGCGAGGCACTGGCTCCTGTGCTTGGCGAGCCTATCGTCTACAACGTCGAAGATGGTACCGTCACCCTTCAGGGCGTGGTCGCTACCGAGGATGAGCGCCAATTGGCGCAACGGCTGGTTGAGGAAGTGCCAGGCGTGAAACACGTGGTCAACGAACTGCGAGTAGAGTTCTTGGAGCTGTGGGAAGATGTACCTCATTCTCTCGCCGTCGATGTCACGGACCTTGATGAGTTCCCGGAAGCCGGCACCGAAGACCCTTTACGGGCAGTCGAAGAGGCCGAGCCATACACGCCGCCAGTCGATCCCGTGGTCAGGCCGGTTCCCCGAGAAGAAGGCGACATCGAGATCGTCGGCGGCTTTGCCCCGAGCGCCCTTGACGTTCCTTTCGGAACCCCAGACGAGCCATCCCCGCCAGAAGCCGACGCCCTGATTTGCGAGGAGGTCGAGAGGCTTCTCCATCTTGATGCTTCCACGGCCTACTTGTATGTGACGGCTCAGTGCCATTCAGGAGTCGTCACGCTTAGGGGCAAGGTCCCGACACTGGAAGACGCCGAGAGCGCACAATGGTTGGCATCCCAAGTTCCAGGGGTCGTTGCAGTGCGGGACGCCCTGGAAGTCGAAGCCCTCTGAAAGCCTGTTCCTAGCAAGCTATTAATTGATAGCCAGCTTCTGTCTATGACGGTCCTGATCGGTCCGCCCAGATATGATGACGACATGCTGGCTACTGGCTATTCTTGAGGCCGAATGGATTTGGGTTCACTGTGGCATGGATGATGGCGGAGTCGAGGGCCCGGGAGAAGGTTCCCGCGGCTGCTCCTTTGTCCCAGTCTACACGAACGGTCCGCTCTCGGACCAGGGTTCCCCTGTCCGTTTAAGTGCCCCAATGGCCCGACCTAGCAGTGACGAAAACCTACCCACGAACAAACCACTGGTCTGCCGCCCACTACGTGGTGCTATAAGCAGGCCAACTCCCGACCGATGGAGAAGGTACTTGACGGTGGTCTTTATCATGCCAAACAAGATTCACCTGCATAAGCGGCTCAAATGATGTCCTCTGAACACAAACGCCCGGCTCGAGCCGGGCGTTTGCAGCGGGCAACCACTGCCTCTTTCTGTGGATGCTTTCGGGTCTCGGCGTTCCAAGCTATCCTTGCCGACTGGCTACGAGGACAGTCGACTTCTATGCCATATATGGCTGGCCCTTTTCGGACACGCGCTGCGCTCCTTCTTGCGCCTTGGCAGCGAACTCCCTTGCCTGCTGCCTCGCTGCCTCTCCCTTCTCACTCAGCATGCGGCGTGTCTCCTCACCAGACTGAGGAGCATAGAGCATGGCCAGCACGCCGGCTAGAGAAGCCCCGACGAGCAGGCCCAACATGAAGCTCCCGAACTTGTCCATCTTTCCTCTCCTCCTTACCTAGTATCTCAAGGCCGTTTTCCGTGGTGCGTGGACTTGCCCCGCAATCCCCCACGGAGGACAAGCCCACGCGCTACATGTTGAGACAGTCCCTTATTCCGTTCGTTAAGTCGTGGTCATTCGGATGAACGTCCCAAGGACGAACTCCAAGAGATAGACGAAAACTGTGGCGCCCAGTACGGCGGGAATTAACGGAACCTGAGCTACGCTAGGCCCCAGACCAGTCAGTAGTTGAGTACCGGCAGAACTGCCTAGAAAGCCAACGACGATGGCGCCCAGCCATCCGTATGGCACTTCTTTATGTCCACGAGCATTGCCGATCATGCCGACAACGCCGGAAATCGAGATTAGGATTACTAATCCTGCCAAGTCCAAGACATACACCTCCGAGATCGTCGCCCCCGCCATCGATGGCAGAGCATTCGCTTTTTTGTCGCGGCTCGGCGAGGACGAGTAGCAACGGCGAATGAATTCGCAGTAACATGAGCGAAATCCTTCGAAGAAGCATTGGGACACGCCCATAGGGGCGGTTCGCGAACCGCCCATACAGCGAAAACAGACTTGGCTCAGTTGCCACGGTTTCAATCGCCGGCGGCCCCGTATTGGGCCCTACGCCGGGTCTAACCCAAGCTATCGGAGAACTGAGCAAGAAACATGCCACTCGGTTCGGCTTCGGGGATCATGGCTAAAGGAGGAGAGACTCTACTCGCCTGTAGCTTCAGCCGACGGCAGACCGCGCAGCCGACGTAGCAAGGCCAGGTACTGCGGCAAGCCTTGGGTGAAGAGACGGTACAGCACAGGTTTCGCCACGAAATCGTAGGCGCCGATCCACCGATGGATCTCCCCGCCAAAACTCTTCTTGAATTCCACTACACCCCACATGGGTTGCCCCGGCTGAAGAATGTTGGGAAGGCCCCACATATCGTAGGAGACAGCCCCTTGGCTCTTGGCCCAGGTCATCGCCTCCCACTGAAGCAGGTGATTAGGCTTCAGATTTCTGTGGATATCTCGCGAAGCTCCATACATGTACCACACCCGGCCGCCAATCATCAGCAACATCGCGCCGGCCAAGGTCTCTCCCTCGTACTTGGCAAAGAGGAGTCTGGCCATGCCACGCTCTAAGAAGAGCTTCCAGACACCTGCATAGTAGTTGAATGGCCGGATGAGAAAGCGGTCCCGACGGCTGGTCTCGGCATAGATCTCGTAGAAAAGGGGCAAGTCCGGGATACCACCATCGGCTATGGTGATTCCCCGGCGCCTAGCCAGGTTGATGTTGTATCGAGCGTCCTTTCGTAGCCGGCTTCGCAACTCATCTAGTGTGGGACGCAAATCGATGATCATGGTGTTGCGATATTGGATCTGCTCCGGTGAAGGTCGGAAGCCGCTTTCAAGGAGCGTAGCGAGAGTATCCTGATCTTCAATCGCGACGTCCGGGTCAATCCGAATGAAGATCGCCCTTTCGCGCTTCGCCAGCTCCTTAAGGGTGTAGAGAACCACCTTTAGCGTTTGCTGATCGGCCGGATCGAAGCACGGGCCCTTTGGCACATAGAGAATCGAGCCTCCGGCCAAAGGTACGCGGCGCCGCAACACCTGCGCCACGGCACAAGGAACTCCTTTTCGTTCGAACAGCAGCCTGATCGGCTTCCACCCGTAGTTGGCCTTGAACTCGCCCCACTCGAAACTTTGCAGGATGTGACCGGTGGGCAACACGGCCACGAAGTCGTTCCAACCAGCACTAGTGCTGGCAGACAACTCATGGATTTTCAACCCCGGCATATCTGTTACTGTCGTTGCCAACGTACTTGCCACCGTTCCCCGTTTAACCCCCAATTCCGCGCTTGCGTACCAAAGGCAAGAATCGTCGCCAGATGAGGTAACGGACGGGCGAATAGACATGGTCGAACGCCCCGGCAAAGCGGACCAGGGTACCCCCAAAGCCCCGCTTGAAACGATAGACTCCCCACAGTCCATCTTGCCGCGGAGCCCCGCTACGATCGCTGTCGCTCTCATTCTCTGGCGTCGCTCCCACCTCATCGGGAACGCCCCAGAAGTCATAGGTGGAGCACCCCCGAGCCTTGGCCCACTTCATCGCCTCCCACTGGAGTAGATGATTAGGCATCAGGTTGCGGTGCGCATCCGAGGAGGCGCCGTACATATAGATTGCCTCTCCCGCTAAGCATGTGACCACTATTCCGCCGAGCAATTCACCCGCAAACTCAGCAACGAACAACTGGGCCTTGTCGCCGAGCAATTCTAGAGCAGACCGGTAGTAGTCAAAGGAGTGAATGCCGAATCCATCACGTTTACTAGTAGTCTCCATGGCTCGGTAGAAAGGGACGAGATCCTCTGCTGTTCCCGGGCGCACTACTACACCGCGACGCGCTGCGAGGCCAATGTTATAACGAGTTTTCGGCTTTTGCAAGGAGGACAGCGTCTTAAGGTCTAGATTTAGATCGACGACAATTGTGGTTGCGGGTTGCACGGTCTGGGATGAAGGGCGGAAGCCCAAAGCAGCCAAGGGGGGAGAGTATCGGAGGTTGGGCTCGACCTTCAGCATGAAGGCGCCTGCAAGCCTCGCCTCTTCGTGCACCTTAGCGAGAAGCACACGCACGAGGCTGTCATTCCCAAAGTCGACGACAGGACCTCTTGGTACATAGGCGAGCTGACCGAGAGGGGTACGGCGAAGAAGAACCTGTGCACCGGCGACCGGCTTGTCTTTGGCCCACACCATTACCCGCTTGACGCTCCAGCCAAATTGGGCTTTCAGTTCGCCCCAGCCGCCGCACTGAAGAATATGGCCACCGGAGCCCTCCACGAAGGCATCCCAGACCTCAAGATCGTCGGTCAAAACGGCTTTGAAGAAGCCGGCATTGGTTAGCGTGGTCACACTACGCGAGGCCAAGGATCTGCTTTCCCTGTGGCGATCCCAAGAATTCCACAAAACGCTGTTGCGCCGGGCTCTGAGCTGTGCGATGTCTGGAAACCAAATACAGGTCCTGCCGCAGTGGTTCTTCCATTTCCAGGGTCTTCACTCGTCCCGCAAAGCGCTGTAGAGCCCACCGAGAGACAAGAGCGGCACCAGCGCCAGCTTCCACGGCCACCTCTGCCGCCTCGACGTTGTCAACCTCTAGGACGACGTTCAACACATCCAATGGGAAACCGCGGTCGGCCATGGCTGCTCTTACGACCTTACCGGTGCCGTCGGTGTCGCTCTGCAAGACCAGCGGTACTTGGCATAGCTCGCTCAAGCTGAAGCTAGCCTTCTTCGCCAGGGCATGCTTGGTCGGCACGATCAGTACTAATTCGTCCTCAGCGAATGGATGCACAGAAAAGGCGCGTTCACGCGGTTTACTCGCTACTACCGCGAAGTCGACTTCCCGGCTGAGAATCCGCGCCAAGAGTTCGTCACTGTCCGCGACCACGACTGCTGTCTGGACCTGTGGATATCGCTTCCTGAAAAACGTGGCGAGGCGAGGTAGAATATACTTGCCAGCGTCGGTGCCCGTGCCAAGGACAATTCGCCCGGTCAGGATACCACGCGACTCCTGAATCTGCTCCTCCATAATCACGGCCAGCTCGATCAGCTCACGGGCCCGTGGCAGCAGCGCTAGACCGGCTTCTGAAAGCTCGACCTTCTGTCCGTTCCTTTGGAAAAGGGCGACGCCGAGATACTTCTCTAGGGATCGAATCTGCTGACTCACCGCCGGCTGCGTCAGATGCATTTGCTCAGCGGCCAGGGAGAACTTCCTCTTCTCCGCGACGGCCACGAATATCCGGAGTTGATACATGCTGAGCATCTACTACCCCTTAGTCACGTTTTGCCTTTCTAGGTACGCATCATTCGGGCAAGACCTTGGCGCAGCAAGACCCCAAGGTTAGTGTCGCCGCTCAATAACGTAGTCAGCGAGGTCCAACAAGCACTCGTGGTGCTCAGTCTTGGGGAAGGAACTCAAGGATGCTCTTGCGGTAGCACAGAACTGCTCGGCAATCTTGTAGGATTCGTCGATGGCCTCCGAGTTACGGATTGTCATGATTGCTTCGTAAGTGTATGCCTCAACGCCGGGGTTCTCCAGTACGCGTCGCACACGGTTGTCATTCGGATATCGCTCCAAGAACAGAAGGGCGGGGAGCGTCAATGTGCCATGTCGAAGGTCGTTTCCTACTGGCTTTCCCAATTTGTCCTCATCGCCGACAAAATCCAAGACATCATCGACGATCTGGAAGGCGATGCCCAAGCTCGACCCATACGTGGTCAGCGCTTGGATGTCAGGCTCCGGCGCCGAACTTAGTATAGCGCCGGAGCGCATCGCCGCGGAGAAGAGCGAGGCCGTCTTTGCCCGAATCTTCCTGAAGTACTCCTCGCGAGTCTGCTCGGTCCTAAAGGCCGAAAAGACCTGGCGGAGTTCGCCACTGCAGATCTCCATCAGGGTCTGCGCAAAAAGCTCGTTGACCCGATGGTTTCGGACCTTCGCCACCAGGTCGGCCGACTTGGCGAAAAGGTAGTCGCCAACGAGTACGGCAGTACTTGAATTCCAGAGGCTATTCAGCGTGGGATTGCCACGCCGCAAGAACGCCACATCGATCACATCATCGTGGACGAGGGTAGCGGTGTGAAGCGCTTCAATCGCGGCAGCCATTGGCACGAGCCTCGTCAAGTCATAGTCATGAAACTTGCCCGCCAACAGCGTCAGGGCTGGCCTAATCCGCTTTCCTCCAAGATCCATGATGTAACGGAGGAGTTCCGCGAGAGGCTGGTGCTCGACATCAGCTATCCCATCCAGCACCTCTTTCACCTTGGGCATGTCTTGTTTGATTGGCGCGAACATCGTCTTAGTTTCCAACACGGTCCTCTCCCGGCAGAAGCTACGCTTGGTAGGCAACAATGCCTACAATAAGACCAGGCTGCGTTACTCTAGGGCATCGCCAGCCCACCAAAAAGGCGCGTCGCGTTGCTGGTCGTCCATTCGGCAACCTGCTCCTCAGGAAGCCCACGAATCTCTGCGAGTCGGCGGCCGACTTCTACGACATGGGCAGGCTCGTTGCGCTGCCCCCGAAACCGCTGCGGTGCCAAATAGGGGCTATCGGTCTCGACCAGGATCTTGTCGAGCGGCACCGCACGCGCCACGGACTCAAGACGATCGGCATTTGGATAGGTCAGCGGACCGGCAAATGAGATAAGGAAGCCAACCTCCAGACAGAAACGCGCAAAATCCATATCGCCGCTGAAGCAATGCAGAACGCCCCGCTCCGCCTGGCTCACACGGGTACCCTGCTCGGCTATCCACTCTCGCAGCAAGGGAGCAACCGCATCGAAAGCATCTCGAACGTGAATGATCACCGGAACATGGACTTCCTGAGCCAGCGTCAGTTGCGACCGAAAGGCGGCAACTTGCGCCTCTCTCGGTGAACGGTCCCAGTAGAAGTCGAGGCCTATTTCACCAATAGCTACTACTTTCGCCTGTCTGGTTAGGCTCAGCAGTTCCTCACGTGCAGCCGAATCGAATGCCGCGGCATCATGCGGGTGAAAACCCACGGCCGCAAAGACCTCGTCGTGGTGTGCAGCGATCTCTACCGCCTTGCGGCTGGAGGATAGGTTACTCCCTGCTACAATTATCCGGTTCACCCCGGCTTGAAGCGCCCTCGCGATCACTTCTTCGCGGTCACCGTCGAATTGCGGTGCCTCTAAATGCGTGTGACTATCGACGTACAAGATGACTCTGGCCCGTAGCTCATAATTCGTGGTATGTATTGCCTGTATCGTACTGTGTGACGGCCGACCAGGCCCGCGACAGTTTAGGGGCTGGCAGCCTTCACTATCGGATCGGCATACAGAAGGTGCCCGGCTGAAGCCTAGATCCCTTGGCTGGTCGTTTTAGATAGGCAACTCGTGGTCGCATCGCAGATCACGAGTCACGTGTTAGGCGTCAAGTTCAGCCGCTGGATTTCCTCTTCGGCCACCTTATCATCCAGCTTGGCAAACAAAGCTTCAGGGCGCTCTAGCGCCTGACCGACCGGCACCTCGACGAATTGCCAGCCGCTATCCTCAACCCGGCCTGGAAAGCCAAGCATCCGATGGAGCTTCTGGGAGCTAAACGGCAAGTAGGGGTAAAGCATCACCTTCATGGCGTTGATCACGGAGATGGCCACGTACGCCGATGTCGCCGCCGCCTTCCGATCCCCTTTGATCACCTTCCAAGGGGACTTCTCTTCGAGATACCGGTTTGCTTCCTGGGCAAGAGTCATGGCCTCTCGGATACCTTCCCGAAAGCGGCAAAGAGCGATGTTCTCCCCTACGGTTTCCAGAGAGCGCTGGGCTCTGTCCAGCAGGATCGTATCCACTTCCTGCAACATGCCGCGTTCTGGAACTGCGCCCTGATAGTTCCGATAGGTGAAAGTAAGCACCCGGTGCACCAAGTTCCCATAGGTGGCCACCAACTCGTCGTTGTTGCGGCGCACGAATTCGCGCCACGAGAAATCAGTGTCGCTCGTCTCTGGCATGTTGATGGACAGGATGTAACGCAGCGCATCTGGGTCGAACCTACTGAGGTAGTCAGGAACCCATACCGCCCAGTTGCGGCTAGTGGAGATCTTCCGTCCCTCCAGACTAATGTACTCGTTGGCTGGTACGTCGTAGGGCAAGTTGAGACCGGCGTAACCCATTAGCATCGCGGGCCAGATAATCGTGTGGAAGAAGATATTGTCCTTGCCCACGAAGTAGTACGTCTTAGCGGGCTTCTGCCAAAACTCGCGCCATTTGTCTGGTTCCCCGGTCTTCTTTGCCCACTCTATGCTGGCGGAAAGGTAGCCAATTACGGCTTCAAACCAAACATAGATGCGCTTGCTCTCAAAGCCGGCCACAGGTACAGGGACACCCCATTCAATGTCGCGGGTGATGGCGCGGTCCTTGAGCCCTTCCTGCAAGAAGCGGATGGTGAAATTGAGAACATTCGGTCGCCAGTACGTCTTGCTGCTTGCCCAGCGCAGCAGTTCCTCGTTAAAGGCCGTCAGACGCAAGAAGAAGTGCTCCGTCTCGCGAGGCTCAGGCGGGCCGCCACAGAAGCGGCAGCGGGGGTTGATCAACTCGAAGGGATTCAGTGGTTTACCACACTGCTCGCACTGATCGCCTCGAGCCAGGTTATAACCACAAAATGGACAAGTGCCTTCGACGTAGCGATCAGGCAGAAACCGTGAGCAAGTTGGGCAATAAGGAGCGACCATGGTCGCCTTGTAGATGAACCCCTTATTTAGCAGGGTCAAGAAGAAATCCTGCGTCACTGCAGCGTGGTTTGGCGTACCGGTGCGCGTGAACAAGTCGAAGGAAATGCCCAGCTTCCGCCATGTATCGAGAAACTCCTGATGGTAACGGTCGGCTACGTCGGCCGGCGAAACGCCCTCCTGTTCGGCCCGCACGGTGACCGGCGTGCCATGTTGATCGCTTCCCGACACCATGAGCACCTCATTCCCTTTGGTGCGGTGGTAGCGGGCAAATATGTCGGCAGGGAGGTAAGCCCCGCCAATGTGTCCCACGTGGAGCGGTCCATTCGCATACGGCCAAGCCACTCCCACGAGAATTCGCTCTGTCACAGGTTACTCCAGTCGCAAGTATTGCCTATTCTACCATAAACTCGCTTGGAAGCCAATTATGATTGCTCGTCTGCCACCTCCAACCATAACCGGTAGATTTCTCTGCGCGGCAAGCCCGTCTCTTTTGCCAATCGCCTCATCGCCTCTTTGCCGCTAAGGCCTTCGTACACGTATTTGGTCAGCCGGTCGCGGATCTCGGTATTCTGAGGGAGAGTAACAGGCTCCTGATTGCCGGCAATCACCAGCGTAAACTCCCCAAGGGGACTAGTGAAATGCTGAAGCGCCTCGCCGATCCGGCCCCGCCAGATCTCCTCGTGCACCTTAGTCAGTTCCCGGCACACGGCAACCGGCCGGTTGCCGAGCACCGCCAGCAGGTCGGCCAGACTCTCCTGCAGGCGATGAGGGGCCTCGAAGGCCACTAGCGTCCTCCTCTCGCCGGCAACCGCGCGCAGGAGCTTGCCTCGCTCCAATACCCGCCTTGGCAGAAACCCAAGAAACAGAAACTGGTCAGCCGGCAGACCGGCTACAGACAAGGCGGCGGTCACTGCCGAAGGCCCGGGTACTGGGACTACGGGGACCCCTCTTTCGACCGCCGCTGCGATCAGCGCGTAACCTGGATCACTAATGCCGGGCGTACCTGCTTCCGAAACAAGGGCCACATCCTTCTCCTGAAGAATCGACGCCAATTTCTGGACCTTCTCCTCGCCTGTGAATTCATGAAAGCTGGTCAGCGCGGTCTTGATCGAGTAGGCATGTAGCAGTCTTCTCGTCTTGCGGGTGTCTTCCGCGGCGATCAGCGCTACTTCGCGCAGCACCCGCAACGCGCGCAGGGTGATATCTTCCAGATTGCCGATAGGGGTGCCTACCACATAGAGCGCCACGGCTTCTCCTTCACGGTAAGGAACGGGTGTCTACCGGCAGAGCAGCGGAGGCCGGCTGATCCGAGTGATTCTACCTAGTGGCTGCCCAGCAACGTTGCGCGTGGGCAGTCCACTCCCACCTGAACGGAGGACAGGCCCCGTGCTACAGACCGAGACCCGGACAGGCTAACTAGGAGTTCGTCGCCGTCTGCCACGTCTCCTCGAAATGCCGGGCTGCCGCATCGGCGGCTTCTCGACCATGATAGCAATCGACAATCTCCCAAGCCAGCTTCCTTTTTACTTCCACCGGTTGCAGACGCCCGGCAGCCAAGTCCGTTTCAAGTTGTGCGATCTGATCTGGCGTCCAGCGTGTAACCAGGTTGAAGTAGTTGCCATGCACCTCGTCGGGAATACTCATCACTTTTTGGTACATGACCTCAGGGGGTTCGTTGATGCCAATATAGTTGCCGGTGCTCTTCGACATGCGCATATGTCCATCGGTGCCGACCAGGATGGGAAACGTGATGCAGACCTGAGGCCGCTGTCCGAATACTTCCTGCAGCTTTCGTCCAGCCAGCAGATTGAAGAGTTGTTCTGTTGCTCCAAGCTGAACGTCAGTTTGCAGGTACACGGCGTCGTACCCTTGAAATAGGGCATACAAGAACTCGTGTAGCCAAAGCGGGTCGTTCCTCGCCATGCGTGCCTGGAAGTTGGCCCGGGCGAGAAACTGCTGCACGGTGAAGTTGTCAGCCATCTTGATCAGATCGAAGAAGCTGAGTTTGCTCAGCCATTCGCTATTGTACCGAACATGGGTGCGCTCAGGGATCAGGATCTTCGCCGCCTGTTCGGCGTAGGTGCGCGCATTCTCCGCGATCTCGTCTTCACTCAGCATCGGCCGTAGGGTATCCTTATCGCTTGGATCGCCAATGCGCGTGGTGAAATCGCCGATCAGGAACGTGACGTCGTGACCGTATTCCTGGAAAAGCCGCAACCGGCGCATGGTCACCGTATGTCCAAGATGAAGATCGGGTTTTGTGGCATCATAGCCACAGTACACGCGCAGAGGGCGTCCTTCGGCATCCGCCTCCAAAAGCCGCTGCCGCAACTCCTTGGTCATCATTTCCTTTATCTGGGGATCACCAAACTCTGAGCCGTGCATCAAGGCAGCGACTTGCTCATCTACTCTCTTCCCCACATGACACCCCTTTGTACAGACTCAAGGTTCTCCAGCAGAATAGCCACGCCATCTTCGGCGAGAGAAGCGGTGACGAAATCGGCGACTGCCTTCACCGGTACCGAGGCATCGCCCATCGCTACGCCGAAGCCGGCCCAAGCGATCATATCCATGTCATTAAGGTTATCTCCCACGGCCACCACCTCAGAGCGGTCAATGCCAAATCGCCGCGCTAGTAAGGCCAACGCATTCGCCTTGGAGCAATCCGGATGGGCGATCTCGCAGAAGAATGGGTACGACTTGGTGACATACAAGGCATGGCCGAAGGCTTCGCTGAGCGCAGCAGTAATCCGATCGGTCGTCGGTTCGTCGCTCACGATGACGATCTTAGTTGGGTCCTGTTTAAGGAATGCGCACAGGTCACCGACGGCATGTACTGGCACACGAGAGAGCCGCGAGTAGCGTTCAGCCTCGGGTGTTAGCCGCTCCACGTAGAGCTCGTCGTCGATATACACATTGACGTGAAGCCCTTCGCTTCGAACCCTTTGAATTACCGCTAGGGCGTGCTCCAGAGGAACCGGCTGATGATAGATGACCTCCCGAGACACGGGGTCCTCGACCAGTGCGCCCTGGTAGCAGATCAGCGGCGCAGTCAACGCCAGTTCTTGGGCGAACGGTAGGGTGGCTCTGAACATCCGACCCGTAGCGATGGTTACGATCTTGCCGGCGCCAATGGATTGCCTGATCGCCTCTCTAACCCGAGGGGAGACCGCCAGATCGCGGCCGATCAATGTTCCGTCAAGATCTAACGCAATGAGCTTATACATAGCCGCTTGTTCTAAACCTCCCATCTTAAGCGTGCCACGCGCTCTCTCCCTGCCAAGTCTCGGTGTAAGTCGATGCTCGCCCCTGGTAGCGTTTGACGACCGAACTCGGCGATCGCCGCCATCTGCTCAGGATCAGCCTCCAACAAGATGACTCCAGGACAGCGCAGCTTACCGCGCGCCTGTTCGAGAAGCCGGTAGATCAGCGTGAGACCATCAGAGCCACCGTCTAGAGCTTCCCGCGGTTCCCATCGCGATACCTCCGCCTGCAAGGAGTCAATTCGTCTGGAGGGAACATATGGCAGGTTGGCGATGATCAGGTCTGCCGGCTCCGGAACAGGAGTCAGAAGGTCGCCTTGTAAGAGAAAGACACGGTCAGAGGCATCGTGAAGCCGGAGATTGGCCGCGGCTACAGCCAGAGCCTCGGCAGATCTATCGGTCGCATAGATCCAGGCGCCAGGCAGATGCTTGGCCAGCGTGATGGCAATGGCACCGCTGCCCGTCCCAACGTCCACGAGCACTGGTCTGGTCGGTCCGTCCTCGCGCCACGCGTGCGCTACCTCCAGCGCCACCTCGACAAGCGTCTCCGACTCAGGTCTTGGCACCAGCACTCTGCTGTCCACCCGGAAATCAAGACCGAAGAATTCGCGCTTCTGAAGGATGTAGGCCACGGGTTCGCGTTGAGTGCGGCGGTCCAGAAGCGCGGAGTAGGCATTGAGGTGCTCAGGCACAAGCATCTCCTGCAAGCGGGCGAAGAAAGAGGCCCTAGGTAGCTCGAGCACCGCCCTGAGCAGCACTTCGGCATCGAGACGAGCCTCTTCAATGCCTGCGGCTGCTAGCCTCCGTGTGCCGGCTCGCCAGACTTCGCCAACTTGCAGCCAACGGTCATGCTCTGAGAAACAAGAGAGAGGCGCCGGCCGGTTGCCGAGCGCCAATCGCTCCTCCAGCCTCTCGAAGCTCACCCGGCGATGTAGCGCAGAGGCTTGCCCTTGGCTCCCACTCCCTTGGGGGCCAAGGCACTCCGCCGTAGATTGCGGGCCATGGGTTAGGTTCTCAGTCTCTGCCATCGGCTCCGTTACCCAATCCAGCTGCCTCTAGGCGGGCTGCTTGATCCGCGGTAGCCACGGCGTCGATTAGCTTGTCGATATCCCCAGCGAGAACGCCAGGCAGATTGTGCACGGTGAGCCCGATGCGGTGATCCGTGACCCGATCCTGAGGGAAGTTGTACGTACGGATCTTTTCAGAGCGATCCCCGGTGCCCACTTGGGAACGGCGATTCTTCATAACCTCGTTGAACTTCTTCTGCTCCTCGATGTCCAGCAGGCGGGCTCGTAATACGGCCATCGCTTTCATCTTGTTCTTCAATTGAGAGCGCTCGTCCTGGCAGGTAACCACCAAACCAGTCGGCAGGTGAGTGATGCGCACAGCCGTATTGACCTTGTTGACGTTTTGGCCTCCGGCACCGCCGCTGCAGTAGGTGTCGATCTTGAGCTCATCGGGATCGATCTGCACCTCCACCTCTTCGGCTTCAGGGAGCACCGCCACCGTCGCGGTCGACGTGTGAATTCGCCCACCAGCCTCGGTAACTGGCACGCGTTGAACCCGATGAACCCCGCTCTCGTACTTCAGTCGGCTATAGGCCCCCCGACCTTTGACCTCGAAGACGATTTCCTTGAAACCCCCGATTCCGCTCTCGTGGGCATCAATGACCTCGGTGGCCCAGTTCTTAAGCTCGGCATAGCGAGCATACATGCGATACAAATCGGCCGCAAAAAGGCCAGCCTCATCTCCGCCGGCTCCCGCTCTGATCTCGACGATCACGTCTTTCTCATCATTGCGATCTTTCGGCAGTAGGGCGAGCTTGATCTCCTGCCACAGCGCCTCCTTGCGACGCTGTAGTTGCTCGACCTCATCCCTCGCCAGCTGCGCCATCTCATCGTCCAGGCCGTCACGTAGCATTGCTCTGGTCTCTTCTAACGAGTGTCCCACGCTCTTGTATTCTTTGAATAGTCTGACAAGAGGCTCGAGGGAAGATTGCTCACGAGCGAGGCGTTGCAGGCGCTCGATATCAGAGATCACTTCAGGCTCGGTCATCAACTTGTTTAGTTCTTCGTAGCGACTCTCGATCGCCTCTAGTCGTTCCAACATTGCTTGTCACCACCATACACGGAAAACCCCCAATCGGTTGAGCAGAGGACAAGCATCCAAGACCTGCGAAGCGTAAGGGTCTAGACCCACGCTTTCTCTGCCCACTTGGGGGCCGCGAATCGATGTATTGTTCATCTAAGAAAGGACGCCAGCTCCTTGCCTCTTCACGAGGCAAGAAACGGCTCGCGCTATCGCCGCGCTGCACACCAAGCAGGTGCTTAACCATATTATACCATATGGATTCTGCTTTGCAAGGACTCACCTAGCTTCGCGACGACATCACCCACCGGCACAGTCCATTGCTCGCTCCGGGCTAAGTCACGAACAGTCACCTCTCCTTTGGCCAGCTCCTCCTCACCCATGATCAGGACAAAGATCACGCCGAAGGCGTTGGCCTGGCGTAGCTGGGCCTTTAGACTCCTTCCCCCTACGGCGGTGATTGCCGAGATGCCGGCCTCGCGTAGTGCAGCGAGAAGGCGTAGTGACGCGTCGCGCGCCTCGTCGCCAAGGTGGGCCGCGTAGACTACTGGCCTTGGGTTGGCGGGGACAACCACACCTAGCTTCTTCAAGTTCAAGATGATCCGTTCCATACCCGTGGCGAAGCCGATTCCTGGCGTCGGCTTGCCTCCCAGCTGTTGGATCAAGCCGTCATAGCGCCCGCCGCCGCCAATGGTGCTTTGGGCGCCCAGGTCGGCAGGCTGGAATTCAAACACTGTTCGGGTGTAGTAGTCCAAACCGCGTACCAGGCGTGGATTGAGCTCGTAAGGCACGTCGAGCAAATGCAGATAGTCCTGCAACTTCTCGAAATGCTTCCGACAAGGCCCACACAAATAGTCGATCATTCGCGGCGCGTTGGCGGCGTATACCTGGCATTGCTCCACTTTACAGTCGAGCAGTCGAAGCGGATTCCTCGCGAGCCGCCCCTGACAATCACGGCACAACTGGGCGCCATACGGTTCGTAGTAGGCTACAAGCGCCGCGATATAGTGCTTGCGGCATTCCGGACAACCGATACTGTTCAATTGCAGTGACAAGTCGGTTAGGCCAAGTCGCTGGTAGAAGTGCTGGGCCATGTCGATGACCTCGGCGTCGACCGCAGGGTCCTCTTCGCCAATCACCTCATAGCCAAACTGGTGATGCTCGCGATACCGTCCGGCTTGAGGCCGGTCGTAGCGAAAGATCGAAGCGAAGTAGTAAAGGCGAACCGGCTGCGGCCAATTGCCCATGCCGTGCTGAAGGTAGGCTCGGCAGACCGACGCTGTGCCCTCCGGTCGCAAGGTGAGGGATACCCCTCCCTTGTCTTCGAAGGAATACATTTCCTTCTCGACAATGTCTGTCACCTCTCCCACACTTCGGACAAATAGGCTTGTCTCCTCGAAGGTAGGGATATCGATCCGCTGGAATCCGTACAACTGAGCGGTCGCCGTTGCGTGCTCCTCGACGTATCGCCAGTACGGCTGTTCGCCCGGCAGGATATCTGATGTTCCTCTTGGTGCCTGGAATAGAGCCACTTTTCCCTCTTTCTGCGAAACACCGACCAAGAAGAGCCCGTAGCGTGCTACTCAAGGTCGATGCGGCAACGTAGCGCGGGGGCCTGCCCCTTCTTCTTCCTGGCGGGGGCAGGCCCCCGCGCTACGGCATTACTGCACGTTTCTTGTATCAACAAAAAAGAGCCGAGTCAAGCTCGGCCCTCCCTAGAAGAGATCAATCCTAGCGTCGCGCACGTACCTTATCGAAGCACGCGCTGCAGTAGACCGGCTTGTCATTCCTGGGCAAGAAAGGTACCTGTGTTGGTGCTCCGCAGTCTGCACAAATCGCAGGATGCATCTCTCTTGATGCCCGGCTGGTGTACCCCGAATCGCTGCTGTAAGCTACCGCCGCCCGCTGAGCCTTTCTAGCGGCGCGACACTCTGGACAACGAGCCGGCTCGTTCAACAATCCCTTGCTCGCGTAGAACTCCTGTTCACCAGCAGTGAACAGGAAATCCGCGCCACATTCTCGACACCGTAGCGTCTTGTCGCTGAAACTCACCTCGTCCTCCTGAAGACGTTATTTGGTGCGCGTCTAGACATCGAGAGCTGTGAGCTAGGGCCGCCGGCTCGCGGCCACGCGAGCGACCCGGGTCCTCCGCTGAACAGCAGAGGCTAAACAGCAACCTAACTGAGTATACACCAAGCAAGGCTGCAGCGCAAGACGTATTACGAGGAAATGATCGACATCATGCTCAAGTATTGTGTATTGCGTACCGTGTATCGGGTATCTCAGCCCCTTGCACAGTACGAAACACTGAATACATGTCGCATGTTCACGCATGCGGGCGGCGGGCAGCTATTCACCGATCGCCATTGGAGTTTCGACAGTCTTATTGGATAGTATCTCTTCGGCCACCCGCTGGCCGAGCCAAATACAGTTACTCACGCCTCTATCCTCGGGATAGATCTGTGACGCGTCGGTGACAAAGAGGCCGCGTACGGGCGTGCGGAACCGTGGAATCCGTTGCGAGTGGTGCATGGTACAAACCGGTTGGGCATAGGCGTCGCGGAAGACCCGGCATTCCTCCACCCACTCAGCAGCGAAACCCGGGATCACGCTTGGCAAGCTAGCTAGCAACTCTCGCCGCAACTGGTCATCGCTAAGCCTGTAGCGCGGGTCATCCAGCGGCACGTAGTAGGGCACATAGGCAAGCTTCCGGCCACCCAACTGGGGAAGAGGATTCAGGTTAGAGTACTCGATGATCCCGGCGTACGGGACTCCCGGATCGTTGATATTGAGCCAGAAGTTCTTCGTTAGGGGACGTCGGAGGATCAACATTAGACAGACGATGCCGATGTACTCGATCTGCTCTAATGAACGGCGGTAGGCATCAGGCAAACCGGGGGCGAGACGCAACAAAACTGGCAGCGGCACGGACGAGACGACTTGATCATAGGCGAAAAACCTGCCGCCGACTATCAATCCCTTCACTGCCTCGTCTTCAATGACGATGCGCTCGACCGGTGAGGAGACGGCAATTTGGGCACCACGCTGAGTGCTCTCGACGGCAAGAGCGTCGATGACCACATCGGTTCCACCGCGCACATAGCCAAGAAGCTCTTGCTGCATCCCTCTTACGCGAGATGAAGCCACACGCTGAGCCCTGCTCCAGATCCAGGCAGCAGAGATCTCGGGGGCCCGCGAGCCGAATTTGATCCGCAGCAGAGGCTCCCAAATCACAAAGAAGGCCTCCTCCCCCACGTGCTTGATCAGCCAGTCACGGGCGCTTACACTCTCGAGGCGCCGCCAGTCCTTAAGAAATGTGGAGTAGAGAATGCTGACGCCAAAGCGCAGCCGGTTGAACAGGCTCAGCGGGGAGAAGCGCAGCAGGTCGGCAGGCTTACTAAAGGGATAGATCCGCCCTTGATAGAAGTAGCCCATACTTGTCTCGGTCCAGACCAAACTCTCGGTGAGGCCGAGTGTGCCGAGCATTTCTCGATATGGTCTGTCGTTCAGACAAATGAAGTGATAGTATTTTTCGACCGGAATGCCTTGGATCTCCGTAGACCCCGCTAGCCCACCCAAGCGAGCATCTTGCTCAAACAGGGTAACCTTGTAGCCACGCCTGGTCAACTCGTATGCAGCAGTCAATCCGGAGATCCCGCCGCCGATGATCGCCGCCCGATCAGGGCTGCGCACCAAGCCGGCACATTCTTCCTCTCGAAGGTCAGCCTTCACCAACCCCACCCCGCCTTTCGCGGGCGTCGCCACTGACCACCATAAAATGGATGGGCTAGGATCTCATCGCGGGCTTTCTGACCCTCGAGCAGGTAGTACCATGCGAAGTACCAGAGCTTCGCCGCCCAACAGAAGGGATGCAGAAGCGGCGTTTCGAAGATCAGCTGCCGGAGGGCAGAGCGCCGCAGTAGTGTCTCCACGACGGCGACCGTGTTGTTCTTGCCGGGGCGGAAGCCTGGGCTCAAGCTAGCCTGACTATCCCCGGCCAGCTCGATATCTTGCTGCTCGAGCGTGCCCAAACCGCGCTCGGCGCAGGCCTTCAGATGCGCCACCTTCTCCGGTCGGAAGCCCATTAGTCTGGCGGCAGTAGCATCTAGCGCCACGATGTCTCCGGAGGCCAGCACCAGATCGGCAACACGAGGATGGCCTGATTTCGGACCGTTGCCTTCCAACCCAACGGTCCCATCCATAACGGCGAATCTCGGCCGCAAGAGGACATTGATATCAGCCAGTGCCTTGTCTACTACCGGATGATATTGGTGCCTCAGCTCTCGCAGGCAGCCCCATTGGTTCTTCACCGCCCCAGTGATGATCGTTCGGCCGTGGGTTTTCATCACGGGGAGCGTAATTAGCTCAGTCTCAAGAAGGATGCTCGGCACTTCCAAAATGCCTAACACTGCACCTTTGCAGTCGACCGCGGTGAAAGGACCCTTCGACATATTGACCCACTGCACCCCGCGCTTGCGGCACACCTCGTCCAGACCGGTCTGTCGCAGGCTGCGCTCCACATTCACTAAGACCTGGCTGGATTCGACCAAGAAGATCCGGCCGACATGAGGGTGAATGACGTCGATGACGCCTTCTACCACCCAAGGTGCTGAGACCGCGCCGGGCAGAAAGAGATCCCAGCCAAGGTTTACCTTCAAGGAGATATCGGCGCCCGGCGTGACAAATCGCTGCCATTCGGCAAGCTGCATCGCCTCCCGCACGGCGGCGTGAACATCCTCGCGCACACGGATTACGCTGACCTTACTAACCATAGACTATTTGTTCGCCTACAGAATCGGCTATTACCTACGTGCCTGACCAAGTTCATGCCTTCGTCGTGAGCGAGGCTAAGAGGGACCGCGGTGATTATACCATCAAAGGGGTAGACAGGCAACCGCAGGCATCGCCATCCAGCTAGCGGCAACCACTCGGAACCCGCTAGGCGGGAAATCGACACAATTAGTTGACAGCTAGCGCTGCCGGCCAGTATATTGGTTTTATAACGCAGTGATAAGAGAACTATCCTAATGCCACCAGTATACGCGTTGCCTGCCGATCAAGTATACGAGGCATTGAGTACATCTCCACGTGGGCTGTCTCCGGAAGAGGCTGCGGCCCGTCTGGCCCGATACGGGCCGAACGAGATCAAGGAAGCCCGCAAGACGCCTATGATCCTGCGCTTTCTGGCGAACTTATACCAGATCTTCGCGCTGCTCCTTTGGTTCAGCGCGTTGCTGGCATTCCTTTCGGGTTCGGCCGCTCTCGCATGGACGATTATCGCCGTCATCTTTCTCAACGCCATCTTCTCCTTTGTTCAGGAGTCCCAAGCGGAAAGAGCCGTCGAAGCACTGAAAAAGCTCTTGCCCACCAGGGCACGAGTCTTGAGAGCGGGCGAGATCAAGGAAGTTTTGGCCAGCGATCTGGTTCCGGGGGATGTGATCGTCCTGGATACCGGCGATAGCATCTCCGCCGACGCCCGGCTCGTTCAGGAGGTTGAACTTCGTACCAACAACTCTGCGCTTACTGGCGAATCCGAGCCTGTACGGCGCACAGCGGACCCTCTACCCGAGCAACCGGTGCCGCTGGCCGAGATCCCCAATCTGGTCTTCGCCGGCACCTCGGTGGCATTTGGCTCGGGTCGCGCTGTGGTCTTTGCCACGGGTATGAATACCCAGTTTGGTAAGGTTGCCGGACTCACCCAAGGGGTGAAGATGGCACCGAGCCCGCTACAGATTGAGGTCCGGAATGTCGCCCTAATCGTGGCGGCGATTGCCCTTGTCGCCGGTGCCATACTTTTCGCCGTCGGCACGCTTCTAGCGGAAATGACATTCTCCAATGCCATCCTCTTTGCCATCGGGATGATCACGGCAAACGTACCGGAAGGCCTGCTGCCGACCCTAACTCTAGCCCTCGCCGCGGGCGTCACAACTTTGGCGAGGAAGAATGCCTTGGTCAAGCGGCTTTCTGCCGTGGAGACCATGGGTTCGGTGACGACCATCTGTACCGATAAGACCGGCACCCTCACTCAGAACGAGATGACCGTGCGCGAACTCTGGCATGATGAAAGAACTGTACACGTGACCGGGGTTGGCTACGAGCCGCTTGGTGTCTTCGAAACCGAAGCTGGCCGTCTCGTGGGAGAGCCCCTCGAGCACCTCCAACTCCTGTTTCGCGCCGTCAGTTTCTGCAATAACGCCCGTCTAGAGCGGCCCTCGTCGGACGCGAAATGGCGCATCATCGGTGACCCAACCGAAGGAGCGCTTCTCGTGCTAGCCCTGAAGGGCAACTGTTCACAGTTCCATCAGTTGGCGAGGTAGCATCCAGCAGTTAGGTCGGCTGTGTGTTGACATCAGTGGTATCCTTGGGGGCATGGACAATGCTCTGGAGACGGCC
>Ga0315298_1000964_pt1 | contig 54602 bp, 44 predicted proteins | sample WHS_1_MG_FD_203077 | JGI IMG/M metagenome (GOLD analysis project Ga0315298, IMG submission 203077) | Extremophilic microbial mat communities from Washburn Hot Springs, YNP, Wyoming, USA - WHS_1_MG | ecosystem: Environmental > Aquatic > Thermal springs > Hot (42-90C) | place: USA: Wyoming... | reverse complement strand
AAGTTCGGTCGCCCAAATTCGGTGTCTGTCCCCATATCCCGGCCACCATGCGCCCTTTCCGTCACCCCGTTGAAAGTTGAGAGTTGAGCGTTGGACGTTCAACGTTCCTGATCGGTGTATCGGACATTGTGCCTGTCCCTCTATTTGCACCGCCGGTCCCCAAGCACCGTGCCTGTCCCCACATCCCGCCCACCATGCGCCCTTTCGGTCGGCCCGTTGCAAGGTGAGAGTTGAGCGTTGGACATTCAACGTTCCTGATTGGTGTATCGGACATCGTGCCTGTCCCTCTATTTGCACCGTCGGTCCCCAAACACCGTGCCTGTCCCCATATCTGGGCACCCCGCCGGCTTGAACCGTCCGACCGGTGCTTGGCCAGGTTCACCGGGTCAAAAGTTCGGTCGCCCAAATTCGGTGTCTGTCCCCATATCCCGCCCACCATGCGCCCTTTCGGTCTCCCCATTGAAAGTTGAACTTCGAGCCTGGCACCGTATCGGGTATGTGCTGAACGGGGCGACTTCGCCGCCCACGGGCAGATGCGATTGGGATCAGTGGTTGAACGATGCCTCTGAACTTCGAGCCTGGCACTCTATCGCGTTATCAATCGTCAGATCTCGGTAAAAGTGTCTATGTCATGCAGAACGGCTCGCAGGTTCAATTCCCGCTTTTTGTGGCACTTGATGCGAAAAGGATCCGGCTGCTCCCTTCAATGATGTAACGCCGCACGAAGAGTGCTGGATTGGGGGGGCTGTCTCTATCGAGATTCTCCGGGAGTGGAACGCAGTTTTGACAGAATACCCCGGGGAAATCTGTCCACCATAAGACGGAACCAAGCTGACACGCTGGCCCGGTTTGACTGCCTGAGGGTGGGGTCATGGCATCCAGCGCTCAAAGAAGGGGACAGACACGATATCCCACCTTTGGCGCTCCATGGGCGTTGGCCGGTGAGATTTCCGTGTTAGAAGCAAACAGTCATTTCTTTCGTTTGGCGATCTGCTCGATTGCTCGGACCAGGTCGAGGAACAACGGTGGCGCATCAGCTTCGCCTATTGTGACAGTGTGTGGCAGGCCATTGTCGAGAACCGCTTCGATTGTGTATTCGAACCTGTCTGGGTGACCCGGGGCCGGCGCTTGGGACTGGAGGTCGAGGAAGCGCACATCCGAGATTAGTTTTTCCAAGAGCGCAGCTTCGTGTGGCGCGAGATCACGCGTGTCAACGGTAATTGCCGGTCGGCGAATGCCGGCGAAGCCACCGCTTCTGGACAAGGTCAGGCGCATTAAACCACGCCGATACTTTATCCCAAAAACTTCGCATGGCGAATATCAAATCACGCCAACCTGTTCCCATGCGGACCGGACGGCCTGCTGTTCTTTGCTGCCCGGGCCACAAAGAGCGCCCGCAGAATCCATCGTGGCTTTTGCTGCCGATCTGAAGTCGGACGTCGGGCGTAGCCGATTGCACAGGGCATCGTACCAAATGCGGCCGGCAGGGTCCCACGCGTAACCGCCGATTTGGGTTGCGGCGATGTAAAAAGCGCGATTGGGAATTCCGGAGTTGATGTGCACGCCGCCGTTGTCGCCCTTTCCGTTGTAATAGTCCTTCATGTGAGCCGGCTGGGGGTCTTTGCCAAGATTCGGGTCGTCGTAAGCCGTGCCGGGGGCTTTCATTGACCGAAGCGCTTTGGCTTTCACGTTCTTTGTGAACAGGTCGGCGCCTATGAGCCAATCGGCCTCGGCAGCCGTCTGCTTGAGTTTCCATTGCTTGACAAGCACGCCGAACACGTCGGCGAACGACTCGTTGAGTGCGCCGGCCTGGCCGTAGTAGATCAACCCGGACTCACACTGGATGATCCCATGGGTCAGTTCGTGGCCGACCACCTCGATGGCGCTGGTGAAACTCTGGAATATCTCGCCGTCGCCGTCGCCGTAAACCATCTGCATCCCGTTCCAGAACGCGTTATCGTAATCGACTCCATAATGAACCGATGAATCCAGTCGCATGCCGCGGTCATCGATCGAGTTGCGCCCGTAAACCGATTTGAAGAAATCATATGTTGCGCCTGAATAGTCGTATGCTTCGTCGGCTGCGCGGTCATTTGTTGCGGGATCGTCTTCGCCTCGGACAAGTTTGCCCGGCAATTTTGTTTCGTGTTGGCAGTCGTATATCGTCCGGCGTTTTGCCCCGGGCGGCGTGGCGACTGATATTGCACCCAAAAACGCCAACATGTCGCGCTGACCGCGCAGGCGCTCGCTTTGTTCGATCGTGCGCAGGGCATGTTCACGCAGCTTGCTGTGACCACGCGCTGCCAGTTCGCGGAGGATGTAATTGGGGATTATTTGACAGAAACAGCGTTGCGCAAACCTACCATTGCCCAAATGCAAACCACCCATACTACCACCCAAGTTTGTGTCCCTATTCCCTGTTCCAAAATCCACGTTAACCGTCCCGGTCCCCATGACCGGGGCGGCCTGTGGATGGTAACCAATGCGAGCTCACAAGCCAAGCCCTGCGATTCTCAGACCGAGGCCAACATGCCGGTCTCAGTTTGAGAATTGCCACGGAAGCCAAACAGTTCCCGCAGCCACCGCCAAAGACCGCGCAATCCGACGTCGCGCACTTCGGAGCAGCCGCAGAGTTGCGCCAGCGATTCCTCGTGGGTGCGACAACGCGGCGGGAATGAGAACAAAGCTCGCGCAGAATCGTGGTGAACGGCCATGAGAGACGGGTTGAGGAAACCACGTCCCACGGCAAGATTGGATGTTGGCAACACGACGGTTTTGGCGCCAAACACCAGCCACGGGCGGTATGTGAAAACCAATTGTCCGTGTTCATCCCGCGACAGATGTCCGTAAGTACGAACTGGGACCTTCTGCATTTTGCGGCTTGTGAATGCGCACAAGGCGGAGACGCCCGGCACAAATCGCCTGCGCCCCGCGGTGAGGAGGTCCCACGAAAACACCGTTCCAAAAACCAGCATCCGAAAAGACCAGCCCGCAAGCAGATAACAGATCAGGATTATGACCAGTGCCCACGCCGCACCCACATACGGGTTTGCAAACGAGGTCACCGCAACGATCGAAAGTATAAACAGACGGAATCCCTTGAGCGCGGCATCCACGGTCCCAAACGGACTGATCAGGATGAGAATATTGATCGCGTGTGACGCGAGCCAGACAATTGCGAAAGCAGCGACCGCGAACGGTGTCAGCAGCAAATTGCCAAGCTGAGCCGGCTCGATCGCCGCCCAAACAAGCGGACCACCGGCGGTTGAATCGGTAACTGCGGCGTTGGGAAATACAGAAACGATGAACGGCAGAAATGCGCCCGCTGCAACCAGCGCGCTGAGTTTGTTCTCGATCAACTCGGCCAAATCAAACGGCTTCTTCAGCGCCGTAGGTATCACAGGCCCGAGAGAATCCTTCGCAAAAACGGCCATCACAAGGATCAGGGCTGGCACAAAAAACCACGGCTGAGCGAACCACGGCAGGGCCGCACGCCGGGCCGCCGGTGTTTTGAAATAATTCCATGCTCCGACCGCGCTCACGCCCAGCAATGGTGAGATTGCAACGCCGGTGACCATTGAAATCGTCTGAGCAAGCTCGACGCCCGGGGGTGGGGGGCTTTTCGGCACCGGGGGTTGAGAGGGCTGATCGTCGGCAAAGACCGGCGATGCGATAATTGCCAATGACAGCAGAACGGCAGAAAAAGCATTGGTATTCATCGAAGCACTATGTAAGCGCCATTCTCGATTTTTTGCGCAGCCAATGCAAGTCGTCACATTGGGCTGCGTTTTTTTGTCCAAGAAGTTCGCTCGCGGATGGCAACGGCCTGCTTTCTCTTGGCCCTCCTTTGCTCTTTTCTTCGCAGTGTGGCTTGCTTCCTCCGACGTCTTCCGGCCCTTCGCCACTACATGCCCTCCGATTATTTCGGGCATTTCTTAGCCAACGCGATCCTGCGTTTTCGTCGCCTGTGACGGTCCCAGCCGCTGTCCCCGGAATCTTACGGGCTCGCCTGCTGAAGACATCCAAAGCTTGATGTCGGTTAGGTTTCCGGGTTAGTAGCCGCGGTATGAGGGATAAACCCTCGGATCGCGGCGGAGGATATCCATCACGCGACTGTAACCGCGGTTCTCGGCCTTGCTCACGTCGATCACCGTCAGGTTGAGCGGCGCATCGGCGGTATCGGATCCTTCTCCGACCTGATAGCTGATATTGGACCCGGTGACCTTGACGGACTTTGTGGCCTTGGTTGTGTTCTTGGACTTGTGAACTGCGGATGCCTTGGGCGGATTCTTCTTGGCGTGGTCAGTCTTTTTGGTTTGACCTGCCACAGCCATTGCTCCGGCGAGAAAAACACAGATGGCACAGAGGAGGAACCGCAGCATCGGGCGCGACTCTGTTTTGCTCAATCCGACTTTCATACTGAAACACCATGCATCAACTCTGCGACTGGCGCAAGGCGGTTTTTCCCAAACAAAAAGGGCCGGCTCGTTTCCAAGCCGGCCCATGGACTCAAGCAGTTGGTTTAGAACTCTTTGGTGAACTCGATGAAGTACATCCGCCCACGGATATCAGCGAGGCGCCTGTCATAGGCATTTTCGAAGCTGCTCTCGACGAGCGGCGGTTGTTCATCGAACACGTTGTTAACACCGGCCATCAAGCGGCCTTCGATCCACGGAATCTTGTATCCGAGGCGGACGTCAAAGGTCATGTAAGACCTGACGTCACGCGGCTCAGAATCTTCGGACTCGAAGTTCTGTTGTGTGGCGTCTTCGGTGTAACCATCGACATAGTTCCAGCCGATGGCAGCAAGCCACCGCTCGTATTCCCACGTCAGGGCGATGTTGGCACGCCATTCTGGGAAGCTGACATCTTCGAGTGCAGCACCCGGGCCCCAGTACTTGCCGAGGTAGTCGATCGTGCCTGCGCCCGGGAAGTTTTCCTGCTCGAACGTCAGGATGCGCGTGGCGAGGCCGGTGAGCGTGAACGCACCGATACTTGTATCAATCCTCTGTGAAACGGTGATATCGATACCATCAGTGAGCCGTTCACCGGTGTTGATTGGGCCAACATTACGAATCTGACTGATCTCGTCAGTGGGTGACAGTTCAACCTGCGCACCGAGCGGGTTGGCTGCGCTTCGCCCGGCATTTGGCCCGAACGGATTTGTCGGGTCCCGCGGATCGTTGGGGTTGTAATTGTACCACTGGTTGACGATGTACTGTGCGCTGGCGAACGGAATGCCAGTCTGCCTGATGCGATAGTAATCGAGGGCAACCTTGAACCCTTTGAGGAAGTCAGGCTCGAATACGCCACCGATGGTCCAGTTTTCGGCGTCGATCGGTTTCAACTCTGGGTTGCCGATTGTGAGGACGGCGTTCTCGGGTTGCTCACGCAACTTCGTGTACGGGTTCAACACCTCGATGTAGTCCTCGCCAGGGAGTTGGTACAGGTCGAAGAATCCCGGCGCGATGAAGCCCTCGGCATATGAACCGCGAATTGTGAACTGGTGATCGATTGGCTGCCACTTGAAGCTCACGCGCGGTTTGACGCCGGTGTCACCCACGTCGCTGTAATCCTCGTACCTGATCGCCGCTGATACCGAGAGAGACTTGAACGCCGGCAGGGTGAGGTCTTCGCCGAATATCGGAACGAGGACTTCACCGAAAACAGCCATGCTATCCCGTGCAGCGTACAGCGGCTGCTGGACGTTGAATGGATAGACCGAACCGTTTTGGATGGCGTAGTCTGGGGCGAAGTCAAGGGTCTCGCGCCGGTACTCAGTTCCAACAGCACCAGCCAATGCGCCACCGGGTAGTTTGTAGATTTCGCCGTTGATCTTGGCATCCCAACCGAGCAGTTCTGCGACAGTCTTGATCGTGGCCTCGCCGTAAATCTGGTCCACGAGGCTCCGCGGGTTGACCACGCTTGAACCGCCGATTGGCGTGTAACCAAACGGGTTCCATGCATCAGGCGTGCTCCGACCCAGAAGATCCTCATACACGTCTCTGAGAACACCACCCGTTTGAGTTTCATCGATTTCAGTCCGATCCCATGTGAAAGCGGTCTCCCACTTCCATGAGCTTTCTGCGATTCGGCCCCTGAGCCCGGCGACAAGGTGCGTGTTCTCAAAGTCGTCGTAGAAAATACGCGGGCCGAGCTCGACTGGCCGGTAGGAAACCCGAAGCGGTGTGCCGGTCGCAGCGGCTTCTGGGAAGAGAAGTTGATACCAGTAATTCGAGGCTGGCATTTCAACTCCTGACAACGGCGACGGCGCCAGTTGGAAACTGGAGCTGTTCGACGCGTAATAGCCGAGCATGAAAGCTTCGAGGTTCTCGCCGTACAACTGGTGAGATCCGGACATGTAAACCGTATATCTCTCGTGCGGGCGATACGCGGTTGTGTAGTACGGATACGGGAAACCAGGGTCCATCCCCGGCATCAGCGACGGGTTGCCGCCGTAACGCACGGGCGAGTCAGCAGGCAGTGCAGCATTCAGCTCAGCTTCGGCTGCATTACGCACTGCAGTGCGGCTTGCACCCTCTGGCACCTTGACGGTGGCGATTGGGTTGAACCCTGCGGGTATCTGCGTGATGTTGGTGAGTCCCCTTGTGTTGGTTGGCACCAGGCTCCAACGCAGGGCGATCTCGTCGGAAGGCAGCGAACTGTTGTTGAGGAACAGACCCGGGTTGGACGTCTGCGAGGTCTGGAACGGCAGCGGTTTGGACCGCTCGCGGTCAACGCTGAGTTGGTCGTTGGACTTGCCGTATTCGGCGGCCATCACGAATTTGGATTTCTCGGTGGTTTCGCCGACCATCACGCTCGTCTTCCAATCACTGATGTCTGTGTCAGTGGTATTGGCGTAGTAGGCGCCAATCTTGGCGCCTGTGTATTCCTCTTTGAGGATGATATTGGCGACGCCTGCAACAGCATCCGATCCGTAAATGGCAGAAGCACCGTCCTGAAGAATCTCGATCTTCTCGATCGCTGCTTCGGGGATCAGGTTCAGGTCGCTTGTGCTTGTTCGTCTTCCGTTGACGAGCAAAAGGGTTGCGTTTGCCGGCAAACCGCGCAGCGACACTTGCGAGCTGCCGTCGCCACCATTTCCAAAGCCCGGGTTGATCGCACCCGTGCCGCCTGCATATTGAGGGGCGCGCACCCGGATTGTGTCCGCCAGGGCTGGGCGTCCGGCGTTGACCGGTTCGGCGATGTCAACGACACTTACCGTCAATGTGCCGGCGGCATCTGCGCTTTCGATGTTCGAACCGGTGACGATTATTTTCTCCATGCGCTCCGGCTCGGCAGGAGCTGTCTCCTGAGCCGCTGCCGGCATTACCGCTGCCCCTGGTATGCCAATGGCCACCGTGCAGGCAACGGGTAGGACAACTTGGGTTGCGGTATTTTTTGTTTTCTTCATATTTGTTTATGCTCTGTTAGTGGTGAATCGGATTCACTACAGGCGTTACGCTTGGGGGAACCATTAGAATGGAAAACGTCGATTGCACAAGCAAAAAAATGCATTTTTACACTTTCGACAGAACCGACGTTTGTCGCTAGACTCGGCCCATGTCAGCGGTAACTCGAGTCGGTGTGATAGGAGTCGGCGCGCTCGGCAAGGAACATGCCAGATTATATGCCGAGTTGAGCCGAACAGGAGATGTTGTGCTTGCAGGGGTTTATGACCTCGACGTCGAAACGGCCAAAAACGTCGCACAGCGTTGTGGCACAACAGTTTTCGATTCGATCGATGCCGCCGTTGGCGCCTGCGATGCATTCAGCGTGGTTACACCCACATCGACTCATTTCCAGATCGCCAAAGCGCTCCTTGCCCGGGGCAAGCATGTGCTCGTCGAGAAACCCATGACAGATCAACAGGCGCAGGCTGCCGAGCTTGTCCAGTTGGCGCGTGCAAACAATTCCGTTCTCCAGGTTGGCCACGTGGAAAGATTTAATCCGGTGTTCAAGTACTTGCAGCGCACGGTTGTTTTTCCACGGTTCATCGAGGCGCACCGGTTGTCTCCTTATCCCGCGCGGAGCACGGACGTGGGCGTTGTGTTGGACCTGATGATACACGATCTCGACGTGGTGCTCGCATTTGTGAAATCACCGATAGTGTCGATTGACGCGGTGGGTATCCCCGTCCTGAGCCGGAACGAGGACATCGCAAACGCCCGTCTTCGCTTCGCCAACGGTTGCGTGGCGAACCTGACAGCCAGCCGGGTCAGCCCTGAACGCCTTCGCAAGATACGCGTGTTCAGCGGCGGCCCGGACCCATGCTACGTATCGTTGGATTACAGGGCGCAAGAAGGGTATTTGTATCGACTGGCACGCGACGATGAGAAAGAGTCGTCCATTGCCCAAAAACTTTTCGGCGGCAGGGAAGCTTCGCTTGTCACAAGGTTTGGCGGAAAACGCATTGTCCGAGAGTCGGTTCCAATCACCAAGGATGAACCGCTGAAGCTCGAACTTGAAAGCTTCCTGAGCTGCGTCCGGGAAAAACGCACACCGGTCGTATCCGGCGAAGCCGGGGCACGGGCACTGGACGTGGCACTGGAAATCACAAGGCAGATTCAATCGAATTCGCCCGCAGCGTGAAAGGACCGGAGATGAATGCTCTTCACCACGCGCCCAGATTCATGCTCATCGCAGGTGAACCGAGTGGAGACATGCTGGCCGGGGAGCTGATCCAGGCTCTTCGTGCTGATCCGGGAGTGCAATCATTCGCATTTGCACCGCGCTTTTTTGGTGCGGGCGGACAACACATGGAAAGCGCAGGCGCCGACGTGGTCCTGGATTTGTGCCGACACGCAATGGTCGGGCTCAGCGGCGCGGTGTGGCACTATTTGACTTTCAGGCGGCACATTCGCCAGTTGCTAAGGCTGGCCTTTGAAAGGCAGCCGGATGTGATCATCGGCGTCGATTTTTCCGGGTTCAACCTGCGGTTTGCGCGGGCGCTTCGCGCAATGCTGCGCAAAGCGCCACGATTCTTCTTTAACTGGAAGCCGAGATTTGTCCAGTTCGTTTCCCCGCAGGTGTGGGCGTCACGCCCCGGACGGGCAAGGACAATGGCGAAGAATCTCGATCTGCTATTGTGCCTGTTTCTGTTCGAAAAAGAGTGGTACGCAAAGCGCGCGCCATCCCTCAGAGTCGAGTTTGTCGGGCACCCAGTGGTTGACCGTCACAAGGCAACCTCGATGAAAACCGCGCCCGACACAGGAAATGACCGCCATGTCGGGCGGGTCCAAGATGTTGTTTTGCTGCCGGGGAGTCGTGTTGCGGAGGTTAACCGGCACCTGCCGGTCATGCTCGAGGCGGCCAGGCTGCTCGTGGCGGGCGTGCACCGACAGAAAACAGCGGATTCGGGTGAGAGTCGCAAACTCGAGTTCACTCTGGTGTTGGCGGATGAGCGGCTGCGGCAGATTGCCGATCCAATATGCAGGCGGCTGCTGCCCGAAGTGCGTGTATTGGTGAACGATGTGGGCGGCGCTCTGGCCGACGCCACAGCGGCGATAGCCTGCACCGGCACCGTAACGCTCGAATGCGCGCTTTACGGCGTACCCACGGTCGCAATGTACAAGACCTCAGCCATCAATTATTTCGTGGCACGGCAATTGGTTTCGGTGCGGTATCTGGCGATGCCGAACATTTTGGCCGACGAGGAGCTGTTTCCGGAGTTCATTCAGGGTCGTGCCACACCGGCGAACTTGGCGCGTGCGACTGCCGATTTCCTCGAAAACTCGGACCTGCGCAGCTCGATTCGAGCGAAACTTGCAGCAGTCGTATCGGAGCTTGGCCCGCCGGGCGCAGCCGCACGGGCAGCGGCGGCGATTGCCTCACTGCTGCCAAACTGCGGGTGAGAATAACCGGTTGAATAACGTGCCAGACAGGATGTTCGCTTGATTACGGGAACTTGACCGGTGCGTTGAACCGTAGTATGAATTAGATCATGGCAAAGAAAGCAACATCCAAAAAGGCGACTGCGAAGAACAAACAGGCTTTTACGTACAACGCGCCCTCTGCAACCAGCGTCCTGTTGGTCGGGGACTTTACTCATTGGCAGAAAAGTCCCATCAGCATGCAGAAACGACCGGATGGATTCTGGCACGCGGAGGTCGAACTGGCGCCCGGCACATATCACTACAAGTTTATCGTGGACGGTGAGTGGTGCGACGATCCCGAATGCACTCTGCGCGTTCCGAATCCGTTCGGCACTTTCAACGCCGTGCGCGAGGTGAAGTGATCCACACAACTTCACCCGGAACGCGGCTGCCTCCGGCAGGTAAACACCCGAACCGCAAACAAACGGAAAGAGGTGGATTTCACTTTTTTCGTTCTTTTCGGCTAACTGAAAGAACCGACTGTTAATTTTTCGGTTGTGGCCAAAAGAAACGAAAGAAGGTCGAAGAGCTTTTGGCAGAAAAATCGGGCACAGAAAAATGGGGTAGCGAAGAATCGCCCTGCACCTGAGCGACCAAGGATCTGCGCGCCGATGTCCCATCTTTCGGAAAGTTGTGCACATCAAAGCGGTTTTGCTTGAAGACCTGCTCAGGTCTTGTGCAGCCTCTCCCGGTCGCCATGACCCGGGTCTTGAAACTGTTCTTGATCACGATGCTGGTTGCCGCCAGTGTGTTTGCGGCCCAGAAGCGCGCGCAGGCGCATGAGTCTTCGCCACAGTACGTGGACCTTGCAGGCTGGGGCCGGACGAATTCATTTCGAATCGTTTGGAATTCAAACGGGCGGGATTTCATGCTGACCAACCGGTCATGGCGGCTGGCGTTCACCGTCAATTCCCGGCAAGCCGAAATCAACGGCGTCAAAGCATGGCTGTCCTTCCCTGTGATTGCTCGTGGGACCAACGCGTCGATTGCACTCTTGGACATCCAAAAGCTGATCCGGCCATTGTTGACCCCTGCCCGCAACAACTCACAGCGCAAAGTCACGCTTGTGGCTCTTGACCCGGGGCACGGCGGTAAAGACAAGGGCGTCGAAACCGCGGGGTGTCAGGAAAAGACGCACACATTATTGCTCGCGCGCAGACTTCAATCGTTGCTTGAATCAGCGGGTCTGAAAGTTGTGCTCACAAGGTCTTCGGACGTGTTCGTTGAACTTGACGACCGGGTCGCGCTGGCCAAGCGTCGCCGGGCCGACATCTTCGTGAGCCTGCATTACAACTCGGACGGGAATGGCCGTGGCGATGCAAAAGGAGTCGAGTGTTATTGTGTAACACCGGCGGGGGCCAAGTCAACGAATACGCGGCCCGATGACAATGCCACAACAAAAGCCGTCCCGGGAAACAACAACGATTCGCGAAACGTCCTTCTCGCCTACCTTGTCCAAAAGGCAATGGTCACCGGCCTTGACGTTGAAGACCGTGGCGTCCGACGCGCCAGATTCCTTGTTCTCAGAGACGCAACCATGCCCGCAATCCTTATCGAAGGCGGGTTCATGAGCGCCCCGGATGAACGGCGCCGGCTCGTCGGCCTTGAACGCCGCCGCGATCTTGCCCAGGCTATTGCAGACGGGATTCTCGACTACAAGCGGCTGGTGGAAAGGCAATAAACCGGGGCCGGGAAAATGGTTTCCCGATTTATTTTCCGCCGGATGGTTTTCCCCCGCCACCGCCCTTTTTCCCAACCCCGACAGAAAGCACGGCACCCGTCAGTATCCCCACAGCGAAGAACGCAAAATACATTATCGCCGCCGGCTGATGAATCTGTTTCGCAAGCAAGGGGGGAAGGACAAAAGAAACCGTCTGTTTGTTGTTCAGCCCGATCAGCACGAGCAGAAACAACATCACAATAATGAACACAATCTTGAATAACAGCTTGGCATTCATACAGCGCCAAATACGCCGCACGGTAACCACGTCGGCAGAGCGATGTCAATAACTTCCGTTTTGGCAGGCGCGACCGCCTCGAAAATCAGAAAAACGCTTCGACCCGCCATTCGTGAGCGCGCTTTGGCAGTTCAATCAGTTGCCGCTTGGGATCGACTTCGGCGGTCCGTCCGTTGACGAGAGCTGATTTCAACGGTTTGCCGTCAGGATGCCGGAGTCGAAGCCGGATAGTTCTCGGGTCTTTGGTCTTGGCCAGCTTGACAGTGGCAGTCACTTTGTTGGAAGCGGCGTGCGAGACTATTTCGAGGTCGAGCCGGCCAAAAAACGTTGCTGCGCGCTCGATTCTGATACGTTGTCCGTCGCGCATCCACGCCAACGGCACGCCGAGGGCAAGTTCGAGGTCATCCCCGCGTTCGAACACGAGCATTTGGCGCATCCACTGAACAAACTTGCATTCATCGGGTGTCTTGTAGAGCGGCCCGTCACCATGGCCGGCCCTTGGCACCCATTCGGCAAAACACATTGTGTCCGGATAAAGGCTCACCCAAGCTGTGTTGTAGAAAGCGCGGATGAAGTTGGGGATCTCGTCGCGCGCGAGATACACAATGGCAAGGTCCAACAGATTCGGCTGCAGTGTGAACCCGCCCAGATCGAAAAACTCGGCTTCGGGGTTTTTGAGGCCGTAGCCGCTTTCGGCGCTGAGAAACACGTTGTCTTCCAGCTCATGGATCATCCAATCGACGAATTGATGCTGTGGCTCGTAAACTTCGCCTGTCACCAGATGCAGTGCTGGATACAACCCCTCGCGAATCCAGCCCTCTTTCAGATGTGTCAGAGCATTGACCCGTGGCGGCACGTATGGGATGTACAAACCATCGCGCAAGCGCACAACCGGTGATGTGGCCACTGATTCGGCAACGCTGGCACGGATGTCCTCTCGAAATGATTCGGTTTCTTTGGTCAATCGTTTTGCGGCTGCCCGGACTTCGCTGGTCCATCGATCGGGCGGGCGGGCCGGGGCTGGGAGCTCCGATGCATGGTCAACCGCCTCGGCAAATGCTTGCGCGACGCGCTTCATACCGAGGTGGTAGTAAGCATCGGTGGCGTAATAATACAGATATTCTTCGACATCTTCGAGGTCGCCCGCAGGTGCAAGCCCGAATTCGGGGCGGCGCCGGCCGGCCGGGTCGGTGGTTTTTGTGCTTTGGCGCTCGTTGATCACCCAGTTGGCAGCGGCCAGCAGCCGCGGAGCAATTCGCGCCAGATACCGGATGTCGCGTGTCCAAAGGTAATGTTCTGCCGCAGCCCACATCCCGAATCCGTGGTGCATGTTGTATCCTTGAGCCGTGTAAGGGTCCGGCTCTTCGGGATGAGCGGCATAGAGAACCCCTTCCTTGGACCGGAAATTGCCGGGCAATCCCTTGACGCTTTGATTTGCGAGGAACGTTTCGATAAGCAACGCTGCGGTTTCGTGTTCGCCCCGCATTTCGAGCGAGCGAGCGACCATGGCAGTTTCGTTCAGATAATTCCTGTAGTGATGCGTGGCCGCGCCGTGCTGATACTGTCGGGTGAACGGATCGATGTCGGTCGAGATCAGCACATGCCAGAGATTGGCTTTGAACAGCTCGTTCAGGTAATGGTCGGGCACCTCGTATGTCATGCCGCGACTGACGCGCTCGCGCCAGAATTGTTCCACCGATGCGGCAACGTTTGTGAACGACATCTTCAACAGTGCTTCGAGCTCCTGTTTGTCAAAGAGCTCGATGTACGGGACAAACAGGTCGATTGCATGGCGTTCGCCCGGGGCCAGTCTGACCCGGTAGCGCACTGCTTCGCGCGCGGACGATGGGCTTGGCAAATCCTGTCGATAGCTCCCGGGGCCGCCCGGCTCGAGCACAGCGATGTCGAGCGCGCCTTTGTCATGGATGTCAAATCGGCACCGCAACGGCAAAAAACCGGATCGATGCGATTTGTCCGAGGGTCGGCTCAGGACCAGGAGGTTTTGGAGCGTCAATCTGCACGGGCTGGGGCGGCTGATCTCGATCCAAAGCCATGCATCGCGTTCTTCCTGCGAGGCATTCAACAGCTCGAAGCGCGTGGCCAATACCACAGTTTCCGTTCCCGTCTCGGTATGCAGCGATCCGATGTCACACATCAACGGCGTTGCCACCGAGGTTTGCGCATACCGAATCTGGTCGGTTTCCCACTGGTGACGGACAATTGGCAGCCAACCGTCAGCAAGGCTGCGGGTCACCGCGCGATTGCTTTGCGGTCCCATTACCGGGTGTTCGCCCGCGCCAAAGTCGAAAATGATGTCATCCCACTCCCACGGTCTCAGTTCGGCATCCGGGCCAATTGACCTGAGACTGTCGGCGCGCAATTGGATTTCTCCGCGGGGGAGCAATGCAATTTCCTGCCGCAGATTTGGCACGCCGAGAAACATATACCGCGGCGGTTTTTGCGGGACCGCTTTTGCAAGCCGATCAAAAGTTTGCTCCGGCATGCGCGCCACTTGTTCCGCCACCGTGCCTGCGGTCCAACGCTCACCTGCCGGGCCGGGCCATGTCTTGAGACTCATGCCGCGGTCTGCATCGCTCACCAACACGTCAACATCGCGGACAAAAATCGCCCCTTCGCGCAACACATCATCAACAAAAACTGCAAAACTCGCGGTTTCACCATCCCTGCAAACGACGCGCCCGCGGTCGGCGCTGAGTCGGTCCCCGGCATCTGCGTAGGCCAGATCAACCTCGAACACCTCGGCACCCAGCCGTTTCGTTGTGCGAATGCGGGCGTTTCGAGGCTCGAACTGCGGGTTCCAATTGCCCGCGGATTGGCGTTTCTTTTTCCATTCGTACCTGAGCCGCGCGTTTTTCCATCTGGCATCAGAGAAAGCTGCAATGCCTGTGATCTTGACGGTGTTGGCACATCTCAAGCGCAGCTTGTACGTGAGCCTGTACTCGAAACCGACCCGCTTTGCGCTGGCAACCTCGTCCTTGTCCAATGGCAGAAAATCGAACGTGATTTTCGGGCCTTCAACCTTGGCAGATGTTCTGGCCTCGACCCACCGTCCGTTGAAAGGATCGTCCAGCTTCATCCAACCGCCACTGCCGTTGTCCGGCCACACGCGATACCACCATTCGACCTTGATCGGGGAAACGTCCTGCAGTTCGCCATCCGTTCTGACGGTGACGCTGCGTATCGCTCGTGGCTGGTCCCAAGAGATTTCCACGGCGCAGGTTCCGTCAAGCATCACCTCTTTTTGATTTCCATCGCGCACGAGATGCTGTGTATCGGTTGCCGAAGCGGGATTGCCATGTTTGACCAACTTCACCTCCGCGAACTCGGCCAGGTTGACAGGCGCACCGGCATCCTGAGCGATCGCCAGCCACGCGGTCATTATGCCGAATGCGGCAATTGTTCTGATGAACTTCATCGCAGTGTGCTGTTCCGCAACAGCGCAAGAAGCGCTGCCGGATCAACAACAGTAACCACACGGCCCGTTACGCTGATAAGGCCGCGGCTGCGGAATTTTGCAAGTGTGCGCGACAACGTCTCACTTACAGTGCCAAGCTCTGCCGCCAAAATCCGCTTTGTCGCGGGCAACACGATTTCAACCGGTTCGCTGCTGTTTGGATCGACACATCGGCGAAGCAGCCAGTTGGCAAGCCGCGTTTCGACGTCTTTCAATGTCAAATCGCCAAGCATGTCCACAAGCACCCGCAAATGTTTGCTCATAGATGCCAGCATGCGCAGAGCCAGCTCGGGTTTGCTCTGCAACAGCGACAGAAACTCCCGTTTCTGGATCAACAAAACCTGACTCGGCTCGGTCGCTCGCGCATCGGCCGGGTAACCCGTTTCCGAGGCAAGGACGACTTCCGCGAATGAATCGCCGGCGTGAAACAGGTGTATTACCTGCTCGCGGCCCCCCGCGCCTGTTCGGTGAATATTGATCGTCCCGCGTTGAACTACATAGAACCCGGTCGCAGGCTCGCCTTCCCGGAACAAATACTTGCCCTTATCGAGGTGCTTCGGAATTGCTATCTGAGCAATACATTTCAGATCGCCAATGCCCAATCCAGCAAAAAGCTGGCACGCCCGCAGCGTATTGATAATCGCACTTTCCTTGTATCCGGCCAGATGCCCCGGTTTCATTTCTCCAAATCGTCGCTTTCACGCGGCTCCGATTGCCTGCCGCGCGCTGTGATCCTGGAAAAACCGCGCGGCCGTTCTCGTCCATCTGATCGTCCGGCTGCTGGTGCGCCGCGCTGCACCACTGTTTTCGAAAACCCGCGCAGAACGCAGGTCAGCAGATCATTCGAGAATTTTGTCTTCAAGCTGTTCGGTTATTGATCCCAATCTCATTTCACCCGTGGCAGACGTGGTCGCCTCGGTCAGCGCGGCGCGACAGAGCGCTGAGCTTGCAATGAACGCCTTTACCTAGCCGCGGTCATTCGGTTGCTGCTGCGCCGCGCTGGGTCAGATGCGTTTTGTCCATTGCCGATGCGCACAAAGTTTTCAAGCAAAGATCGACCGTGCTCGGTCAATATGCTCTCCGGATGAAACTGAACTCCGAAAACAGGCCATTCACGATGGCGCACGCCCATTATTTCGCCCTCGTCAGTTTCGGCGGTGATTTCGAGACAGGGCGGCACTGAATCGCGCGCAATGACCAGCGAGTGATACCGGGTCGCGACAAACGGGTTCGGCAAACCCTCAAACAGGTCCCGACCGTTATGTCGGATCAGCGACGTTTTGCCGTGCATGACGCGGTGGTTTCTGACAACCCGGCCGCCGAACACATGCCCGATGCACTGGTGCCCGAGGCACACTCCGAGAATCGGTACAACGCCGGCAAAAGTCCGAATCACATCGTTTGACAACCCGGATTCTCTCGGCGAACACGGCCCGGGCGAAATCAGAATCTTGTCCGGACGCAAATCGCGAATCTGATCCAGAGTAATCGCGTCGTTTCGGTGTACCTCGACCTGCACGTTCATCTCGCCAAGGTACTGGACGAGATTGTAAGTGAACGAGTCGTAATTATCTATTACCAGCACCATAACGCCTGCAGCACAGTACGCCGCCGAGGCCTCTTTGCAAGGCAACTATTTGCTTGCGATCCGGAGAAAACAGGGGTTTTATATCGGCAGTGCGGAGAGGTGGCCGAGTGGCTGAAGGCGGCGGTTTGCTAAACCGTTATAGGGCCTAAAACCCTATCGGGGGTTCGAATCCCCCCCTCTCCGCCATGCTTTTGGCACGGTTCCCCTTTGGCGAGGCACCGCATCAAACCAACAAGGCACGCGACACAATCCTGTCCAACGAACTTTCGCAGCGCCGCGCGCCCGCAACCGGATGATCGCGGCGAGACAAGGGCGTTGGTTGCAAGCTCGGCGCGTGGGCCGCCCCGCCGGGATTCGAACCTGCCCGAATATAAGGTGACATTTCATTTGCACATAAGCCGAACGTGGATTTTACTTCTCCAGCTTGTTAATGATGCAGGAAACCTGAAGACTGGTGTTCATGAAAAAGGCGCCGAAACGAAAAACAACTGCGGCAGACTCTCGTTCTGTTTCACGCACTGCCACAGCAAGGACCGCCCAAAGAACGGAGCGTAAACAAACATTGCCATCACAACACTCACGCAGCGGAAGAAAAGCGGCAGCCGGTGCCAAACCAACCACGCCGCCTTTGTCGGGCCGGCAGGTCAAATCCACCGCCACCGGTCCGGTAATGCCAACCAAACCGGCCGAAAAACCACCCAGAACACGAAAACCTGTCGCGAAAGGTGCGCTCGCAGGAAAATCGTCACCAACCGAGGGACCCGGTCAACGGTTCGCTCTCGGTCCAACAACTGAAAAAGCAGCTCTCGAGATCCCCACCCCGGGCGAACCGCCAGAATCGTTGCCTGCGTCGTACGAAACCGGTCGGTTGTTGCTAACGGCGAGAGACCCCAAGTGGCTCTGTGTGCAGTGGGACGTCAGCGCGGATCAGATCGAGCGCATCAAATCGCTGGCAAAAGGTTTGACCGCCGAGCTGCGCATTTATGCAGGACCGTCACGCAACGACCTCGTTCGTCGCGTGCCGGTCGTTGTTCCGCAGAACCGGCGGGGCACATGGTTTGTCGAAGTGCCGCGTAGCGATGAACTGTATGTTGCCGAGATTGGGTATCAAGAAAAGCCGGACAAATGGGTGTGCATGACGACGTCCGCCGTGGTCAGAACACCGCCAGCGGCACGTTCCCAAGAGGCAACCTACGAGGTTGCAACCATTCCCTTGGACCAACCAATCCGACCTCTTCACAGGCCTGCGCCAGAACACCGGGCACGCGAAGTGGCTCCACAACTTTCACCAGCCCCTGGGCCTGGATTCCCGGCTACAGTGGTGCCTTTGATCGAAGAAGAACTGATGTCGCCCATCGTGGGCGGTCAACCTTCGTCGTTGGCGTTCTCACCGCAAGTCCCATTTGGTGCGCAGGCAGGTCCGGAGGCCCCCTCGAGCATCGCGGTTGTCCGGCCTCCACAGGCACAGAGACGCGGTTTCTGGCTCAATCTTAACGTTGAACTTGTTGTGTATGGGGCGACCGATCCGCACGCTTCGTTCACTGTTTCCGGACAGCCTGTCAGACTCCGCCCGGACGGCACTTTCAGCTTCCGCTTTTCTTTGCCGGACGGAGAACACGAACTCAACATCGAGGCGACAGCACCGGATGGCAGCGACAGGCGGTGCGCAAGACTGACGTTACATCGGCGCACTACCCTCGAAGGCAAGGTCGAACCTGCGCCGCAGTCTCCGAAGCTCGCGCCACCGCCCGGGCGCTCGCGAAAGAGCTGAATCAGACCCGGGCGCGAACATTAGAAACTGGATCGGTTCAAACTCCCAACCAGACACCGTTGTCACAATGCCAGGCTACCTTGCGCTTGTTCTGCATGCTCATTTGCCGTTTGTTCGGCATCCGGAGCATCCACGTTTCCTCGAGGAGAGCTGGCTCTACGAGGCGATCACAGAAACTTACATGCCGATCCTCGAGATGCTCCGTGGTTGGGAACGCGATCGCATCAACGCAAGAATCACCATCTGTCTGTCCCCAACTCTCTGTTCGATGCTGCTGGACCCGTTGCTTCAGTCTCGATACGAGCGGAGACTCGAAGACCTGATCGAGCTTGCCGACCGCGAAGTGCTGCGTTTGCAGTGGGAACCGCAGATGAAGCGTCTGGCCGAAAACTACGCGAATCGTTTCCGCCAAATCCGATCCCTCTGGTTCGCCTGTCAACGGAATCTTGTCGGCGCTTTCCGCAGACTTCAGGACGAGGGCCGAATTGAAATCATCACCTGCGCAGCCACACACGCTCTTTTGCCGCTGCTGGTCAATTCCCCCGGCGCATTGAGAGCCCAGGTGCTTACGGCTCGAGATCATTATCGGCAGTGCTTCGGGAAAGACCCGATTGGTTTCTGGCTGCCTGAATGTGCTTATTCACCCGAAATCGAGTGGGCCCTGACCGAAGCCGGCGTACGCTGGTTCATAGTTGAATCACATGGTTTGCTGCACGGCACTCCGCGCCCGCGCTACGGCACATTCAGCCCGGTGTTCACGCCCGACGGATTGGCTGTGTTCGGGCGCGACCGCGATTCGGCCAACCAGGTCTGGAGCAGACTTGAAGGTTACCCCGGCGACCCGCGTTACCGCGATTTTTACCGCGACATCGGATTTGACCTCGACCTCGATTACATCGAACCGTTTCTTCCATCGCCGGGCCGGCGCGGTTTCACCGGCATCAAGTACCATGCCATAACGGGAGCCAGGGGCGAAAAAGCCATCTACGATCCTTCGGCCGCGCAAGAAGCCGTGCAACAACACGCCCGCCATTTCATCCAAAACCGCCTGCGGCAAATGGCCAGAATCGAGCCCGCAATGGACCGGCCGCCGCTGATTGTCGCGCCCTATGACGCTGAATTGTTCGGGCACTGGTGGCACGAGGGCGTGCTTTTCATTGACACCATGACCCGCATGGCTTTGGCCGAATCGCCCGCATTTAGTCTCATCACTCCCACCGATTACCTCCGCCGCCACTCGACCAACCAGGTTGCGCGCCCCAGCCCTTCCACATGGGGAGACCAGGGCCACCTTGGCGTTTGGCTCAATGAACGCAATGCATGGATCCAACCACATCTCCGCGCCGCAGAAGACAAGCTCGTCGAACTGGTCCGATGGTACTCGAATGCAAACGGTCTGACCGGGCGCGCCCTCAAACAGGCCGCGCGCGAGCTCATGCTCGCACAAGCAAGCGACTGGCCGTTCATGATCCACACCGGCACAAACCCGGATTACGCCCGTCACAGAGTTGAAACTCACCTTAGGAATTACCTTTCACTGCACGAGCAGATTACAACCAGCACAATCAACCCAACCGCTCTGGCCAGCCTCGAGGAAAAACACAACATCTTTCCCAACCTGCAACCGATTTATTGGAGCGCCTGAGCATGCACTCAACTCGCTTGTACTCAATTCTGGTGACATGACATGCTCTGGACATGGAGCAGGTTTATGGCATGTTAACTAATTAATGTGAACCTGTTAATTGCAGCGGTCTTGGGTTGGTTGTTGCCGGTTCCCGCCGCTCGAGTGAGTTTTGGCAGAACGGCTCGATCAACAACCACCCTGGCAAAAGGTTCACTGAACTATTCAACATAAGTCTATGAAAACCAGATCGAATACGACAAGGTGGTTTAAGTCAGCTTTGGTTGGTTTGGGTTTGACGGTGTGCACTGCCGCTACATTGGCTGCGACGGACCTCGTCCTCGGCACGTTTGACAGCGACGTCGCCGGCTGGGGAACAGCGTGGGGCAATGCCAGAGCTGAGCATGACCCCGCAGAAGACAACACAGGCAACGGCGGCGGCGCTTGCTACATCTCCGCCGATTTCTCCGCCGATCAAAACACGCTGACAATCTACGGGTGCATCGAGGGAAATCCATGGTGGCATCCGAGTTCTGCCAATTTCAACTTGTCCGAATACGCAAGCATCGAGTTTGATATCAAGTGGGACACAACCAAGTCGCTGTCGATCGCCGAATTCAACTCGCCGCCCCAAGGCGGTGAAGGCGGCATAACAATCTGGGCGGTCGATTATCCCGGGTTCAACATTCGACCGACCATCGGCAACATCCAGGTTCCAGCGGCTGCCGCCAACGGCTGGGTACACATTAGCGTGCCCATAAACCCGGCCATCGCAGGCATAGACCCCAGCAAAGGCATCGTCTTCAAGAAATGGATTACCGAGGCCCAGAAAAACGCCGGCGGCACATACGGGTTCTGGGTCGATAACGTAATCCTCAAAGGCACAACTCCGCCCCCGCCACCGTCGCTTTCACTTGACAGGCCCATCCCCGGACTCGCTTTTGTCGCCGCCACCGGCGGACAGTGGGACCGGCAAAACATCCGCACGCTGGGCAACGCTTACTCATGGGTGGGCGCAACGGGACCAGTCAGCTACTCACTCACTGTAGCCAAATTGGCCGACAACGCGCATCCGGATTTCCAACTGCACATCTACTTCGTACCCGGTACACCGGATAACCGCGCGGACGCCGACTGGCACGAGCCGAATGTACTCCTGTGGCGAATAATGAACCAGGCAAGCGGCGCTGCATGGTCCGAAGTCCGTTACAAAACAAACGCGCCCGATGACAATGGCATTCTGTGGGGCGCAGGCAACCTTGGCGGTGTTTGGGATCCAACAACATTGGGCACATGGACAATTACGTTCGACCACGACACCAACATCACAGTTACTGCTCCCAGCGGCGGCACATTGGCCACCAATCTCCCGCCTGACATCGTCCCGGTCTTCAATAATACCATGAAGATTTACGTCGGCGTCGTCCCGAATTCGCTCGATCGCATAGGCCAAATGGCCGTCCTTACCGGAGTCAAAATCACCGGCACACCCAACGCGCCTGCCGTCGATTCCAACTTCCTCGGCCAGCCCCTTGACACCAATGTGTGGGAGATTCTCGCATCCAGCGCAACATACGGAGTTCAAGAAATCCCAACAGACGCCAAGTACTGGGTTGATTGGACCTTGCCAGCAATGGGCTTTGTGCTGGAAGGAAGCCCGACGGTCCTTGGCCCATGGACCTCTCCCGCGCCAACAGGGTTCGACGTGGGCGGAAAACACCGCGTTTTGCTGCGGCAGGGCGATCTGCCAGGTCCGGATGCAGGTTTCTGGCGCCTTGTGAAACGCGAGTTCAAGAAGCTCCAGATACTGCTTCCGGGCGAAACCGCCGCGCCTGGCACCCCAACCGGCAAAACAGGCACGCCAATCCCACAGACCGCTGGTGTCCCATTCGACGTCATCGTCAACGCCGTGGATGACAACTGGAACATCACCTCGATCGCATTGGACGTCGTTAGACTCACCAGCTCTGACGAGTGGGCCGAGCTCCCACAACAGGCAGCGCTCGTCCGTGGGACAATGACTTTCACAGTCACCTTGTGGACTGCCGGCCAACAGACGATTACCGTGACAGACGTGACCGACTCGAGCAAAGCGGACGTCACCAGCAGCCCGGTCACCGTGCAGTAGAAGCTGCGTACCTTTTGGTAATTCGCATGGGCATCGGCACCCTGTCGATGCCCTTTTGTTTTTTCCCAAAAAAGTCTTGCGTATCTTGTTTGACTGCCCCAATCTATTAGTCCCTTGTGTAATGCACCGGTATAACCGGGGCGCGCAAAAGGGTGTTGGCGCCGTCTCGATTCGGCAAGAAGGTGTGTTGGTTGGGCCTTTTGCCCGGTCGAGGACGCGTCAGCAGCACCGTATTGTAACTGCAATGAACTGACCGAGAAAAAGGAGACACAATGAAGCCGAAACTGGTTGGTATTACTATTGTCGTGGGCACTGCGATGTGCCTGTCCACAGCAATAGCGCAGCTTGTCACTGGCACACCTCAAGACAACAAACTTGTTCCCCGATCAGCCACGTTCTACGTCAACGTCCCGCCGGATACGACGCCGCCGGACAATGTAAACAACAACAAGACGGAAAGTCTTGGTGTCGCCATTTCCAGCAGCGGCAACGTCATAATCGGCTGGGAAGACGATGGAAACGGCCTGACCGACTGGGAAGCGGTCTGGACCATGTACAATCCACTCGGACAACCAATAACACCAAACACGGTTGTGACTTCGATCGATCCTGCTTATGCAGGGCAAACGATCACGACCAGGTTTTTGTCGTACTTCCGCAAAGATGGCAGTGCGATCTCGGGACGAACCGGTTGGGGACCGAAAATCAAAGCAAACCTGTTTGGCACGGGCGTCGGCATGGGTTCGAGCACATGGGACCTCGGCAAGGAAGTCGTCGAGTTCGCCCCATGGACCGATGCAAATGAAGATGATTACCCCGCCGTACAACTGTTAACCGATGATGGCAGGCCGATTGGCATTGTTGCAGGCGTTAGTTCGACGTACGCGCAGGGTGCAGGTTCCATCCGCATTGGCGACTGGGACTACTTGTCCAATGGCAACATCGTCATTGTCGGAGAAAGCCGGCAGGAAGACGACCTTGTCAGCAAGTACGGCGGCGCCGCAAAAGGCAAACACGTCATCTTCCGCATTGTTGATCCCGCAGGCAATGTGGTCAAAGCAGAGACACTCGTGAGCGCCACACCGACTCCGGGTGAGATGTGGCACGGTGTTGGCGTGACCAAGAACGGTTTCGGCGTGCGCTGGTCAGCGGGCGGCCGAGCCGCCGTCCGGTTGTTCGACAACAACGGCAATCCAATCACACCGAACATTGATCTTGGCACCTTGACGGGCAAGGAAATCGCCGCGGGCGGCGGCAGGGGCGATGGCGCCGGATTCCACGGCAATGGTGACAACCTTTATGTGGCAATCTGCTCCGGTCAAGATGAGCAACAAGCTCTTCGTGTTTGGGTGACAGTTCTCAAAGCCGACGGTACGCTGGTTTACTCGAAGTCGGTCTGCGATGACTATGTGCTGACAAATGTTGGCGGCACAGACGCAGCAATTGACGCCAAAGGACGCGTTTTTGCGGTCTGGGATGCACGGATTGAGAACGACATGGTGGACAGCCTCGTGATGGGCCGGGTGCTGGATGCCAGTGGCCAACCCATCGGCGGCACCTTCTACATCAGCGAAAGCGAGTCTGAGACCTCGTTCGCCTATTTCAAGTCCGAGAAACCGCGTGTGGCTGCACGGGGAGATCAATTCGCTGTAGTATGGCAAAGCAACAATTGCCCGGACTACTCTGGCGCGCCCGTTGTGGCGGCGAGACTGTTCGGCGTGCTTTACGAGCCTGGAACAATCGAAGCCGAGGGTCTGACCCGCATTGTTCCTGATACAGTGATCGACTCGCCGCAATACGACGCACTGGGCAACTGGGAGCCTTATGCGAGCGTCCTTGGCAACAGCGTCTTCCTCATCGAAGGCAACACCTTTGCCACAAACACCGCCGACAAACAGCAGTTTGTCGTCCAACTCCAGCCTGTGGACGGAAGCAAACCGGCGAGACTGACGTATGCCTTCTATACGGATGCCGGTGCGCCGTACGGCGATGAATTCAACCTGTCACGCCAAAACGGTAACCCGGGCCGCGTGGCCGGCGATGCGCGTCCCGGTGCTGTGAACTACATGACGGGCGCAGAGGTTTCGCCGCACGGGTACCTCGACTTGTTCAATTCCGACGGGCGGTGGGATCTGTTTTCGACGCTGCTTGAAAACTCGAGCGCGCGTTATGGCTGTGTCCAAACTTTCAAACTCGATTTGGCAACGCTTACCCCAACGCCTCTGTCCAAAGTCCAGGACTCCGCAAACGGTCGCGTGACCTCGGGCGTGCTCGTTGGCGATCAGGTAACGCGTTTTGGCGGAGAACTGGCGTGCCTCGACAACGGCAATTTCGTATCAGTCGTCGAGGATCGCAGCAGAGTGCGAAGACCAGATGGCAACTGCGGTGTTGCCACAATCTTTGCACCTGACGGAAAAGTCGTGAAAGAGACGTTCAAGATCGCAGACGGCGATATCTGGTCCAACGCGTGTGCCTACCGGGGCGGTTTCGCCGTCCGTATGAACGGCATCATTTACTTCTATGACAACGATGGCAACCTCAAGGGACAGATCGATCAGGCAATCTGTGGTCGCAGCTTCGATCGTGGCCGCGGTGATGGCACCCGTATTCAGGGTCACATCAACAGCCCGTACGTGTTCCTTGCAGGAACAACCGGCGGCAAGTTGGTTTCGATCGCTGCGTTCGACTCACGCGACCTGAGCTTCGTCGCCGTTCAGGATGTGAGCGAGGCGGGATTCCCCGGCACTGCAGACCGCGTCAATCTGGCTGTTGATGCCCTCAACCGGGTGGTTGTGGCGTGGGCGTCTCAACCGGAGGGATACGAAGCTTATCAAGTGGCAGCACGTGTCATGGCCCTGAATGAAAACACCAAGACCATCACGCCGCTGACCCACAGCTTCTTCCCGTTCATCAACACTGCAAAGACCGGTGGAATACGCAGCTTGCAAATGAGCCCGGCTATTACGACCAAACAAATCATGATCGCAGCCAAGGGCGAAATCAACATGCAGAACAAGCCCGAGCTTGGCAAAGACAGCCCGAAAGAAGTGAACTTCTACACAGTGTTCACTCATCCTGCTCCTGCCGAAGACCCGACGCCCGGTGTTGGCGGTCCGGCGCCAACCTTGAGCATAAAGCTCACCGGCTCGACCGTTACCGTGTCGTGGGCGCCTGCGGCGACCGGCTGGGTGCTGCAAGCCACGGACAGCCTGTCCAATCCGAATTGGACCAACGTTGGCACTGCCAACCCCACAGTTGTCACGGTCGGGCCCGGAACGAAGTTCTATCGCCTCCAACGTCAATAATTACCGCTCTGATCTAAGCGGTTAATCGCCCCGGGGCCGGCAATCGCCGGCCCCGGTTGCTTTTGACCGGCCCCAACGAGCCTCGCCAGGTGCTCGGCCATCAGGACCCGGCAAGAGAAACGCCCCAAGGATTCCTCCCCGCCCCTGAATTGGCCGAAGTCAGGACAGATGTCAGGGGGCAGGAGCCGATGGTCAGTGATCCGACATCCGTCCAGCAAGCGCCCCTCCATCCACCCAGTTGCACGTCCGAGAGTCGCACGGTGAAATTTTAACGTTCGCAATCGCCGTGCTGGCCAAGTTGTCCTGCTGATAACGTTCAAACTTCAAATGCCCCATCGTATTTGAAATAAGGGGACAGACACGATATTTGGCCCTACCGGTGCCAGCGGGCTGATCAGGCCAAAGGGATGGGGAAAAAGGGGACAGACACGGAGTTTCAACATGTGCGGGCGACCGGACTGTTGACCGCCGGACCTGGCCAAGCGCCGGTCGCGCGGTCCAAGCCGGCGGGGCGCCCAGATATGGGGACAGACACGGAATTTGGGCGACCGAACCTTTGGCCCGGCAGAGCTGCCAAAGTACCGGTCGATTGGTCGAGGCTGGCTGCGGCACCCAGATATGGGGACAGACACGCTGTCCGATGTACCAGTCAGGAACGTTCAACGTGAAACGTTCAACTCTCAACTGTTAACGGGGTGACCGAAAGGGCGCATGGCGGGCGGGATCCGGGTAGAGCCGGCAGTTTCCCACCGGCTCCCCCACAGACCCGTGCGAGCGGTTTTCCCGCACACGGTTCCTCCAGTCACCGATTCCACCGCCCCGTTATCCGACCTCGTTCCGTGTACACGATTCAGGACCACTGTGTGTCCCACGTGTGCCCGAGTGTCGGCCCCGTAACTGTGTCTGCCCCTTCCCTACTCCCCGGCTCCAAGCGGCACAGTTCGCCGGCTTTCAACCGGTACTATGAGCAGACTAAGTACACCTGTTCATAAATAATGTGACGTATTATATTGCTCCTTGATGCGCTGTGGCGTATGCTTTGCTCACTCACAACACCACGCATATGTCCAGAAAAAGCCCATATACGATCACGCTCAGCCCCGAGGAATTCCAAACCCTGCAAAGTGCGGCCCGTAAATATACGTCACCGTATAAAGAAGTAGTTCGCGCCAAAGTAATTCTCTTGGCGGCTCAGGGACTTGATAACAACCAAATAGGCGCCAGTCTGTCACTGCCCCGGCAGATCGTCAGCAAATGGCGAAAGCGGTTTTTCCAAGACCGCCTGACCGGTCTGATTGACCAACCGCGAAGAGGGCGTCCGCCCCTTTTCCCCCCCAGAACTGGTGGTGGCAGTGAAGGCTCTGGCTTGTGAGCTGCCAGCAACCACTGGTCTGCCCCTGTCGCGGTTTAGTCGGAACGATCTGGTCGCTGAAGTGGTCAACAGGGGACTTGTGGCTCAGATCAGCGGCACCACCCTGTGGAGGTGGCTCAACCAAGATGCAATCCGTCCATGGCATCACCGCAGTTGGATATTTCCCCGCGATCCAGACTTTGAGTTCAAAGCTGGACGGGTTCTGGACCTCTACCAGGGCGTTTGGGAAGGAGAACCGCTTGGACCTGGACGCGATATGGGGACAGACACGGAATTTGAGCGCCCGAGTTTTTGACTGGCCGGACCTGGCCAAGCGCCGGTCGGGCGGCCGAAGATGGCTGTGGCGCCCAGATATGGGGACAGGCACGATGTCCGGTATACTGCGCATTCCGATGAATTCGGACACCTAATCCGAAAATATTCGGACAGCGATCCGAGAGTTATTCGGACAGTTTTTCGGCATCGTTGGATTGGTGTCCGAAATGGATTGGAACGGTGTCCGAAATGCGTCGGAATATGCAGTATACCGATCAGGAATGTTCAACGTGAAACGTTCAACTCTCAACTTTTAACGGGGTGACCGAAAGGGCGCATGATGGGCTGGATGTGGGGACAGACACGATATTTGGCCCGACTCGATGCTGCTGGCCGGATCAGTCCAGACCACGCTTATACTGACAAATCGATCAATATTTGCGAAGATTTTCAGACTCAGGTCGCCTGAGACTCACCGCGTTCTTCGGGCGATAAAGATAGTGAGGCCTTTCGGCCTTGGGAAAAACCGCGCCAAGGCAATAGAATCCGGATTCGCGGGACTGACGTTGTGCGTGGCTGGTCTGAACCTGGACTTGGGTTTACTTGTTGGTCGCACCAACTCCGGCGCGGCCAAAACGCTAATCGACCATATTAGCGGTGCTTATAGCATGAACGTCGCGTAGAAGTTGTCGTTGTTCAATACAGGTGCTTTCCCACTATCAACCCCGTACCACAGACCAGCCGTCCCCCAAAGCCAACCCCACAATCTTATGGCCGTCTCCCTGACCCTGCCCCGCCACGAGCTTTGAGCCAGATCATGATCATCCCAAGATCAGATGGCGACACGCCCGAAATCCGCGATGCCTGCCCCAATGTCTGCGGCCGGATCCGCTTCAGTTTCTGTCGCGATTCAGTCTTCAAACCAAGAATTGCGTCGTAATCCACCCAATCCGGAATCACCATGCCTTCCATCTGACGCATGCGCTCGACCTCGGCCTGTTGTCGCTCAATGTAACCTGCGTACTTGACAATAACCTCGACCTCTGTGGCAACGTCATCAGGCACAGCGTGTTCCGGTTGTGGCAGGTCGCCATGCCGGACGTCCGGCCTCTTCAAAATCTGCTCTAAAGTCAGCGACCCATCCTTTGTCGAACGCAAACGTTCGAGCTCCGCGTTGATCGCAGCTTCCTTGGCTAGGAACTTCTCGTAACGCCGCTTCGGCAGTAGCCCAAGTTCATATCCTATCCGGCACAGCCGCAGGTCGGCATTGTCTTGGCGGAGCAAAAGCCTGTACTCCGCCCGCGAGGTGAACATCCGATACGGTTCGTTGGTCCCTTTGGTCACCAAGTCGTCGATCAAGACACCGATGTAAGCTTGGTCTCGACCAAGGACGAGCGGTGGAAGCCCTTTGACACGCAACGCCGCATTAATCCCAGCCATGATCCCTTGCCCGGCCGCTTCCTCGTAACCACTTGTCCCGTTGATCTGACCGGCCAAGAACAGGTTGCTGCAGACTTTGGTTTCGAGCCACGGGGTTAGTTGAGTAGGGTCAGCGTAGTCATACTCGACCGCATAGGCGGGCCGCATGATCTCTGCGTTTTCACAGCCGATGACTGATCGGACTAAAGCGACTTGGACTTCGTACGGCATACTTGTCGAGAGGCCGTTGATGTAGATTTCCTCGGTATTTATGCCTTCGGGTTCCAAGAACAACTGATGTCGCTGCTTGTCAGCGAACCGAACAATCTTATCCTCGATCGAGGGGCAGTACCTTGGGCCGACGCCTTTGATCACTCCAGCGTAAAGCGGTGACTTGTGAAGGTTTGCTCGAACGATCTCGGCTGTTTTGCTGGTGGTATAGGTTATGTGACAAGGGACTTGGCCGCCAGCCTGCGCCAAGACCGAGTTCGGCGGATAAGCCGACGACCTGTGTCCATGGCCCGTTATTGATTCTTCTTGTTCCACGTGGAACAATTCGTCTGTCCAATGGCTGAAATATGGCACAGGTTCGTCCCCGTCCTGGCGTTCAGTCCTCGAAAAATCGATCGTCCGCCGCAAGAGCCGTGGTGGTGTGCCAGTCTTAAGCCGGCCCAGCGTCAATCCAATGGCTCTTAAAGAGTCACTTAGCTTTGACGCCGCTGCCTCGCCCGCACGTCCGCCTTCAATCCTCGTCATCCCGAAATGCAACAGCCCGCGCAAAAATGTGCCTGTGGTGAGGATCACCGCGCGTCCCACGAACCGAACGCCCAGTGCTGTCTCGATCCCCGTCACCCTGCCCCCCTCGGTTGTTACCGCAACAACCTCGCCTTGCGCACAGGAAAGTCGCTCTTGACGTTCGCAGACCTTCTTCATCTCAAATTGGTACGCCTTCTTGTCACATTGCGCACGTGGTGCCCAGACGGCTGGTCCCTTCTTTCGGTTCAGCACTCTGAATTGGAGCCCGCTCACGTCAGTTGCCAATCCCATCTGCCCGCCCAAAGCATCGATCTCCCGCACCAAATGACCCTTGGCAAGTCCACCTATGGCCGGGTTGCAGGACATCTGACAGACGGTGTCCAAGTTCATGGTAACCAGCAAGGTCTCGACCCCCATCCTCGCTGCGGCCAATGCCGCTTCAACGCCAGCATGGCCGCCACCCACCACAATAACATCGTACTGCTTCTTTTCCTGGACCACGCCGCGATCATACCACAAGATCACTCCGGGGACAACAGACAAACCTTTTTCATCGACAATCAAATCGACGCTATAATTAGCGGTGCTTATTATACGTATAAGTACCTTTTGCGTTGCCCAATCGGTCGTCCTGTGATATGGTCAACAGAGCACGGCGCTGCCACAACCGAATTGAAATGACGCCTTTCCAGCGAAATGAACTGGCCGTCCGCCTCGCCAAAATGGCTCAAAACGGCGTGTTCATCGGGACTTCGTCATGGAAATATGAAGGCTGGCTCGGCCAGCTCTATACCCCGGAGCGCTACACCCACCACGGTCAATTCTCCAAGCCAGTGTTTAATCGCACGTGTCTGCAGGAGTACGCAGAGATTTTCAAGACAGTCTGCGTTGACTCCGCGTACTACAGGTTTCCAGAACCTTCTGATCTGCAATTGCTTGCGTCACAAGTGCCAGATGATTTCCTCTTCGCCATCAAGGTGACAGACCAAATCACCATCCGGCGTTTTCCGAACCTCGCAAGGTTGGGTCCTCGTGCCGGCCAAATGAACCCCGACTTCCTCAATCCTGACCTCTTCGCTTCCAAGTTCATTGCATCGTGCGAAACGATCAAGCCGAAGGTTGGTCTCCTAATCTTTGAATTCTCGGCGTTTCACAGGTCGGAGTTCGAGCGTGGCCGAGATTTTGTTGCTGCACTGGATACATTCCTCCGTCGCATCCCGACCGGGTGGCGATACGGCGTCGAAATCCGCAACTCCACCTTCCTCGAGCCTCTCTATTTTGAAGTCCTGCGAAAGCATGACGTGACACACGTGTTCAATAGCTGGGAACGAATGCCGCCTTTGCCCGAGCAACTTAGGCGGCCCGGCGCGTTCACGAACGACAAAATGGTTGCCGCACGCCTGCTTCTCGAACCCGGGCATCCCTACGCCCTTGCTGTCAAAGAGTTTAGCCCATATGACCGGATTGTCCGTCCATGCCGGTCCGCTCGTGCAGGAGCTGTGGAGATAATTCAGAACGCGACAGCCGCACGGCCGAAGCGGGCGTTTATCTACGTCAACAATCGCTTGGAAGGCAATGCCCCACAAACAATTTGGGCAATCTTGGAGCAAGCTGGTGCCTGATACCGTGCACACAACCACCTGCGAATTCATCCCGTTACCCGCTCGCCAGCGTGCCTTGATCATCTACGAGGACAAAAACGTGCTGGTGATTGATAAGCCTGCTGATTGGTTACTCGCGCCGCGGCACTGGAAACACACTTCTCGAAACCTCCAGCGTGCTCTCGAGATCGCCATCCAAGAACGACATACATGGGTGGCGCGACGGAACCTTCGGTTTCTTCGTTATGTCCACCGCCTTGACGCTGAGACTTCGGGCTTGCTGATTCTGGCACGCAACAGAATGGCGTTGGCACATTTCACACGCCTGTTCGAGACCGGCAGCGTGAAAAAACTTTACGTCGCAATTGTTGCCGGGCTTCCGCCGAAAACCTGGCGCTGTTCCATGCGGATCTCAGTTTGCACGGCGCCTCAACCACACGTAAAGGTTGGCAGAGCTGACGGCAAGGCAGCTTCAACAAACTTCACTTGCGTTGCAACGTACAGCCTGCTGAGTTCTGTGGACTGCTCGGTAGTTTTGGTCCAACCAGAAACCGGTCGAATGCACCAAATTCGCGCGCACCTGTCTGCGACGGGATTTCCCGTGTTGGGCGATTCCTTGTACTGGGACGAGGGCCTGAACAAAAACAAGTTCGCCGCTGGATCAAGCTACTATCCCCTGGCGCTGCGCGCAGCCGGGCTCGCATACCCAGACCCCGGCACAAGAGCCACGCGTACAATTGTCGCAGATGTCTCGCATTTCCTTGCTGCATTCCGAGCACCAAGACAAGTCATCGAAACAGTCGAAAAAGCTGTGAAAAAGTGGCAAACAAGGGCTGGTCAACCGCCGAACAACGTAATTGAACAGAGTGATCCACAAGATTTTCACAATGGTTGACATTGCACAAATGCTTGAGCCAACCTTGACAACGAATGTTGTTTGACCTATTCACAGCCCTTAATAATATGACTCTGAGACGCGCAACATTGTCGTCTTAACACCGAATGAAACTGTCCATAGCAAAAGATCAGCTCAGCGATGGTCTGCAATCGATACACACCATCGTCCCTTCTCGGACAACATTGCCCATTCTCTCGAATGCGCTGGTTCGTACTGTGGAAGGCCAAGTCGAACTGACAGTGACGGATTTGGATGTGACAATATCAGCCACAGTCGAAGCCAGGGTTGAGGTTCCCGGCGCAGTGACGTTGCCAGTGAAGAAACTGGTGAGCATTGTGAGAGAACTTGCCGTTGGAGAAATCGAGATCGAGGTTGACGACAAGCTGTATGCGGCGATTAGCGCGGGCCCGTCGTTCTTCCGCATCAACGGACTTTCGGCTGATGATTTTCCTCCAATGCCGGACGTGGGTGGCGCGCCGCTTGTTACCATACCGCAGGATAGATTCAAGCGCCTGATTCAGAGAACAGCGTTTGCGGCGTCAAACGATGAGAGCCGATACGTGTTGAACGGCCTGTTCTTTTCGTTCAAGGAACACAAGCTTACAACTGTCGCCACAGACGGGCGCCGGCTCGCGCTGGCAGAGGATGAAGTCGAGCTGAGTTTGGATGGCGCCTGCGAGTTCATCGTGCCGAGCAAGTCCGTCGCGGAGATGATCCGGCTGGTGAAAGGCACAGGCGAAGTCGAGATTTGGGTGGCTCAAAACCAGGCCGCGTTCAATTTCAAGCCCGAGCAGGGCGTTCGGTCTCGTCTGGTGACGAAGCTCGTTGAAGGTGTTTACCCGAGTTACCAGCAGGTTATACCGCGCGACTCGAAGGAGCGCGTCACGCTCGTTCGCGAGGAATTTGTGCAGGCCCTGAGGCGCGCCGAGATCATGACCAGCGAGAAGAGCAACTCCGTCAAGCTCAGTTTCACAAGAGACAATCTGTTGATCACATCCAACACTCCTGACGTGGGCGAAGCGCGCGAGTCTTTGGCTGTAAACTACAAGGGAACAGACATGGTGATAGCGTTCAACCCGCGTTTTCTGCTCGACGCTCTCGAGGCTTTGGATGACGACGAGGTGTATCTCGAGTTGACCGACGAGTTGAGCCCCGGCCTTCTCAAGACAACCAGCCCGTTCTTGTACGTCATCATGCCGATGCGGCTCAACTAGTCTCCCCGTTCAGCACGGCGCGACACACTGGTATTCCTGCAACCAGCGCAGTTGTCACAACATGAGCGTTCGGCTGCGGCTGTGCCGGCGTTGAGTACAAGCTCGGTTCGAATTGTCTGGCCAAAGACCGTTGTTGGGTCACACCTTGGATGTTGAGTGTTACCAACACCCCCTGCTGTCCGCCGCTGTAGTGGCGAACGCCAAACGTCCGCCGCACAACGCTCAACGTTCGAAGTGCAACAGGCGGCATGAAAAAGCGCATGGCGGGCCCGACGCCTGAACACTCACCCCAACCTGGGCTGCATATCAGTCAGTTGGTGCCGCGACGGACCTGACTTGTGAGAGAGTGGCCGAAATTTTCGGTGCGAAACGATCGCTCGTCATGTAATTGAAGAGGCTGTGCCTGAACTGGCGGGCCACAGGGTTCGTGTCAAGATCCCGTTCAAGGTCGATGCTGCACACGACCAGTCTGCCTCGACCGACCTTGGCCTCGAACAGCAAACCGAGTTTCCGCGCAGTCACCCAATCGTCAATCACCTGCACCGTGGGACGGAGTTCCGCGGGCAGTTGGTCGAGTATCATTGCACCGGATCGTGTTACAAGGTACCACCATTGCCAGTTGCTGTGGAATTCGGTCGGGAACTCCGCGAAAAGCGGATGCTCCGGTTTACAAAGTATGCCGAGTGTGTGTGGTGGCTGTCGGCCTGTCCACGCAGTATTCCAGAATATGCTCGAGAACCCCAACTGGACCTTGCCCAACTTGGGATCGGGGCGGACACGCCCGGGTGGTAACAGCCAGAGAACGGTTTCGCCGGCTTCGAGAGCCCGGGCAATTTCATCAGTGAATTCGTGAGTAACCTTGATTGAGCTGGGCGTCGTCGTCTCCACTTGCGCTGGGTACACCCAGATGTCCCAGTCGTTTGCGATTTCCCCGGTGGTTTTCTTGAGGTTCGAGGGCCGAGTTTTGTGGAGGTCAACGACGAGTTTGTAGCGAGCAGGTGCGGGCGCGTTCTGGAGGTCAACGCGAATGTGGCCGAGCGGAATGGCATTGCCGGTCAGAATGATCTGGTACGGGAGTGTACCCGAGCGGGCGATCGAGCCGTTTTGGTGGACGAGGCGCCAGCGGACTTCAGCGCCGTGGATCGGGACAGGTCCGAAATTTGCGGCTTCGATATCGGCTTCCAACGCCTCATTCTGTGTAAAGACGCGTTTGTCCATGCGGGCGAGCAGGACAGTTGGGCCGCAGAACCTGCTGAATTCGCGCGCGGTGATGTAGCCTTTCTCGCCCCAGAACGGGTCAAGGACGCCGACGAGGGCTGTGCCTTGTCCGGGGAAATCGTGCAAGTCGAGCAATTGGAACCCGCCCATCCCGGGCGTGCGCAATGCGGACTCGATGTCTTCCTTGTAACAGAGCGCCTGCAATTTGCCGGATGCGAGTAGGAACTCGCGCGCTTGGTCGAGCATACCGTGTTCAGCCAGCCTGTCGCGGAAGATTTCGAAATTGCGCGGTTTGAGGTAACCCGTGTACTTGGAGATTTCGTCGAAGTTGGGATATACGCACCATTGGCCGATTTCATGGCTGATGACGGGCACTTTCCGCGCGGCGACATAAGCGCGGTAATCGGTCCGTGTCTCCGGTGGCAGGGCATTTATGCGGCTTTTGAGTCCTGCTCCCCATGCCTGAATGCGCGGGTCGGGCGTGACGTGGAACTGGTCTTCCGGGAGCTGAGGCCAACCAGCGCCGCCACTGTAGAGCCGTCGCGGATCGACCTTCTTGTAGTGATCGACCCACTTTCTCAAATACGCTTCGTGTTGTCTGCCGCCGGGCTCGTTACCGTAAAGCATGAATACAAAAGACGGATGATTGCCGTAGGCGCGGAGGATGCGATCGGCTTCATCGTAAACCCATTGGTCAACGGGTTTGCCGTCACCGATCGTGGTTGATTGGTTTGCCCATGAAGCGCATTCGACATGCAAGTACATCCCGAGCTCGTCCGCCGCGTCAAACGCCGCTTCGGGCGGGCACCACGAATGAAACCTGAGATTGTTCAACCCGTGGGCTTTTGCGATGCGAATGAGGCGTCGCCATTCGCCAATCTCAGTCGGCGGATGACCGGTTTTTGGGAAAATGCAGCACTCGAGTGTTCCGCGCACAAATGTCTTACGTCCGTTGACAATGAACTGAGTCCCGTCTGTCGCGATGTCGCGGAACCCGAACGTGTCTTTGGCGATGTGGGATTGTCGTTCCGGCTCGGAACGGAGCTCGGTGGTCACCTCGTAAAGCGCCTGACTGAACTCGCTCCAGCGCTCGGCAGGGCGCTCGAGCCGCAGAACCAGAATGTTTGTCTGCTGGAGAATGGGATTTGTTTCGCCAACTCGAGTGGCGGGCGCGCACTCGAAAGCAGTTTTTACCCGCCCAAGTCTGGTGCCGGATCGTTTTTCGCGCACTTCCGTGGCCAGCGTGCCTGCGACCTTATGGGGCGCTTTTGTGTGAATGCAAACCTCGATGCGCACGGTGTTGTCACCTTCAGTGAAAATCCTTTGATGATCGATCCAGACGTTTGGCCTTGGTTCGAGTCGGATTTTTCCGACTATGCCGTTCCAGTTGCCCTGGGTGTGATCCGAAACGCTGTGTGAATTACGACCGACATCGATAACAAGCCTGTTGTCAACGCGCACTGTCAGTGTGTGAAGGCCCGGCTTGAGCGAGCCAAGATCATATTCGTGCGGAGTGGAAAGGCTGAGGTTTGAACCTTTTGGTTCGCCGTCCACCCACACTCGAGTTTCCCAATGTGGGCGTTCCAGGATGAGGAAGACCGAGTAGCCAGCCCATCGCTGTGGCACGATGATGTCCTTCTGGTACCATGCTGGGCCGGCGTAGTATTTCTCGGGCTGGAGCCAGAATGGGACTTTTACAGTGGGCGGGTGCCGGTATTTTTCATACTCAGGGGCATCGAACCATGAACGGTCCACGATGTCGCCAGTCCACGGGGTGTTGGTGGAAATCTCGTTGCCGATGCCCTGTTCCGGGAGAGAACCCGGGAGACGTATCTGGTCTGGGAAAGTCTGTTGATACCAACGCTGGTTGAGCCCGAGGTCTTGCGGGTCCAATTTGAACTTCCAGGTCCCGTCCAAGGGGAAGCCCGATGGTGCTGCGAGGCACAATGCCGAACAGGCTGCGGAAATGCAAACGGACAAGGTCCAGTGCCGGGGCAATCGAACTCTTGAAATCATGGGTCGAGGTTAAAGCGCGGCCACGCGATTTTCAAACCCGGATCAACGCAAATGGGTTTGTAATTGTTTGCAACCACCGGGCGCACTGCTATTCTTCTCTATGCTGCGAGATGCAGACCTTATGGAACCAGAGTCACAATCGCGCGTTGAACACTTGAGTGACGGGAAACTTGAAGACAAGCAAAGCGAACCAGACCACCGCAAATTGCGCATAGACAAGGTCGGTGTGCGCGGCCTTCGTTTCCCAATTCAGCTTCGGGACAAAGCACATTCGATCCAAAACACAATCGCCACAATAGGGATGTACGTGGACCTGCCAAAGGAATTCAAAGGCACGCACATGAGCCGGTTCCTCGAGGTGCTTCATGCACATGGGAACCTGATCCACGTTGACAACATCCCCGATATTCTTCGTGCGATGCAGCGTAAGCTGAAGGCCAAAACGGCGCACATTGAATTGGAGTTCCCATATTTCCTTGAAAAACGGGCCCCGGCCAGCGGGTTGGTCGGGCTGATGGATTACACAGCACGGTTCACTGCGACCGCATGCCAGAATGAAATAGACTTTGTTTTGACAGTGATTGCCAATGTTACGACCGTGTGTCCTTGTTCAAAGGCAATCAGCAGGCATGGCGCCCACAACCAACGCAGTACTGTCACATTGCAAATCCGGTCAACCAAATCGGTCTGGATCGAAGATGCTATAAGCATCATCGAAGATTCCGCCAGCGGTGAATTGTTCTCGCTCCTGAAACGCGAGGACGAAAAGTTCGTGACCGAACGCGCGTACGAGAATCCCGTGTTTGTCGAAGACCTTGTTCGGAACATCGCACTCCGACTCAACGCGCACCCGGATGTGACATGGTACAAGGTGGAAGCGGAAAACTTCGAGAGCATCCACAACCACAACGCCTACGCCTGCATCGAGAAAGGTTAGCGAAATTCCCCGCCAGTCCGATCGAGCGTCGTTTGCGCCCGCACGAACGCGTGCTACTATCCCCATTGCTGACGACTGCACCGTCCAACAAGCGGACAGCACGATCGCAAACGAAAATAACAACAAGTAACATACGAACGAGAACAAAAAGCCATGCCACACGAACTACCACCATTGCCGTACGCAAAGGACGCGCTCGAACCTTACATCGACGCTGTTACAATGGAAATCCACCATGGCAAGCACCATGGCGCCTACGTTGCCAATCTCAACAAAGCCATAACCGGGCACTCGGCTCTCGAGTCAATGCCCATAGAGCGTTTGCTGGCAAACCTCAGCTCAGTGCCGGATTCCATCCGCACCACAGTTCGCAACAACGGGGGCGGCCATTGGAATCATACGTTCTTTTGGCGCATAATGGGCCCGGGTTGCGGTGGAGCGCCAACCGGCCAGCTCGCGAATGCAATCGCTTCAGCTTTTGGCAGCTTTGACGCTTTCAAGGAAAAGTTTGAAGCCGCCGGCCTTGGCCGGTTCGGCAGCGGTTGGGCATGGTTGCTCTTGAACCGCGGCAAACTCGAAATCACCTCGACACCCAATCAGGATAATCCGCTCATGGGCAGGGACATCGCCGGGTGTGAAGGAATACCCATTCTGGGCGTGGACGTTTGGGAACATGCCTATTATCTCAAATACCAGAACCGCCGCGGCGATTACTTGAAAGCCTGGTGGAACGTTGTGAACTGGAGCGAGGTGGCGAAACGTTACGCCGAAGCGCTGGGTTAAAACAAATTCACATCACCATCACGAGCCGCTAACAGAGTGGCGCCCGGCCTGCCGACGAGGTTTGCGCCCCGGCTGGTTTGCCCCAGCTCGGGAATCCAGCCAGCTACGGTGCAGCGTTTGACCTGCGCCCGGCTGGGCAGTTTGACGGTTGAAGTGTTTGCTCGACGTTGTTGCCGGTGGCCGCGGACTTGAATTGCCGGGCCGCCATATATAGCCTCAGTGCTTGTGCGACGCGCCTTGCTAATAAGTCCGTGGCTGGTGGCTGGTGCGTTGCTGTGGATTGTTGGTGTACTTGCAGCCGACGGCGGCACATGGCCGTGGAACATTCAGTCGCTCGAGCAAACGCCTGACGTTGCTTGGGGGCCGGCCACGGGCAGGGTCCAGCAGGTCTTCTACAGCAGTGTGCCGTATCAAGGCCATCCCACACGCGTCTTTGCTTACTACGCCGAGCCAACCAACGATTCTGCTCCATTCCCTGCCGTGGCCTTGGTACATGGCGCTGGGCGAGGTGCGAACGCCGACTGGGCGCTGTACTGGGCTGACCGCGGTTATGTGGCGCTTTCGATGGACCTGAATGGAGATGGGCCGGATGGCAGGCTGCCCGACGGCGGGCCGGGTCTGGCCGATCGGTTCCGTTCGTTCACAGCGGAGGAAATTGACCAGCAGTGGATGTACCACGCAGTGGCTGCTGTGATACGCGGTTGTTCGCTGCTCGCGTCACGCCCGCGAGTGGATGCGACGCGCATCGGTGTTCATGGCTTGAGTCTGGGCGGTTGTGTGGCTGCCATTGCAGCGAGCATTGATCATCGCCCACAGGCTGCGGCATTGGTCTTCGGCGCCGGCTATCTTCAAGAAGGCTCTTTCGTCGCGGACCTGATCCAGTCGCTGGATTGCGAATCGCGTCGGTTCTGGGCGCGTTGCTTCGACGCCGCCAGCTATCTGACTGGCTCAACTTGCCGCTGGCTCTTCGCCAGTGGCGCTTCGGACCCGTTCTTTCCACCAACAGGTTTTATCCGATCGGCTGCGCTGGTTCGCATGGGCGCCGAACTGTCGGTGCCGCCTCTTCGCGTGCACGGCTATGTCCACACAATCCCCGGCGCCGACATCGAAATCAATCGGTTCATGGATCACTGGCTCAAAGGGGGTTTGCCTTTGCCAAGGCTCGGCCCAATCGTCCGCGAAGGGGCGTGTGTTTCCGCATGGTTCATTTCCCCACTCGCAGTTGAATACGCAGCGCTCAACTACACAACCAACCTGGGAGCTTGGAACCAGCGCACATGGCAGAGTGTTCCCGCTCAGATCGCCGATGGCAACATTCGCGCCTTCCTGCCGCCAGACCGCCCGCTCAGTTTCTTTCGGAGCCTTGCCGATTCAGGCGGAGCTGTGGTGACAACGCCGATCGTGGCCGATTGGGGCGAAGAGCAGGAGCAGGTGCTGCACGTCACAGCGTGCCTCTCGCACCCGAACGGCGGACTCGAGATCCAAGGCCCGAAACCTTGGGCCCACCGCGTTGTGCTGTCGAGCACGACGAACCTGTGTCGATGGTCCGATTGGGCCACAAATGACACGAGCGACACGCGTTTTCAGTTCGCTGTCCCTGCGCCATCGACCGACGGTGTTATGTTCTATCGTGTCCGCGACATTGATTGGTAAACCAAAGTCAGCCGCGGGTTTTCGGGGGTGGAGCACAGAGCATGTTGCCGGTTGAATTACTGCAGGGTCGATACTTGCGCGGCAAAAGCGACACAATGACACACTTTGTCGCTGTGTTTCAGAGACAAATTGACTCATTTTGATGACTTTAGGGATCCGGATGTGAAATCTAAGTACGTGATTTTCAATGTATTGTGATTTTTGGATGGTTCGGCATTGTTGTTGCATGTAGATGAGTTGAAAATGCGGGTCGGCTCAGCTCGGGTGAGTTGAGCAAGATGTACCTGCTCGCCGCAAATCGAAAATGCGGACCCTTTTGCGGCGCCTGAGGTTGAACAAGTCCGCGACCAGGAAGGTCAGATATGAACGCATTGACTCGTTGGAATCCATTCAGAGAGATCGAAGAGATGCAGCGGCGGATGGCCTCTCTGTTCGATTGGAATCCTTTCCGTCGCGGCAGCCTTACCACGGAGGACGAGAACATAACGGTACCTGAATGGGCACCGTTGGTTGACATCTCCGAAGACGACGCGGAGTACCTGATCAAGGTTGAGCTCCCTGAAGTCAAGAAGGAAGATGTCAAGGTCACTGTGGAAGGTGGCACTCTGACGATCTCCGGTGAACGCAAAGCTGAGAAAGAGGAAAAGGGTCGTAAGTTCCACCGCGTCGAGCGGTACTATGGGCGGTTCGAGCGCAGCTTCGCCGTGCCTGACAATGCCGACGCAGACAATGTGAAGGCTGAGTTCAAGGACGGCGTGCTGCGGGTGCATCTGCCCAAGAACGAGAAGGCCCGACCGAAACAAATTGAAGTGAAGGTTTCTTAACAAGGTTCAGGACAGTGCCGGGTGGCGAGGCACGCTCGCCGCCCGGTTTGATGTGTATGAAGGACAGGGGGGAGGGCTTTGAGTTGCCAATTTGGGTTGCAGCGGGTTGCGACGGCGGTTGTGGACGGTGCGTGAAGTGTCGGAATAGGTGTCGAAAGGTTAGTTTTGAATAGAATCAAATTTGGTTTAACTTGGAACTGATTTATGACAAGCAAACATTCTTATTTGCAGGGGGTTCGTTTTGGCGGCTGGTTGGCGATTGCGTTGGCGGTGTTGTGGTTTTCGGGTGTTGAAGCCGGAGCGCCGCCCAAGCTCAAGGTTGATGATTCGGCGTTGCCGGCAGAGGCGCGACCGACCTTGTCGTTCAGTCACGTGGTCAAGAAGGTCGCGCCCAGCGTGGTCAATATTTACAGTAGCAAAACGGTCCGCCAGAATCCTGCGTTCTCACCCTTCTTTGATGACCCATTTTTCCGCAGGTTTTTTGGCATGCCATTCGAGAGCATCCCGCGCGAGCGGCGCGAGCAGAGCCTTGGCTCGGGTGTGATTGTGACCGAGGACGGCTACATTTTGACGAACAACCACGTGGTGGAAGGGGCTGACGAGGTCAAGGTGGCGCTTCAAGACGACAAGACGACCTACGAGGCCAAGATTGTGGGCACGGATCCTCAGACCGACATCGCCGTCCTCAAGATTGACGGAAAGAAATTTCCGGCGATTACAGTGACTGACAGCGACAAACTGGAAGTTGGGGATATTGTTCTTGCGATAGGCAATCCGTTTGGGGTTGGCCAGACAGTGACCATGGGGATCGTGAGTGCCACCGGCCGCGGCGGCATGGGGATAGTCGATTACGAGGATTTCATTCAGACGGACGCTTCGATTAACCCGGGCAATTCCGGTGGTGCACTGGTCGATGCAATGGGTCGGCTTGTCGGGATAAATCAATCGATCATCAGCCGCAGCGGCGGGAATCAGGGCATCGGATTTTCTGTGCCGATCAACCTTGCGCGGTATGTGATGGAGCGGCTTGTGACAGACGGCAAGGTTACGCGCGGGTACCTTGGGGTGGTCATTCAGCCGGTGACACCGGACCTTGCCAAGGAGTTCAAGTTGCCGGAAAACACCGGTGCGCTTGTGGGTGAAGTGACGGCTGATTCGCCGGCGCAAGAGGCCGGGCTCAAAGAAGGCGATGTCATCATCGAGTTCAACGGCAAGAAGGTTAATGACAGCAGGCATTTACGTCTGATGGCTTCACAAACCCCTCCGGGCACAAAAGTGCCGGTCAAAGTTCTGCGTGAGGGCAAAGAGCATACTTTCACTGTTAAAATGGGCGAGCTTGAACCGGAGAAGTTGGCGAAAGCCGGGCGGTCTTCGGGCGGATTGCGGCGCGAGTCGGCGGCAGACCCGTTGGATGGCGTGACTGTTGATGATCTTGATTCTCGGTCGCGGTCTCGTCTGGGCATCCCTTCCAATGTCAGGGGGGCACTGGTTGTGGAAGTTGATCCTGATTGTCCGGCTGCAGAAGCCGGCCTTCGCCCGGGTGATGTCATTATCGAAATCAACCGGCAACGTGTTACCAACGCCGACGAAGCGATTGCAGCCAGCGAGAAGGTGAAGGGCGATCGGGTGCTGTTGCGTGTGTACAGCGGCGGTGGAAGCCGGTACGTCGTCATAAACGCCGGCAAACGCCGTTGATCAGGCATCGGTCATATCCCGATGATCACCGGCCGGGTTGGCATGGCGGTGCGCCCGGCCGGAACAGCACCGACTGCCACTCCGATTGAAGAGATTATTACATGGACCTGAACAAATTCACAGAAAAGTCCCAGGAAGCGCTGGTTGAAGCCCAAAACATCGCCAGCAGAAACCAGCATCAAGCTGCTGATGTCGAGCACTTGTTGCTGGCTTTGTTGGAGCAAGAGGGCGGGTTGGTACCGCGCCTGTTCGAGAAAGCAAAGGTCTCGCCGGAGCTGCTCAAGACAAAGGTCGAGGAAGAGCTGGCCCGAATTCCGCGGGTGTCGGGCGGCGACACGACCGCACAAGGCGTTTACGTGACACAGCGGCTCAACAAGCTGTTGGTTCACGCCCTTGACCATGCCAAGAAGCTCAAGGACGAATATGTCTCCGTGGAACACCTCGTGCTGGCGATGTTCGACGAGCCGCACACGACAGGTGTCGGAAAGGTGTTTGGCAGGCTCGGAGTGCGCAAGGAGGATTTCCTCAAAGCACTGACAGAAGTGCGCGGCAACCAGCGCGTCACCAGTGCCAACCCCGAGGCAACTTACGAGGCTCTCGAAAAATACGGGCGTGATCTGACACGGCTGGCCAGCCAGAACAAACTCGATCCCGTGATCGGACGCGACATGGAAATCCGCAGGTGCATCCAGGTCCTTTCGCGCCGCACGAAGAACAATCCCGTCCTGATCGGCGAACCCGGCGTCGGCAAGACTGCGATCGTGGAAGGCCTGGCAAGGCGCATCGTCGCCGGGGATGTGCCGGACAGTTTGCGGGACAAACGAATTGTTGCGCTTGATCTTGGCGCGCTTATCGCGGGCGCCAAGTACAGGGGCGAGTTTGAAGAGCGGCTGAAGGCTGTTTTGCAGGAAGTGACCAAGGCCCAGGGGCGCATCATTCTGTTTATCGACGAAATCCACACTGTGGTCGGTGCTGGCAAGGCAGAAGGCGCGATGGATGCCGGCAACATGCTCAAACCAATGCTGGCTCGCGGGGAATTGCATTGCATCGGCGCCACAACGCTCGATGAGTACAGAAAGTACATCGAGAAAGACGCCGCTCTTGAGCGCCGTTTCCAGCCGGTAATGGTCAACGAGCCGAGTGTCGAGGACACAATCTCGATCTTGCGCGGGTTGCGCGAACGTTACGAGCTTCATCACAAGGTCCGAATACAAGATGCGGCACTTGTCGCTGCAGCTCAGCTTTCGCACAGGTACATCTCCGATCGGTTCCTTCCCGACAAGGCAATAGACCTCGTGGATGAAGCAGCAGCCAAGCTCCGAACCGAGATGGAGTCGATGCCGGAAGAACTCGAACAACTCGAACGCCGCGTCACGCAGCTCGAGATCGAGCGCGAAGCACTCAAGAAAGAAAAAGACCAGGCAAGCAAAGAACGTCTTGCCGCTCTCGAGAAAGAACTTGCCAACATCAAGAACGAGCGCGATGCGCTCAAAGCTCAGTGGGAATCTGAGAAAAGCGCGGTCGAGGAAATCCAGAAACTTCGCGAGGCAATCGAGTTGGCGCGGACCGAGATGGAAAAAGCCCGGCGGCAGAACGATCTTTCGCGTGTGGCGGAGTATCAATACGGCAGAATCCCCGCACTCGAAAAGCAGCTCAAAGACCTCGAAGCCAGGGCAGCCAATGCCGCCAAGAACGGTCGCAGGCTTTTGCAGGAAGAGGTCACTGCCGAGGAAATTGCCGAGGTGATTTCGCGTTGGACCGGGATCCCGGTTGCGCGCCTCATGGAGGGCGAAAAAGAGAAACTGCTTCGCCTTGACGAGATTCTTCACCAACGGGTGATCGGGCAGGACGAGGCGGTGAAGGCCGTTGCCGACGCTGTTATTCGGGCGCGCAGCGGGTTGAAGGATCCGAAACGCCCGATTGGATCGTTCATTTTCCTCGGGCCGACGGGCGTTGGCAAAACCGAACTGGCACGCGCGCTGGCGGAAGCTCTGTTTGATACCGAAGACAACATTGTCCGGATCGACATGAGCGAATACATGGAAAAGCACGCAGTGGCGCGGCTGATTGGCGCGCCGCCGGGGTACGTCGGCTACGAGGAAGGGGGCCAGCTCACCGAGGCTGTCAGGCGCAAGCCCTACTGTGTGATTTTATTCGATGAAATAGAGAAGGCGCACCACGACGTCTTCAATGTCCTGCTGCAGATTCTCGACGACGGCCGGCTCACCGACAGCCACGGGCGAACCGTGGATTTCAAGAACACGCTGATCATCATGACCAGCAACATTGGCAGCCCGCACCTTATCGAGAATGCCAGCCAATCGGGCCAAATCGCCGACAATATCCGCAACAGGGTGTTGTCCGAGCTCAGAGCACATTTCCGACCCGAGTTCCTGAACCGCGTTGACGAAATCGTGCTATTCAAGCCGCTGACACTGGCTGAGATAGAACAGATCGTCGAACTCCAGTTGAAGCTCCTGCGGGCGCGACTTGCAGACCGGCACATCGAGCTGGTGCTGACAGAAGCTGCCAAAGAACACATCGCCCGTGAAGGGTATGATCCGGTTTACGGGGCCCGACCGCTCAAGCGGTTCATCCAACGCAACCTCGAAACCAGTCTGTCACGGAAACTGCTTGCAGGCGAGATCACAGACAACAGCCGCGTCACGGTTGATGTGCGCAAAGGCGAGCTTGTTTTCACCACCGAAAGAATCGCAAAGCAGACCAGTGCCAAATAGAGCTCATCCGCGAAGAAACGTGATGTCTCCCACGCAGCGTGGGCGGCATCCATGGGGCGCTATTCGAGTACCGGCGCAGTCATTGCGTTCAATTGCGGCTGCACCGTGCTGCTGCAAATCCCCATTTTCATCCCTGAAAGCCAAACGTTCTCAGCAAAGCATATGAAAACTCCACAGTTACTGATCGTGACCGATCTTGGCCTGTTGCGTGCCTACCGCCGGGAGCTCACTCCCAGGGGCACTCCAAGGCTCGAGCTGATTGAAGAAACCCGCTTCGACGATGCCCACGTGCGCGTGAAAGACAAGGTCACCGATTTCGCAGGCAGACGTGGCGCCAGCGCAGGCAGCCAGGTTGGCACGCCGCTGTCAGATTCCCACAATCTCGAACTTGAAATGCAGCGCCGGCTCATAAGAAAGATCGCGGCTCAGATCAAATCCCTGATTCAGCGCACAAATAACCTCCGAGTCTGGCTCGCTGCTCCAAAAGAGATCAACCATCTCATTCTGGACGAACTGCCCCAGAGCCTCCGCCAGCGCATCGAGGTTAACATCGCCCGCGATCTTGCAAAGGCCGACAAGTGCGAGTTGCTCAAGACCTTCCCGCGCCCGGAGGTCGAGCTCAAAAAATTCAAAATCTCAGGTTCTCGTGTCTGAAGACCGGGTCAGCTCGCGGAACAGAGTGCTTACACCATGCGCTGGTCAATAAGAATTGCACGTGTCGCAGGCATCGACGTCAAACTGCACCTGACGTTTCTCCTGTTTCTTGCCTGGATTGGATTCAGTTACTACCAAAGGGGTGGGAGTGCTGCTGCCATTGAAGGGACTGTTTTCATCCTGGCGATATTCGGCTGTGTGCTACTCCATGAATTCGGCCATGCGCTTGCAGCCCGGCATTTTGGGATCAAGACTCCGGACATAACTCTGCTGCCGATCGGCGGTGTGGCCAGACTGCAGCGCATGCCGGACAAACCCAATCAGGAATTGATTGTTGCAATCGCCGGCCCTCTTGTTAACGCCGTCATTGCAGCGGCCCTCATCCTTTTTCTGGGACAGGAAATCAGCTTTCGCGGCCTGCAGCATCTGAATCAACCCGGCGTTGGGCTGCTGGCGAAACTTGTTCCCATCAACCTCACGTTGCTGTTTTTCAATCTCATTCCGGCCTTTCCGATGGACGGTGGCCGAATGCTGCGTGCGATACTGGCAATGCGACTGCCCTATTCGCGTGCAACTCACATCGCGGCATCGGTTGGCCAGGCGCTGGCTTTTGTGTTCGGGTTTCTCGGGCTGCTTTACAATCCGATGCTGATTTTCATAGCTTTCTTTGTGTTCCTTGGCGCTCAACAAGAGGCCGCTGTCGCACAAATGAAGGATATCAGCACGGGATTGCCGGTGTCGGAAGCCATGATGACACATCTGATGCGGCTTGCGCCCGATGCGCGACTTGACGATGCGGTCGAGGCTCTTCTGCGGACGGCTCAGCATGAGTTCCCGGTTGTGGATGCTAATGACCAGGTGCTTGGGGTTCTCACGCGCGATGACATGATAGCCGCGCTGAAACGGTTTGGCCCACAGGCGCCTGTTTCTGATTTCATGCGCCGCGATCTGCCGGTGGTTTCGGCGTTCGATCCATTCGAGCAGGCGTTCAGGCAGATGCAGGATTGCGCGTGCCCCGCATTGCCGGTCGTGGATTCCAACGGCAGGTTCGTCGGGTTGATCACGCCCGAGAACGTTGGCGAAATGCTCCTTGTCCGGTCGCTCCAACCCAAACTTGACGTTCCTGTTTGGAAACGCGCTGCCGCCTGACAAAAAGCTCCATCGAGACAGACCCATCATCTTGCCACAAAATGCTCCCAATCCGCGATGACATACCAAGTCGGCGTTTCCCGATAATCACAACCGCCATAATCGGGCTGAACGTCCTCGTGTTTCTCTGGGAACTGAGCCTCGGCGCAAAACTCCAGGACGCGATTCTGATGCTCGGAATCATCCCGGTCCGTTACACCGATGAGCAGGTGTCGGCGCTTTTTGGCTGGCGCGAACAAATCACCCCCTTTCTCAGTTCGATGTTCTTGCACGGCGGCTGGACACATCTGCTCGGTAACATGTGGACGCTTTGGATTTTCGGTGACAATGTCGAGGACCGATTGGGTCATGCGCGGTACCTCGTTTTTTACCTTGTTGGGGGTGTGGTTGCCGCCCTGCTCCACATCTTCACGAATCTTGGTTCGACCATTCCGACCATTGGTGCAAGCGGTGCGATTGCTGCCGTGATGGGCGCTTACTTTCGCCTCTATCCGCATGCGCGAATAGAAATGGTTGTTCCACCTTTTATTTTTGGGCCGCTTTTTGTTGTGCCGGCGGTGGTATTTCTTGGTTGGTGGTTTATTTTGCAGTTCTTCAATGGCACGCTGAGTCTTGTGGCGGTGCCGAGTACTGTGGGCGGCATCGCGTGGTGGGCGCACATCGGCGGGTTTGTGTTTGGGGCGATGCTTTGCAGCATTGTCAAGGTCAAGCGATTCTACCGTCGCCGTTACGAAGACGAAGACATGCCGTGGTGACGGCTCCCATGGCAATGTTCGTTCCGCTTCGCTGTTTGCCTTGAGGGGCAGATCGTTGGCCCGCCGGTTGAAGGCATCTGTTCTCGACTGCATTCGGCGCGCGTTCAATCTGCGCCAGAGCGCAAAGTGGCGGACTGCGCTCCCCTTTGGCATGCTTGTGTCGTCAAATAGAGTGCCAGGCTCGAAGTTCAACAGACCGAACTGTGCTTTTTGGAACAATCTGTTAGATTGGGCGGCGATGGCGAAACAACCGGAGCATTTCAAGGAGCCAGTGTTGTCTCTGGTACGAAAGGATGTGACAACACTCAGGCACGATCTCACCATCCAGCAAGCGTTGGATCTTATCCGTCGCGAAGGCGCCGGCGAAAAGATCGTCTATTTCTACGTGGTTGACGACGGCGCGCGGTTGGTCGGCGTGGTCCCCACAAGACGTTTGTTAACCGCGCCCCTCGACCAGAAGATTTCCGACGTAATGATCAGGCGTGTTGTTGCCATACCGCACACGGCAACCTTGCTGGAAGCGTGCGAAGCGTTCATCATGCACCGGTTCCTTGCCTTCCCGGTCGTTGATGACCAGAAAAAAATTCTCGGCATTGTGGATGTCAGCCTGCTCACCGAAGAGGCCTTTGACCTCGCTGAAAGGGAGCAGACCGACGCGCTATTCGAGTCAATCGGTTTTCGGATTTCTCAGGTTCGGGGTGCCTCGCCGGTTCGGGCTTTTCGGTTCCGATTCCCGTGGCTGTTGGCGACAATCGGCAGCGGCACCATTTGCGCTTTGCTGGCCGGCGCATACGAGTTGACCCTGGCCAAGAGCCTGGTTCTTGCGTTCTTTTTGACCCTCGTATTGGGCTTGGGCGAGAGTGTGAGCATGCAATCGATGACGGTTGCCATTCAGGCCCTTCGGGCAAAGCGACCGACTCTGCGTTGGTACTTCGATTCGCTCAAACGAGAATTGGGCACGGCCGTTCTTCTTGCGACGGCTTGCAGCATCGTGGTTGGTGCGGTGGCATGGATGTGGCAGAAACACGGCGCTGCCGCGGTTACAATCGGCGGAGGGATATGGTTGTCCTTGTGTGCGGCGTGTTGTATTGGCCTGAGCGTGCCGACGTTGCTGCACGCCTTGAAGCTTGATCCCAAGATTGCGGCCGGGCCGGTTACACTCGCTCTGGCTGATATAGTCACATTGCTGGCGTATTTCGGCCTCGCCGCACGCCTCCTGTAGTACCATCTTGGACAGCTTGGATAGTTATACTGCCAAATCGCTCACATTTTCGAAGATTTTCAACGGAAGTTCCATTGAATTCTGGGTGCTAAAATTCGGGTTGAGCCTTATTTTGCAAGGGTTTTGCGCACCCGAGCGATTTTCTTGCGCGTGACTACGGTCACTTTGGCCTCAGGCACTTTGCTCGGGACGGTCAATCCCAGGGCGTCCAGTAGTTGCTTTTGGCGGACATTCGGTTCGGGCATCTGGCGCGCCACGACCTTGCCAGTTTCGGAGTGAACCAGTTCCATGATGGAAAGTTGTTCCAGTTCGAGTAACCCTTCTTCCACCGTGACTTCCAGCGGCCACCATGCCCGCTCCAAATAGCGGCGCACTTTCAGAGCCATCATGGCAGTCAAGGCATGGGCCTGGGTGTTGTCTTCGGTGCAGACAAACCAGGGCCGAAATTCCAGGTGCCCGGTCTTGAGGGTGCGAAAATCCCGCTCCACCAGGGCGAGGTCTTTGTACCTGTCATGGACGGTTTGCGCGTCGGCCTGAGTCGTTTTAAGGTCGGTCTCCACCACATAGCAACCGTCCAACTGCGCGGCGGCTTGGAGCGCTGGAGCGTCGAGGGTCAGGACCAACCGTCGTTGGTTCACAGTCAACTGGAGCCAATCCTGCACCTGCAGGCTTGCCAGTCGAGCGGCCAGGTGCTTCCGCTGGGTGTCCACTTTGGCCCGCGGGTGCTCCTCAAGATACTTGTTGGCTTTTCGGACCGCTGCCTCCAGGGCCTGTTTGATGCCGAGTTGCTGGGCGATCTGGTCAACGACCCAGACTGCACCGAAGCTCTGGCCATGACGCAACCGCAGGGAGCCTTCGGAAGCGTCAGCCAGTTCGCAGAGGCCATTGGCGGGCTGGGCGATGGCGCGGCGGACGGCTGCCAGCACATGTGGGGGCAAATGAGTGAGGACAGCCAGGGTTTTGGACTTGACCTTGGAACCGACGCGGACGGATTGGCGCAGCAGGATAGAGGTGTAAGACTTGCCGTTCTTGCCTTTGGAGACGACTTTGGTGATAAACATGACTACATGATGAAGCGAACCTGGGCGTATTTCAATCGAACAATAAAAATATCAAAAACATTATGAAATACTTACCTGACTGCATTTCAGAAAAAGTCTGAGGTCGATTATCCCCGCGTCAAATCGAGGTGTTACGAAGATTCAGGGCCTAAAAAGAAGTGGAAGTTCAGTTGTAAGCGGGCGACCGGTATGTATGCCTTAACATACCTCGAGTTCAACGGACAAGGTACGGTTCTTCGTGCCAATTCGTGGCCGGCCATCGGAAGCTGTCCACACTGCCGTCGTACCGGAGGCAGAGATCGCGGATGTTTGTCTTGTGGCGGAAGCTTTTCTGGGGGTCGTAAGTTTTCCCGGTCCAGCCGCTGTAGAGGTGGCGATGCCACGGGCAGGCGGCGACGATGTACCGTGCTTGCCAGCGTTCGAGTTGCTGTTTCAGCCAATCACGTCCCTCTTGTGTGCACTGGAACCATGCGCCGAGGTGGTAAGCGTAACTGGTGGTGAAATCGCCGAAGTATTCCCAGCCGAGGTCGATCGGAATACGTCCCTGCGTGCGATCGGACAAGCAGATGAAAGAGTTCGTGTTGGGCAAATAGCCCTTTTCGAGGTACGGCTGATTGCCACCGGGCAGACCGTATGTATTCCGGCCCGGGTTCACAAGGTACAACGGCGGTTTATCGCCATTTTCTTCACGGTACATTTGGATGCCGAGGCCGATCTGACGGAGATTATTTGTGCAGTGCATGCGGCGACTCAGTTCTTTCGCGCGATGCAAGGTGGGGAACAACAACCCGCTCAGGATCGCAATGATCGCGATCACCACCAGCAGCTCAATCAGGCTAAACGCCGTCGTTGCCGATGGAACTGCAGTGACCGAATGCGTACAACGTTTTGTTTGGCCTGTCACATGACCAAGGGGCACCTGCCATCTCGATCACAGCCGCTCAACGATTTGTTTCGGCATTGATCGGGATTTTGTAGAACAACACCCAGTTGCCGTCCATCGAGCCCACGTCGATGGTGCTGCGCGGATTATCAATCTTGAACACGCGCCATTCGACATGACCGTCTTCGAACAAGAAATTGCCGCCCGTGGGACAACCCGCCTTTCCACGGTGGGTCGCTGTCGGCACAGTCTTGCCGTCCGAAGTTGTGTACCACGTGACGTTACCTTTGTTGGCACTGATGTTCCAACTGCCGATTCCCTGCAACCGGTCGATGAGAACCGGGGCTTGCGCCAGCGGCCCTCCCAGTTTCTTTCGGAAATGCCAGTCGCCAATCCCAGCAGAGTTGTAAGCCCAGCTTCCGGGGACGCGCCCCGGCAGATAGAAATAACCGGTGAGAATCGGTTTGAGATCGGCCTGCGGATCATCATTGCGCCACAAATCGGCCACCCGATGCCACTTGTCAGTCGGACAAAAGAGGACATGGAACTTGTCCTTTTCCCCTTTCGTTTTCAGGGACTTGATGAGGTAGTCGGCCCAGAACTTGGCCATGTTTGTCCCCATCCAGCTCAGATGCATGCCATCGCTGTTGTCAGGGAACGAATCATTGAAATCCGCGGCGTACATTTGCAATGCAATGCCCCACTGCCGACAGTTGCTCTGGCAAAGTGAACGCTCGGCTTTTGCTTTGGCCTGCGACAGCGCCGGCAAAAGCATGCCGGCCAAGATCGCTATAATGGCAATCACCACCAGTAGTTCTATAAGAGTGAAAGCCACGTTCGATGCCACTCGACGCCTCCATGCGCAGAGCACCAACCTCAGACCGCCGCCAGTAGGTTTCATAAGCGGATGCGATGTTCAGATTACAACTACCACTTCGACACCTCTTTCGTCAATGTTTCATGCACAGCGCGGCGCGACGAGTGCCAAGCCTGGAACGAACGTATTTCTCTCGCTGCGACCATTTGACTGCGCCGCGCTGACGTGGTCTTCGGATTGCCCCGCCGATGCCACGGCGCGCAATCGGCTGCTCAATGCGCCTCCGCAGCCGCACGACTGTTCCAACTCAAGAGCCTTACCCCGCTAATGCGCGGTAAGCACTTGGATCGAGTAACCCGGATATCTCGCTCGGATCCTTTACCCGCATCCGAAAAAACCAACCCGCACCGTACGGGTCTGTATTGACCAATTCAGGCTGGTTTGCAAGTTGGGTGTTTACTTCAGTCACTTCCCCACTGATTGGAGAGTACACATCACTGGCGGCTTTGACGGATTCAACCACGGCACAGGATTCACCGGCGCGAAGGACGCGCCCAACCTTCGGCAATTCAACAAACACCAGCGACGTCAACTCGCGCTGGGCGTGGTCCGTAATTCCAACCGTTGCAATTTCGCCTTCCAGCCGCACCCATTCGTGCGACTTCGAATATTTCAGATCACCAGGCACATTACTCATACGCAAAAGCCAGTCATGAAATCTTCTTCGGGTCAACTTGTTTCCGGTAAATTGGTTTTTGTACAACGACGCCTTCAAGCCGGCGCCCGCGCACCTCGATCTCCAACCGCGCGCCGGGAACCGCGTGTTTGGGCGTTACGTAACCCATTCCAATGCCAAGGCCGAGCGACGGACTGTAAGTCCCGCTTGTTACCCGACCGACCTGCTCCGGCTCGCCCGGAGCAAACAATGCGTAACCAGGCCGCGGAGGCGGTCCCTTGTCGCCCAGCCGAAATGCAACAAGCTTCTTGCCCACTCCATGCGCGGCTTGTTCCGCAAGGCGCGCGCGTCCGACAAAATCGCCCTTGTCCAAGGCCACGAACCGTTCCAGCGCGGCCTCGATTGGCGTGGTGGATTCGTCCAGTTCATGGCCGTAAAGCGGATAACACATTTCCGTGCGAAGCGTGTCCCGTGCGCCAAGCCCTGCCGGCTCCAAACCAAACGATTTCCCAACTTCGAGAGCGCAATCCCAAATCTCACCAATCAAAGGCGCAGGCGCGATGATTTCAAAGCCGTCCTCGCCCGTGTACCCGGTGCGCGCGACCTGAATTGCCGTGCCGGACCACATGAATTGTCCAACCCTGTTTTTCTGCAGGGCGGTGACTTTTGGAACCTCTGTTCCTGCCACGGATTTTCCCTTTACAACTTCATCTGCAAATGCCGCAACAGCCGGCCCCTGTAAAGCAACCGCTCCAAACACCTCAGAAGCGTTCTCGGCCCAAACTCCGCCGAGGTCCGGCTGTTCAGCCAGTTGTTGGACCAGCCACTCAGTGTCAGCCTCGACGCGAACAGCATTGACCACCAGCAGGTACTCGTTTCCCTTCAGCCGGTAAACATAAAGGTCATCGATGACCCCGCCTTCGGGATTGCACATCAATGTATATTGACCCTGTCCTTCGGCCAGCTTGGCGACATTGTTCGTAAGCACCCGGTTCAAAAAAGGTTCCGCTCCGGGCCCTTTGACAACCAATTCGCCCATGTGGGAAATGTCGAACAACCCGGCTGCCCGGCGGACTGCGAGGTGTTCATCGATAATCCCCCTATACCTGAGCGGCATCTCCCAGCCGCCGAAATCGACCAGTTGTGCGCCAAGTCGAACATGTCTTTCGTACAAAGGAGTGTGTTTGAGCATTTCCCCGCCACCCTAACATCCCGAACAAGCAGGTCAAGCCGACTGACTCAGCCCTCATGTTTCTCATCGCGGCGCAGCCGCAACCGAAAAAACGTGCCTGGCACCGTATTCCGCATTCTGGACATTCGTGCCCGGCCAAACTAGCCTTCGGCGATGCCGGTAAAGTTCACAATTCTCGGTAGCGGATCGAGCGGGAACTGCAGTTACATCGAGACCGATCAAACTCGCATCCTGATCGACGCCGGATTCAGCGCGCGTCAGATCAGGGAACGGCTCGCTGCTATTGGCCGGTCACCGGAAACTTTGAACGGCATACTGCTGACGCACGAGCACTCCGATCATGCCCAGGGGCTGGAGGTCCTCTGCCGCAAGCTTCCCGTGCCGATCTATTGCAACAGATACACCAAGGACGCGATTGATTATCAGGCCGAGGTGCGCTTTGACAGCCGGTTGTTCACCACCGGCGCGGCGTTCTCGATCGGCGACATCGCAATCGAAAGTTTTTCCGTGCCGCACGACGCCCAAGACCCCGTCGGGTTCCTCATACACACCCCGGCTGCCACAATCGGCTTCGTAACCGACCTTGGGCATCCCACACGTCTCGTTGTGGAAAGAATCAGAGCCGCGCACGTGCTCATGATCGAAGCAAATCATGACGTCAGACTGCTTCAAGAGGACACTCGCCGACCGTGGAGCGTCAAACAGCGCATCCTGAGCCGACTCGGTCACCTGTCAAACGAGGTTGCCGGCGAGGTGATACAACAAATTGTCTCAGAACGATTGCGGCATGTGTATCTCGGCCACTTGAGTCGGGACTGTAATCGCCCGGAGCTCGCTCTTCGAGCTGTTGAAGGCGCTCTGAAACGCGTTGGCGCAACTCACGTCAAGGTCGAACCCACAAGCCAGGACACGCCGAATCCCACGCTGGAAATATTTCCGCCGGGTTAACCTCGAACTCTCACCTATAGCTGTTCCGGTGTTGTTGACAGGCTGTGGCCAAGTCCGAAGGCTCACTTGGCCAACCAGCCTGTCAACAACACCGTCAGAAAATGTCGCTGCATCAAAAACAACTGTTTCTGTATCATCAATC
>Ga0315298_1000963_pt1 | contig 54621 bp, 66 predicted proteins | sample WHS_1_MG_FD_203077 | JGI IMG/M metagenome (GOLD analysis project Ga0315298, IMG submission 203077) | Extremophilic microbial mat communities from Washburn Hot Springs, YNP, Wyoming, USA - WHS_1_MG | ecosystem: Environmental > Aquatic > Thermal springs > Hot (42-90C) | place: USA: Wyoming... | reverse complement strand
CCCATTCCTCGGAAAGAGGCGAGAAAACGTAATTTACGTTATGCTAGCGGCGTGATCATTCACAGGAGTCAGACATGAATCAGGACCAGAACCCTTACCAGTTTCCGGACAGCATGAATCCGCCCGGATCGGGCAGCGGTACAGCCATCGGCACGTTGATGGGCAAGACCTATGCACTGCTTGCGGCCACACTTGTCGTTTCCACCATAGCCTCCATTTACGGCATGTATTCGCCGTTTGCCTATGAACATCCCTTCATCCTGATGATCGGTTCCTTTGCCCTGCTCTTTGCGGTGCAGTACACCGGCGCGCATCGCAGTCCCTTCGCCGTCCCCCTGGTCTTTCTGTTTGCCGGTGGCATGGGCATGATGATGGGTCCGGCCATCGAGATGTATCTGCGGATGCCGGGCGGCGCCTCCATCATCGCCGAAGCCCTGGGCACTACCGCAGCCATGTTTGTCGGACTTTCCGCCTATGCGGTCACCACACGACGGGATTTCAGCAACATCGGCGGTTTCCTGATCACCGGTCTGGTGCTGGCCATCGTGGTCTCTCTGCTGAACATCTTCCTGCTGCATATCCCCGCATTGCAACTCGCCATTGCGGGCGTCCTGGTGCTGGTCTTCAGCGGCCTGATCCTTTTTGACACCCAGCGGATGATTCGTGGCGGTATTCAGGAGCCTGTCCTGCTGGTCGTTGGTCTCTATCTGGATATCATCAACCTCTTCATGGCGCTGCTCGAAATCTTCGGCGGCAACCGCAATTGATCCCAGCCTCCTTCCTGCGCCGCGGCAGGAAGGACGATTCTTCCGAAAGCATGGCACACACCATCCGCCCTGAGGTCAGCCCCAGGAGCCGTATCGGACTTTGCATCCCGCCATCGTCGCCAGGAACACTACCTCGCGCTTGAGCAGGGCGGCCCCTTTATATCCCCCACTGCCTATTTTCGCCCACGTTACGGCATCCTCTCGCCATGCACAGAGACCGGATGCTCCCGTGCCAGACAGTCCATAAAACCATCCACGAGGCAGCCTTCATCAAAGGCAGTCTCCTGCAGTTGCCGTCTGCCCTCCCCACCCAGGCGCCGCCGCAACTCCGGCTCCCGCGCCAACCGGATCAACAGACCTGCCAGGGCAACGGCATCACCCTCGGGAAAGAGAAAACCATTGCGTCCGTCCTGGATCACTTCGCGAATACCGCCGCTGCCACTGCCCAACACCGGCACCCCGGCGGCCAATCCTTCCACCAGCGCCAGACCCAGCCCCTCGCGCCGCGAAGGCAGGACATTGACATCCATCAGCCCATAATAGGCCGAGATATCGTTCTGAAAACCGGGAAAAATCAGCCAGTCGGGACGCGCGCCGTGGACCTGGGCCATGGTGCGCAGGGCTTCGTGGTCTTCCGGATGGGGCGGGCCCAGAAGCAGGACGCGATAGGGAAAATCCAGCCGCGACAGAGCTGCGAAAAGCACATCAAAGCCCTTGGGGTGCGCCACCTGGGGATGCCAGTCTGGCCAGCGATCGAAACGAGCCACCATGCCGATGCAAAAAGGCGCTGGCGAGACATCGAGGCCGAGACCAGCCCGCAGCGCTCTCCGGGCCTGGGAGTCTACCGCGAAGAAAGAGGAGAGATCGCGGCCGGCATAGAGACGGGTGACCCGCGAGGCGGGATAGCCGCTGGCGACGAGACTCTCGGCGATCACCTCGCTGGCGGCCAATTGATGCGCCACCCAGAGCCGCTGCCAGGGCGCCCAGGGCAGGGCCGGAGGGCGTATGATGCAATGACGCATGAACCACAAAGGGGCTTGCAGACCACCCATGGCCTTGGCTGCCAGGGTCAGGTGCCGGGCCGGAGAATCATGGGTAAGCACCAGATCAGCCCCTTGGGCCGCCCGGCGCAGGGCCCCCAGCGCCGCTGCACTGAAGGGGGAAAATGACTGGGCAACGCTGACCGCCCGCCCGCGCAGGCGTTCCCGCTGATGGCGCACGAAACCCGCAGGCACGAAGAACGCCACCGCAAAGCCCTGCTCGCGCAGGCCATCGGCCAAGGCCAAGGCAACCTGATCCGCCCCGCCACGGCCATCGCCGCCCAAGACCTGCAGAAGCCGAAGCCGCCCGTTCTCGGCCCGCAGCGCCGGCCCGATCGAAGGGCGCGGTGTGGGCATCAAGCGGCTAGGCGTGATCTCCCGCTTTCGGAAGGGCGCGCTGGTTTTCAACACGTCGATGAGGAAACTACAGATACCAGTGCGCGCAACCGAGTAGCTCGCGGATACTGGCGAAAAACTTGACTTCGATCATGGCGCCCCGATCATCCCCTGCCGATTTGCCGCTATTCATGGTAACGCCCACTCCCGTATCCTTCAACCGCAAGGACGCAAGGACGCTTGCCCAGCCAATGGGCGCAATGCTAATTTGCAGTTCGTAGGCAAGCACCATGGGCCTGATCCCGGGCCCAGGCAACCGGAAGGAGCGCGATATGCAAACGGAACACCAGGATCTGAAAAAGGAATTCCCCCAACTCGCGGCCCGTATGGACGTCCTGCAACAAAGCAATGCGCACTTTGCCAAGGCCTTTGACGAGTTCAACGCCCTCACCGCGGAAATCGAACATATCGAGCGCAACGATGCTACCGCTGGCGAGAGCGTGCTGGAACAAATGAAAAAACGCCGCCTCGCCCTCAAGGACGATATCTATCGGATGGCATCGGCCTGAACTGAAAAACGGCAAACCGTCGCGATGGAACAGTGCAGCACACCCGCCCCGCCGCATGCGGAGCGGAAAAGGAGCGCCGGTCCGGTGAATGATTCCGGCGCCCTCCAGCAACATACCCCCATGATGCGCCAGTACTTCGAACTCAAGGAACAGTGCCCGGATGCCCTGCTGTTCTACCGCATGGGGGATTTCTACGAACTGTTTTTTGACGACGCCGAAAAGGCCGCCCAGCTCCTCGGCATCACCCTCACCAGCCGCGGGCAGAGCGCGGGACGGGCCATTCCCATGGCCGGGGTACCCGTCCAGAGCGTAGATGGCTATCTCGCCAAACTGGTGCGTCTGGGCGAACGGGTGGCCATCGGTGAGCAGATCGGCGACCCCGCTACCGCCAAGGGCCCGGTGGAACGCGCCATAGTGCGGATCATCACCCCTGGCACCATCATTGACGGTGCCCTGCTGGATGGCGGACAGGAGCCCTTGCTGCTGGCCCTGTGTCCGGAAGGCACACGTTGCGGCATGGCCTGGCTGGACGCCGCCGGGGGCCACCTCATGGTGCGTGAAGTGGTCGACACCTCCGTCGCGGATATTCTCGCGCGCCGCCCCGCCGCCGAAATCATCGCCCCGGAAGATACGCCGGTTCCCGCTGGAATCGACCCGAAAAAGTTGCAATTTCTGGAGAAAACCGGCTTTCAGACGCGACGCAGCGAAGCGGTACTTGAACGCTATTTCGGAGAACGGCTGGTTGGTTTCGGGTGTAATGACTGGCCCCTCGCCCTGCGCGCTGCCGCCGCACTCCTGAACTATGCCGAGAGCCGGCTGCGCAGCAGTCTGAGCCAAATCCAGCGGATTCATCCGGAGCGCGCCGAGGAGGAGCTCCATCTCGATGCGACCGCTTTGCGGGCGCTGGAGGTGGTGGAAAGCCTGCAGGGGAATGGCCCCACGTTGCTCACTTTGCTGCAAAAAACCCAGACCACCATGGGTGCGCGTCTGCTCCGCCGCTGGCTCTTGCGGCCGCTGCGGCAAGGACCCGTGGTGGCGGCCCGCCAGGAAGTCGTCGCCGCACTCACCCAAGGCAGCGGACCGCTTGCCATTCAGAAGGCCTTGCACGGTATCGCGGACGCCGAACGCATTCTCACCCGCATAGCCCTGAACAACGCCAGCCCCCGCGATCTCGCCCAGCTCCGCAGCACCCTCCAGGCACTCCCCGGACTGCGACTCGTCCTCCAGGAAACGGGGCATCCCGCCCTGGACGTCTTTCAGGAGCGCATAGCGCTTTTCGTCACCCTCCGCACCCTGCTGGAAAAGGCCCTGGTGGACACTCCGCCCATGACCCAGCGGGATGGAGGCTACATCCGTGCCGGCCACGATGCGGAGCTGGATCGCCTGCAGCAACTCAGCCGGAATCTGCAGGAGGTGCTGCGTGACCTGGAGCAGCAGGAGCGCCAGCGCACCGGCATCGCCCAGCTCAAAATCCAGTTCAACCGGGTACATGGTTTTTATATCGAAATCGGCCGCAGCTACCAGGGCCCCATTCCCGACGACTATCGCCGCCGCCAGACCACCAAGAACGCCGAACGTTACATCAATGATGCATTGAAAGCGATCGAAGACCAGGCCCTCTCGGCGGAAAGTCTGGCCCTGAGCCGGGAACGCCTGCTCTTCTCGCAGCTACTGGAAACCATATCACCCGAGGTGTCGACCTTACAGGACGCCATGACCGCAGTCGCCGAACTGGACGCGCTCAGCACGCTGGCCGAGCGCGCCGTCACCCTACACTGGTGCGCCCCGCATTTCGTCACGGAACCGGTGTTACACATTCATGACGGCCGTCATCCCGTCGTCGAAGCTCAGATCGGCGGCAATTTTGTCCCGAACGATCTCGATTTTGACGAGGAACGGCGTATGTTGCTCATTACCGGTCCAAATATGGGCGGCAAATCCACCTACATGCGGCAAACGGCGCTCATCGTCCTGCTGGCCCACATTGGCAGTTGGGTGCCTGCCCGCGACGCGGTCATCGGCCCCATCGACCAGATTTTCACCCGTATCGGCGCTGCCGACGATCTCGCCGGAGGTCGTTCCACCTTCATGGTGGAAATGAGCGAAACGGCGCGTATCCTCCACCTCGCCACGGCACAAAGTTTGGTGATTCTGGATGAAATCGGTCGGGGTACGGCCACCCACGACGGCCTGTCCATCGCTTGGGCCACGGCGGAAGCCCTGGCGGAACGGGGCGCCCGCACACTCTTTGCCACTCACTATTTTGAATTGACCGAGCTGGATCTGCCCGGTTTACGCAATGCCCATCTCGACGCGCTGACACAAGGCGATCAAGTCGTGTTTCTACATCGGGTGGAAAGTGGTCCAGCCGCACAGAGTTACGGCCTGGCGGTCGCCCGGCTTGCCGGGGTTCCTGACCCGGTTGTGCAGCGCGCCCGCCAACGCCTCCGTCAACTGGAAGAAAGCCCCAGGCCGTCGCTCAGCCATACGGCGCCCGCCCAACTCTCCCTCTTCCAGGCCGCTCCCCATCCGGCGGTATACCAGTTGAGTCAGGTGGAACCGGACCAACTCAGCCCAAGACAGGCCCTAGACCTGGTTTACGCACTCAAAGAACTGGTGCGGCAAGACGGGTGACGAGATTTCTATCACTAACCATTGTCCACGCGAGGGTTTCCCTGCACAGCCCGTCTCCCCCGCCGTTGGCTTGACACCCTGCTACCAGGCCCATAAAATTTTTACATGTGCAACCTTCGCGATACGCTGAAGTAGCCGTTAGGCGCGTTATGGCTAGGTGCGCAAACTGACTTGATGATTGCCTCGATGCCTGCGCGCGCAAGCGCAATCCCCCACCAAACGAAGGAACCGACAAATGAACGAACAGACGTTACCCTGGGACGAAGACGCACTGCAACGCATGGAGAAGATGCCCTCTTTCGTGCGCAACATGGCCAAGGCTAAAATCGAGAAGGCAGCCAAGGAGGCGGGCGAATCGAGAGTCACCGCCGCGTTTCTCGATGCCAACAAAGGGAAAATGATGGGTTAGCGATGATCGTGCACTTTTCCAAAAAATCATGACTTGGCCTCAAGATAACATGGCCCAGCATCTTTCCTGCAAGCACACTCCGTTCACACAGAGAAAAATAAAGGCGCTCAGGTAGCGCCTAACATTTTGTTTTATCTGGTGGGCGGTGCAGGGTTCGAACCTGCGACCCCTGCCGTGTGAAGGCAGTGCTCTACCGCTGAGCTAACCGCCCAAGATGAGCTGGCTCACCTGGAGTGGGAACAAAATACCAATCAACGGCATCAGGGTCAACCATTTTCCCACCTTCTCACATGGTTTGTTTCCCGTTAAACTGCCAGCCCTCGCACCTCCATACCAGCAGACGCCCTAGCGCAGACGGTCACCCCCATCCATGATGTTTCTGAAACACCTGCCGACGATACAGGAACCCCGGCTTTACATGGCCCTGGAACGCACCTACCTGGGTTATTTCAAGCTCCTCTTCCTGTCGATAGGCACCGGCCTGCTTTCCGCACGCCTGGCCATTCTCTTCAAGGCACTCCACTACGCCACCCTGGGCCACTTTTTTACCGAGCTTTTCTACTGGCTGAGCTGGCCCGCCATCATCCTGATTTTTGTGGTAGGATTTCGTTTTATGTCGGACCTGGAATATATCGGAAAAGGATCTCCCGTGGCTGAAAAAGAAATCATTGATCCGCGCATTTACATGGCTGCCGAGCGTACCTTCCTCGCCTGGGTACGTACCGGCATCGGCCTGATTGCCTTCGGTTTCGTGATCGAAAAATTCGACTTTTTCCTGGAGCAGCTCTCCATCATGCTCCATACCAAACTCGTGATGGGCGCAGGCTTTTCCGGGATGGGCATCGTTTTCATTCTTCTCGGGGTCACCAATCTGGTCATCGGTGGCATCAACTTCATTCGCACGGTCAAAAAAGTGGACGAGGGCACTTATCATGTCCACAAGTTCCTCTACGGCCTCTACGGAGTCATTCTGCTGAGTATCACCCTCGTGCTGGCTGCCATGATCATCCATGTGTCGCCCTGAGCACGCCATTGCTAAAGCACCTGTACGGGCGTCAGGTGATCATCATAAGCCCAATAGCAGGCATGAAACGGATATTTAGCTGATCCCTTTCTGCCATTCCTCCAGAGGGCAAGCCCACCCTCGTCCAAAATCTCCAGGCACCGTGCGACCCGCCTGTCGTAGGATGCAGGCGCAATGCCTGCATGGCCACCCCAGGCAACAATCACGGCGGAGCTCGCGCCAAGTGTTTCACGAATGGTGGCGTCATTTTGCGAACCAATAACATAGGACTCGCCCCGTTGCCGCAGCACAGCACCAACCTCCCTGCTGTCGGTACCACGTAAGGCGTAAAGATTCAGAATGTGCACCCCACCCGCTTGCGGAAATCTGCGCCAGACATACTCCGATGCCGTGCGCACCGTCTTGTCGGCGGCGGTTTCGCTCGCGCTGGAAGGATTTTTCAGAAAAACCGTGATCATTCCTCCCGTACGACCGGAAAACGGGAGGGTAAGCCGGTATCGCCAGGTTCTGCAGGGCGAGAACAAGGCCGTGATCCCGGTGGTATCCACGGCGGGCGCATGCTGAACCGTTCTACCGATGCGCAACGGTTGTCACCCCCTTTTTCGTCCGCTCCCGCACTCGCTCGTATAACTCCGCCGGCGCCGGCAAGATATTCTTCAACTCGGACCGGATGTGGGCAGATTTAAAGGTCTGGGTGCTCAACGAGGTGAACGAGGCCATGGCCTCCATGATAGCGGAAAGAATCTGCCGGTCCAGGTCCAGGAAGTTGGCGAACTGTTGTGAAATCATTCTGGAACTAGGGGGGCGACTTTACTGTCCAGAAGTGGCGAGCATTTGTGCGTGTCCGGATATAACATCATGTCAGAGTCCATATTGGGGAGATTCTCATGCTGAACGAAGCGCTTCGATGGCAGTTAGATCGTGTCACTACACCGTTGGGTGTCATGCTGCTGGTCACCGACGCGCAAAATACCCTACGTGCACTGGACTGGGCGGACAGCGAGGCCCGCATGCTGGATCGACTCCGCCTGCTCTATGGCTCCGACGGGGTAACGCTGACCTCGGGGACTGCTCCACAGCCGGTTCGCAACGGTCTGGAAGCCTACTGGGCGGGTGATCTCAACGCCGTCTCCGCCATCCCCGTAGAAACCGCAGGCACCGAGTTTCAGCAGGCGGCCTGGGCCTGGTTGCGCAGCATTCCCGCCGGGGAAACCCGCAGCTACCAGGAACAGGCGAGGGGCATGGACCGGGCATCGGCAACACGCGCGGTGGGTCGCGCTAATGGGGCGAATCCCGTTGGTATTGTCATTCCCTGCCATCGCGTCATCGGCGCCAACGGCACCTTGACCGGGTACGCGGGCGGAATAGAGCGCAAACGCTGGTTGTTGCGGCATGAGGGCGGCGATTTCTAGGGTTGCGCCCACAAACGCATGGCCGCGTAGGCCCGCCAGGGCCGCCATGCTTCGGCGAGCATCAGCATTTCTGCGGGGGTGGGGCGCCCGTTCTCTGTTTCCAGCGCGCGCAGTAGTCCCAGGTCTGAATGGGGGAAGGCGTCCGGATCACGATAACCGCGCATGGCGATGTAGTGCGCCGTCCACGGGCCGATACCCGGCAGTTCGCAGAGGTTTTTGATGATGCTGTCGAGGGGATGCGCCGAAAAAGCCAAGCGGCCCTCTTGCATGGCCACAGCCGTTATCCTTTGGACATGCGTTTGTCGCAGAGGCCCGGCTGCCCCTCATGACTCCCCCAGCGGCACCGCATGGGCCAGAGGCCGCCATTGCAAGTGCTGAAACATCTGCAAATAGCGACGGGCGGCGTGACGATCGGTTTTGAGCATGAAGCGCCAGAAGCCGAAAATCCGCGCCAGAGTCATCATCTGCGTGGCGTAATTGCCCCAGGTATAGTGCGCGCTGACCCGCGCCAATGCGCCGTCGGAAATGGTCTCCCAGACACGGATATCGGCAGCCGCCGCTTCCAGGAAGTCCGCCAGCTTTTCCGCCGTTTCCTGCTGATTATTGGGGTCGATATGAAAGCCGGAGATACCGTCTTCGATGATTTCCAGGGGTCCGCCGAAGCGGGTGGCAAAAACCGGCAGACCCGAGCTCATGGCTTCAATCACCGTCAGCCCGAAGGCTTCAAAGAGTGCGGGCTGGACGAAGCATCCATGGGTATCGCCAATAACCCGGTAGAGTTCACCAGCCACATTTTTGTCGAGTAAAGTGCCTATCCAGCGCATCTGCCCGTCGAGTTGCTGCGCATCCATAATATCGTGCATCCGCTGGATTTGCGCCCCCTCTTCCTCGTCCTGGGAATCCTGCGGGTCGACATGACCGCCGATGATGACCAGGTTGGCCAGTTTGCGCAGGCGCTCCGATGCGCCAAAAAGCTCAGCCAGTCCGCTGAGATTTTTGATGTGGTCCATGCGCGCCATACTGAAAATGATGGGTTTATCCCGATCCTTGAGTACGCCGCGACGGTCCGCGGCGGGCTCCTCGCCAAAGAGCAACGCATCTATATCGTCGTGCAGATAACGCAGACGTGCTTCGCTGGCGGAATAGGGAAAATAATAGTGGGCGTCGGCCCCCGGAGAGACGATATTGAATTTGGTATCGAAGACGTCAATCCCGTTTTCCACCCGATACAATCCGGGAAGGCTGTAATTCTGATATCCTTCGTACTGGCCCACCTCGCGGTCGTTTCCGGCGATTTCCTGATAGGTGCTGGTAATGATAATGTCAGAAGAGTTCATGGCGATGAGGTCCGCGGTGAACTGGCAAGCAAAATGATGGCTGGCATCGTGATCGCGCCAGTAGAGGTCACTATAGAGGTATTTGCTCTTCTCCAACGCGTGCGCAATGTTGCATTGGGTGACATTCAGCCGCGCACTGAGGATGGTGGCCACCAGATTGCCATCGGAGTAATTGCCGATGATCAGATCAGGACGACGGCCAAATTCCGCCAGGGTTTCCCGTTCGAGGTCATCGGCATAGCGTTCCAGCCAGGGCCAGACATGGAAGCGGGAGATCCACTGCGGCAATATTTCGCCGTTGGGGTGCCGGAACGGCACGCGGAGAATCTGCACGTTGTCGGCGCCCTGGACGGGCTCCAGACGCTGGTCGCAGGAGGTGCCATCGGCATTGGGAATCAGGCGGGTCGCGATCAGAATACGGGGTACGATATCCACTCCCTGACGGGCTAGGCGCTGGCCCATTTCCTGTTCCAGCGCCCGCGCCTGATCGAGAATGTAAACGACCTGCCCGCCGGTATCCGGACGTCCAAGCACCTTGTCCTGCGCGAACCAACCATGAATAGACACGATCAGTATTTTGGAGATCATGGGGATACGGTCGATGAATGCTTGCAGACTCTCTGCCGAGGGGGCGTCCAAGACATCCATCAACAGACGCATGGTCTCACGCACCCGTCCGGCGGTATCTCCCCAGCCGGGGGCGAAGCCGCGATGGGCCATCTCCGCCGCAAACTCCGTCCACGGTTTGGTCTTGGGGAGCGTCGCCAGATACTGCACGGTCTGGCGTAGTGCTTCAAAATCCGGCGGCTGATCACGCACCATCAGCGATTGCCCGTTGAGCTTGTGCACGGCCAAAAAGTCGAGAATGCTCTGGCGCCCCGTCTTGATGTTCCCGAACAGTCGTCCAGCCAGGCGGCGGTTCATATATATGAGTCCTTGTCCGATGGTGTCCTCATCTTGCAGGTGATAGGGGGCGGCGCGGAAATCCTCAAAATCCACGGTGAGTATCGGCTCCTGATCATTTGCGGGGAGCACCTGTCTTTCCTTAAAGGCCAGATAATCACCCGGCGTGAGTGTCTCCAGATGAAGCTGTTCCCGATGCAGGCGCAGATAAGTCCAGCGCCCAGGGCCGGGACGCCAGGCCAGATAAATCCAAGGCTCCGCCAGCACCGCCTCTTGTAGTCTGGAGAAAAACTCCTGCAACACCACGAGGTCTGCATCACTGCCATAGTCTGCGGCAAAGTCGTCGATAGCCTTTTGCAAGTCGGTATAGAGCAGAAAGGGGCGTTGCAGATTGAACAGATATCGCAACAGCCCGGCAACGCAATGGGGATTTTGGCTGATACAGCGACGCAGATTGTCAGGCATGGGCTTGTCCTGGAAAACGGTAGTGCTGGATGCCTTCGAGAATGCCCCAGGCATGGTGCGCACTGGCGAAATAGATGTGATGTTTATCTCTTAGCCCGTGTAGTTCCGGGCTGTGGTTGCCGACAATAACCCCGCAAATTTCGCCACCCATCATATCGGCGTCATTGCCGGAGTCACCCGCAGTCAGCACCGCACGCAAGGGCAATCCCCAGCGAAAGGCCAGGAAACGGATGGCGTGGCCCTTGGACGCACGAATGGGCAACACATCCAGAAAGCAGTTATGGGAAAGCACCACATGGGCGGCGATCTGCCGCTCGTGCAGGCGCTGCTGCAGATCTTTCGCCGTTGGCGGGCGCTTGGGGTCTACATAGTAGCTTACCTTGAATGCGCTCTGGGTGAATTTTTCCTGCAGGCGCAGACCGGGTACCTTGGCCAGTGCCTGCAATACCCCTTCACGCCACCAGCGATAGTGCAGGTGAGCGGCCCAGTCCTGATCCTCGCGCAGCTTGCTGCCATAGATGATACGCGTACCCACGTCGGTGATGCAGATGTCCGGGCGGGGGACCTGGTGTGCTGCCAGTATCTCCATGGTTTGTTTGACATTCCGGCCGGTGGCCACGCCAAAGGCCACCCGGGGATGTTCCCTCAGCCATTCCATCAGCGTGGCGAGTCCCGCCGGGTCGCCAATCAAGGTATTGTCGATGTCGGATATGAGCAGATGATCCGCCGTCGGTAAGGCGCGGCGTACCCCCTGACGGGCGACGGATTCACGCCGCAACTGTTTGCGCTGACGCCGAAGAATCCGTTCCACTTCTGCCAGATAACGGCGCGCATGGGCCTCCCAACTATAGACCCGGCGCACCCCCAGCAAGCCTGCCCGGCTGGCACGCCGCCAGCGTTGGCGATCAAACAGCATTTGCCGGAGGGCGTCCTGCATCTCTCCGATATTCAGCGGATCCACCAGAATGCCATTGCGGCAATAGCGGATGATGTCCTGCGGGCCACCATGCCGGGTGGCGACGACCGGCAAACCTGAGGCCGCGGCTTCCAGCAGGGTCAGGCCAAAGGGTTCGGTGAGTGCCGGGTTGACGAAAACACCCTTATAGATGGCCGCATAGCGGTAATATTCGGGGATATCTTCCGGTTCGTGGTGCTTGGGGAGGGCGACTCGTCCGTAAAGGTCGTAGTCGTCAACGGCATGCAGCATGCTCTGAATCACCCTTTTCGCCCCGTGCGGGAGCTGCCCAAGGCGGTCACGCTGGCCCATGACCAGAACCAGGTTGGCCTGCTCCCGCAAAACAGGGTCCGTGGCATAGGCCTCAACCAGACGCTGAAAATTTTTACGCTCATCGGGGCGAGCGATGGCCAGAATGGGGGGCTTGCGCGGTGCCTCCAAAAAGTGGCGTAAGCCGGGCAGCAGCGGTGAAGAACGCTGCCGCCCCGGTCGGGAAAACCGTCGCAAGTCCACACCGGGCGGCAGGATCTTGAAATGCGCCCGCACGGCATTCTCGTACAGGCCATACTGCTCGTCCACTTCCTGACGGGTGCTGGCCAGGACCACGGACGCTTCACCGAGTACGGATTCTTCGGCGGCAATACGCCGCGAAAAATGAAATTGCCGGTCGATACTTTCCGCCTTGCGGCCGGCAGCGATCAGTCTTTCCCGCTTATCCCGCCCCAGGGAATGGCCGGTGTGCATGAGTGGAATACCCAGCAGGCGGGAGAGGCGTACCCCTACGTAACCCGCATCGGCATAGTGGCTGTGGATGACATCGGGAATACAGTCTTCACTGCGGATAAAATGCAGCGCGCCGTCCACAAAAGTATCCAGGTAATCCCAAAGTCGCTCTTTTTGCAGATATTTGTGCGCTGGACCGGCAGGCAGACGGATAATCTGCGCGCCGGACTCCAATAGCTCGCGCGGTGCTCCATAAATGGGATTCGTGTCGGGGTCGTCAAAGCGACGTGTGAGAAGGTCGATCCGAGAAACGCGCGGGTCCCGTGCCAGCGCCTGCATTTCGTCGAGTACATAGCCAATCTGGCCGCCGGTATCTGCATCGATCCCGAGTTCCGGAGTACCGCAAATGCGGCCGTGGATACTCAGCATCAGAATGTAAAGACCTTGGTGGTCAGCCAAATCGGTCCTCCTTGGCCCATCGTGCCATTATGGTCCGGTAAAACGCGGGTTGATCCGGTACGGCGCCAGATATCGCACAAATGGCTGCTGCCAATTCCCCTGCCCTTTGCAATCGCCGTGCAATGGCATCACCGCGAAACAGGCTCCAGAGCCAACCTGCGACGAAAGCGTCCCCAGCCCCGACCGTGTCCTGGACCACCGTGGGGGTCGCTTCCGCCTCGTAAAAATTGGTTCCGTCCCCATAAACGGCACCCGCAGCACCGCGGGTCAGCAAGACGGCTTGCACATGAAAATGTCGGGCCACCATCTGCGTCGCTTCCCGCAGGGTCGAGGCTGGGGGGAGTTCGTAAGTGCGAATGATCTGCTCCAGCTCTTCCATATTACATTTTAGTATAGACGAATCCCGTATGACCTCGGCCAGTAATTCCGGATTCCACCAGGGATCGCGCAGATTGATGTCCACAAGGCGCCACTGGGCACGGGCGCGCAACTGGCGCCAGGTCGCCCGCGATGGCCCGTCTTCCCGCAAGGCGAGACTACCGTGATAGAGCCAGGGAATGGGGGCGATCATGCTGGAGGGCGTAGCAATGGCGTCGTAGGCCTGATGCGGCAGAATCTCGAAGTGGTGCCCCTGTCGGGCGTCCGCCGTCACCCGTACCCGGCCGGTGGGAAGCAACGCGTCCACTGTCACTTCATTCGTGGACATCCCCCAGTCCCGCATGTGCTGCAAAATGTGTTGCCCAGAGGCATCCCGCCCTACCCTGCTGACAAAGACGGAGGCCACCCCCAGCGCATGGAGGTGTTGCGCAACATTGAAGGGCGCGCCACCAAGTCGTTGCACCGCTCCAAAATCATCGACCAGACATTCGCCGAAAATTACGCCGGGGGGCATATCTGCATTCATGGTGCAGCCTTCCCATCCGGGCTGGCTTTTTTTTCGACATCGGGCAAGCGACGAATAATGCGTTGGAAAAAGAGATTGTTGGGTATCACCACAATCTGGCCATCGTCCTGGCGCAACTCGGTAAACATGAGATTTTCTTCGATGACCTCACCAGTCAGGGATTCCGGCAATATCTCGATACGTTGCCCCAACTGTAATGGCTGCCAGAACCAGATAAAAAAGCGTGCCGTAATGTTGCTGACCATGGCCCATACCGCCAGCATTCCGACGCCAATCACCGCCAGCAAGCTGACAAAGGTGGTCCAGACGGCTGTGACATCTACACCCCAGACCCGCAGTACGACTACCCAGACAATGAGCCAGAGAAACCAGGTGGTGATTCTCTGGAACATCACGCCATAGCCGCGGGACAAGGCCCGTCGCCGACCGAGAAAGTCCATGAGACGCACAACTACATTGCCATACCAGCGTAATATCAGATAGCTACCCGCCACGATCAGCAGGGTATACATCGACCGGTGGTATAACCAGTCGGGATCCACCGTCAACCCATGGAAAATTGTGCCCATACATCACTCCCTTCTGCGGTTGATTTTTACCATAACGTAGCGAACGCAGACGGGCAAATCCGCGCTTTACGGGCGTAAGGCAACTCATATGTCAGGGAACCAACGGAGAAAAGGCTTATCAGATAATGGTATGCCTCGCACGATACCGTAAAGGGCGGCCCGATGGGCGACGCAGGAGAGATCATGGCCGACACCCGGAATCCCGGCACCATCATGGGCGAGAAAGCGATCGCCGCCCGCATTCAACTGGCACGCGAACACCTCGATCGCTTGCGCGCCATCCTGAAGGAACCCGGCCGCTGGGTGTCTGTCTGGTTTTTGGCCTATGCGCTGCTGGGGGCCGTCTCCTCCGGGCTGCTGCCTATTCTCCTGCCTCTGATGATTGTCGCCCTCACCCATCATCTCAGTTGGGTTGCCTACGTCATGGGTGGCTTCAACCTCGGACTGCTGACCTCACCCTTGTGGGGGAGCGTGGCCGACAGCAAACACCTGCATCGCCCCATTTTTTTTGGTGGCTTTCTGGTATTGCTGATGGCACTGGCCGCCATGCCTTTTCTACCGGGCATCCTCCCCTGGAGCGGACTCTCGCTGCTCGCCGGCGCGGGAACCTCCGCCGTGGCGACCATGGCCAGCCTGTTCATCGTCGAGTTCGACCCCCAAAATGAATGGGAACCCCGGCTGGGCTGGCTGCAAACTTTTAACGGCGGCGGGCAGGTCGGCGGACTTTTATTGGCCGGCATTTTCGTCAGCAATTTCAAAGTCGGCCTGATCTGCTCAGCCTTGGCATTGATTCCCGCCATCTGGCTGGGTGCAAGAGGCTTGCCTGCCGGCGCCAAAAGTTATGACTGGACAGTGGAGATCGGTAATCATATGCGGCGCGATCTGGACTGGCGTTTCCTCGCCAACTTCGGGCGTCCGGAACTGCTGGGGGGTGACCTGCTCCGGTTTTCGCATCACCTTTCTCTGCAGGGCGCGCGCCGGTTTGGCGATATGCTACATACGCGTTTTGGCCGATTTCTGTTCTCCTGGTTTGCAGTGGCCTTTGGCGTAGCGGCGTTTTTCGCCTATTTCCCGGTGGCGATGCAAAAGGCTTATAACGTGGCCCCGGCATTGACCTCCAGCGTCTACGCCATGACCGCCGCCATAGCGTTGGTGCTGTACTCCGTGGGCGGGCAGTTATCCGGGCGTTTTGGCGCCGGAAGGGTATATCGCTGGTCTTTGGTTCTCCGCTTTTTGGGATTTGGACTGCTACTGCTGGTATTTTTCCTGCCCATATCCCGGGCGCTGATTGCCTTGGCAGGCTTCGTCCTGATTATTATCGCCTGGCCACTGCAGAGCATTTCCGGGACCAGTCTGACAGCGCGGCTCACGCCTTTCAGTCAGGGCGAGGCGATGGGACTTTTTAACGCCAGTGGCGCAGTGGCCACGGTGATGGGTACCTTTCTGGGCGGTCCGCTGGTACAGTTCATCGGCTACCCATCCCTGTCCGCCATAGCTCTGGTCGGCATCCTGCTCGGCTGGCTGGCGGGGCATGGATTACAAACCCCCGACGCTGCGCCGGCCATCCACGATGATGTTGCAGCGCAGAAAGCGCAGTCCTAGCGATTCCGCATGAAATCAGCCGTGCGCTGAAAGGCACCCTGCAGATGGCCATAGAGTTCAGGCTCTATCCCTACCTCGTGCATGGCCTGCAGCATACAGGCCATCCACTGATCCCGTGCTTGATCATCCACCGGGACAGACGCATGCCGTGCGCGTAAGCGGGGATGCCCGAACTGCTGCACATATAGATCAGGCCCGCCCAGCCAGCCGGAAAGAAACAGAAAGAGCTTCTCCCTGGACTCGGAAAGGTCCTTTGCATGAATATCCCGCAACGGAGTTTGCCATTGCGCCTCGCCGTCCATGAGGTCATAAAACCGGTTGACCAGATTGCGAACGGCCTCCTCACCACCAAGACGGGCGTAGGGCGTGCTTTCAGGTTCAGACATCAATGGTCTTGCTCCAGGTTAGGTGTGTATTAGCGGCCACTATGTTTATGATGCATGCTGCGCGGAGATGGCCATTTTGCGCTTTATCCATGCCTGCGCTACAGTCAGCCCGATACAACCTGCCCCGCAAGAGTACCTTCTTTGGATGTTGTTCGGCAACGTCCTGGCTACCGCCCCCCGCATACAGGAAAACCTCATGCCCCTTGCACCGACAGCCGCATTCATCGAAGGACGCTGGACAGACCTCGAGACGCGCTTTGTGGTACGAAGCCCCGTCAATCAACAGATGCTCGCCGAAGTGTCCGATTGCGGAACTCGGGAGGCGGAAGCAGCGGCGCAGGCGGCAACGGTCGCTTTTGCAACCTGGCGTCAAACTACCGTTTACCAGCGCGCGGCCATCCTCAGCCGTTGGGCGGATCTCATCCAGGTTCACGCAGAAGACCTCGCACGTCTCATCACCTGGGAGATGGGCAAACCCATACGGCAGAGCCGTGCGGAAATCAAAACCGCGGTCGCCCTGGCGCGCTGGTACGCCGAAGAATGTAAACGCATCACCGGCGAAAGTATTCCTTCCCAGTTTCCAGACAAGCGCTTGCAGATCTGGAAAGCGCCGATTGGTCCGGTGTTCGCCATTACACCGTGGAACAGTCCGGTCTCCATGGTCGTTCGTAAGATAGCGCCGGCTCTGGCAGCCGGCTGTACAGTCATCCTCAAGCCCGATGAGCAAACGCCGCTCTCCGCATTGAAACTTGCCGAACTCTGGGCGGAGGCGGAGGGACCCGCTGGCACCCTGCAGGTGCTCCCCAGCTCTGATCCCGCACCACTGGCGGAGCGATTGATGGCCGACCCGCGCATAGCCAAGTTGAGTTTTACCGGCTCTACGGCGGTCGGGCAGAAGCTTTATGCGCAGGGATCGCCAACCATCAAACGGCTTTCTCTGGAACTGGGTGGGCACGCTCCGGTGCTGATTTTTGCCGATGCGGACATCGCTGCGGCGGTGGCCATGACCATCCATGCCAAATTCCGCTATGCCGGCCAGTCCTGCGTCGCCGCCAACCGCTTGTATGTGGATGATGCGATCCTGCCGGAGTTTACCGCACGCTACCTTGAAGCTATGAGTCACCTCAAGGTCGGAGACCCTTTCGCAGAGGACACTGACATCGGCCCGCTGGTTTCCGACGCCGCTGTCCAGAAGTTCAAAGCACAATTGCAGGATGCCCTGGACCGGGGTGCAAGACTCCTATGCGGAGGGGATGCACAAGGCCTGTGGTGCTCCCCGACCCTCCTCGCCGACCTCGATCCGCAGAGCCGCATATTCCACGAAGAAAGCTTCAGCCCTCTGCTGCCCATACAGGGGTTTCGCAGCGAAGCGGAAGCGGTCGCGCGCGCCAATGACACTCCCTATGGCTTGGCCGCTTATCTCTGGACCCGCGATCTCGGACGCGCATACCGCATCGCGGAGGCGCTGCAATACGGCATTATCGGCGTCAATGACGGAGCTCCCGCCACTCCACAGGCGCCCTTCGGCGGCAGCAAACTCTCTGGACTGGGCGCCGAGGGTGGCAAATGGGGGCTGGAAGAATTTTTACAATTGCACTACGTTTCCATCCAATTGCCATGACAATTCTCTATTCCCTGGCCATCCAGGTAGGATATACTGTCATACTCTTATTCAGTTCATCAGGGAGCGGTCATGGAAACCAGTCTGCGCAATCATTTGAAGGGTAAAGTAATTGAGATCATCAAAGGTGGCGCGGTTTCGGAAATCGAGGTGGAAACCTCCGCCGGTATAATCACCTCCGTGATTACCACACGGAGCGTCGAACGTCTCGGACTCAAGGTGGGTGACGAGGTTTTCGCGGCAATCAAAGCCAGCGAAGTAAGTATCGAAAAACCCTGAAGCCGCCGTTTCATGTTTTTCTCTCCGCAGGAGGTTGCCGCACTCATCCAGGAAGATCAGCCTTTCCTGGACCTCACCACCCACATGCTGGGTATCGGCGACAAGGCTGCGGTCATGTGTTTTCGCTGTCGTCATGACATCACGGTCGCGGGTACCGAACTTGCTGCGCAGTTGGTGGAGGCCTGCGGCCTTACCGTGACCGAAAGTCAGCGGTCGGGCGCATCGGTCGCAACAGGGACCACCCTGCTGGCGGCGGAAGGTTCCGCAAGTGCCGCCCATTCTGCATGGAAAGTGGCGCAAAACGTGCTGGAGTACGCCTGCGGCATCGCGACCTATGCCGGAAAACTGGTGCAACAGACGCATCAGATCAGTCCTGGGACGGCGGTTGTCGTCACCCGCAAGAATCTTCCCGGGATACGCCGTTTTGCGACCATGGCTGCTCTCGCAGGGGGAGTCATGCCGCACCGGTTGAGCCTCTCGGAAAGTGTTTTGGTATTTGACCAGCACCTGGGCTTTTTAGGTGGTTTATCGCCTTTCTTGCAACAGTTGGCACAATACCGGAGGCAGGTTCCCTCCAGCAAGATCGTGGTGGAAGTGCAAAATACGGATCACACGATGACGGATGCACTGGCACTGGCGCAGGCCGGGGTCGCCGGGATCCAGTTTGATAAAATCGCGCCCGGCCCCCTGGCAGCCATCGCCGAGAAGCTGCGTGCCGTGGCACCGGAGGTTACATTGTTTGCCGCAGGCGGGATTACCCTTGCCAATGTTCAGGCCTATGCGGCAACCGGTATGGATGCCCTGGTGACCAGCGCCGTTTATCACGCCGCACCGGCCGATATCGGTGTGGAGATTCGCCCCGTATAAGACCGTGACTCCCGCGCGTCACAGGTTTGTGACGAGCATTGGGGCGCCCTCCTACCCCGCCCTGGCCACGGCGGTCCCACCACCCGACAAGACGCCAGTGGGCACCTGGAGCACCTGAATCCCCTGCTCGCGAACAAAACGCGCTTCGTTCCGGGTCAGCGGTGCCTCTATCAACGCCCAATGGCGATCCGATGAACGCTTCATGATCTGGCGGGCGAAATTGCGCTGCAACTGATCATTGAAACGGCATCCGACAAAAAGAAAATGGCGCCCGGAGCGGATTTGTTGGACGATCTCCGGAATAGGCGTCTGAATGTCAATTTCCGTCAGCACTTCGACAAAATCCGTATCCGAAACGAGGTAATTGTTGGCCGGACTTTGTGAGCCCCAAGGCTCATACAGTATCGTGTCCCATTGGGCGGCCACTGCGGCTTCGACCGACTGGCCCTCGGCATCCATGTATCCCGTCCAGTGGCCGAAATGCTCGGTTTGACTGAGTCCCTGGATACGGCCCCAGCGTGCACCCTGTTCGGCCAACGCTTTGGCCATACCGTTGTCGTACCAGAGGTGGACGATCAACGGGAGTTTCCGGGCGGCCAGGTCGCGCTGCAAAGGATGGATCGGCGGATCCCCGGCAAAGGCCTTGTCCATCATGCCCACGAGGGTCTTGCGGTGCTTGAAGTTCTCGATATATTGCGCGGCCCCGGTGAGGTTGCGCCGGACCTTGTGAGGCACCGTCACCTGGCCGCTGAGTACTTCCGCCAATGCCGACAACCCGCTGGGCAGGGTGGCTCCGGCCTCCGGCAACAGGCCGGGACCGAGATACGGAATGATGCGTCCTTCCGCAAGGCCGCTGAAGATTTCCGAAAGATCCTTGTCCATAATCATGCTTCCTTATGTTGCGAGGGAAAAAACCGCAGCCTTGACCTGTTCGAAGACCGCTGGTTCGAGGCGAAAAATGCCCCTTCCCCCGGAGAGAGATTCATAACCATTGGCAGAGTGTCTGCTCAGCGCATTGAACCAGTCCTGAGGACTGGTCCCGCTGGGACACTCGCCAATTTCCCGCACCCTGCCATCGTTGGCAAAACGTACATGAATGATGACGAGCGACTGTTCCATCACATCCTCCTTATAAGCCCGAAGAAAATCCCAAAAGCTCGATGACGACGTCTTCTTCACCAATCATGGCCTGACAGGCCAGACGGGACTTGCTGCCGACGCCAACGATGGTATCCAGTCGCTCATTTTCCAGACGCTGGATTTTCGACACGCTCTTCCGCCCTTCCTGGACGAAAATATGGCAGCTATCGCATTCGCCTTTGCCTTCGCACTTCAGGACCATGGGTTCACCGGCAGCGATCACCGCGGCGGCGAGACTGGCCCCCACGGGCATCTCGACGGTTTTACCACTGGGTTTGATGGTGATAATGGGCATTCAATCTTCTCCTCTATGAAAATAAACGTAAAAACAACACACTAATAAATGGCAGCACCAGCACCCACATTAACGGATGCATCCTTCAAGGTTTCGATGATAAAGGCGATCTCCTCTTCTCCCAGACGCGGGTGAAAAGGCAGGATCAGGGTGCGGTCGGACACCCGCACGGCGGTCGGGCAGTGACCGCCGCCGCGCTCGCGATAATAGGATTGGGTGTGCATGGGCAGGCAGTAAGAGGCCGCCTCGATACCCTGGGCGCGGAGATCGGTGACGATGGCATCCCGACTGCTACGGCTGAACCGGGTACCAAGATGTACTTCGTATACAAACCAGTGCACCGCGGTGGCATCCGGCCCATGGTAGGGATCCTTGATTCCTTCAAAGGACTTCATGTACTCAAAGTAGAGTGCTTCCACCTGCTGTCGGCGTTGCAGAATACCGTCCAGACGGGCAAGCTGGACCAGCCCTATGGTGGCCTGGATATCGCTCATTTCTGCCTGCAGGGGTGGACGAGTAGGCGCCACCACCGAGCCCCGATCACTGATGCCCCGCGCGCGATATTGGCGCAGACGGCTGACGGTTTCGGTATCGTCCGTGACGATCATGGCACCTTCACCACAGACCAGGGCAGAGGGCTGGGCAAAGGCAAAAATAGCGCTGTCTCCGAAGCTACCGACCAGTTTGTCCTGATAACGGGAGCCGATGGCCTCCGTCGAATCTTCCAGCAGAATCAGGCCATTTTCGTTGGCCATCGTGCGCAGTTCCTGCCAGAAGGCGGGATGCCCCTTGGTATTACCGGCGAGGATCGCCCCGGTTTTCTCCGTGATCAGGGTCTCAGCCCCTTTGGGGGAGATCGTGCCGGAGTAGTAGTCGATATCCGCGAATACCGGCTGAACCCCGTACCACGCGAGGGCATGCCCGATCTGCCACCAGCTATAAGGCGAGAGAATGACTTCATCGCCCCCCCTGAGTTCGTAGGCGCGCAGACAGAGCATCAACGCCAGAGTCGGACTGGCGACGGCGACGGCATAGCGCCGCCCGTGATAGGCAGCAAAGGCCGCTTCGAAGGCCTCCACTTGTTCCCCCGCGCTGATGCGGGTGGAACGCAATACCGCCTCTACGGCCTCCAGTTCGCTGGTGCTGATGTCCGGGTCCGAGAGTGGGATTTCCAGCGCAGTCATGTCGTACTCCGATGCATGGCCAGCAACAGGCCGGTTGCCACCTGGGAATCGGACGTGATTTTCGGACAATGGTCGCGGGTATCCAACCAATGCAGGTCAAAATATTCGCCGGTACGGAAGGGCTCGTCGTTGACATCGCCGGCGGGACATTGGGTGATGGGGAGTCCGGGGAAGCGGGTACGCAAAACAGGCAGGATACCCTCACCAGACCGGCAGGCATTTCGGCCCAGATCAAAAAGCACCGCGAGATCTTCGTCAGTGAGTTCCATCCTCTCAGCCCTCCAGTCGACGCGCTTCTACGGTAATAGGCAGACGGGTACCACCGGGCATCTCCGGCAATTCCAGGCGCCAGCCGTTCGCCAGCGTCACCACCCCGCCCCACAGTTCCGGCTTCTGACACTCGGTAATGGGTTCCTCAAGGTCTTTCTTGGGCACATACGCCGTCAACTCACCAGCGGCGTTTTTACGAATCATCACCTTCATGGGGTATTCCTTATTTTATGGTGCGCAAGAAATCGGGACTCCGGCCTTCACCGGTGGCATGTCCATCATGCCCAGCAGGATGCCTGGCAATACACGGAGCAGCCGCTCCACATCCTCCGACCGGTTCTGGCGGCCAAAGGAGAAACGCAGCGAGGACAGCACCGCGGTTTTAGAAAAACCCATGGCCGTAAGCACATGGGAAGGTTCCTGCCCGCCAGCAGCACAAGCGGCACCGGCTGCAGCCGTAATGCCCTCCTGCTCTAGGCGATAGAGCAGTTCTTCACCGTCGAGTGCGATAAACCCGACATTGCTGGTATTGGGTAAACGCTCGGCTTCCTGCCCATGGATCCGCGCGCAGGGCATGAACGCCAACAGACCTTGTTCAAAATGATCACGCAATTCCCGCAGGTAATGCGCCTCGTGTTCGATATTGGTGAGCAGACGGGCAGCGGCCGCAAAACCGGCAATGGCAGGAACATTCTCGGTACCGCCCCGCCGTCCCCGTTCCTGATGACCATGAAACAAGGGTGGTAAGGCAATGCCTTTGCGGACGAACAGTGCCCCAACGCCCTTGGGGCCATGAATCTTATGTGCCGAGCAGGATAAAAAATCCACGCCGGAAGCGGCGGCATTCACAGACAGCTTGCCAAGCACCTGGGTCGCATCCGTATGGAAAAAAGCCCCCGCGTCATGCGCCATGGCAGCCGCTTCAACAACAGGAAAGAGCACACCGGTTTCATTGTTTGCCCACATCAGCGAAACCAGGGCGGTATCCGGACGCAAGGCTATGCGCAGGTCTTCCAGGTCCAGGCGCCCCTCTTCATCCACCGGCAGGTAACTTACCTCTATTCCGAGACGTTCCAGATGCTGACACATCAAAAGTACGGAGGGGTGTTCCACCTGGCTGGTAATCAGATGGCGTTTGCCTTTGGTCAGGGAGAGCGCGCCCAGGATCGCCGTATGATTGCTCTCCGTCGCGCCACTGGTAAAAATCAGTTCCGCAGGTGAGGAGCCCAACAATTTGGCCACCGCGACCCGCGCCTCACCCAACGCTTTCTTGACGCTTACACCCGCTTCGGAGGCACTGGAAGGATTGGCATATTCTGTGGATAAATAGGGCAACATGGCGTCCAGTGCCGCCGGTGCCAAGGCCGTTGTCGCATTATTATCGAGATAAATGCTGCGCGTCATGTTCATGGCTTCGGCCCTTCGACGGGTAGAATTTCCTCTTCCAGACAACCCACCACCATACCGTTGGCAAACTCCACGAGGTAGAGGGGCGTGTTGCTCTCTTCATGATGTCCTACCCGCACGATTTCTCCCGGACTGTCCTTGGCTACCAGCAAGGCCCCTTCGGCCTCCCCCGGATACGTCCCATCATTAAAAATATCATCGCCAGCCAATACCCTGAGACCCCAATCAAATCGGGGAGGACGCAGATCCATCATGAGATTTTCTCCTCCTGACTCGGATTGTATTCGATCAATTCCAGTTCACGGCCCTTCATGCCGACCAGATGACCACGCTCATAAAAATCCACGCCATAAATATAAAATTGTTGCAAATAGGTGCCGATACTGATGATAAAACCGACATCGCCTTTGGTAACAATCACCTCGCCAATTTCCGCACCGGTGAATGTCCCGTCATTTTTCACATGCTTGCGGGAACGGACTTTATCCCCATAATTGAACTCGGGTTCTGCGCCAAGCTCGACGGTCGCGCTATCTCTGCTCATACCGGCCATAATTCATCCTCCCCTGGCAATCGTTGCCTGGAAAACGGTTCGCCTTTCCCCAAGCGTTCTGCGGCGCAACGACGCACCTCATAATCCTCGTCTGCCAACAGGCGGATTACCGCTTCCCGGCTCCCGCGCGCCGCCACCTCGTAGCGGATACGCCAGTCCGCATCGTCAATCAGCGTGGAAAGGATCGACACCGGTACCCGTTCAATGGCATCCAGACGGACCCCGGGGTCGTCGTCATGCAGCATTTTGACCAGGGCATCCACGCCGATGCGTTTGGCCACAACCCGCCGGACCTCCACATCGGAATCATGCATCATGAGCGGCAATAGACCTTTGGGCAGGCGACGCACCACTTCCAGGCGCACGTAATAATCCGCATCGTGCATCATGGCAGGCAGGTTACGTTCATCCAGCCGCGCAGCTACCCGGATACGCACTTCCCGATGCGGATCGTGGATCATCCGCAGCAGATAGCGTTGCGGAAGCCGCTGCGCTACTGCCCAGCGCACGGTTTCGTCCGGATCGTTCATGAGTGCCGGCAGATGAAAGATATCCGCATAACGCGCAGCGCAGGCCCGCACCTCAAAGTAGCCGTGTTGCAGATAATCCTTGGCGATCTGCGGATTCCAGCGAAAAAAGCGATCCACCCTTTTGGCGTAACGATCATGCATACAGGCATGCAACGGTTCGCACTTCAGCCCTGGGATCCCGCGCTCAGGGCAGGCTTCACAGGAGACGGCGCAGCCCTGCCAGTCAATGGCCTCGTCCGGATCACTCATCGTCGTCTTCCTCTTTTTTTTGCAGGACTTCCAGCAGTACCCGGGCCTGTATTTTATCCGTCGGGTCCAATTCGATGAGTTTGTCCATGATTTTGCTGCCCGTAGCCAGGTGACCCAGACGCAAATGCAGGTAACCATAGGCTTTCAGCACGAACATATAGAAGCGCGCCTGCGGAGCATCAAAACTGCCAAAGTCCGCCTGCCGCTCCCTTACCTTGCGCCAGTCCGGATCAATACCCAATTCCGCGGCGCTGCGCTGCAGACAGATGCGGGCCGTAGCCAGCGCCTCGCGCAGCCGCCCCTTATAGAAATAAAATTTGTATAAACCCAGATAAACGACCATGTGTTCGGGCGCGATGGCGATGGCATCCATCAGGTGATCTTCGGCACAGACTTCGTCCGCATAGGAGCGCGCAGCAAGATGCAGATGCCGTTCCGCTGCTTCTGGCAACAGGCCTTCGTAATAGCGGCGGTTCAACCATTCATCGTCCCAGATATTGCTCATGCCGCACCCCTATGCTTCAGGGGATGGAGCAGAGCCGCCTCACATTCCTCACAGCAGGCATAACTGCTGTAAGCCTGTGCGAGATGACGCTGCTCCCTCGCGGGTATGCGCGTAAAGATCTCCGCACCGCAGAAATCGATATCGTCGAGATGCGGGGGGAGTGCTGCTGTATTCGCTGCGCAACGATGGATAGTCGTATTCGTATGATGAACGATCCAGGTTTCCATGTTTTCCTCCCTCCCGTCTCACCGTTTCCGGGACCCGGCTTTATTCCTTGGGTGTAAATGACGTTCCGCAACCACAACTGGCCGCCGCATTGGGATTGGTAAAGACCAACCCGGTATTCATCAGGCTGTCCTCGCAATCGACGACGACTCCGTTGAGAAAAGGGACACTCTTCTGTTCCAGCAGTACCGGAATGCCATTGCTGGTGATGGCCACATCGCCGGGCTCCGCCGCGTCGACAATGCGAAAATCGTAAGAGAGGCCGGAGCACCCGCCTGGCTTTACCGCAAGGCGAAAAGCACTGGCGGCATTTCCTCCGCCAAAGGTAATCATCCGCTGGATAAAGCGTTCCGCTTTAGGCGTAAAGGTGAGTTCCATGACAGACTCCTAAGCGACGTAACGGGGATAGTTGTTATCAATGATGCAGGTGTCGTCCACCGGACATACCGCCACACACTGCGGTTCATCGAAATAATTTATGCATTCCGTACACTTGGCTGGATCGATCACAAAGGTGCCATTCTTTTCGGAAATCGCCATATTCGGACATTCCGGTTCACAGGCCGAACAACTGGTGCATTGGGAACTAACGATTTTAAAAGCCATGATGTTTCTCCTTTTTACAAAATGGGGGAGGAGATCTCCCCCGATAACCTTATGCAGCGATGTACGCGCCCTGCCGGATCTCCGCATCCCCGCGCTGGCCATGGACAATGGCCCCGCTACGGATGTTATCGAGATAATCCCGATAGTAGGCGATGACTGACTGCTCGATATATTCAAAAGCGTAGCGATCCACCGCATCGATTCCGGCCGCCTCCAGCGAGGCTTTCGGACAGCCACCGATCTTGGCCACAAAAACTGCCGTACAATCGTTGATCGCGCGGATGATGGTGGTTTCCAGGGCTTCCTCTTCGCCATAACCGCCCTGGCAATAGAGGTCCACGCGACGGTGGCCGACAAACTTCGCCCCGGACGCACTCGCCTCATAAATCTGAAACTCGGTGGCATGACCGAAGTGCTCATTGACCCGCCCGCTGCCCTTGGTCGCCACCGCGATGAGAATTTTGACATCGGATTGCTCGCCGGCCAGGGTTTCCAGTTCCGCCCGCTTGGCGTCCGCCGTCGCCTGACGTTCCTGCTCCACCAGCGACTGATAGGCCTTGCGCGATTCCAGGTCATATTCCACATCCATCGCCATGACGGCTTCGGTCGTGAATTCTGCCGAACGATCTTCACCCAGCAGACCCACGGCGTCCGCCCGGCATTGCCGACAGTGGCGCATCATGTTCATTTCGCCTTCGCAACTGTCCTGCAGGGCCTTTAGTTCCTGCGCGGTCGGGCCGCGCTGGCCGTTCAAGCCGAAAACGGTGCCATGTTCCGGGGCGGAAATCAGGGGCATGATGTTGTGAAGGAAAGCGCCGCGGCTCTTGACTGCCCGGTTGACTTCCACGAGATGGTGATCATTGATGCCGGGGATCATGACCGAATTCACCTTACAGAGAATGCCGCGCTCGGTCAGCATTTCCAGTCCCTGCATTTGCCGGTCGGTGAGTATCTGCGCCGCTTCACGCCCCTTGTACCGCTTGTTTTTGTAATAAATCCAGGGATAGATCAGCGCGCCCACATCCGCATCCACCATATTGATGGTGATGGTGACGTGATCCACATTAAAGCCGGCAATGGTATCCACATGGTCAGGGAGTGCCAGGCCATTGGTGGACAGGCAGAGCTTGATATCCGGCGCTGTTTTCGAGATCAGTTCAAAGGTCTTGAAAGTTTTCTCGGGGTTGGCCAGGGGATCACCCGGACCAGCAATACCCAACACCGTCATTTGCGGAATGGTGGAAGCCACGGCCAGCACCTTTTTAGCCGCTTGCTCCGGCGTCAGTTTTTCACTGACGACACCCGGCCGACTTTCGTTGGCGCAGTCATATTTGCGGTTACAGTAATTGCATTGGATATTGCAGGCGGGCGCCACCGCAACATGCATACGGGCGTAATGATGATGCGCTTCTTCGCTATAGCAGGGGTGATTCTTGACCTTTTCCCATATCTCCGGTGCCAGATCTCCCTGCCCCGCTCCGGTGCCACAACTGGCCTTGCCGGAACCACCACTCGTACCACAACCTTGGTGTTCTGCCTTCTGCTGCATGATCTCATCCAGATCCACCCCGTTATTGGGTGTGGCAATACTGGAAAGAGAAATTATTTGGGATGCCATGGGCGTAATCCTCCATACGGATCTTCAGTGAACGATGGAAAACCGCGCGCCTCATGGATGTATCGGCTTGCTCCTAAGAAGCTGACGCTTGCATTACCTTTAGCAAAAGTGATGCCAGCATATGCCGCCTTTGTTTTTCAAGATATTAGATTAAAACCATCCGGTGCTTTGTCGATAACATGACGTGCGTTTTCCGCACTGCGGCAAAAATTGTCGAAAACCGGACAAATGGGGAGGGGTAAAAATAGCAGGGCAAGCACGAAAGACGGTAAGCAAGGTGGGGATGGGGGGAGCGTTCGCCGCCCCCGGTTGAGCGTTTCCGGTTTAGAGTTTTTTAACTTCTACGCCATGCTTATTGAGGGCATAACCGAGTTTGCGGGTGGTCGTCCCCAATAAACGGGCAGCTTTGGCTTGTACCCAGCCACAGCGGTCCATGGCCTGGATCAGGCGATCCCGCTCCGACAAAGGCAAGGAACCTTCCCCGTCACCAGCCCCGGATGCATCCGCCACTTGCTCCTCCACATCAGGTGTTGCAGGAGGCGGAACACTCCCGCCGCTCGACAGCTTCATGGTGACGATGGGATGACTCCCTTCCAGCGGCCGCAAGGCCATGGACAGGCACTGATTGCGCTGACAGGGCACGTCCAGATTGCGGATGATATCGCCGCGCATCATGGTGGCGGTGCGTTCGACGCAGTTTTCCAGTTCCCGCACGTTACCCGGCCAGTAGCAGGACACCATGGTTTGCAAGGCTTCCGGGGTGAGGGTCAGTTTGCGCTGATTCTCCGCGTTGTAACGGGTAAGGAAGTGCTCGATCAGGGCGGGAATGTCCTCCCGACGCTCCCGCAGTGGGGGCAGGAAAATACTGACGACATTGATCCGGTAGTACAGATCGGCGCGGAACTCGCCCTTGCTCACCGCCTCTTCGAGATTGCGATTGGTGGCAGTGATAATGCGCACATTGACCCGCCGGGTCTGAGTTCCGCCTACCCGCTCGAATTCACGCTCCTGTAACACCCGTAAGAGCTTGGCCTGAAAAGCCGGAGAGATATCGCCGATCTCATCGAGAAACAGCGTGCCGCCATCTGCCAGTTCAAAGCGCCCTTTGCGCTCCTGGGTGGCGCCGGTAAACGCGCCGCGCTCATGTCCGAAGAGTTCTGACTCGAGAATGCTTTCCGGGAGCGCCGCGCAATTGAGCGAAACAAAGGCTTTGTCGCGACGGGGGCTGAGATAATGAATGGCGCGGGCGATGACTTCCTTGCCGGTGCCCGACTCACCGCGCAGCAACACGGTCGCCTTGCCCGGTGCCGCCTGATGCACATCGGCGAATACCGCCTGCATGGCCCGGCTGTTGCCGATGACGTTCTTGATGCTGTAGCGCTTCTGTAACTCCTTCTGCAGACGATGCTTTTCCTGCAAAAGACGGTTTCGTTCCGCCGAGATACCCTGATGCAGATTAACGGTCTGTCCCACCAGATTGGCGATCATCTGCAACAAGCGGACATCGGAACGGAAACTCACGCCCTTGTGTCGCTCACTGCGATAGATGGCGAGCACACCGATACACTCATATCCCACCTTGATCGGCACCCCTACAAAGGCATGCAAGCGCTGACTGATCTCCGGTTCAAAGGCGCGGTGCAGAAAAGCCGGTTCCTGAGAGACATCAGGAATCACTATCGGCATGCCGGCACGCATGATCTTGCCGATCATCCCCTCCCCTAACCGATAACGCCCCCGTTCTATTTCCGCAACGGACAACCCTGTGGCCGCGATTACCCCCACTATTTCCTCGTTCATGCGCAATACGATCATGGACGGTGAGATATGCAGATGGCTTTCCAGCGTCTTTAGAACATCGTTCAGGGTGTGTTCAAGATCCATGGAAGAGCTGAGCACCTTACTCACCTCATAGATGGTCGTCAGCTCCTGAAAATGGTTGGGTGTTACGCGATCTTTCATGATGGGGCCCTCTTCTCTACAGCGCTCAGGAGGCGTTGGCGTGGGACGAGGCGGCTGGAGTTTTGGTGAGACTGCGGGCCGGCCTGACGCTTGGGCAGGGGACCGATCGTCGACAATTGTCTGTAGCGACGCCAGTGACTTCAGCATACACGTCAGGAGATACGGATGTCCACAGGCGTAATTGATCCTCGGAAAAGCCGGCGATTTTGGCGCCCCCGGCTTCCATGAGCGGGCGACGAATGAGAAGCGGGTCCAACAGCATCGCGGCGAGTGCCCCGGCTTCCGTAAACGCCTCCGGAACGATCTCTCCGGACTTTACCCGCGGCGAGGCGGGGTTGAACCACTCGGCGACGGGTCGATCCGCAAAATAGGGGCGCAGGGTTTCCGCCGTCCATGTGGTCTGCAATAAGTCATGCACCTCCAGCACACAGCCGGCGGCCGTCAACAGCGCTTTCTGCCGCGCATTATTGGCACAGCCTGGTTTTTCGTAAAATAAGACACGCAGCGGCGTGCTGGCCGACAACTGCTCATGATCCGTCCGCTCACCCCAGGCCAGAAGCGGGTCCACCTGTGCCGCGATTTCTTTCTGAACCGCGGGATCCAGACGCTGCAGCCAGGCACCGGGAAGCCCGTAAGTCCCGTACAGGCCTCCCGCCAGCATGCCCACGAGGGCGCCTGTGGTGTCCGCATCCCCACCCTGGTTGACCACCGTGATCAGGCAGTCTTTAAAATTATCGGTATGAAGCAGCGCGTACAGGACGGCACGCACCGTATCCACAATATAGGGCGTAGGTGCCTGGGGAATTTCTTTGAAATCGAATTCCGGGTGCCGTGCAACCAGTGCATCCGCCAGGCGCCGCACGGATGAAATGCCGTCACCGCGCAGCGCGCAGCGTAACATCTCTCCCAGCGTTAGGGTCGCGACATCCGACAGCGGGTGATGGTGGGTCAGGTGCGCCTGTTCCACACTGATTCGCCGGAAGGTCGCAGGGGCGTTCAGGGTGGCCAGCACCACGGGGAGGTTGCGCACACACGCACCATTGCCGGCATCCCATTCCGCCGGTTCGGCGGCGGTACTGCCGTTGAGCATGAAGCGCCGGATTCCCCGGCGGCAGGTATTGCCCACATCCACGGGATGACTGCGCAACCACTGCACCATCCCCGCGCCAAAGCGGGTAACGGACCATTGTTCATCGGCAAGGATGCTCCGACCCAGCACCAGGCACATCTGAGTATCGTCGGTCACTTGTCCGGGGCGCAAATGCAGCCAGCCGCCACCGATCATATTGCGGTGAACACCATATTCCTCCCGGATTTCCGTGGGACTCATGAACTCCACCGTCGCGCCCAGGGCATCCCCGACCGCCAATCCCAGGTAGGCGCCTAATGCCCGCTCCCGCAAGTCATAGCCCATTTCTCGTCCTCAGTAATAGTGCATGTGTGCCGCGTATTCACCGCCGATCACCAGATACTCGCTCTCCGCCTGAAGTGCGCGACACGGCAGCAGGCCTTTGAAGAAGAGCAGTTTTACCAAAGGTACTTCCACCTCCAGTATGCAATCGCCGAATGCGCTGGCCACGTCCCGGTCGCTGCTGAAGGATACCAGGTTGTTCAGCCGGATCACCCCCTGCCGTGCTCCGGCTTTCCAGAGAATAGGATGTTCGGCAAAATCGTTGGTTCCACGGAACAAACGCAAGTGCCGTTGTCCGGATGCCAGAAAACGCCGCGCCGACCATTGTGCGAATTCAAACAAAAGGTCAAGCTGCAACCAGATGGCATTGTTATCAAATCGCCCCGACATTTTGTCGGTCATATACTGAATCCAAGCGGCATCACCCACACGGCCGATCACCTGTCGGTGAAAATTCGGGGCAATCCCGAACCGGCTCTCCACCCAGCCCTTCATGACCGCGCCTTCCGGTGAATTGCTGTCATATCCCCAACCTTTGAGCAGGCGTAAATAGCTGGCCCTGAAGCGTCGGCCCTTCGTCCGGTCAGGCCCGCCAGCAAAAATCTCCTCCATGTACGCCTGGAAGACCTGTCCCGCCTCGCACTGTTCCCGCACCAGAGACAATCTCTGGAAAAGTGCCGGGTGCCCATCGCGCACCCCGGCGATATGTAGCGGCATCGGGAACGCATGAAATTCCGCACTGATCAACAGCCCGGACGGAATCCCGGTCAGATTGCTACCGAGATTGACGGACGGTGCGCGGGCCGGGCGCTGCTCCTCCGGTGGATTCGCTGCCGACAAAAAGCGTCCCTGCGACGACTAATTCTGCAATACGGCAGCCACCTTGGCGCGGACATCTTCGAGCCGCAGGGGCTTATGGAGGAACACGAATCCTTTACTGACTACAGGCTGGCTCAGGGCGGAACGCGCTTCCCCCACCACGAGCATCAGTCGTGCATCGGGAAATTGTTCGCTCACCATCTCCACGGTCAACCTGCCGTCATCCAGCAGCGCCTCGCCGAGAATGATCAGGTCCGGCGGCCAATCCTGAGCCTTGGCGACGGCGGCCTGGAGACTGGCGATTTCGTGGGTTTCATATTCGTCATGAAGCATGAATTGCACGGCCATGCGCCCGATTTCATCCGCATCCAGCACAAAAATGCGCCGATTACCCACCGCGAGATTACAATCCACACCGATTTGCATATCGTCCTCCCAAAACTGAGCAAGCCTTCCTGCTTGAATAGGAAATCAGTGCAAGTTCTATGCCATATATTTCCGGCCCAGCGTTCGGATTCCGAATGACTCCCCGTCGGATGGCAAAAAACTTTCCGTCGACCAGACACGATACTAAGTCATTCAAACAAAACTGAGTTTGTTGGGCCTTCACCAGGTCGCTCCCATGACTCAATGGCCGCGCGGTGCATTGCATAAGTCGGTCAATGCTGTGGGGTTCCTGACATAGAAACTGCATTTTGTAGGTTTTCAAACAGCCCGCCGGGGTTCACTAAAAAGGCGGTATTTTACCAAAATTACAGAGTGTTAGAGTGTCCATTACGGACTTGGCACGGCCCTTGCAACGGCGAGTACGGAACGCGACTCTTCCCCGTTTTTGGGGGCTTCCACCTGGCAAGTTAGTCCATTTTGAAACAGGAGACATGGCAATGAGTGACAAACTAAGGCAAATCGCCTTTTACGGTAAGGGGGGCATTGGCAAGTCCACGACCTCCCAAAACACTTTGGCGGCCCTATCGGAAATGGGCCAAAAGATTCTTATCGTCGGCTGCGATCCCAAAGCTGATTCCACCCGTTTGATTCTGCATTCCAAGGCACAGGATACCGTACTGAGCCTTGCGGCCGAAGCTGGCAGTGTGGAAGACCTGGAATTGGAAGATGTCATGAAAGTCGGGTATCGCGACATTCGCTGCGTAGAATCCGGTGGACCGGAGCCGGGCGTGGGTTGTGCGGGTCGTGGCGTTATCACCTCCATCAACTTCCTGGAAGAAAATGGAGCCTATGACGGTGCCGACTACGTCTCTTACGACGTGCTCGGAGACGTGGTGTGTGGTGGATTCGCGATGCCTATTCGCGAAAACAAGGCACAGGAAATCTACATCGTCATGTCCGGCGAAATGATGGCCATGTACGCCGCCAACAATATCTCCAAGGGCGTGCTCAAGTATGCCAACTCCGGCGGCGTACGCTTGGGTGGGCTGATCTGTAACGAACGCCAGACCGACAAGGAACTGGAGCTGGCGGATGCACTGGCCGGCAAACTGGGCACCAAGCTCATTCACTTCATACCCCGCGATAACATTGTGCAGCATGCGGAACTGCGGCGCATGACGGTGCTGGAATATGCACCCGAATCCAAGCAGGCGGGAGAGTACCGGACCCTGGCGCAGAAGATTCATGCCAACGGCGGTAATGGCACGATTCCAACCCCGATCACCATGGACGAGTTGGAAGACATGCTCATGGAGTTCGGCATCATGCAGAAGGAAGATGCCAGCCTGATCGGCAAATCAGCCGCCGAACTGGCTGCAGCAGTCTGAATACCCGAGGGCATCCGCCGGTATGGGGCTGCCCTCACTTTTTCTCGCTAAAGGAGAGATGTGATGAGCATTACCGCTGAAGAAACCCGGGAGCAGATCGTCGCGGAAACCAAAACGCGGAATCGTGCCCTGATTGACGAAGTTCTCAAGGTCTATCCGGAAAAAACCGCCAAAAGACGCGCCAAACACTTGGGCGTTTATGAGGAGGGAAAATCGGATTGTGGCGTCAAATCCAATATCAAGTCGGTGCCTGGCGTCATGACCATTCGTGGTTGTGCCTATGCGGGTTCCAAGGGCGTCGTCTGGGGTCCGATCAAGGACATGATTCATATTTCCCATGGGCCAGTCGGTTGCGGGCAGTATTCCTGGGGCTCACGACGCAACTATTATATTGGCACCACGGGTGTGGATACCTTCGTAACCATGCAATTCACATCCGATTTTCAGGAAAAAGACATCGTTTTCGGCGGTGACAAGAAGCTCGAAAAGATCATGGATGAAATCGAGGATCTCTTCCCGCTGAACCACGGTATTACCGTGCAATCGGAATGCCCCATCGGCCTGATCGGAGACGACATCGAAGCGGTATCCAAGAAGAAGTCGAAGGAATTTGGTGGAAAGACCATTGTTCCGGTGCGTTGTGAGGGCTTTCGGGGGGTATCCCAATCGCTCGGCCACCATATCGCCAACGACAGCATCCGCGACTATGTCTTCGAGAAACAGGGTGCGGAACCCAAGGTTTTTGAAAAGACTCCTTATGATGTTGCCATTATTGGTGACTATAACATCGGCGGCGATGCCTGGAGTTCACGCATCCTGCTGGAAGAAATGGGTCTGCGGGTGATTGCCCAGTGGTCCGGTGATGGTTCTCTGGCGGAACTGGAGAACACCCCCATGGCCAAATTGAATGTCCTGCACTGCTATCGTTCCATGAACTATATCTCCCGCTATATGGAAGAAAAGCATGGCGTGCCGTGGGTCGAGTACAACTTCTTCGGACCTTCCAAAATTGCCGAGTCTTTGCGGACGATTGCCAGTTATTTTGATGATCACATCAAGGAAGGCGCGGAACGGGTTATTGAGAAGTACAACCGCCTCACCGAAGAAGTGATCGCCAAATACCGGCCGCGCCTGGAAGGCAGAACGGTCATGCTTTTTGTCGGTGGCTTGCGTCCTCGCCATGTCATTGGTGCCTATGAAGATCTCGGTATGAATGTGGTGGGAACCGGTTATGAATTCGGCCACAACGACGACTATCAGCGTACCACCCATGATGTGAAAGACGGCACGCTGATTTATGACGACGTGACCGGTTACGAGTTTGAAAAAATGGTGGAAAGCATCCAGCCCGATCTCGTGGGTTCCGGCATCAAGGAAAAATATGTCTTCCAGAAGATGGGCGTACCCTTCCGGCAGATGCACTCCTGGGACTATTCCGGCCCTTATCACGGCTATGATGGCTTCGCCATCTTCGCTCGGGATATGGATATGGCCATCAACAATCCCGTGTGGAGCTTGACTAAAACGCCCTGGGAGTAAGTACCGTGGGGGCGGCACAGGCCGCCCGCTTATCGGCGGATAACGGACCGCCCCAACGATCAAATGAGGAATATCGCCATGAGTCAGAATGCTGAAAAAGTGCTTGATCACTTCAATCTGTTCCGTGAACCGGAATACCAGGAAATGTTCAAGAACAAGAAGGAACAATTTGAAAACTCGGTACCACAGGACAAGCTCGTGCAGGTCCGTGAATGGACAAAGACGTGGGATTATCGGGAAAAGAATTTCGCCCGTGAGGCCTTGACGGTAAATCCGGCCAAGGCCTGCCAGCCCCTGGGTGCCGTGTTTGCGGCGGTGGGCTTTGAGAGCACCTTGCCTTTTGTGCATGGTTCGCAGGGTTGTGTCGCCTATTATCGCAGTCACCTGAGCCGGCATTTCAAGGAGCCCACCTCCTGTGTGTCGTCTTCCATGACCGAAGATGCCGCAGTATTCGGCGGCCTCAACAACATGGTTGACGGACTCGCCAATGCCTACACCATGTACAAACCCAAGATGATCGCCGTTTCCACCACCTGTATGGCGGAAGTGATCGGTGACGACCTGAACGCCTTCATCAAAACCTCCAAGGAAAAGGGCAGCGTACCAGAAGAATATGATGTGCCTTTCGCCCATACTCCGGCGTTTGTTGGCAGCCATATCACCGGCTATGACAATGCTCTGAAGGGTGTACTGGCGCATTTTTGGGACGGCAAGGCGGGTACCGTACCAGCACTCGTGCGCGAACCCAACGAGAAGATCAACTTCATTGGCGGCTTTGACGGATATACCGTCGGCAACACCCGGGAAGTGAAGCGCATCCTGGATCTCATGAACCTGGAATATACGATCCTGGCCGACACCAGCGATGTCTTTGATACGCCGAGCGACGGGAAATTCCGCATGTATGATGGCGGCACCACTCTGGAAGATACGGCCGCAGCCCTGAATGCCAAGGCCACTTTCTCCATGCAGGAATATTGCACGGAAAAGACTTTGCCTTTCATTGCAGAGCACGGTCAGGAAGTCGTCGCCCTGAATTGCCCCATCGGCGTATCGGGTACGGATAAATTCATTATGGAATTGTCCCGTGTCAGCGGCAAAGCGATTCCCGATGAACTGAAAAAGGAACGCGGGCGCCTGGTGGATGCCATTGCGGATTCCACGGCGCACATTCATGGCAAAAAGTTCGCCATATACGGTGATCCGGATCAGTGCCTCGGTCTGGCGGCCTTCCTGATGGAACTGGGCGGCGAACCCACCCATGTACTGGCTACCAATGGGTCCAAGCATTGGGCGGAGAAGGTCCAGGCGCTGTTCGACAGTTCACCCTTCGGCAAGGATTGTCATGTCTATGCCGGCAAGGATCTCTGGCATATGCGCAGTCTGCTGTTCACCGAGCCGGTGGATTTCCTCTTCGGCAATACCTACGGGAAATATCTGGAACGCGATACGGGCACGCCCCTTATCCGTTACGGCTTCCCGATCTTCGATCGCCACCATCATCACCGTTATCCCATTTGGGGTTATCAGGGCGGCCTGAATATGCTGGTGCGCATATTGGACAAGATTTTTGATGAGATCGACAACAACAGTAATGTGCCGAGCCAGAGCGATTACAGTTTCGACATTATTCGTTAATCGCCAAGGCCTTATCGGCTATCCGGCGGCGCGTTGGCGCCGCCTCTCAAGGAGCAGCAGCATGGCAGATGTCACTTTCACCTCCCCCAAAATGGCCAAGGATCTCACGGTTTATGCGACAGCGGGGGATTGTCATACCCTATTATCCGTAGCCAAGGCGCATAAGGTGCCGATTGAGTTTGAATGCGAAAATGGTGAATGTGGATCTTGCTCCATACAAGTGGTGGTGATGGCAGATACACCCATGGCTATTCACCTAACTGAAAAGGAAAAAACGGTTCTTCGGTTTTCTGGAAAAATCAGCAAACAACAAATTGAAGATGCGGAGGTGAGGGACATGCCCCCACCATGGCGCCTGGCATGCCAGTACATCGTGCGCGATGAAGACATTCTGGTAAGGCTCTGAATTTTATTTCGTGAGGATAGAGCGATGGGACAGGTGCAATTTATTTCACCGCGTATCGGGGGTGACTGGTCAATGTTCTGTCGCAACCATCAGCCCATCTCTCTCCTGAAGATGGCCCGCATATGGAATGTACCCCTGCCCGTCCATTGTCAGAAAGGTCTTTGCGGAACTTGCGCGGTACGGGTGACCCCACAGGGCAAGCAACAGCAGTTGTGTCTGAATGCTTTTGAAAAGCAAACGTTGCAGTGCCTCGGCAAGCTCCCCGCCATGCTGGCCAGTGACGGCCAGAAACCGTGGAAAGGACCATATTGGCGGCTGGCCTGCCAGTGCATAGTGGGAAGCGGTGATCAATTCTTTGTCGCATTCTGACTTACCAGGAGGTGCGTTATGTTGCAGAACAAAATCCAGGACGTTTTTAATGAGCCGGGATGCAGCAAAAACCAGAGCAAGTCCGACAAAGAGCGCAAGAAGGGCTGCACCAAGGCACTGCAGCCGGGCGGCGCGGCCGGCGGTTGCGCTTTCGATGGGGCAAAAATTGCCCTGCAGCCCATTACCGACGTCGCCCACCTGGTCCACGGTCCCATCGCCTGTGAGGGCAATTCCTGGGATAACCGCGGTTCAAAATCGTCTGGTTCGCAACTGTATCGCACCGGCTTTACCACCGACATCAATGAACTGGATGTGGTCTACGGCGGCGAAAAACACCTCTTCAAATCCATCAAAGAGGTCATCGATAAATACGATCCGCCGGCGGTGTTTGTCTATCAGACTTGCGTGCCGGCGATGATCGGTGACGATATCGAAGCCGTCTGTAAAGCGGCGAGCCAAAAATTTGCAAAGCCCATTATTCCGGTCAATGCCCCGGGTTTTGTCGGCGCCAAGAATCTCGGCAACAAACTGGCGGGAGAGGCCCTGCTGGACTATGTGATCGGCACGGAAGAGCCCGAATATAGTACGCCCTATGACATCAATATCATTGGCGAATACAATCTTTCTGGTGAACTCTGGCAGGTCAAACCGCTGCTCGATCATTTGGGGATTCGGGTAACCTGCTGCATCAGCGGTGACGCCAAATATCACGACGTGGCGCAATCCCATCGCGCCAGGGCCAATATGATGGTCTGCTCTAAATCCATGATCAATATCGCACGCAAAATGGAAGAGCGTTATCAGATTCCGTTCTTTGAAGGGTCATTTTATGGCATCTCCGATACCACGGAATCGCTCCGGGAGATCACCCGCCTGCTGATCCAGCAGGGTGCCCCCGCAGAACTCCACGACCGCACCGAAGCACTGATCGCCCGGGAAGAGGCAAGAGCCTGGCAGCGTATCGCCGAATATACCCATCGCCTGCGCGGCAAACGCGTGTTGCTCTTTACCGGAGGCGTCAAATCCTGGTCGGTGGTATCTGCATTGCAGGAAGGCGGGATGGAAGTGGTGGGGACCAGCGTCAAGAAATCCACTAAGGAAGACAAGGAAAAAATCAAGGAAATCATGGGTCAGGACGCGCATATGCTGGATGACCTGACGCCCCGGGAAATGTACAAAATGTTTCAGGAGGCGCGTGCGGATGTATTGCTGTCGGGCGGACGTTCACAATTTGCCGCCCTCAAAAACAAAATGCCCTGGGTGGACATCAACCAGGAACGCCATCACGCCTATAACGGTTATGAAGGGATGGTCAACCTGGTGAAACAGATCGATTTGGCGCTCTACAACCCCATGTGGCCCTTGTTGCGCAAACCCGCGCCCTGGGATATGCGGGAGGCACAGACATGAGCACCGTCATTCAGAGCCGCAAAGCATGCACGGTCAACCCCCTCAAAATGAGCCAGCCCATTGGCGGCGCCTTGGCTTTCATGGGCATTGCCGACTGCATGCCCATGCTGCATGGTTCCCAGGGCTGTACCGCCTTTGGTCTGGTACTCTTTCAGCGACATTTCAATGAGGGCATTCCCATGCAGACCACCGCCATGAGTGAGGTGGCGACGGTCATGGGCGGGCTGGACAATATCGGTAGTGCCATCCTCAATATTCAACAGCGCACCAAACCAGCCATCATCGGCATCTGTTCCACCGGCGTCACCGAAACCAAAGGCGATGATGTGGATGGCTATCTCAAAAATTTTCGCGCCACCCATCCCGAACTAGACCGGTTAGCTCTGGTTTACGTCTCTACTCCAGACTTCAAGGACGCTTTTCAGGATGGCTGGGCAAAGGCCGTGGAGAGCATGGTGAAAGGGCTGGCGGAACCCAGCAGCGCGCGCCGGGAGGGTTCCGTCAACTTCCTCGTGGGGTCCCACCTCACCGCTGCGGACATCGAAGAACTCCGGGAGATCAGTGAATCCTTCGGGCTGGAGGCGACCATCCTGCCCGATATTTCCGGATCCATGGACGGCCACATTCCGGACGACTTCACACCCAACACCCTGGGCGGCACACCAGTGGAGGCCATCCGGCGCATGGGTGAGGCGGAACTGACCATTGCCCTGGGCGAACAAATGCGTCCTGGGGCAGAAGCCCTGATGGCCAAGACCGGCCAGCCTTATGTGCTCTTTGATCGCATTACCGGCATCGAAGCGACGGATCAGTTATTGGACTGCCTGAGTCAGTTGAGCGGACAACCGGTACCCGGCAAATATCGTCGCCAACGCAGTCAGGTGATCGACGCCATGCTCGACAGTCATTTTTTCTTCGGCGGCAAAAAAATCGCCATCGGCGCCGAGCCTGACCTGCTCTGGAATATCGGATCGTGGTTCAGCGAAATGGGGGCGATCATCACTGCCGCGGTAACCACCACCCACTCGCCGCTACTCGAACAGATGCCTTGTGAGGAAGTGCTCATCGGTGATCTGGAGGACCTGGAGGCCCGGAGTGCCGGATGTGACTTGCTCATCACCCACTCCCATGGACGGCAGGCGGCGGCGCGGCTGAATATCGCTTTCCTGCGCATGGGACTGCCTATTTTTGACCAGCTCGGCGCCGCCCATCGCCTGTCCCTCGGCTATCGCGGTGCCCGCGATCTGACCTTCGAGATCGGCAACCTGTTAATGGCACAGGAAGAAGAAAATCGCCCGGATAGCTGGCCACTACCCACGGAGGATCACGATGCACATGCGCCGTTTGCGTTTGGTTAAGGATGCGGAACGCAGTAGTCACTTTTTATCTGGTCAAAGCCCAGGAGGCACCATGAAAGTCGCGTTTGCAACTCAGGATATGCAGAGAGTCGATGCCCATTTTGGTTGGGCGAAAAACATCGCCATTTATGAGATTAGTGCAGAAACCCACCATTTTCTGGAGGCTGTGCAATTTGACGGTGAACTTGCCGAGGATGGCAACGAAGACAAGCTGGCTCCCAAGCTGGAAGCCATCAAGGATTGCGCCATTTTGTATGTGGCCGCTATTGGCGGCTCCGGTGCGGCGCGGGTGGTGGCCATGAAAATTCATCCCATCAAGGTGAATGAACCGGAATCCATCAATGAAATACTCGACAAGCTGCAGGTCGTATTACAGGGAACTCCACCCCCATGGCTGCGTAAAGTCATGAACAAGGGTGCAGAAAAAGCATTTCATTTTGATGACGAAGAGGAATTAAGTCATGCCTGAGAATACTGCAGTAGCGGCAGTTTTGCCGGAAGAGTCGCTGTTTTTTCGCGAACTGGTCAAGCAGTGGCGGGCCCAGGATAGCTATGGTACCTGGGAAAAAAAGTCCGACATGGAGCTGCTGGCACCCTACGTGCTGGACAAGGAGCAGCGCCGGGCAATACCCATCATTGGCGATCCCGATCCCGAAATACTTTGGCGGGTGGAACTTTTTTATAACGCCGTGGGGCTGGCTACGGAGCGTGCTTCCGGAGTCATGGTGTCCCCCATGATGAAAATGAGTCATGAAGGCTTTGGCCGCATGGTGCTGATTGCCGGACGTTTGATCGTGGTCAACAAACAGTTGCGCGATGTGCATCGTTTTGGTTTCCCCAGCATGGAAAAACTGGCCGAAGAAGGTGACAAACTGGTGGCAGGTGCCCTGGAAATGATCGAGAAATTTCCGGAGGTGGCCCGCTTTTGATCCTTGAACCAGCGTAGCTCACGCTTATGGTTCATCAGCGCATAGGAGTATGACGCCATGTCTGTATTTATGGAGATGTTGCCGGTAGTAGAGGAACAGACCAATCATTGGGAGTTGATTGTGGACGAAAAGGACGCACTGAAAATAGAAATAAAACGGCTCAATGCCCAGGCCACCCAGGCCAAAATGGATCTTCACGATCTGGCCGAAGATTTGCCCGTCGGCTGGGAGAATATTCTGGAACTGGCGAATCGTACCTACGCTGCCTATCGCGATCTGACGGCGGCCAGGGCGCGGCTCGCATCCTTCCCTGGGGGATGACGGCATGCGCGACATAACCGGCATCACCAAGGGCGGGCTTGGCTGGACCCCCCAGTTTGTCGAACATATCAATGAGGAAAAGTGCATCGGCTGCGGGCGCTGTTTCCGCGCCTGCGGTCGGGATGTGCTGAATCTTATTGGTATCACTGAAGAGGGGGAACTGGTGGCGGCAGACGATGACGAGGCAGAGCGCAAATTCATGACCATTGCGCATCCGGAAAAATGCATTGGCTGCGAGGCCTGCTCCCGGGTTTGCCCCAAGGACTGCTATACCCACGCATCCATGTCCTTGGCGGTCAGCGTCTCGGCGTAACGCATTCAGGGGGAATGCATCCATGAAGACTGCCATATATGACATTCTGATGTCCGGTCGCAACCCGGATGAGGCATTCTCTGACGCGCGCTTTTTTGCGCTATGCATCAGCCATCGCGCCATGGAACGCCAGGGCAACATCAGCATGGCGCTTGGCCTGGAGATCAGGCAACTGAGCCATCTGTTTTCTCGTTATTTCCCGCAGATAGAGGCATCGCGCTCGACCGCACAATGCACGAAGGTCTATCTCCATAGTGCTGCAGGCGGGACCTTTCTGTGCCAATGCCTGGGGAAAGAAAACAAAGCGTCCCCGCGCAATGAGGAAACTGGCGATCTGGTGAAGCTCTTGCTGGATCACCGTGCTAGCGTTAATCAGGCCACAGAGTGGGTAGCGGCCATTCTCGCTGCGGGATGCCTGGGCGATGATCACTTGTGGCAGGACCTGGGCCTGACGAATCGTGAGGACCTCAGTGACATTATTAAACGTCATTTTCCGGGACTGTATTTCAAAAATACCGGCAACATGAAATGGAAGAAGTTCTTTTATAAGCAGTTGTGTGACCAGGCTGAAGTCCGGCTCTGCCAGGCACCCAGTTGCGATGTTTGTAATGATTATGCCCAGTGCTTCGGCCCGGAAGATGCCCATGGTTGGAACCTGCTGGCTGCCCACGGCTAAAAACCTATAAGCATCCGCAACCCGGTCCGGATGCAATATTTTACCCCTACCCATATGGAGTCATTTATGTCCATCAGCATCGAACAAAGCGCATTTGCAGGGCTCGACACTCAGAAAAGACTGCTGAACCAGGTATTCAAGGGAGAACTCAATGCGCAGGGACGCTTCGGTTTTCGCGGCGAACTGGCTATCAAATTTGCCACCGCCGTGGCCGATGAAGCACGGCCACCGGAACTCCTCGCACAACAAGTCATCAGTTCGGCAGAGTCGGGCGCCAAAAAGATTTCTTTTTTATCCTGCTATGTTCTGTCTTTTGGTTATCTGGATGCACTGGTAACGGTACTGGCCGAGTACCTGGAACCCTCCGGTAAATATTTTATTTACTGCAACAATATCGACTTCAGCAAGCGTTACCATCTGGAATATAAAGGTATCCCATTTTATATCCTGCCGCTGGATGAAGCGACGGTCTACAATGAACTGCTGGACCTGTTCGGACTGGAACGCAACGACCTCAAAAAACTCGACACGGCAGGCAAGATCAACCGCATCGTCGAGAGCGCCTTGCAATATAGTGCCATATTCCCCGAGATCAGCTATGCAGACTGCCTGGCGAGCATGGGTCCGGTACGTGATCCCGGCGAAAACCGGCCCGTATAAGCGCTTTTGCCATTGCGTTAGCGAAAACCCGGAGACCAGCGATCTCCGGGTTTTTGACATCCTGGCCCGCCCCGTGATGTTCGTTTTCTTGCAAAACCGTCCCGGCAGATGTACAGAAACCAACAAAACGCACGAATGATACCTCCACATCCATTGTGAATCATCATAATAACAATAAGTTGATAACAAACCCAAAAGCTGGCCCAAGTCTTGCAGAGAAGCTTACAGGAACCCCTGTCGCGTAAGGAGTATGTCATGCTGATATTGACGGAAAAGGCCATTGATGTCGTAAAGAATCTGCTTGCCGAGAATCCTGAAGCGAGCGGATTACGGGTTGCGGTGACCGGGGGCGGTTGTTCCGGTTATCAATATGGAATGGGATTGGAGGCCGAAGCAGGCGCCGAGGACACCGTGGTGGCGATAGAGGGCGTGCCGGTTTACGTGGACAACGCCAGCGCTACGCTGCTTAGCGGGGTCGTCATCGACTATGTGGACGAACTCAGCGGCAGCGGCTTCCGCTTCGAAAACCCCAATGCAACGGGAACCTGCGGTTGCGGGTCGTCATTCACCACGGGAGACGAGGCCTCGGCTTCCTCGGCCTCCTCCTGCGGACATCGGAGTTGACGCCATGTGGGATTATACCGATAAAGTCAAAGATTACTTCTTCAACCCCAAGAATACCGGCGTCCTCGAAGAGGCCAATGCGGTCGGCGAGGTCGGCTCCATCAGTTGCGGAGATGCCCTGCGCCTGATGCTCAAGGTAGACCCCGATACGGATGTCATCCTGGATGCCCGCTTCCAGACGTTTGGCTGCGGCTCCGCCATCGCCTCGTCATCGGCCTTGACGGAACTGATCAAGGGCAAGACGCTGGATGAAGCGCTCAAAATCACCAATCAGGACATCGCTGAATTTTTGGGTGGGCTTCCTCCGGAGAAAATGCATTGTTCCGTCATGGGCGCCGAGGCCCTGCACGCCGCTATCGCCAATTACCGCGGCGAAGATTGGGCAGATGATCACGAAGAAGGCGCGCTGGTATGTAAATGCTTCGCCATTGACTCGGCGCTCATTGAGAAGGTGGCCAGGGAAAACCATTTGTCGACGGTCGAAGAGATCACTTTCTATACCAAGGCGGGCGGCGGTTGCCAGAGCTGTCATGAGCAGATCGAGGATATCCTCGCGGCAGTAAACGGCAGCGCGCCGCTACCGGTGGTGGCAGCGAAACCAGCCGCCAAGGCCGCCCCGGCGCCCATGACCATGGTGCAGAAAATCCAGAAAATATCCGCCGTGATCGATGAAATGCGCCCGCAATTCCAGATGGATGGCGGCAATATCGAACTGGTCGATGTGGATGGTGATACGGTCATGGTGGCCATGAGTGGCTCGTGCATGAACTGCCAGTCTTCCGGGATCACCATTTCCGGCATCCAGGAACGCCTGATGCTGACCCTGGGCCGTCCGGTACGGGTAGTTCCGGCCAGCATGCCGCAAGCCGTGGGGGCATAGCCATGAGCAGCGCCTATATGGACAACAATGCCACCACCCGGGTAGATCCCCGGGTGCTGGAGACCATTCTTCCCTACTTCAGCGAGTATTACGGCAATCCCTCCTCCATGCACAGCTTCGGCGGCGATGTGGGCAAACGTCTGGAAGAAGCGCGCGCCTCCGTACAGGCGCTGCTGGGGGTGGAACACGACTCGGAAATCATTTTTACCTCCTGCGGTACGGAATCCGATAACACTGCCATCCTCTCGGCCCTGGCCATTCAGCCCAGCCGCCGGGAAATCATCACCAGCGTGGTGGAACACCCGGCCATTCTGTCTCTCTGTGATCATCTCGAACGTCATGAAGGCTATAAAGTCCACTACATTCCCGTGGACCGGCTTGGGCGCATCTCCATGGAGGCGTATGCCGCAGCGCTCAGCGAGCAGGTGGCCATCGTCTCCATGATGTATGCCAACAATGAGACGGGAACGATCTTCCCCGTCGAAACCATGGCACGGATGGCCAAGGAGAAAGGCGCACTCTTTCATACGGATGCCGTGCAGGCGGTGGGCAAAATTATCCTGAACATGCAGGAATCGGCCATCGATATGCTCTCCCTCTCCGGCCATAAGCTGCATGCCCCGAAAGGCATCGGTGCGCTCTATGTGCGCCGAGGCACCCGCTACCGACCCATGCTGCGCGGTGGTCACCAGGAACGCGGACGCCGGGCCGGAACGGAAAACACCACGGGCATTATCGCCCTGGGGCTGGCGGCGGACATGGCCCTGGAGCATATGGAGTATGAAAACACCGTGGTGCGGGCTTTAAGGGATCGTCTGGAGGCCGGGATACTGGCGCAGGTGCCCTATGCTTTCGCCAATGGCGATCCGGAACACCGCCTGCCCAATACATCCAGCATCTCTTTTGAATACATCGAGGGCGAAGCCATTCTGATGCTCCTGAGCCGCGTCGGCATCGCCGCCTCCTCCGGCTCTGCCTGCACCTCCGGGTCACTGGAGCCGTCCCATGTGTTGCGCGCCATGGACATCCCCTATACGGCGGCGCACGGCACCATCCGTTTCTCCCTGTCCCGGGAGACCACCGAAGCGGAGGTGGACTGGGTGATTGCGCAGACACCACCCATCGTCGAACAACTGCGGCGTCTGTCCCCTTACTGGGGCGCCAATGGCCCCATTCTCACCGATAACGCCTTTGCACCCGTATATGCATGAGCTCAGCCCACTCTCCCGCGACTTTGCGGTCATCCACGACACCACCCTGCGCGATGGCGAACAGACCGCCGGGGTCGCGTTCCGCCCGGACGAAAAGCTCACCATCGCCGAGAGTCTGGCCGATGCCGGGATTCCGGAACTGGAGATCGGCATCCCCGCCATGGGTAGCGAAGAGGAGGAAACCATCCGGGGCATCGCTCAGATGGGCCTGCCCGCCCGCCTGGTGGTCTGGTGCCGGATGCACGACACGGACCTGGCTGCGGCAAAACGTTGTGCTGTGGACATGGTCAATGCCTCAGTGCCGGTGTCAGATATCCAGATTCGGGGCAAGCTGGGCAAAGATCGTCAGTGGGTCCTACAGCAGGTGGATCGCCGGGTGAAGCAGGTACTGGACAGCGGCATGGACGTGGCGGTAGGCGGCGAAGATGCCTCCCGGGCACCGTTGGACTTTGTTCTGCGGGTCATGGAAGTCGCGCAACGAGCCGGGGCACGCCGTTTTCGCTATGCCGACACCCTGGGCATTCTGGAACCCTTTAATACTGCCCATATCATGCGGCGCCTAAGGGCGGCGACGGATATGGAAATTGAAATCCATACCCACAACGATCTGGGTCTGGCCACTGCCAACTCCATCGCTGCCCTGCGTTTTGGTGCCACCCATGTGAACACGACGGTGAACGGCCTGGGCGAGCGCGCCGGCAACGCCGCGCTGGAGGAAGTCGTGATGTGCCTGCACCATCTGCACGGCATCGAGACAGGTATCGACGTGCGGCGGTTCAAAGCGATTTCGCAACTGGTGGCGCTGGCATCCGCCCGACCCGTCCCCGCCGGGAAAAGCATCGTCGGAGATGCCATTTTCAGCCACGAGTCTGGTATCCATGTCGACGGATTACTCAAAAATCCCCAAAATTACCAAAGCTTCGACCCGGAAGAACTGGGGCGCCAGCATCACATGGTACTGGGTAAGCATTCCGGCACCAAGGCTATCATGCGCGCCTATGCTGAACTGGGGAGCATGATCACCGAGTCACAGGCACAAAGCATCCTCAGACAGATTCGCGTCTATGTACTTCAGCATAAAGTAACGCCGCCGGTCGAAGATATGCATCGCTTTCTTCTGGAAAGCATGGAATCCCCGCACGTCCATTCCTGAATCAAGGAGAGAACCATGGCTGCCACGCTGCTCGGCAAGGAAGAATCCCGCAAGTCCGGTCTGTGGCGCAACCTGCGCGACGATATTCACTGCGTTTTTGAACGTGATCCGGCGGCGCGCAACGCCCTGGAAGTGCTCACCACCTATCCTGGGGTACACGCGTTGCTGGCGCATCGCGTGGCCCATCGCTGCTGGCAGCGGGGATGGAGATATCCGGCCCGGGTATTGAGCGCCGTGGCGCGATTCTCGACCGGTATCGACATTCACCCGGGGGCGCAGATCGGGCGGCGTTTTTTTATTGACCACGGCATGGGCGTGGTGATTGGCGAAACGGCCGAGATCGGCGACGATTGCACCATCTACCACGGCGTGACCTTGGGTGGGACGAGCTGGAATCCGGGCAAGCGTCACCCGACATTGCAGGATCGGGTCATGGTGGGTGCGGGTGCGAAGATCCTCGGGCCCGTCACTATCGGCCATGACGGTCAGGTGGGTGCCAATGCGGTGGTCATTAACGATGTGGCGCCGGGTATGACGGTCGTGGGCATCCCCGGCCGCGTCGTGCTGCCTGCGGAACGCCGCCGCATCAACGCCCACGGTATTGATCTGGATCACCATCTCATGCCGGACCCGGTGGGCAAGGCCATTCAGTGCCTGATGGAACGAATTTCCCAACTGGAATTGCAGGCCCAGTCCAGCGGGCGTGCTGTGCAACGGACGGAAAAAGACTGCAATAACTGTCCGGATTCCGATCCCAACCTGTGTGGGCCAAACAGCAGCCCAGTAGCTTTAGGTCCCCTCCCCTCTGACGAGTTCCAAGGATGACACCATGAGTGATCTACGTAAAACACTGGCGAGTTTGTCCTCTGCTGAGGATTTCCTGAAGTTTCTGAACATCGACTATGATGAAACGGTGGTCCATATTAATCGTCTCCATATCCTCAAACGTTTTCATGATTACCTGAAAAGAGAGGGGGATACGGACGCCCTGGATGATCGGGCGCTGCAAGCGCTTTATGTGAAATTGCTCAGCCAGTCGTATCAGGATTTTGTGGTATCTGATGCGGTCTCCGAAAAGGTGTTCAAAGTGTTTCATCAGGCCATGGGCGTGAGTCATGTCTCTCTGGAAAAGGTGGCGGTCGGCGCACGGAAAGACCGTTGACACGCGGTAGCCGCGCCGGAATAAAATGCCACGACCAAGGCTGACCAACGGAACGGCGCACATCATGGCGACAAGCGATAACAGCGAAGCGGTGCGAGTGGTGATGGCCTACCATGAACGATCCAAGCATCACCTGAATCGCTATGCCGCCGGGCCCGAAGCGCTGGACTGGGATGCACAACCCAACCCCTTCCGCGAGTTCACCGGAAGCCCGCGGCGCATCTTGCCGTTGCTGACGGAAGAAACTGCCGTCACCTTCGCCGCGCTCTCCGCCGTCACGCCCCAACCCTTCACACTCCAGGCGGTCGCCCAGTTTTTGGAGCTTGCCCTCGGGCTGGCGGCATGGAAGGAATACGGCCCGGATCGCTGGGCATTGCGCTGCAACCCATCCAGCGGCAACCTGCATCCCACCGAGGCCTATCTTCTCGCCTTCGGGGTACCGGATCTGGAGGATGGATTGTATCACTACCTGAGCAGAGATCACCTGCTCGAACAGCGCTGGTCTCCCGATGCCGAACAGCACGGCTCAGGGGTGTATGTCGGGCTGACTTCCATAACGTGGCGCGAAGCATGGAAATATGGCGAACGGGCACTACGCTATTGCCAGCTGGATATTGGCCATGCGCTGGGTGCCCTGCGCTACGCTGCGGGTACCCTGGGTTGGCACCTTCGCCTGCGCGGGGATGTGGACGATGCCCGACTGCGCAGCCTCCTGGGCCTGGACCGTTCCGGCGATTTCGCCCATGCCGAAGGCGAGGACGCGGAGCTATTGCTGGAAATCCTCCCAGCCGATACCTTGTCCTCCGCCATCGCTAGTCCCGCTGCACTGCCGGGGCAATGGTGGGGTCAGGCCAACTGTCTGGATCCCCATCCCCTGTATCAGTGGCCGGTCATCGCCGAAACGACCAGCGCCAGCAGGATGCCGGTACTCACTCCCGACCCGCTTCCGCCTGATCCATGGCCAGCACGCACAAAATCGGGGCATACCGCCGCCAGCACCCTGATCCGTCGTCGGCGCAGCGCCCAGCGCTTCGACCCGGAGACGGTCATGGCGGCTGACGATTTCTTTACCCTCGTGGATGCGTTGCTGCCCCGTTCCGCCCTGCCCTGGGACGCCTGGCCCTTCACCCCGCGCATCCATCCGATATTTTTTGTGCATCGCGTCAGTGGCCTGAGTAGTGGTCTCTATGCCCTGCCCCGCACCAGGGAGGGCGAACAAGTGCTACGCGTGGCCCTCCATCCCGACTTTTCCTGGGAAGCAGTGGCCGGTGCGCCCACCCATCTGCCCTTGCGGCGACTCTATAGTGGCGACGTGCGCAGTATCGCCCGGACCCTGTCCTGTCATCAGGCCATTGCCGCCGATAGCTGCTTTGCCGTGGCCTTTCTGGCGGAGTATGCCGCCCCCCTGAAGAGCGGTGCCTGGCATTATCGTTTGCTCTACCAGGAAGCGGGGCTGCTGGGCCAGACATTGTATCTGGAAGCCGAATCCCTGGGCCTGAACGGCACCGGCATCGGCTGTTTTTTTGATGATGCCGTGCATGAAATATTGGGGATCAAGGATAACCGCCTGCAATCCCTTTACCACTTCACCGTGGGTCATGCCCTGACGGATACGCGGATCAGCACCCTCCCGCCCTACGCCCACCGGGAACTGAACACCCACACCGGAGAACACCCATGAATACCCGCTCCTTTCAGCGTATTGATGTGCACCAGGCCCGCGAACTCCTGCAAAGGCCGGACACCGTGTTACTGGATTGCCGCCATCCCAGCGACTTCCGGGCCGGACATATTGCCGGAGCTTCTCCCCTGGGCGATTACAACGCCGATGACTATGTGCTGAACATGGCCAAACATCGTCCCGTGCTGATCTATTGCTACCATGGCAACGCCAGCCAGATGCGCGCCCAACTTTTTGCCGATTTTGGTTTTGCGGAGGTGTACAGCCTGGATGGCGGTTACGAAGCCTGGCGCAAGGTGCATGCGCCCGCAAATCTGCCGCTCACGGAGGCGCTGCAATGCTGGCTGACGGCGCAGGAATTTCCCGCCGCAGACATCCACGCGCGCACCCGCGACGGGGTGACGCCCTTGATGCGTGCCGCCGGCGAAGGCGATCCTGAACGGGTGGCTGAACTGCTCGCCGCCGGTGCCGACCCGCACCAGCGCAATAACGATGGCAATCAGGCCCTTTGGTTCGCTTGTGTCAGTGAGAATCTGGACATACTGGACCTGCTGGTGGCGGTTGGCGCCCACCTCAACCACCAGAATGACAACGGCGCCACTTGCCTGATGTATGCTGCATCCGCTGGCAAGACGGCGGTGGTGGAGCGTTTGCTGGCATTCGGTGCGAACCGGAGCCTCCTTTCGCTCGATGATTTCACCGCACTGGATATGGTCGCCAATCTGGAATGTCTGAATTTGTTGCGCGAAACACCGAGGCGGATAAAAGCGCCACCTGAACAGGCATCATTATTGCTGTACCGGGTAACAGATGCGGTTTTGGCCATAACCTGACAAAGGAACAAAGATGCCTATTTTTGATTACCATTGTTGCGATTGCGACGCCGACTTTGAATTACTGGTCATGAGCTCAACCATCCCAAACTGCCCACAATGTAGCAGCCAACACCTGGAAAAACAGCTTTCGCGGGTGGCCGCACCTGGTCGCAGTGCTGGACTGATGGCGCGTGGTCGTGCGCAAGCGGCGAAAGAGGGGCACTTGAGCAATTTTTCGGCCGCCGAGCGCAAATCACGCTGACTCGGCAGGCGTCGTTTCACCCCCACCGACTTTTGGAACAACACCAGCGAGGATCGATCATGGGTGTCTTTTTCGTGGGTTGGGATGGCAATTTACGAAGCGTTGAGGGCCCGGAGGCAGTAACGTTTGCGATATATTATGCGGATATGGTATCCATGCCATCCGCTGCAGCACTTTGCACCATCACGTAAAGATCAATATCCCGACTCATCCAGCCAATAGTGGCTTTGTGCCAGGCTGCATAATTGGCTTCCTCCCAGATGGCGCACAATAACGCTTCATCCCTGGTAATTTCCGCATCACTATACTGCTTTTGATTGGCCACCTCGCAAGCCATGGGGTCAACCCCATGCTGCGCGAAGACCTCCTCGGCCGCCTGTATGGCGAGGGCCATATCGTTTTCGCTCACCAATCGCACATCCCGGCCTGCCAGGGTAATGATTGTACGCATATTCACTTCTCCCTATCGCATTAAAACTCATATCTCCAAGGTCACGCAGCGGCTGGTTCCAGCCCGCAAAATACCGAACAAGATTTAAACCATCACAATCGGCAGCACCTGTTTCTGTTTACGGAATGCAGGAAAGATGACGCCGTCCGCAAGCCCGCCAGATGCGGGAACTCCTGCACCATCGCCTCGACCTGCGCCCGCTGTATCCGCAGTTTCAAAAAGCCTCTCCTTAGATGTCAATAAGTACACATTATTGTCAGAAAACGAACAAATAAGTGGGTAATAGGACCGCGTGTAAGATGCAGCAAAAAGGATGCCAAATTCATGGCATATCGGGATATGACAAGCTTAAAAAACCGGTTGACAGCAAAAAATAGTTGCCGGTATATTCAGCTATATATTTCGTAAACCACAGGAGTAGAGCCCGTGAAACACCGTCACCATCAAAGCTCCCTTGCACTGATCGTCGCCACCAGCCTGCTGGGTTTATCGCTCCAGGCCATGGCCAAAGACCTGCATGTCGCTTACGCAGGCTCCATGGGTACGGTCATGGACCTGCATCTCGGACCGGCCTTCGCCAAAGCCCATAACGTGCAATATCAGGGGGAGGGCCAGGGCGCTTACGGTCTCGCCCAGCTCATCGCCGCCCACAAACTGCGCACCGACGTTTTTGTCTCCATCACCCCCGGCCCCATTGAGCTGCTGATCAAGGCCGGCCTGGTCAAGGAGGCCTTCCCGGTCGCCAGTACTGCCATGTGCATCGCTTACAGTCCCGATAGTCCCTACGCCAAAGATTTCAAGGAAGCTGCGGAAGGCAAGGTGCCGTGGTATGAAATCCTGCAGAAGCCGGGGGTAATCTTCGGCCGCACAGATCCCAAAACCGATCCCCAAGGGCAAAATATCGTCTTTACCTTCATGCTGGCGGAAAGGTATTACCACCAACCGGATCTAGTGAACAAAGTCCTCGGAGCGGTCGAGAACCCGCAGCAGATATTCACGGAGGCATCATTACTTTCCCGCCTCAAGAGTGGGCAGATGGCCGCCTCATCGGGTTATCTCAGCGCGGTAAAATCCCTGCATCTGCCTTATATCACCCTGCCCGATCAGATCAACCTCAGCAATCCGGCCATGGTCAAAGACTGGTACAGCAAAGTCCACTTCACCCTGAATGTGGACGGAAAACCCAAGACCGTGCACACCCAGCCCCTGGTCTTCTATGCTGCGGTACCCGTGGATGCGCCCGATCCCCAACTGGGTATGGCCTTTATCCACTTCATGACCAGCCCCCAGGGTCAGACCATGTTCCAAGAGACCGGCTACAACCCACCCAAGGGTGACGTACTGAAATAAAGCGGCTTCGCGCCCGGCGCAAACCGTTCGGCAAACAGTTCGCCGGCCCGTTGGGGTGAGGTATTCCTCCACGGCCCGGCGTGTCACGCCGCGTTATATCTAAAATACCGCAATGAAAACTACCATACTCGATTCGCAGGAGCTATTTCCATGCAGAAAAATATCCTTCATCTGATGACAGCAGCCAGCCTGATGGGTGCCTTCAATGCCAGTGCCCAAGCCGAAACCCTGTCCCAGTTTTTTGCGAAAAGTCATATTAACGGACAAATCCGTTCCTATTATTTCAGTCGACTTTATGGCACCCCCAACACCGTCAATGCTTATGCCTACTCCCTGGCTGGACGCCTCAATATCGTCACCGCCCCCTTCCTCTCGGGCTTTCGGGTCGGCGTCAGTTTTTACACCGCCAACGCACTGGGCACACAGCCCAACAATCCAGCGAGAATCGACAAGACCCTCATGGGTACCAGTCCCTCCGTCAATGCGCTGGGTCAGGCCTATCTGGAATATCAGGACAAATGGATCACCGCCAAGGCAGGCAATCAGTTGGTGGATACCCCGTGGCTGAACCGGGTCGGTGGGCGGGTGATTCCCGTTACCTATCAGGGGGTGACCCTGGAGGCCCATCCCATCAGCGGCCTGCAGCTCAGCGCGCTGCGGATTTTCCGCTGGAAAGACCGCACCACAGACCAGTTCTACCGGGACAACCTCTATTATCCCGGCCACTATGAGGGTGACTCCCTCTATGGCGGACCCAACGTGCTGCCCGCAGGGACTCCGCCTACCAACGGGGCGCTCGCCTTTGGCGCCCAATATCACGCGGATCACGCCGAAACTGCTGCCTGGTTTTACCAGTTCGACCAATTCGCCAACATGTTCTACTGGAGCGGTCACTACGCACTGCCGACATCATTCGTCCTCAAGCCCTTTGTGGATGCGCAGTTCACCCGGGAATGGGGTGCAGGCGAAGCCTTTGCCAATACCGGCACTACGCTTTTCGGGCAGCCGGGCCAGGGCATCAACAGTACCAACTGGGGTATCAAGACCGGCGTCGCATTTCCTCACGGAAGTCTGTGGTGGGGTTATGATGCTACAGAATTGCATGCCCACGCCTTGGGCGGCGGCGCCATTATTTCCCCCTATACCGTCGGCTATACGGCAGACCCGCTGTATGTGGACAGCATGATACAGGGCATGGTCGGCGTGGGCCCTGGACATGGCTGGCGGGTGCGGGCCGCTTACTGGGTGCTGCCTGAACAAGTCCAACTGACTGCGGGTTACTCACAATTCACTACCTATTTCTCGGGGAATAGCAACTGGACCCACTTTAACGTGAGCTATTTCCCCCAGGGCATGTTCAGGGGGCTGTGTTTGCGGGATCAGGTGGAGGTGGGGAATGGTGGTGCGGTCGGGCTGTTTCCTGGCTCAGGACAACACGCCTTTGTGTACAACCGGGTGATGATGACATACCAATTTTAGCGCCGGTCATGGATGGTACGTGAAGCATGGACCGGATTAAGGTATCCTTGCCGAAGGCCGGGCGAGTGGCGACCATGGACGCGATGGATACACCGAAAAAAATCACCCCCTCTGACCTGGCGGA